>Ga0272441_10002614_pt1 | contig 36108 bp, 27 predicted proteins | sample SSMProp6N_FD_193582 | JGI IMG/M metagenome (GOLD analysis project Ga0272441, IMG submission 193582) | Marine sediment archaeal communities from Little Sippewissett salt marsh, Falmouth, MA, United States - SSM-Prop-6N | ecosystem: Environmental > Aquatic > Marine > Wetlands > Sediment ...
GCGCCTGTTTGCCAGCGCTCGACAAGGTCGGGATTGGCAATGAAAGGCCTTCCGACAGCTATGAGGTCGCATCTCTTCGCGTCCAGGTCGCTTTCAGCCCGCTCAGCATCGTAGCCGCCGGAAAGTATCAGCGCTCCGTCAAACTCCCTTCGGAAGGTCTCTTTGATGGAATCAGGTACCACCGGCGCGCCCATTGACGAGTGATCGACGAGGTGAATGTAAGCAGGCCCGGCAACGGTGAGCTGTCGGGCAAGATAGCCGTACTCCTCTTCCATAGCGTCGTAGAGCGGCATATCGTTGAACACACCGAACGGAGAAAGGCGTATGCCGACCCGCTCTTTGCCGATAGCGCCGGTCACCGCCTCGACAACTTCCAGCATGAAACGCGCACGGTTCTCTATGGATCCGCCGTAACTGTCGCTACGCCGGTTGGTGTTCGGTCGAATGAACTGTTCGATAAGGTAACCGTTTGCCCCGTGCAGCTCAATGCCGTCAAAACCCGTTATAAAGGCACTCCTGGCAGCCTGGGCATACTCTTCTATGGCGACTTTGATATCCTCTTCGCTCATAACTTCGGGCACAGGATAGGACTGCATGCCGTCCTTATCCGTATACATCTCGCCGGATGCCCCAACGGCTGACGGTGCCATGATGCGAGCTCCGGCGGGCATATTGAGGGGATGGGCTATCCGTCCGCAGTGCATGAGCTGCAGAAAAATCTTTGCACCTTTCCTGTGCACCGCTCCGGTTACCGCTTTCCATCCGTCTGTCTGGGCACAGGAGAATATTCCCGGTATACGCGGGTAGCCCAGACCGTTCGGAGAGGGTGAGGTGCCTTCGGTAATAATGAGACCGGCTGTCGCCCGCTGCCCGTAGTATTCAACCATGAGCGGGTTGGGAACATTACCGCTCGCGCGGCTGCGCGTCATCGGAGCCATGACCAGATGATTCTGAAGCCCCAGAGGCCCGAGAGTGGTCGGGGAATAGAGTAGAGACATGGCAGAGTCCTTGTTAGAGTGTTTTCCTTCTTTTTCAAAGCGTCTAACACTCTAACGCACAGCAGGCACATTCAGTTTTCCGAAACACAAGACAATCGTCAATACTCAAGGGCACCTCTATTAATTGTAGTGAGCGAGCTGAAGACAAGGCGGACGGAGCACAGAAACCGGAGTGTACACAGAGTACATGAGGATTTCGAGCACCGACCAACGAAGTATTCGGGTCGGGCAACAAATTAATAGAGGTGCCCTCAAGGGTACCTCACGCTCTGGCTGCCTGACGTTTCAGTACCCAGACCACAATAACCCCGCCCAGACCGGCGACAGGCGCATAGATGAAAATGGTTATGACGAGACTGAGAAGATAGTCCACAAAGCTCATCTCCAGGGGAGAGCGCAGCATTTCCTGAAACTGACTGATGCGCATATCCTGTTCAGGGGAAACTCCTTTCAGCTGATCGCTGATATACAGAAATTCTTCCGTTCCCGGGCGGTAATCAAAAACCGTAATCAGTAGGTAACCGGCCGTCACCGAAAAAATGCTGCCAAGAACACCCGCCAGGCTTGAAAAAGAAAAGGCTTCCGGCAGGGACAGCTTTTGCTGACAGGTAATGATGTAGTAATAGGCAGCCAGAGCGCCCGCACTGAGGATTCCGGCGAAAAAGAACATGTTGACGATCGTAAGAAGCGGTACCGTTGTGGTTACAACAATCACCAACGCACCTAAACCGAGAGCTTTGATTTTTTCTTCTGAATACTGCATGTTAACCGAGCACCTCGTCGAGAAAATCGTCCATGGAATAAAAATCCGGCTGGGTCGTATGCTTTTGCGCGAGCCATTTCCCTGCCTGAACCGCGCCTCCGGCAAATCCTTTCCGGTTGCGGGCGGTATGCGAGACAACGATATCATCAGATTCGGAATTGATATAGGCCGCGTGCTGCCCGAACACAGAACCAAGACGGATTGCGGCAACCTGCAGTTCATCACGATCAATTTTCCGATCGGTTGAAAGCTGACTGACTATCGACTTCTTGCGCGAATTAGCCTCAAGAATCATCTCTGCAGCCCTCAGTGCGGTACCGCTCGGGAAATCAGCTTTGGCGGTATGGTGCTGTTCCGAGAACGCGATATCGAAATCCTCGAAAGGAGCGATCATACGCGCAGCCTCTCGCACCGTACGCAGAAAAACATTGACACCAAGTGAAAAATTTGCCGAGTAGAGAAGAGAAGATCCTGACTTCTCTACCATACTTCTGACTATGGCCATCTCTCTGTCCCACCCGGTCGTGCCAACGACCACCGGAACCCGGGAAGCGAGCATCGCAGGAAGGTTCACAAGAAACGCGTCACGAACGGTAAAATCCACAATAACGTCACTGCCTGAAAAACTGTGTTCCGAAATTTCTGCATCGACATCGAGAATATCATGAACCGTATGCTCACCTGAGGCTTCTATCGCGCTGGCAACCTGCTGTCCCATTCTGCCGTTTCCGACAAGTGTGTACTTCATAAAAAACAAGTCAAAATTCAAAAGTAAAAAATCAAAAAGGCTTGACTGCCGTATAGATTGAGAGCTGAATGGCCAGCAATCGAAACCTGGTCTAGTCTAGAATCTCAAACTGACGCTGAGCGAAGGCGACGGGCCTTCAGGGCCGTAAACCGATGAAATCCCTTCTCCCGATATCGCATCGAAATCATAGAGGTGCGCATCGACATAGGCGTCGACAATTCCGGCCACATAGGCAAGAACAAGAAACAGAAGCTGTTGATTACGTTTTTTCTGGTATCTGTCCCGCTCACTCTGGTAAAATGATGCCTGCGGACCATCCGGATCCGCGACGTATTGCGCCCTGAACGTATCATAACTGTCATTGAAATCCAGTGCCGTATAGCCGAAATAACCTAAAAGTCCGTAGAGAACGGGGACTTTCCATATCGCACCGTTGTAAATCTGTCCGTACCCGGGAAGAACAGCGGAAATCATAGCGACTTTCCATGGCTGCATTCGCCTGTCCTCCTCTTCTTCCTGTTGCGAAGGGTCTTCATCCGATTGAGCAAAGAGAGCGCTCTGGATCGAGCCTGCGGTAGCTCTGCTGTCGGGAAACGCCTGTTCTTCGGCAAAAGCGGGCACCAATGCCGTCGCGTTGAGCATAACAGTAAAGAGTAGCGAACGTAACCAGAAACCGCTATTCATAGTGTCGGGATTTTATTGATTTGCACAGGTTCAGAAATCAGTCACGGAAATCAAGAACTTTGTCGAATGCAGACTTACGATGCGGAGCCTCAAGGCTCCGTCTGTCAAGCGTACTGAAGTTCAGGAGTGCATGATATCAAGAATCCGCTCGAGATCGTCCGGAGAAAAGTACTGAATATGAATTTCTCCTTTGCCCTTGTTTTTTTCAACAATCCTGACCTTGGTTGCAAAACGATCCCTCAAACGGGATTCAAGATGGCTGAAGTCATCGCTCGCGCGATCCTTGATTGCCGGTTTTGGTTCATCACGGAACATCCTGTTGACAAGATCCTCCGTCTGGCGAACAGATAACTTGTTACGGACGATCAATTTCCAGACCTTCACCTGCTGCTTCTGGTTTGGCAGATTGATGAGCGCTCTGGCATGTCCTGAAGATATCTCCTTCCGCCGGATACTTTCCTGGATCGATGCGGGCAGTTTTAACAATCTTAAAAAATTGCTGATTGTCGAGCGGTTCTTGCCGACCTTCTGGGCGATCTCATCCTGGGTAAGATTACAGGTGGTAACCAGACTTTTTAAGGCTATCGCGATTTCGATGGCATTGAGATCCTCTCGCTGAATATTTTCAATCAGCGCCATTTCAAGCTTTCCCGCGTCCTCGCCGGCTTCGATAATATAGCCCGGAATAAACTTGAACCCTGCTTTTCGCACCGCCCGCAGACGCCGCTCACCACTTATCAGCTGATATCCGTCCCCGTCCCTGCTGACGGTTACCGGCTGTATAACCCCATTTTCGAGAATAGAATGTTTCAGTTCCTCCAGCGCATTCTCATCGAAATCTTTTCTCGGCTGAAACGGGTTTACCCGGACTTTCTCAACAGGCAGACTTCCCGTAAAGCCAGCAGGCGAACGGGAATCATTGTCGGTTTTATTCAGAGGGACAAACCCTTCATCAGGGATTAGTGCTTTCAGACCTTTTCCCAAAACTTTTTTAGTCATAATCCCAACAAACTGTAATACTAAGCCGGGCGCCTACTTTCGCCTGACTTTGAATTTTTTGATATTGCCGTCTCGCTCGAAAATTTCCTGTGCAAGATCGAGATAATCCTTTGATCCCAGACTCTGGGCATCATAGAGCAAAGCCGGTTTGCCATGACTGGGAGCTTCGGAAAGACGGACGTTTCTTCGGATATAGGTTGAATACACCTTATCCTTAAAATGCTTTTTCACCTCTTCGGCGACCTGACCGGCGAGGCGCAGGCGGGAATCGAACATGGTCATGAGCACCCCTTCGATCGAGAGTCCCGGATTAAGATGCTTTCTGACAATACTGATGGTATTGAGCAGTTTACCAAGACCTTCAAGCGCATAATATTCAGCCTGTACCGGAATAAGCACGGAATCTGCTGCCGTCAGAGAGTTGAGCGTTATCAATCCAAGTGACGGCGGACAGTCAATAATGATATAATCATAGTTCTCCCTGACCTTTTCGAGCGCTTTCTGCATCACGTACTCCCTCTCGCGCATATTGACCAGTTCAACCTCCATACCGACCAGGTTCACATTTGAGGGAAGCACATCGAGATATTCAAGACTTGATGAGCGTATCGCCTCGTTGATATCCCCCCCCTGAACCATAACATGATAGAAGGTATTCTCAATCTCGTCTTCAGTATCGAGACCGAACCCCGATGTCGCATTGGCCTGCGGGTCAATATCAATAAGCAGGGTCTTGAACTCGGAAATAGCAATAGAAGCCGCTATATTGACTGCCGTCGTTGTCTTGCCGACCCCCCCTTTCTGATTTGCTATCGCTATTACTCTGCCCATCTTGACACTGAGGATATTTGCTGCTGTTGTTCTTCAGTAATGACTTGCTAAATTATAATACATGATTCTTCTATTACAAACCTAATTTGATCGATTGTTCAGGCATCCCGAAATTGTCGTAATAGAGGTATCGGGCTTGATCGCTCTGCTCAGGATAAACATAACATCATTATGACTCAATGGAAAAACTGGGAGAAGATTTTTTCACAAAGCCGACACTGATGCTTGCAGAACTTCTTCTCGGCAAGGTTTTTGTACACAACACCGGAGATGGACGCTGTTACAGGGGAAAAATCGTTGAAACAGAGGCCTATCTGGCCGAAGGCGATGAGGCATGTCATGCTTTCCGGGGTATGACAAAAAGAAACAGACCCATGTACGGCTCTCCGGGAACGCTCTATGTATACTTTTCCTATGGCTGTCACCATTTGATGAACATTGTCACGGAACCCGCAGGCATTGCTGGAGCGGTGCTTATCCGGGCCATGGAGCCACTGGAAGGTCTGGCGGACATGAGAAGAAACCGGGGTATCGAGCGGAGAGTCGATCTTCTGAACGGGCCCGGAAAGCTTACAAAAGCCATGGAAATAACCCTTGCGCATAACGGAGCGACGCTCAAGGGAGACACGGTATTCATTGAAAACAGCGACCATACGGCTCCGCATAAGATCTGTTCATCGAAAAGAATAGGCATAGCAAAAAGCACCGGTCTCTTATGGCGACACTACGTGGAAGACAGCCCTTTTGTGTCTGGAAAAAATGCCGGAAAAGCTTCTTGAAATACAAAATATTCGAGTTGGATAGTTGAAAAAAATTTTCCTTTTTTAGTCATATTCTCTAAACATCCTTGCCATGATCGGGACTCCAATCCTGCCTGAAATACGAGAGCTGATCGAGCGCAGAAATTTCAGCGCGCTGCAGCGGATCTTCACTGATTGGCTTCCGGTCGACCTTGCCGAACTTATTTCCGATCTGCCTGAAAACGAACAGGGGATTCTCTACAGACTTCTCCCGAGAGAGGTGGCCACCGAAACGTTCGAATATCTCGATATCGACGCTCAGCAGAACCTGCTCAACGCGCTTACCAAAAAAGATGTCACACACATCCTCAACAGCATGTCTCCGGACGATCGTACGGAGATGCTCGAAGAACTCCCGAGCAATGTCGTTCAGGAACTGCTGAAACTCCTTTCTTTTGAGGAATTCAAAATCGCGAAGACACTGCTCGCATATTCAGAGGACAGTGTCGGACGTCTGATGTCACCGGACTACATCAGCGTCAAGAAAGACTGGACTATCACACAGGTACTCGAGTATATCCGCAAATTCGGTCACGACAGCGAAACCCTGAACGTCATCTACGTCATCGATGATTACGGTAAGCTTATCGGAGAACTGGCTTCACGTGAGCTGCTGCTCTCCCAGCCTGACAAACAGGTAAAAGAGCTTATCTCAGAGGAAAAAATCATCACACTGACCGCCACCCAGGATCAGCAGGAAGCACTTGAAACATTTAAACGCTATGACCGGGTCGCGTTGCCTGTTGTCGATTCCAACGGCTACCTGATCGGCATTGTCACGGTCGATGATATGCTGGATGTCGCTGAAGAGGAATTGACGGAGGATATCCAAAAGTTCGGTGGAATCGAAGCCCTTGAAGAGCCTTACATGGACATCCCTCTTTTGCAGGTCATAAAAAAGCGGGGTGTCTGGCTTATTGTGCTTTTCCTCGGTGAAATGCTAACCGCTTCAGCGATGGCATTTTTCGAAGACGAGCTTGCACGAGCGATTGTTCTGGCGACATTCATTCCGCTGATTATCTCGAGCGGCGGCAATTCCGGTTCTCAGGCGGCCACGTTGATCATAAGGGCCCTGGCTCTCGGTGAAATAACCGTCAAGGACTGGTGGAAGATTATGAGAAGAGAGATTCTCTCAGGCCTCGCTCTTGGCAGCATTCTGGGTTTTATCGGTGTTTTCAGGGTTGTTTTGTGGTCATTCATTCTCGGATCCTACAACATAGAGTGGCTTACCGTCGGCTATACCGTCGGCATATCTCTTGTCGGCGTCGTTCTCCTCGGAACACTTGCCGGTTCGATGCTTCCGCTTCTCCTGCAGCGATGGGGCCTTGATCCGGCAACATCTTCCGCGCCTTTTGTCGCGACAATTGTCGATGTCGCGGGCATTATCATCTATTTCAGTGTCGCCACCGTCCTGCTGAGCGGGATATTGCTTTGAGGATTGTTGAAATCGTTAAACAGCCAGCCGGCAAAACCATCGAGCCAACGAGCCGAATCATTAACAACTTCGACCGAACATCGTGCAATCTGACAGAGAATCACTCGACTTTGATATTGTGTTCGTGGGTGCGGGCCCGGCAAACCTCACGGCAGCCATTCACCTGCAACGTCTGATTAACCGGCATAATGCATCGGAGAAAAACATACTCGAACCTGAAATTGCAATGCTCGAAAAAGGCAGGTACGTGGGCGCTCACCTTCTTTCCGGCGCAATTCTCGACCCTGCCGCATTCGATCAGTTCCTGCCCGATTTCCTGCAAAGTGGATGCCCGCTCGAAACCGAAGTCACCCGCGATTCGGTCTGGTTTCTCTTCGGACAGAAAAAAATCCAGATCCCCTACCTTCCCGAACCGTTCCGCAACAGGGGCAATCAACTTATCTCTTTGAGTAAATTCGGGGCATGGCTGGCAGAAGAAGCAGAATCGCTGGGCATCAACATATTCGACAACACCGCCGCGGTTGAACCGGTCATCGAAAACGGCCGCGTAACCGGTGTCATCACTGACGACAAGGGTATCGACAAAGAGGGAAACACCAAACCCGGAGCTGAACCCGGAATGCGGCTTAACACGAAGGCTATCGTCGTGGGAGAAGGCTCTCACGGCTCGATTTTCCGCAAACTCGATCGCGCATTCTCTCTTTCGAAAGAGAGCCGGAAACAGCTCTATGAAACCGGTGTCAAGGAGCTTTGGAAGATACCCAAAGGCAAAATCGAGGCCGGTGAGGTTCGACACACGTTCGGCTATCCTCTCCCCTCATCGATATACGGGGGAGGATGGCTCTATGCATTCTCTGATACGGAGGTATCCCTCGGGTTTGTCACTTCAGCCGAACCGGAGCGGCCGGTAGTGGATTCCCACTACAATCTGCAGCTGTTCAAACAACATCCGTTCATTGCTTCCATCATCCGGGATGGACAAATGATGGAGTTTGGCGCCAAGACCATTACATCTGGCGGGTTCCATGCTATGCCAAAGCCTTCAGGACCCGGATTTCTGCTTACCGGAGAAACCGCCGGCCTGGTCAACATGCAGCGTCTGAAAGGCCTTCACCTGGCGATGCAGTCAGGCATTCTGGCCGCAGAAACACTCTTTGCTTCTCTGCTGGCGGATGACTTTTCAGAAAAAACTCTCCTTTCCTATCCTGAGCGCCTTGAAAAATCTGCGGTTCACGACGAGATGCATAAGGCGGCAAATTACCGGCAGGCATTTGAAAAGGGCCTCTATAAAGGACTTATGCAGGCGGGGCTATCCTTGAAAATACCCGGTATACTGCTCGCTGAAAAAGCTGTCACTCCAGCAGAAAACAAACTGCATACCGGCAAAAAGCAGTATCTGAACTGGACAAAGAAAAAAGCCACATTCCGACCTGACGATGTATGTACCTTTTCAAAAAGCACCGACCTCTATGCCTCCGGGACGGTGCATGAAGAAGACCAACCCTGTCATCTGCTTATAAAAGAAAAGGATATCACCAATATCTGCCTGAAAAAATGCACTGAAGAGTTCGGTAACCCCTGCCAGCATTTCTGCCCGGCAGGCGTCTACGAAATTAATCATGATGCCGATCAGGTTCTCAGACTCTCTCCTTCGAACTGCCTGCACTGTAAAACCTGTGAAATCATCGATCCGTATGGCATTATTACCTGGGTACCTCCGGAGGGGGGAGGTGGTCCGGGTTACAGATCAAGCTGAAATGATGAAGAAAACAGAACATGTCATCGTTGGTATTTCCGGGGGAGTTGATTCCGCTGTGGCTGCCTGCATACTCATTGAGAAAGGGTATCGGGTCACAGGCCTGCATATCAAGGTGCTGGACCATTCGGATGACAGTCTGCATCTCGAAAAATCTCCATTAATCATCAGTGACCGGAAAGAATTCCATTTTCCGGTTTTCTCGCTCAACCTGAGCGGCAGCTTTCGCAGGGATGTCATTGACTATTTCCTGCAGGAGTATCTTTCCGGCAGGACGCCCAACCCCTGTATGGTATGCAACAAACTGATCAAATGGAAAGGGCTCCTCAAAGGAGCGGATCTTCTGCAGGCAAACCTCGTCGCCACTGGACATTACGCCAGAATTGAAGGCAGCCGCGAAAAATGCCGTCTTTTGAAAGGAGCTGACAGTCAGAAAGACCAGAGTTATTTTCTCTGGATGCTCAGCAGCGAAGAACTCTCAAAAACCCTTCTGCCGGTGGGAAATCTTACCAAACAGGAAGTACGGGAGCTTGCCCGCAGGTTCGGTGTCAGAGCCGCGGAGAAAAAGGAGAGCCAGGAGATATGTTTTGTCCCGGATAACGACTACAGGGAAGTAGTGAAGTCGGCCCGGCCCGGCCTTGCCGAAAAACTGACCGGAGGAGAGATCATCGACACTGAAGGAAAGGTTATCGGCCATCATACCGGTTATCCATTCTACACTATCGGGCAGCGAAAAGGACTCGGCATAGCATCCCCGGAACCACTCTACGTCAACCTGCTGGACGCGGAAAAGAACAGGATCCGGGTTGGCGGCAAAGCAATGCTTCAATGCAGAAAACTGATCGCCGCTCAGATGAACTGGACCGGCATCAGCCCTCCGGAAACATCGACGAGAGCCCACGCGCGAATACGATACCGTGATACCGGGGAAGCGTGCACCATCGTACCGGTCGAAAAAGAGAGGTTTGAGGTGATTTTCGAAAAACCGAAACAATCGGTGACTCCCGGCCAGGCTGTCGTATTCTACAGAGGCGACGAAGTTATCGGAGGCGGGATCATCGTTGAGGCAATCAGCGAATGAGTGAGGGATGGGAAATAACTATTGACAATTGAATAGTGAATAATGAGGGATAGCCTGGAGGAATCCGGAAGCCGGAAGCCAGAATCGAGAGACAAGAGTTGAGAGACGAGAAGAGAGAATGGCAGAAAATGGCGAATGTCTATTTACTGTTGAATAATGGAAGATGGGGAGAGTTCTCAGTTCTGAGTGCTGAGCGATGAGTGTGGGATGGCTCAATAGCCGGTTAGCTGAGTAGCCATTTAGCTATTCAGCCACTGAGCCATTTGGCCGTTAAGCTATCCAGCCCTTTTATCCTTACCCTTGTCTCTTGTCTCTTGTCTCTTGACTCTTTTAACTTTTAACTTTTAACTTTTGCCTTACTAACTCACCCATGCTTCAGCGAAAACATTCAGAACTTACCTACCTGGACAGGCCGCCGCAGTCTGAAGAGAACGGCGACATCCTGGTTATGCTTCACGGCTACGGCAGTAATGAAAAAGATCTCATGCAGCTCGCATCTCTGCTTGACAACGACCTGCGATGTATAACTCCCAGGGCGCCCCTGCAGCTCGCTCCTGAAATGTTCGGATGGTTTCCTCTTGAATTTACCGGCGAAGGCATCAGCGTGGACAGGGAAAAAGCCCGATCGGCCAAGGAAACCCTTCTTGTCTTTCTTCGTCGTATTATCGATGCATACAGACCCCCTGAAGGGAAAATCTGGCTCATGGGGTTCAGTCAAGGTTCGGTTATGTCCTACCTTTCGGCTCTTGAAGAACCATCCCTGTTTCATGGCATTATCGCCCTGAGCGGCCAGTTTCCCGACCACTCCTCACTCGTCAACAGAGAACCTGCACGTTTCAGGACACTTCCGTTCCTTGTTGTTCACGGAATTTATGACGACGTTCTTCCGGTGTCCAACGGCAGAATATCCGAAGCCTGGCTTAAAGATCATGTAGACTCGCTTACCTACAGGGAGTATGCCATGGGGCATGAGATCAACCCTGAAACGCTTGAGACGATCCGGCAGTGGCTCTACCGCATGCGCTCCGGGGCTGCCGGGAAATGAGCCTGCGTTAGCATGAAAACAGGTAATTGATCGAGAATGCGTATATTCAATCTTTTATTTTTATGAACGTAATTCGAGACAATGAAGGAATCGCTGGTAAGCTTACTTGAAAAAAGAATACTTGTACTGGATGGCGCTATGGGCACCTTGATCCAGACATACAAACTCGAAGAAAACGATTACCGGGGAGAGCAGTTTGCCTCACACGATCATCCCCTGAAAGGCAATAATGATATCCTCGTTTTAACGCAGCCTGATATCATTCATGCTATACATTGTGAATTCCTCGAAGCCGGCGCCGATATTATCGAAACCAACACCTTCAACGCCACTCCGATCTCCCAGTCCGATTACGGCACTGAAAATCTTGTAAAGAAGATCAACCTCGAGGCCACGCGTCTTGCACGTATGGCAGCAGATGCCTATAGTCTGAAAGATCCGTCAAAACCCCGTTTCGTCGCAGGCTCAATAGGCCCGACAAACAAAACGCTCTCTCTCTCCCCTGATGTCAATAATCCGGGTTATCGAGCGGTATCGTTCAGGGAGATAGCCGACAACTACCGCGATCAGCTTGAAGGCCTGATCGAGGGCGGCGTTGATCTGCTGCTTGTTGAAACGGTGTTCGATACACTGAACTGCAAAGCCGCGATTTTCGCCATTGAAGAGATATCGAGAGAAAAAGGGGTACAGCTGCCAATCATGATATCGGGCACTATTGTCGATGCGAGCGGACGGACGCTTTCCGGTCAGACGACAGAGGCATTCTGGATATCAGTAGCACACACTCCCGGCCTGCTGAGTGTCGGGCTCAACTGCGCTCTTGGCGCAAAGCAGATGAGACCCTTTCTCGAGGCACTATCAGATGTCGCTGGAAGTATGGTCAGTGTCTATCCAAACGCCGGTCTGCCAAACGAGTTCGGCGAATACGACGACAGCCCTGAATATATGGCTTCCCAGATCGCTGATTTCGCACAGTCCGGCTTTGTCAACATTGTCGGAGGATGCTGCGGCACCAAGCCGGAACATATCCGGGCAATCGCTGAAACGGTTGCAATGATCGAACCGAGAAAAAAGCCTTCACTTCCGACTGAACTACGGCTTGCAGGACTCGAACCGCTGATTGTCAACAAAACCACAGGGTTCATCAACGTCGGGGAACGCACAAACGTTACCGGATCAAAAAAGTTCGCACGACTTATCAGAGAGGAAAAATACGATGAAGCCCTTTCCATAGCGCGCCAACAGGTTGAAAACGGCGCGCAGGTGATCGACATCAACGTTGATGAAGGCATGCTCGACTCCGAGAAAGTAATGCGGGATTTCCTCAACATGATCGGCTCTGAACCCGAAATCTCCAGGGTGCCGCTAATGATCGATTCTTCCAAATGGTCGGTAATTGAAAGCGGGCTTTGCTGCGTTCAGGGAAAATCCATTGTCAACTCTATCAGTCTGAAAGAAGGAGAAAACCTCTTCAGAGAGCGCGCAGGAAAGGTCATGAACTATGGGGCCGCTGCCGTTGTGATGGCCTTTGACGAAAAAGGACAAGCTGATTCGCTTGAACGGCGTATAGAGATCTGCGAGAGAGCATACAGAATTCTTGTCGATGAGGTCGGCTTTCATCCGGAAAACATCATTTTTGACCCGAACGTACTGACAGTGGCGACCGGCATAGAAGAACATGACAACTATGCGGTTGACTTCATCGAATCAGTGCGCTGGATCAAGGAGAACCTCCCACATGCCAGGGTATCGGGAGGAATCAGTAACGTCTCTTTTTCATTCAGGGGCAACAACCCTGTTCGCGAAGCGATGCATGCCGCGTTTCTGTTCCACGCCATCCATGCGGGGCTCGATATGGGCATTGTCAATGCAGGCCAGCTGACCGTCTATGATGATATAGAGCCCGAACTGCTTGAAAGGGTCGAGGATGTCCTTCTCAACCGTCGTGGAGACGCGACTGAACGTCTTGTCGACATTGCAGAAACCATCAAGGACGACGGGGGAAAAGCTGAAGTAAAACAGGCTGAATGGAGAAACGGTACCATTGAGGAACGTCTGCAGCACGCTCTTGTAAAAGGTATCGTCGACTATATCGACAGTGATACCGAGGAGGCACGCCAGGCGTATGCAAGCCCTCTTGATATTATCGAAGGGCCGCTGATGAGTGGTATGAATATCATAGGTGACCTCTTCGCCGAAGGAAAAATGTTCCTGCCCCAGGTTGTCAAAAGCGCCAGGGTCATGAAAAAAGCCGTTGCCTGGCTTATACCCTATATTGAAGAGGAAAAAACGAAAAACAAAGATACCAGACCAGCGGCAAAGGTCCTTCTTGCGACGGTAAAAGGCGATGTACACGATATAGGCAAAAACATTGTCTCGGTTGTCCTGGCCTGTAACAATTTCGACGTTGTCGATATCGGTGTCATGATGCCGTGCGAGAAAATCCTTGAAGCGGCTGAAAAAGAAAAAGCCGACATTATCGGCCTCAGCGGCCTGATCACGCCTTCACTTGACGAAATGGTGCATGTAGCAAAAGAGATGGAGCGGAAAGGCATGCATATTCCCCTGCTCATAGGCGGAGCGACGACATCCAGAGTCCATACCGCAGTGAAAATCGCACCGAACTATTCGGGACCGGTTGTCCAGGTGCTTGACGCATCGAGGAGCGTTCCGGCCGTCAACAGCCTGTTGACCGCTTCCATGAAAGATGCTTTCGTTAAGAAACTGACTGAAGAACAGCATTCCCTGCGTGCAAGTCACACAGCAAGGCAGGCCTCAAGGCAGCCGAGGAACATCAACGAGTCAAGGGAAAACCGGGCGAAACTCTCCTGGAGCCCTGAAACCGTTACCATACCGAATCATTCCGGCATTACAGAACAGGGCAATGTTTCCCTTTCAGAACTCCGCGAGTACATCGACTGGACGCCATTCTTCAACGTATGGGAGCTGCATGGAAAATATCCTGATATCTTCGAGAATAAACACTGTGGGAGCGAAGCACGAAAACTGTTCGAAGATGCAAACACCCTGCTTGACAGGATCTGTGAAGAAAAGTCTTTGGTGGCCAAAGGGGTGGCTGGCATCTTCCCTGCAAACAGCGTCGGTGACGATATAGAGATATATACCGACGAAAGCAGAGCTACGGTTCTGACAACCCTGCATACCCTCCGGCAGCAGCATGAGAAGAATACAGGCAGTGCAAATCTCGCCCTTGCTGATTTCATCGCGCCAAAATCAAGCGGGACAGATGACTATATCGGAGCATTCACGCTCACGACCGGTCACGGGGTAAAAGAGTTGATGAAACGCTTTGAAGCGGAACACGATGATTATCACCGTATAATGGTGCAGGCGCTTGCCGACAGACTTGCTGAAGCTTTTGCCGAGATGCTGCATCAACGGGTTCGCAAGGAACTCTGGGGATATGCCATCGACGAAAACCTGACAAAAAAACAGCTGCTCAATGAAAAGTACAGAGGGATCCGACCGGCTCCCGGCTATCCGGCATGCCCTGATCATACTGAAAAGCCCCTGATTTTCAACCTGCTTAACAGCGAAGCCCTTACCGGGGTAACACTGACGGAAACCTATGCCATGAACCCGCCCGCGTCGGTTTGCGGGCTTTACTTCGCGCATCCTGAAGCGAAATATTTCGTTCTGGGACCGATAGGGAAGGATCAGGTTGAAGACTATGCTCTCCGTAAAGGGATGAGCATGGGTGAAGCGGAAAAGTGGCTGGCACCCAACCTCAACTATACACCGTAGATATAAAAGAAAAGTGGCTGTCTCAGAAGCCTTTCACCTATGGTTCAAACTACATATAAAAGCTAAAAACCACATACAGTCATGCCGCCCTGTGTAATAATATTACACGGGGTGATCCGGCATCCATGCAGACTCCGGCACTAACGTGGATTCCCTTGATAACCTGTGAAATAGATGCTCAGATTTCACGGGGTTGATACGGCAACTATAGGGTTTTCGGCAAAAGATGGATCCCCGGGTAAGACCTGTGAAATACGAACCCTGATTTCACGGGTCAAGCCCGGGGATGACAACCAGGAGGGATACCGCTAACTATTGCCTGCTCAAAATACGAGAGGGCGCCCTTTTGAGACAGTCTCTTTTCTTTCTCTCTCAGAAGGTACAGCTTTCCACCGTTTTGTAGGGAAACGGACTGTTCAACGCCTGAAGAACCGTAGCATCACGACTGTACACATCGTCTTTGAACTGTACTTCCTCACCTTCAGCTACAGCAGTGAGATACAGGAGAAAAACAGGGAGCTTCTTTGGAAGGTTAATCGTTCTGGTCTTGCCTGCGTCGACGGTTTTCTGCACCTTATCAGCGCTCCAGCCAAGCAGCACCTGTGCTAAATCAAGAGGGTTCTGCAGTCTGATACAACCGTGACTGAAGGCACGCGAACTTTTATCGAAAAGATGCTTGCCCGGAGTATCATGGAGATACACCAGATGCTTGTTAGGAAACATGAACTTGACGCGGCCAAGAGCGTTCCTGCTCCCCGGAGGTTGCCGAAGGCGATAGGATTGCGCTCCGGATGACCAGTTAACCGAACCGGGGCTAACCACATTTCCGTTCCGGTCAACAACCTGCAGACCGTGACGTGAAAGATAACCGGGATCTTTGCGGATTGCCGGAAGCGCCTCCTTTCTGAGAATCCCCGGAGGAACGTTCCATGAAGGATTAAAGATGATATACTGCATCTGGGCCTTGAAAACAGGGGTTTTCCAGAACGGCTCGCCGACAATTACCCTTGACCCCCATCTGTATGCACCTTGTTCAAAATAGGTAATGTTGAACCCGGCAATGTTGACCAGAAGGTAGGTAGGCTCAAGCTTCTGAACAAACCATCGGTAACGTTCAAGATTGACACGGATCTGCTCTACCCTCTGTTCAACCGGAACATTGAGTGCCCGCAGTGTTTTCGGTCCGACCGCCCCGTCTTCCTGAAGACCATGATGGTTCTGAAATTTTTTGACAGCTTCCTGCAACCCGACACTGTATCGCATTGCTTGATCTGCATAGGAAGTATCAACCTTTGAGAGCCGTTCAATCTCTCCGGATATTTCCAGACGACTGCGCAGTGCCGGGATTCTGGCATCATACTGACCAATCTCCTTGATCGTCGGGCCTTCAGGAACAGTGCCCCATCCCCCGTCTGCTGCAAGACGTCGGTATCTGGCAAGCCCTTCTTTCAGGCTGCTGTAAGAGGGGTGTTTCGGGCGAAGCTGTGCAATCGATGCTGCAAGGGAATCTCCGGCAAGCGCATTCCGGAGCATTCCTGCCAGACCATTGCCATTAACTCCTTCAGAGAGATTCCAGTTTGAATCCAGTTTCTCGGGATCCACTTTCCCGTGCAGAAGATGATAGGAGAGCTTAAACATAGCGTCTGTCAGAAGCAGTTCATAGCGGGCTTTTAAAAACGGCGTATCCGGAGAATCATCATAAAACTCCTGAATCGGGGAAAGATGATAGTCCAGAGGCATAAGCCCGTCAGCGTCAACTCTTTTGATCGCATCGAGCATTTCAGCAATTTGGGATCGTCTCACCCATACCGGACTAAAATCATTCGACCTGTAGAAATCTGCGAGAAAAGCGTTAAACGCCATGCTTTCCCGTCCCTTCCGAAGAGCCTGATCGTTTTCAAGTTGTTCAATGTGACAGCGAATGTTCTCCCTGATCTCATAATTTTTTCCGGATTTGCGCTGTACCTCATTGACAGAAGAAGCTGCTACTGTTCTCTTTTGAACGGTCGCGGCCTGTGCGCTTACAGGAGCAAAAAAAAGAAGCACGACAAGAAGAACTATCATAACAAACATATTGCACCTTGCGAAAGCATTCAACAGGTTATTTCAGCCTGCTCAATCAGACCGCGATCTTGCCCATGACATGAAAAGCTGACCATTTTGCTTTAACAGGTAATTGAAAAAAGCACAGAAGCCCAATGCCTGTGCTTATGATGAACAGTTGATTAGAACGCTGAATCCGGCGTTCAGAGTTCCCATAAAAACAGAGATGACCATCCGGGCGGGATCACGATGGTTTCCTGCGCAGGATTTCAGGAATTCAACAGGGTGGAGCGATCGGCATAGTTCTCATCGCCGTGATTTATAAACAGGCATGAACCATCCTTGATAAGGTCGATCACCTTTCTGTACTGCGAAAATGGCAGGGCGGGGCATCCGAGACTTCTTCCAAGTCGTCCGTGACGTCTGATAAAATCATTTCCTGCGTACTCCGCACCATGAATGACGATGTTTCGCATAAGCGCATTGTCATTGATTCCACGCTCAACTCCTCGTATTCGTAACGAGTATCCGTGCTTGCCTTTGTAGGTTCTGTCGGTCACAAAAAAACCGAGACTGCTTTTATATGAACCGGGAACATTTGAAAACCTCTCTGCGCGTATCTCTCCGCTGTTTTTTCCATGAGCGACAAGTGAAGAGGCAAGCAGGCGGTTGCTGCCCATGTCTATCACAAAAAGCCGTTTTTTGACGGACGGCTGGTCGTAATCAATGATGGTAAGAACCCTGTCATTTTTTAAAGTACCCGTTTTCTTCAGGGAATAATATCCCGTCATCGCCTTCTGGAGAACAGCATAGTCGATGTTGTTCCGAAGTTCGGAGGTTCGGTAGAGAGTCCGGATAGTGTTGAGAAGTTCCTTTTGTGAAGAAGCGCTCTGTGCGCGAGAGGGGAAAAAAGCCAAAGCCATTACAAGAACAAGTAACCTTACAGCCATATGATCTTCTCCTTTTTTTCATCGTTTTAACCGGCACAGAGCTACAGCAGAAGGTACCGGATGCAACTATGCTTCCGGTATGCTACTTGTTTTTTGCGATGGCATATATACGGAACTACGGAACGTAAATAACTCTACACAGCAACCCTGAGTTGCTCTTCGAGGCGGCATTAATACTGTTGCAGCAAGCCGCGATATCATGATATGATAACTGCACTTCCAAGACAGTGTGCAGGAAAATTTAACTAAGAAGATAGTATTTTTTTCTGCATTTCAACAAAAAAACCACGATAGCAGGAAATAAAAAGCGATCTGAACATCATTTTCATGCCACTGAAAAACAGCGGATAATTGCATAAAGTACTATTATAGAGTATTCTATCAGGAAATTTTCGCCTGCCTCACGCGCTGTACAGAATGAAAAAAATTCCTATTTTAGTACGTTACATACAAAACACAGATACACCATCAAAACAACCGGATCATGCGAAAAACCCTATCCTTTTGTCTATGCCTCCTTATGCAGCTCACAGTGCTGAACGCGTGCCAGCCAAAATCCGGTGAGCAGGACGCTGAGAACATTCAGAAAGAAAAATCCGGCAAACCGTTTGCCGGCGGGCTCTTTGAGAAAAGATTCGAAGGCATCCTGCACATGAAGATGTCCGCTCCTGAAGGATCTCAGGACGGGAAGTTGTATATCTCGAAAAACGGAACCCGATTTGAAATGAATCTGGCCGACCCCGAAACAGGCAAGGTCATGATGAACATTATTACCTTTACGCCTTCTGCTGAGCCAAACCTTCTCTATACCCTCAACAACAATGCGAAGACATACAACGTCATGGACATGGAAAAGCTCCAGGAAGAACTGGCTGACGTAGGGGAAAAAATGGAACAGGATGACTTCACGGTTAAAAAGCTGGGAACTGAAACGCTTCACGGATACAAATGCACACATGTCCTGATTACCGACGGCCAGGGGGAAACAGAAATGTGGCTGACAAAAGACCTTCTCAGTGCAGCGGATTTCGCCAGACTCCAGACAGGAAAAAACAAATCGGCTGCCGCATTTGACCGTCGCCTTAAAAAAGCCGGGCTCGACGGCTTTCCCCTGAAAACATTGGACAGAAAATCAAACATGATCATGGAGTTTGTGAAGATCGAACGCAAGTCTCTTGACAAATCACTCTTCGAGGTTCCGGCGGGATATACAAAAAAGGAGTCAGCCCTGCAGATGATGGTTCCGGAAATGTCCGATAAGGATATGCAGCAGTTTGAAAACATGCAGGAAATGCTGAAAGACGAGAAGAGTGTACAAGAGATGGAAGAGATGATGAAAAACATGCAGAAAAAATTTGAAGGGATGCAGATGCCAGGACAATAGCATACGGATTGAACTGCCGCATACAAGTCGTCTGTCCCTTGACAGACGACTTGTAATAGTATCCGACAGAAAAGAAATCAGCCCGCCTCTTTAGGGTACCTTTACGTTGTCAACTCTCCCGCCTCATGCAATCCGATGATATCCCGATAGGCGCAGCAGACCGCACAAGCGCTCAAAGGACCGGTCACCAGCAATCCGATACCCAGCGCCAGTGCGCCAAGCAGGTTGATCGCGACAAGCACAAGAAAGAACACAAAAAGTGAAAACCAGTTTTTCGTCACGATCTGCCGACTTGTCTCCATGGCCTGCCAGAACTCCATGCGATAGTCCACGATCAGCATGGAAACGAACATATAGCTGACCATCAGGTAGATGCCCGGCAGAACGAGAAGGAACATCCCTATGGTGACCAGAATACTGGTAACAAAACTTGCCAGCACAAGAGGCAGAAAAAAGTGAAACCCCTTGAAAAAATCACCGAACTGTACGGGCTCTCCCTTGAAAAGCATAAAAACAACAATAATCAATCCGGCATAGAGCGGAGCGGTTACAACGCTTACCGCGAGAGATCCGAACATATCCAGTCGTGACAACCCAGCCACCGCCACACCGATAATCAGGGTAAAAACAATAAATTCACCAGCACGGGATTTGAATAGTTCCCAACCATCTTTAAGATATTTTGACGGATCGACCTCATAGCCATCCTCAATCAGTTTTTCAAACGTTTTCGGATCTACTTTTCGCCCGAAATCAAACGGTTGCGCTCCCGATTCCATAGACACCTCCCTGTATTATTTTTTACCGTTATATGGTGAACCACTCTTACAAGATACGCATGATTTATCATATGCGGTATGACAAGTCTGAAAACCCGCAGGCACTTTCGCGCTTCAGATGGTGTTCTTTCTTTAAAGAGAATCAGAACAACAAAAACGGTACTCCACATGTTTATGCTCGGCAATTTACTCAGCCCTTCAGGCGCGCTCGGGGCAACTGAAAACATGATTGAGAAAACAATTCCGGTCCCCGTGATTTCCGCAAGAGAACTTGTAGTCATGCTTGACGCAAAAGAGAGCATCATACTCTTTGACACCCGCACAGAAGAGGAGTATGAAAAAAGTCATATCGAGGGGGCGGTGCACGTTGAACCGAATACCCCGACTGAAGCGTTCATCGAGCGGTATGCTGATACCATCCGGAACAAAAAGCTCGTTTTCTACTGTTCAGTCGGACAGAGAAGCTCTGAATTTCTGAACAGAGTTCAGCAGAAGTGTCTTGACGCAGGAGCGATTGCCTGCTATAACCTGCGCGGCGGCATATTCCGCTGGTACAACGAAGGACATCCGGTTGTCGACTTTAGGGGCGCAACAGACGACATACACGGCTATAACCCGCTCTGGGGCATGATGATTGAGAAAAGAAGAAAATGACAATTGTCAAATAAATAATGACTATTTACTATTGACTGTCTTAGGAGTTAGGTGGGAAGGAGGTAGTTCTCAGTTCCGAGTGCTGAGCAATGAGCGATGTGCAATGAGCGATGAGCAATGAGCGATGAGCGATGTGCGATGTGCGATGTGCGATGTGCGATGAGCGATGTGCGATGTGCGATGAGCGATGTGCGATGTGCGATGTGCGATGTGCGATGAGTGTGGGAGGGGTTAGGAGTTAGGTGCTACGTGTTAGGATGAAGGGAAGGCTATTTAGCTATTTAGCCATTCAGCTATCTGGCTATCCAGCCATTCTGACTTTTTCCTTTTGAATTTTGACTTGTACTTGGTGATTGCTGACTGTGTTAGGTGTTAGGAGTTAGGTGCTATGTGTTACGATGGCTGAAGAGCCGGTTAGCTGAGTAGTCATTTAGCTGTTTAGCCACTGAGCCATTTGGCCATTAAGCTATCCAGCCATTCTGACTTGTACTTGGTGACTGCCGACTGCTGCCAACACATTTCAATAGACAATAGTCATTTGCCAATAGTCATTATTCATTTGTCATTTTTTTTCAGCGGTTTCCCTCTCTCGTCTGTTTGTGTCGCCTGCGTCTTGAACCTGTTGAGAAATATCTTCACCGTACCGTCCTTTCTGACGCCTGCAATCGCGCCGTCCTGCCATATCCCGTTTTCCCTCGACCAGCGGCTTTCAGAGGGATCACCCTGGTTCTGATGGATATTATGCACGCCCTTACCTACCCGAAACGGCTCCCCGAATACCAGCAGCCTCCTGGCTCCCTCGAGTACACTTGAAAGATCGGCAAAGGCATCGCCGCTTGTCCCGTATTTCCAGACTAAACAGGCCTTGTCACCGTTTTGATGAGACTCGGAGTCGGCTCGGACACACTTCCCGGTCGGCTGCAGTTCCGGACTGCGCAGATAATCAAGAGCACCTGATTCAGGCTCCGATTCGAGAAAGTGCCATCCGCTTTCAAGTTTGGAGAGGCCGCGCATATCGCTCTTTCCAGGATCAACAACCCGCCAGTGAAGACCGTCATGCTCTTTTTTACTGTCAAGATTAACAGCACATCGATAGAGCCCCTCCCCGGTTTTTACCTGAATAGTGCAGTGAAAATATTCCTTGTCGTTATGACCGTTATCACATGCATAACGATACATCGTTCCGACAAGAACCCCGTAGCCATCAATAAGCGACATAAGCGTTTCTTTTCCTTCAACCTGAATTGAGCGATTCAATAGATGCTAACAAAACAAACCCGTTGGGTGTACGTGTAAAAGATCAGAAACCTGCATCTCTTGCATCCCGTCGGGATTGTCGCTCAATTCAGGTTCAAGTTACCGCAATACGCAATAAGGCGCAACCGATACAGTGCGCCCTGCCGCGAAAACCGCCATAGAAATAACCCTTAAGAAATCTGCGTATCTTTTTTTCAGATCATCCGCAGCAGATAGCTATATTTCCTATTGTAGGGAAATCCCGAAAACATCACGCTGATGCCGCCAATCACCGAGCAGATCACCCGCGTCTGGAACGTCCTTTCGACGCCCCTTCTTTCAATAGGACAATCTGAACTTTCGTTCTGGAAAATTCTCGCCATCATCATCACGCTTGCAATAATTGTCGGTGGCGCGAAGTCCCTCAAAAGGCTTGTCACAGGAAAACTGCTTGAACAAACCGTCCATGACGAAGGGACACGAGTCGCTCTGGGGACAATATTGCAGTACCTGCTTGTTTTTTTCGGATTCCTTATCGTTCTGCAGTCTGCGGGCATCGATCTGAGCACACTGACCGTACTGTCCGGCACGATAGGTCTTGGTATAGGTTTCGGGTTGCAAAACATCGTTGACAATTTTTTCAGTGGTCTGATCATTCTGCTTGAACGGCCTGTAAAGGTTGGCGACCGTATCGAAATCGGTGCTATCAACGGGGATGTCACAAGAATCGCCATTCGCTCGACAACAATCCGGACAAATGAAAACATCAATATCATCGTCCCGAATTCAGAATTTGTTTCCAACCAGGTTATCAACTGGAGCCATACCGACCGCAATGTCCGTATAGCGATCCCTGTTGGCGTCTCATATACATCCGACCCTACACAAGTCCGTGACATACTACTCCGGGTTGCCGAACATCATCCGGCGATACTCGACCACCCCGTACCTGACGTTATCTTCCTTGAATTCGGGGAAAGCTCCCTCAATTTTGAACTCAGGGTCTGGACACGCACGCATATCCAGATCCCCAAAATCCTCCGTAGCGAAATCAATTACAGAATTTTCGAGGCCTTCAGGACTAACGGCGTCGAAATCCCGTACCCTCAAAGAGATATTCATTTTCGAAGTAGCGCAGCCGGGGTATGGAACAAGGATACCGTGGCTATAGAAAAATAACTTTACGCATTCAGGTCTGAGGATAAAATCCCTGTATATGCTACATTATGTGAGTCAGGATTGAGCTGTTCCGTATACGATTCTGACTGATTTACAAACCAGTTACGTTAACACAAGGGATAAGAGAGGCATCTGAAGAAATCCGGTGATCCCTCTTGATAACAATGCCTGTAAAGGAGTCATTCATGCATACAGATCCAATCGATCAGCTGGCGATCAATACCGTCCGCATGTTAGCTGTTGACATGGTGGAAAAAGCGCAGTCAGGACATCCGGGAATGCCTATGGGAGCGGCTCCCATGGCATATGTGCTCTGGACAAAAATCATGAAACACAATCCCGACAATCCTGAATGGATCAACCGGGACCGATTCGTACTCTCTGCGGGCCACGGTTCGGCGCTACTGTATTCACTGTTGCACCTTACAGGTTACGACCTCTCCATGGATGACCTCAAAGAGTTTCGCCAGTGGGGAAGCAAAACCCCCGGGCACCCCGAATACGGGCACACTCCCGGCGTCGAGACGACAACAGGTCCTCTTGGCCAGGGTCTTTCCAACGCTGTCGGAATGGCAATTGCCGAGCGATACTGCGCTACGCGTCTCAATAAACCCGACATGGAACTGATCGACTACTGTACATACGTCATATGCGGTGACGGAGACCTGATGGAAGGCATTACCTCCGAGTCTGCATCCATTGCCGGACATCTCCGGCTGGGCAAGCTCGTCTGCATGTATGATTGCAACCGGATATCCATTGAAGGATCGACCGACCTTGCCTTTACGGAAAGCGTGTACCAGAGATTCGAAGCATATGGATGGCATGTGGTGGAAATTGACGGTAACGATCCTGAAGCTATTGAGGAAGCTTTACATGCCGCCAGGAAAGTAACTGAGAAACCCTCGATGATTATCGCCAGAACCAACATAGGCTTCGGGAGCCCTAACAAGCAGGACAGTGCCTCCTCTCACGGCGCCCCTCTTGGAACTGAAGAGGTTGCGCTGGTAAGAAAATATTTCGGATTCCCTGAAGAGAGCTCCTTCTTTGTCCCTGAATCGGTAGCCGCCCACCTGAGCGTCGTTCGTGAAAAAGGGAACAGTTCGGAAACATCGTGGAATGAACTGTTCAACGCGTACGGTAAAAGCCATCCCGAACTCGCTGAGGAAATGGAAATCATGCTCCGCGACGAGTTGCCTGAAGGATGGGAAACATTACTTCCTCAATTCAGCCCTGAAGAAAAACTGGCAACCCGTCAGGCATCTTCCAGAGTGCTGCATGCGCTGGTAGGAAAAATCCCGTTTTTGGTGGGTGGTTCAGCCGACCTCGCGCCATCAACCGGTACAGAAGTCAAACATGCTACCGATTTCACCTCCGAAAATTATGGCGGGGCTATTTTTCGATTCGGCGTCAGGGAACATGCCATGGGTGCCATTATTAACGGCATGGCCCTCTCCCGCATTCTCATTCCTTACGGAGCGACATTCCTTGTTTTCTCGGATTATATGAAACCTGCGCTTCGCCTCGCTGCTATCATGCAGGTCCCGTCTATTTTCCTATTCACTCATGACAGTATAGCTGTCGGGGAAGACGGCCCGACACATCAGCCGATCGAACAGCTCGTCATGATGCGTTCAATACCGGGCCTGACAGTTATCCGCCCGGCAGACGCACAGGAGACAAAAGCGGCATGGCAGATTGCCCTGACGCACAATAAACCTACAGTGCTTGTCTTTTCAAGACAGAAACTCCCGGTACTCGACCAGGAGAAATACCCTGTAGTGGAAGGTACGCCCAAAGGAGCCTACACACTTTCCGAATGGAGCTCCCCTTCGACAGATGGCAACAGGCCGATAATACTTATCGCAACAGGAGCTGAAGTTCACCTTGCCCTCGAAGCCCAGAGCGCACTTCTCAAAGCGGGCGTTCCAACCAGGGTTGTTTCCATGCCTTCACGAGAACTGTTCGAACAGCAGCCCGAGTCCTACCGAAATGAGGTTTTGCCGCCTTCAATACGGCGGAGAATCGTCATTGAAGCTGCGTCTCCTTTCGGATGGGACAAGTACGCGACAGATGAAGGGATCATTCTGGGCATAAACCGTTTCGGAGCGTCCGCCCCGGGAAACACAGTATTGCGCGAATACGGTTTCAGCGCCGCCGCTATCGTCGAAGCCGCGAAAAACCTGCAATAGCGCCGTTATTGCAAACCGCTCATGCTGAATACTGGAACTGAAAAAAGGATCTTCCAACAGGCAGCAGCCTGCATCGCCAGCCGTATTTTCAGGGCCATCGAGAGACAGGGGTACTGTGCTCTTGTGCTTGCGGGGGGAAATTCTCCCCGCGAACTCTACGGTCTTCTTGCCAGCGGAGTACCGGTTTCAGCAATGCAGGAACAGGGGTTCAACTTTCCGGATAATGCTCTTGTTTCCGCTTCCGGAGGACTCTCTGTCCTGCTTCCCTGGCAATCGGTTATGCTCTTCTGGGGAGATGAGCGGTGCGTTCCTGAAAACCATGACGAAAGCAACTTCAGCATGGCCTATGCATCCCTGATAGCCCCTGCCGACATTCCGAAACAGAACCTGTTTCCGATGCCGCATGTCACAGGGAACTATGAAACAGCAGCGAATCACTATGAAAAAACACTGAAACGCTTTTTCGAACGTCATGAACACAGCACGTCAAACACGTTGCCCGTCTTTGATATCATTCTTCTCGGAATGGGCGCCGACGGCCATACCGCTTCCCTGTTTCCGGGAAACAGAAAGACACTGGAAGAAAGAAACCGATGGGTCATCGCGGTAAATGCTAAACAGGGCTCCCCTCCAGGTTTTCGCCTCAGCCTGACCCTTCCGGTCATCAACAACGCCCGCTCGGTGATGTTTTTCGTTACCGGAAAAAGCAAGGAATCGATGGTTCACGATATAACATCAGGGAAGAGACCAGACCTTCCCTCGGCAATGGTCAAACCGGAACACGGAGAACTGATCTGGTTTTACGGAAAAGGGTGACTAGACTGCAAACTGATTATGCTTGTCACTGCCTCAGTTCCGGTCCCCGGGAATGTACCGGATAGGTCTCAGGCACCTCATCTTTCAATGCGTCCCGTATAGCGTCAATAACTTTCCAACTGGTCTCCACAGCATCCTGACGGATAAAATTCATCTGATCTCCGGCCATTGCGTCAAGCAGAAGACGCTGATAGGGGGTCATATGTTCATTATCGAAGGAAATCCTGTAGTCGAACTTCATATACACCGGATCGGTTATCAGTTCTTTTCCCGGTCTTTTTGATCCGAAACGAATAGCGATTGTTTCTTCCGGCTGGATTTGTATGATAATCTGGTTTGCCGTGTAGCTGCAACTTTCGGGAGGCCCGAAAAAATTCTGAGGAGGACACTTGAAGGTAAGAACAATTTCCGTAACACGTTCAGCAAGATTCTTGCCCGCTTTCATAGAAAAAGGCACACCTTTCCAACGCCAGTTGTCGACAAACCATCGTATGGCCGCATAGGTCTCAACGGTAGAGTCGGGAGCCACATCCGCCTCATTGAGGTACCCCTCATACTGTCCAAGAAGAACAAATTCCCTGACAGTATCCTTTGTCAACGGTCGCAGTGACCGGAAAACTTTCTCTTTCTCATCACGCACCGCTTCAGCGCTCAGGTCGACGGGTGGCTCCATTGCAATCGCCGCAAGAAGCTGGAGCCCGTGATTCTGAATGATATCACGAAGCAGACCGGATTTCTCGTAATACGCCCCTCTGGTTCTGATACCGAAATCCTCAGCGATAGTAATACTCACATTGTCGATATACTGCCTGTTCCACAACGGTTCAAACATACCATTGGAAAACCGGAACACAAGGATGTTCTGAACAGGCTCTTTTCCGAGATAATGATCTATACGATAAATCTGCTCTTCATGAAATACTCTCCCGACGACCGCATTCAGCTTTCTTGCACTCTCAAGGTCAAAACCATAGGGTTTTTCAACGACGATTTTTCGCCACCCATTACAGGAAGCGTTCTTACCTCCCAGTCCTGCTTTTTCAAGATTGTCTATTACATGAGGCGCAAGTACGGGAGGAATAGAGAGATAAAACAACAGGTTACTGCAAAGCGCATTCCGGGGTGAACCTTCGTGTATTTCTTTTTGCAGGGAAACATATCCTTCAGCGTCAGTAAAGTCAGCCTGTATGTAGTACAGACTGGCGCAAAACGCTTCCAGTTGCGGCTCCGTCACATGCTCACCACCACCGGATGAATGATCTTCAATACATTTCCTTGCATATGACCTGAACCCCTGATGGTCGAGTTCTGAACGGGCGACCCCTATAATCCGGTATTTTTCCGGAAGCTGCTTCCAACGGGCAAGCTGGTAGAGTGATGGAATAAGTTTTCTACCCGCAAGGTCACTTTCCGCGCCAAACAGAACAAACGTAAAATCATCCAGCTCCTGATCGATCATTTCTTCTGTAACCTGGATTTTTGAGTATACCCGTGACCGCCGAATTCGTCGCGCAGGGCGGCCACAACCTTGTCCGAAAAATTTTCCTGCGATCGTGAACGGTAACGCCTGAAAAGAGCGCCTGCAATAACCGGTATGGACACCCCCTCGTCAAGGGCTGTCTCAACGGTCCATTTACCTTCTCCGGAATCGGCAATTATCCCGGACAGATAATCCAGCTGTCCGTCACGATCAAATGCCCTTGCGACGAGATCCATAAGCCATCCTCGTATGACAGAACCGTTAGCCCATACTCTTGCAACTTCATGGTGATCGAACGAATACTCACTGTTTTCAAGAATATCGAATCCTTCGCCTATCGCCTGCATCATACCGTATTCAACGCCATTATGAACCATCTTCGCGAAATGACCCGCACCGGAACTTCCCATATAACCATAACCTCCGGAAACACAAAGATCCTTGAAAACAGGTTCAAGGGAAGCATAGACCTCAGGATTTCCCCCGATCATCATGCACGCTCCGCCTCTCGCTCCCTCCAGACCGCCACTTGTTCCAACGTCCATGAAATATATCCCCTTTTCAGCAAGAGCCCCTCCTCTTCTCACAGAATCATGAAAATTTGAATTACCTCCGTCTATGACAATATCACCCGACTCAAGCAGGATGACAAGACTATCCAGGGTAGAGTCAACCGGAGCGCCCGATGGAACCATAAGCCAGATGGTCCTTGGATGACACAGCCCGGCAACCAACTCCTCAAGAGAATTGGAAGACTCAGCTCCCCTGCCGGCCAACCTGTCGACCTGCGCTCTGGAAAGATCGTAAACAACAACCTCATGCTCATGATCTAAAAGATTTTCAACCATGTTCGCCCCCATTTTCCCGAGACCGATAAATCCAAGTTTCATCTCATCTATGCTTGTCGGTTTCCAAATTCTGAATCCATCCTGCTCCTGCCATACAGCCCTTCAACGCAAAAAACTGCTCATCGAGCTCAATCAGCAATTGCCCCGCCTGCGACAGATCACCCTCTCTGGCCGCATGCTCTAACTGCTGCGCGACTTTAGATAACTTCCAACCACCGACCAGAAGTGCGGCGCCCTTTATGGCGTGAGCAGTGAGGAAGCTCTCTTCGCTGACGCGTTTGCTGATCGCTTCTTTTAAACGGCTGATCTGTTGCGGAGTATCTTCAAGAAAATTTTCTATAATCACTCTCGCTACATCTCTGTCATGCTGTAGTCTGTCAAGCATCTCTTTTTCCTGAAAAACCGCGCTATCCATATTCATACTCTCAACTCGTTTGGGGTTATTTTTTTTAGCATCAGAAACAGACGGTGGCGGCTTTACCCCGGTATATTTCTCCAACATCGCCGTAAAATCGGACATTCTCACCGGTTTTGCCATATAATCATCCATTCCGGCCTGAATGCATCTCTCCCGATCCCCAGTCATGGCATTGGCGGTAATAGCGACAATCGGAACTTCCGGATTCAGAACACCGCCCTGCCCCTGCCTTATGCCTCTCGTCGCCTCGTATCCATCCATCTCGGGCATCTGGCAATCCATCAGCACGAGATCATATTGGACCTTGGCCAGGGCCTCAAGAGCATCAACGCCATTCTGAACAACATCTGCCTGATACCCCTCTTTCTGAAGCATGGACTGTAGCACAAGTTGATTGACCGCACTATCTTCTACAAGCAGTATTCTGAAATTCAGCCGCTCTTTTACCGGAACACCCTGTTCATTTGTTTTGTTGCTCTCCAACAGTTCAGACACCCTTCCTCTTCTTTTCAGAAGATCGACAACGCAAGCAGAGAGATCCTTGCCCCGTATCGGCCTTTCCAGACATGCATCCGGTTCCCCCCAGGGATCCGGATGAAAATCAGCCCCGCGCCCTGCCGATGTGATACCGATAACAACAACGTTTTCACGCAGCTCTCCGGTCCTGAATTTTTCAAAAACCTCACCATGCTGCTCCTCCGATAAGGCGATAAGAACAATATCCGGGAGTGCGCCACTCTCAGCCGCCTTCTGCAATTTCTTTACACCTGTATCGTAGTCAGAGGCTTCCTCGAAACAACAGTTCCATTGAGACAAAAATATTTTTATCAGCTTTCTCGATGCCTGACAGGGTTCGATGAGAAGAACATGGAGTCCTGCCGGCGGGATCGCGATATCGGTAGAGCCTTGATCAGGATGTTCCTGTTTTACCAAGTCAATTGAAAAATAGAACATGGAGCCGTAAGAAGGAGTACTCCTCACCTGTATCCGGCCACCCATATTTCTGGCAAGCCTGCTCGAAATCGACAGCCCGAGTCCGGTGCCTCCGTATTTCCTGATAGTTGAACCATCAGCCTGAACAAAAGGTTCAAAAATCGCATCAATTCGACTCTCATCTATGCCGATGCCTGTATCGGATACCGTGAAACGGATGCGTGCGTGATCCCCATGATCCTCCTCGAGTTCTACGTTAACGAGGATTTCTCCTTCATCGGTGAACTTGATGGCGTTGCTGATAAGATTAACCAGTATCTGCTTGATGCGACCCGGATCCCCGCGTAGAAGGAACGGGATATCTTCATCGGGCAGAAACGTGAAATTGAGCCCTTTTTTCCCGGCTTTATAGGAAAACATATTGATGATTTCATCGAGCAGATCGAGCAGGTTAAAATCAATCTCTTCAATTTCAAGTTTATCCGCCTCAATTTTCGAAAAATCAAGGATGTCATTGAGCAGATGAAGAAGATTTTTTCCGCTGACAATAATCGTCTCGGCGAACTTTGTCTGCTCTGCATCAAGCGTTGATCTCAACAACAGTTCAGACATGCCGATAACACCGTTCATCGGGGTACGGATTTCATGGCTCATATTTGCGAGAAACTCGCTTTTCGCCTTGCTTGCCGCTTCGGCTTCAGATGCCATTGTATTGGCTCGGGCGATCGAGGCCTCGAGCTTTCTGTTGGCGGTCATAAGCTCGTTTCTCGCCCTGTTTGCATCTTCAACGAGGTTTATAAGCGCCTCTCGCTGCCTCTGCTTGAGCAACTCCTGATCCGGTTCATTCCAGACCCTCTTATGGTCATGATCATTGACCGCTGAATTTGGCTGGACACTCTTCCGGGAATTCAATGGCACATAAATATCACCCTTCCCGGCTCTTCTCACAGCATATCGAGGGGGTCTGCCCAGTTGTTCACATAAGCGATTGACCTCTTCCTTGAGCCCAAGGTTAGTCTGTTCCCTCCCAACCATGAAACGGTTGAAACGTTCCAGATCATCAAGAGAGCGCTTGAGCTCTTTTTCTATTCTTTTCCGCTCGGATATGTCGGTGGATATCATCACCACAGAGGTAATCACACCATCCTGCATACAGGGCCCGAAACGGGACTCAAACTCAACACTCCGGCCGTTTTTCAGGATAACAGTACTTTCCAGTTTGGCAGGCTTTGCGGTTCGGAATACCTGTTCAATAGTCGTATGATAGATGTCATGCCTCTCCGCTGTGATATGTTCACAGAAATGCTTTCCTACCGATATTTCCGATTGGTGCCCCGGCAAGCTTCTGTTCATGTATATAATTCTGTGCGAATCATCAACGGCAACGATGGCATCAGGACTGTTCGACAGAATGGAGCTCAGTGTATTTTCACTTTCCCGAAGAAATCTGAGGGTGGTATCGAGTTTTTCCGATGACAGTTCAAGCTCATAGTTCTTGTCTTCGAGCTGCCGCCTCAAATCAGACAACTCAATTGACTTTCTTATCAGATTGATATTCTGTTCCCGAAGAACATTCTGTTTTTCAAGCAGCTCCTGCTCGATCTTTTTGCTTTCGAGCACCTGCTGCCGCATAAGAAAAAGCTGTCGCTCAAGCTCATTGTATGAAAGTTTCCTTCTATCCATGTCAATCAGTAAGAATTATTCACTGCCCAATATCCAGAGCACTACCGTCTCATTGTGAAACTTTGCTTCAGCAAGCCTTCCTACGGAACTGTCGATAGGACCAATTTCACCATAGGTATAAAAACCGATTATCGGAACATCATATCCGACGGTCTTTCTGACAACGTCTACCTCTTCAGTAATTCTTCTTCCAAGTACCAGTTTCCGTCCGACACAACTGAACATGATAATCAATTCAGGTGCAGCACCCCCGAGCCCTCGCATTGCCTGTTCGGCTGCCTCACGTGCGCCGTTGATCACATCTCCACGGGATCCGGTTGTCAGCGTGACGGCACTGCCTTCAGGGATAGAAGCGGCCATGGTGATGCTTCCCTGCTTTTCATCCACACTCAAGCCGCAACGTATCTGAAAATACCGTTCTCCGGATTCGCCCGCTTCTTCATCAATAAGTCCGAACGGGTACTCCATGCATATTCCCGGCAGACGTGCGGAGCGTTCATCTCCAAGAAATTCCCTGTACAACCCGAGCGCGCTCACATTATCGAACTCCTTCACGACATTTCCTGTCGATGATGTACAATAAAAGCTGTTGCCTATCGACGCAAACCCGCTTCTCACCCCAACACCGATGAGGAATGAATCACCAAAAGAAACACTGAGGCCGACGATCGCATCACGAAAAACCTTCCCGTTGTAGTATTGAAACGTCTGACGGAAACGCAGATCATCACCGAGATATCCTCCTGCTATTTCATAGTCGCTTCCAAGAAGCTTTTGAAGACCTTTAAGAACTTTCAAGCCGTCCCCGCCCATACCATTCGGAAAAACAAGCAGTGAAGAGGCCTTGCTCAGATGAGTTCGTAAGCCAATATCCTCGACCAGTTCACGAACGCAAATCTCTTCATCCCTGCTCATATGCAGTCCTATGCCCGCTTCAAAGGTCACGTACTGTGAGCTGATCGCCATAACAACAACCGAAGCCTCGGAAAAACCTTCCTGAGAGATCTCCCCTGCCGTCGTTCCGCCGACCATGGGAACATCACCTGAAACCGACGTAATACCGGTCAGCAGGGCCTTATGATCAAACCGCGTCGCTCCGAAGACAATCAGCACGTCTGCTTTTCCACCTATTTTTTCATAGGCAATGCCGACGGCCTCTCTTCCTGCCGAGAAAGAGTCATGATGATGGCTTGTACCAACACCAACGGTAATTGCAGACATATGTTTCGGGTATGAAGTTCACGAAACCTGCCCATACCACCAATAAGCCAAACTGTCATTTCCAGCTTATGGAAAGGCTCTCTCAGTCGCCTTTACCGCAAAACCGTAACACAGTTACAGAAATTTTCTGTGGTAACGGGGGGCATTGCATAGTGAAAAAACCATGAAATAAAAATAAGTTACGTATTAATCATCAAGTATCATCATCCCGGACGCGACAAAGCCTGGTTCTGTCAGGGCACAACGTCCAGAAACCTGAATTGAACACTACGCCAGTTTTCAGACTCCAGATAGTGTAACAGAGAACGGTTGACGTCTTCGGTTCTCGGGCTGTCCGGAGGAAGAGCGACCGCATAATACTCGTACCGGAAAGATGTCTCTATAATCTTTATACCCTGGTATTTTCCGGAAGCTATCAGATAGCGCATGATCGGTTCATCATAAAGAACTGCTTCGATACGTCCTTCCTGAAGAGCCTGCAACGCATCCTGAATTGTCGCGAAATGCTGAAATGCGATATACTCTTCATTAAGATACTGCATGCTCGTAGACCCTTCAACCGTTCCTGTCTTAAACGCATGAAGATCTCGTGGGTTGGTAACGGAGACGCCGAGAGAGCCTACAGTCAAAGCGGTTGTAATTGCAGCCGTAAAACCTGAAATCATAACGAGACTCGCAAACATCCATACAAGCGCGACCACTCGTCCTGCAGGAGTTCTCGGGGATTTGTCGCCGTATCCCACCGTAGTCATGGTAACTGCTGCCCACCAGAAACCCGACCCTATGCCACGCGCCGGTGATCCTCCGAAATGCTCCGGATTTTTTCGGCGTTCGAAAAACCAGACAAGAAATCCCGACAGCAGCAGTACCAGCGCAAGCAGCACGACTATCCTGAAAAAACCATACGAAAAAAACCCCTTGAGTATTTTTTTCCAGTCAACCCCCGCCTCCCGTGTGGCAATCACAAGCTTTGACAAATAATACGGCTGAGAAAAGTCAAGCATTTCTTCCCGTTCTGCCGTAACGGTTATCGCAGCAACGCCCGCATCGAGTTCTTTATCGGAAACACCTTTCAGAATATCCGGCAATTCCATTTCCCGGAATTCATAGGAAAAGCCGTTCTCCAGAGCAATTTTATCCCAGAGAGCGACACTGATTCCTTCCCATGAACCATCACTTTTTTTAATAACAAAAGGAGGAGATTGTCTGGTGCCGATTATCAGTTTTCCCTCATTCTCTGCAGCTGAAACAGAGCATGGAGAGAAAAGAAAAAAGGCATACGTTATTAAGAAACCGCAGATAATCACCACAATGTTTCCGGTTGCCCCGGGGCATTGACTCTTTACATTCTCAACGTTGAATTTCTGTTCTTGCATACTGTCATTGAAATATCAAAACACATTAACAGAGAGGGCATCAGAGCACCTATTAGTCAACCAGATAATATTCCAGCGTAGAAACAACCCTTACTTTTTTCATATATGGAGTATTGCTGTCTCTGTCCGTTATGGAAAACTGTCCCTGACTTGCCCGCTTTATCTTACCGAGACGACTACCCGAATCTTCAGCAAACTTTTCTGCGACAGCTCTGGCGTTGTTGGTTGCCTCTTCAATCATTCCCGGCTTAACCTCGTTGAGTTTTGTATAAAGGTACTCGGTACGTGCCTCGTAGTTCTCACCTGAAATCGCCACCCCCTTTGTGCCGAGATCACTGAGTTCACCCCTTGCCAACCTGACCTTTTCGATATTATCAGTATAGACGTTCACTGTAGAGCTGCCTGCGTACCGATAACGATAGCTGTTCGCATTACCATATCCCGTCGCCTGACGATCGATAATTGAAGGTGCGGATACCGAAATCTCTTTTTGAGCTATACCCTTCTGCTTGAGAAAAGCAACGACAACGTCGTTCTGCTCTTTCAGGGTTGCGATCAGAAAGGAAAGATCATCAGCTGCGACGGTAAACGTAACGGGCCAGATGGCTATATCTGCAGAAACTTCGCGCTCGGACAATCCTTTCACAACAACCGTCCGCTCAAACGCCTTGAAACGGGTAAATCCTTCGGATACCACATACGATGACATAATCAGCCCCGCACAAAGCAGCGCCCCAAGAATAAAGGATTCTGCAATTCTTTTTTCTTTCATAAGTCCCGGATCTTAATCATTGCGTGAAACAGCATAAGAAGAAGTTATGAATTTTAGAGGTACCCTTGAATATATTCCAGAATAGAGTGCTCTCGTTAATTCTTTTTCATTCCGGAGGTACCTGAATGCCTGACAAACAACACGCTTCTGAAACCGTACTCATCAAAAAAGATGAGCATGGCATCGGTCACATCACCATAAACAGACCGAAAGTCTACAATGCTTTGTCCATCGAATGCATGGAAAATTTGATCAGGGCATTGGATATCCTGTCTGCTGATTCCAGTGTCAGGGTTATCATTCTGGCTGGATCAGGAAAAGGGTTTTGCGCCGGCCACGATTTAAAAGAATTGCGAAGCAGCCAGGAAAAAACGTTTCATGAGAAAATTTTTGACCTTTGCTCCAGCTTGATGTTGTCAATCACCCGCTCACCCAAGCCGGTGATCGCCAAAGTCCATGGAATTGCTACCGCTGCCGGCTGTCAGCTTGTCGCGAGCTGTGATCTGGCTGTGGCAGAAAACAACGCAGGATTTGCTACACCTGGCGTTTCTATCGGCCTTTTTTGTTCTACGCCTATGGTAGCATTATCTCGAAATGTTTCGAAAAAGCATGCGATGGAAATGTTATTGACGGGGGGTCTGATCTCGGCCCAGCGGGCCTATGAAACAGGGCTCATCAACCGGCTGGTGCCCATCGAACAACTGGACCAGGCGACACTTGATCTTGCGAAAAAAATAGCCTCTAAATCACCCCTCGCCCTCAAAATCGGCAAACGGGAATTTTATGAGCAGCTTGACAGGAATGAAGAGGATGCATATCGGTACTGCAATCAGGTGATGGTTGAGAATCTGACGACCCGGGATGCACAAGAAGGGATCGACGCATTTATGGAAAAACGCTCTCCCGTTTGGTGTGGTGTCAAACCGTAACTGAGCGCATATAAAAGGAGATAATAAACCATGGGCAGTGATATTCAACACAGCTTCTTCAGCGAAGCGGACTTTCGTCAGTTCCGGGAAAACCTGAGAAAAGAGACAAAAATTCTGATGGACTGGTTTTCTTCGGATGTTTTCGAAAAATCCGGAGAAGTGTGCGGTTTTGAACTTGAAGGCTGGCTGGTAAACAAAAATTACACTCCCGCGCCCCGAAACGAGGAATTTCTTGAGCAGGTTAACAGCAATCTCGTTGTTGCGGAGCTGTCGAAATATAATTTTGAAATAAATACCAATCCTCACCCTC
>Ga0272441_10002615_pt1 | contig 36102 bp, 21 predicted proteins | sample SSMProp6N_FD_193582 | JGI IMG/M metagenome (GOLD analysis project Ga0272441, IMG submission 193582) | Marine sediment archaeal communities from Little Sippewissett salt marsh, Falmouth, MA, United States - SSM-Prop-6N | ecosystem: Environmental > Aquatic > Marine > Wetlands > Sediment ...
GCGGTTTGCGAGAGCGTCAGTGAGATAGCAGCGCCGGAACTGGTCGGACCCCAACATGCACCGAGCCCAGATTCGGGCTCAAAAAGAGTGCGAATGGAAACACGGCGAGCGGGCGGTTTTTCCAGACTCGGCAGCGATCGACTTCGATGGAGCACTCACAATGGTTGACCTACGCCGACGACGAGATCAGTGCTGCAGCTGCTGCTGCAGAACGGCAGGGCCCGGGCCACCTACCGTGAACGGTCTTGACAAAGGTAGGCCTTCTCATGGAAGCGATCCTGCGGCTGGGGGCTGGGCGATGGGCCTTACCGGCTCTGGCAGTGCTTGTCGAGCTGGCGCTTGGCGGCCCTGTGGCCGGGCTTGTACTGCACTGCGAAGCGGAAGGAGCGGCAGGCGTTGCCGTGCTGCCCGACCCGGAGGTAGAGCATCCCGAGCTTGGCATGCTGTTGGGCGCTTCGCGGCGAGAACTTGACGGCCTTTTTCATGTGGTAGATGGCTGGCCAGAACTTGCCGACCTTTTCGTAGCTCCGAGAGAAGTACCGCCTGAGCCGCGCGCTGTCGTCGATCTTCAGCGCGCGGGTCAGGTACCGCCGGGACTCGGGATAGCGTTTTTTGTCGAGGAGCCGCTGGGCCTTGGCCATGAGACGGTTGCGTTTCTCCTTGGGGGTCAAAGAGGTGTCGTCGACGTCTGCGTCCTGGGCCGCGGTCGCGGCGTCGGCGGACCTGCCCGGGGCGCTGGCGTCGCCCATTGGATCGACAGCGGCCCCGGCGTCAGCCCGCCTCTGCGCCGAGCCGGCCCCGCCGTCCGAGGAGCCCGCCATGGCGGGCTCCCCGTGGCGCCTGGGCCGCTCGCGCGGCGCTGGCTGCATGGCCGAGGCGTGAGAATCGGTCCGCTTGGGCGTGGGGGGCGAGGGCCAGATCGCGTAGGCAAGGACGATGACCGCGATCACACCTCCGACGATGGAGCCGATGAGAATCAGCTTGCGTATGTCCATCCCCTCGTCCGCCGGCTCCGGCGTTGGCGAGGCCTGGAGCGTTGCGGGGGCGTTCTCCGGGTGCGGGAGGTCCTCAACGGCCTCCACCAGGGGCTGAGATGGGTCGAACGCCGATTCGGGCGCGACCTCGGGATCTGGCTGTTGTGGAGGCTCCGGTATGGGCGAGAGGTCTGGTGGGGTCGGGAGCGCCGGAGGGAGCTGCTCGGTAGGCTGGGAAGACACGGCAGGAGCCGCCGGCTTCAGGGGGCCGGGCGGCCGCGGCGACGGGACACCGAGCAGGGTCCCCGTGTCCGGGGGAGCGTCCAATTCCTGGGAGTGAGGTCGCCGACGGGGTTTTAGGTTCATGGGGGCGGCCGGCTGCGACGGCGGCTCGAGGTCGATCTTGGCCACTGGCCGCTTCTGCAACCCGACGGTGGACTTGTCCGGGGTCGCTTTTTTCGCGGCGGCCTTCTCCTCGGCGGCTTTCCTCGCGGTGTCGTCCCCGTCGTCGGCCTTTTCCTCGGCGGATTTCCTTTCCGCGGCCTTCTTTTCGGCGGCGCGGTCGGCGATCTCCCTCAGCTTCGCCGCCGGCCATGGGATGGTGATCTCGCCGATGGGGATGTCATCGAATTCGGTGAACCGCGGCTCACCCACGGGTTTGAGTGTGGTGGACTCGATGCGGCTGCGCGACCCGGAGCGCTGATCCTTGAGCAGGCCGAGGCACTCCAGTAGTGCCTCCTCGAAGGCGGTCATGCTGAGGAACCGGTCCTTGCGGTCCGGGGCGCGGGCCTGGTGCAGGATCTCACGGAGCCGCCGCTCCCCCGGGCTCAACTCGCCCGGCTTGGTGGTTTGGGACACCACCTTGGACCCGCCTGCACCGAGCACGTCCCACAGGGTCGCGCCGAGGGCGTAGATGTCGTAGGCGGGGCTCGGCGGCACGGAGGATGACTCCGGCGGGCGATAGGCGGCGCCCTGGACGACGGGGGCCTCGGTGGCTTCCAGGGGCATGTCTCCGGCGAAGTTGATCAGCTTCGTGTTGCGGCGGCCGTCCGGGGTCTCGGCGAGGAAGATAGCCGAGGGGCAGAGATCGTGGTGCCCGTGCTTCTGGCTGTGGGCGCGCTTGAGGGCCTGCGCCGCGTCGACGCCGATGGTCACGGCCTCCACCGCTGTGAGAAACTCTCCACCGGCCACGGCCTCGGCGAGGGTCTTCCCCTCGAGGGACTCCATGGCGTAGTAGAGCCCTCCTTCGCCGTCCTTGCCAAAGTCGAGCACGTCCACCACCTGGTCGCAGATGAGCGCGCTTGCCACCCGGGCCTCCTGCTCCATGCGGGCGCGTGCAGCCTTGTTGCCGCGAAGCTCGGCGCGTAGGACTTTCACGCTCACCGGGCGATTGAGCAACTGGTGGGTGGCGTTGTGCACGACGCCGATGCCCCAATCGCCCAGCTTGTCCAGGAGGTGGTAGCGGCTCTCCAGGGCGCTGGGCGCGGGCTTGTCCGCCTTGCCCGGCTCGCCCGCCTTGCCCGGCTCGCCCGCCTTGCCCGGCTCGCCCGCCTTGCCCGCTTCGTTCGGCTCACCCGGCTCCCCGGGCTTCCTCACCGACCTCAGGTCCACCTGGGAGCCGCGTTGGGCGTCCCGCAGGGCGTCCTCGGTGCGCCGGGCGAGCTTCCAGGCCACGGGGCCACGCAGGGGCGCCCGCTTCGACGTGCCCTGAAGATAGTGCTCCACCTCCAGGATCTTCTTCACCAGGTTGTCGAGGTAGGCCCGGGTCTCGGGTTTCTTCTCCACCTCGAGCATGGCCACCGTGGCCCCGAGCACCGATGTATCGGCCTTGAACACCTTGGTGGCGAACTGCATGGGCGCCTCGCCCCAGCCGATCTCCACCATCAGCTTCTGACCCGACTTGAGCTTTTGGGTGGTGTGGATCTGCATGAAGTTGGCGCTCAGGTCCCGTGCCACGCCCTCGCCGTTCTCGTCGAGGCGGATGGGGATCTCCACCAGGACGCGGGGCTTCTCGCGGCGCTCCTTGAGCAGCTCCGTGGTGGCCTCGATGATGGTTTCCAGGTCGTCGGCGGTCGCCACCCGGTCGATGCCCGGTGGGGGATCCCCGGTCGGCACCTTGCCCTTCACCACGGCCAGGAGGGCCGCCTTGTGCCGGCTCACCTCGCGCAGGGCCTCGGTCAGCCCGGCCATGGTCGGCCCCCCGGGCAGGATGATGAGCTTGGGCGGGCGGGTTTCGCAAAGGGCCATCGCCTCGGCCGCCCCCGCAGCGTACAGCAGGGCATACCGACCCGCCGGAAAGTGCTGGAGAAATCCGGAGAAGACCTCCTCCTCCTGCACGATCAGGATGGCAGCGGGCTCCCGACGCTTGTCCTGCGTTCCAGTCACTACCACGAATCCTCAACGATCAACGGACGATGCAGAATGAGCAGTATAGCGTTTCGAGTGGCTCTGGTCCATTGGCCCACCAAATTGATCGTCATCCGTCCCGCCTCAGCCCCCGATCCGTCTCACAACGCTGGCCAGCCACCCTGGCCACACCGACGCCTTGAACACCATGGCTGCGGCCACGAGGTACCAGACCAACGACACGAAGGCCTGGTCCACCCACCGGTCCTTCCCAGGGCTTGGCGCGGGCAGGGTCAGAGCCGGCAGCGCCAGGATCGGCAGCAGAAACAGCGCGTGCCAGGTCATGATCTGCGGTGTGCGCAGAAAGAACACCGTCATCCACGCGACAAGCCCCAAAGCCAACCACAGCCGCCGCATGGCCAGCACCAACGCCACCCCAGCCGTGGGCACCAGGTAGCCCATGAACACCGGCGACCCGAGCGCGAGCTTCCGATAGTACACCGGGTTCCGCGGTGGAAAGGTCTTCAGGGCGGGCCACAGGATCCAGAAGACGTACGCCGTGGCCGCGAGGAGCACCGCCGCCCCCACCAGCAGCACCGGGTTCGGGATCCGCCCGATCCGCGACCGCAACTCTCGCTTGAAGATCACCAGCCCGATCCCAGGCGCCAGCAGGGGCAGGTACCACAGCGCCCTGAAATGCGCGAAGCACGCCGCAGACAGAGCCAGGATCGCCAGGCTGCCCCGCCCCCGCTGCAGCGCCAACATACAGAGCAACACCAGCAGGACCGCCAGGCCGTCATAGATCCCCACCGCCGACCAGTAGATCAGCTGCGAGTAGCCCACCGCCATCACCACCCAGGCCACCGCCCGCGGCCGAACACCCGCCAGGAGCATCACCAGCACCACCCAGGCCAGGTGTCCCACCACCAGCAGCTTCACCAGGGTCACCCGGTTCACCGTGCGGAAGGTCGCCCCCGTGTGCTCCCAGATCAGCGCCTCGGGCAAAAAGTAGACCACTCCCCCGGGCGGATAGGGCCGTGGAAACCCCTGCCAATTGATCACCAGTGGCCGCCTCTTCGATTTCTCCGCCCCGGAACCCGTCGCCGCTCCCGTTCCCGATCCCGCCTTTCGGAAACAAAGGTCGATGGGGTTCACATCCCACCGCCGCGCCAGGTCCCGCCTCTGTCGCCACTGTCGCCAATCCCGCCTCCGCGCCCGCCCCCGCCGGGGCTGGTCACAATGCGCCCCCACCGGCCTCCGATAGACGTCCAGCCCCTGCTCCATGAAGAGCACCGCGGTCCCCGTGTGAGAGTAGTGGTCCGAGCACCACCGCTCCAACCCCGCCCGGGGGCTCGCCCCGGTCACGCAGATCACCACCCCCAGCCCGGCCGTACAAAGGCCGGCCAGGCCATGGAGCCACACACGCCGATCCACCCCGATCACCCACGCCACCGCCCGCACCAACCGGGGTTCACGCGCCTCGTCACCACGGACCTCACCCATGCCTCAAGGCATACCAGCCTCTACCCCAGGGGTAAAGCCGCTCACGCTCGGCTGGGTAAACGGCTCGTTTGAAATCTTTCGGAGCCGGGCTCGTGGAAGGGGATCACAAGGGGCAGCCGTCCAGGCCGGCGCACTGGGGGTCGGCGCAGTCGGTGTTGCCGTCGCAGTCGTTGTCGTGCCCGTCGTCGCATGTGGACTCGGCCGACTGCGCGGCGCCGCCGTTGCCCGAGCACACACAGGCGCCGCCCGAGCAGATCATTCCGTTGGCACCGCAGGGGTCGCCGCTGCACTGGCTGTCGAAGCAGTCGATGTCGCCGTCGCAGTCGTTGTCCACGAAGTCGCCGCAGGCCGATTCGCCCGGTGGGTTGACCTGGCCGAAGCAGAGGCACGCGCCATTGGCGCAGGTCCGGTTGTATGGGCAGGCGGTACACGTGGCGCCCGAGGAGCCGCATAGGTTGTCGGACTGGCTGGCGTAGGGCACGCACATGGTGCCGTTGCAGCAGCCGCTGGGACAGGAGGTGGAGTTGCACTGGCAGGTCGCCGAGGTCCCGGAGCCCACGCACTGCTGGCCCGACGTGCAGGGGGCGCCCGTGCCGCAAGCGCAGCTGCCGCCGGAACACAGGCTGGCGAGCATGGTGTTGCAGGGGGAGGAGCATCCGCCGCAGTGGTTGAAGTCGGTCAAGATGTCCACGCAGATGCCGATGGCCCCACAGCAGGTCGTGTTCGAGGGGCCGCACTGGTCGGCTCCGTCGTCGCTGATACCGCCCTCACAGTCGTCGTCCACGCCGTTGCACATCTCGGGCGCGGTGGGGTAGCGGCTGCCGTCCCAGGCCGCGCAGTCGTCGCAGCCCACGACGCCTGGCGCCAGGGTCTCGCCTGCGCAGCCGGTGCAGGCGAGGTACCCGTCGCCGTCGCTGTCGATCTCGTCGCCCGGCAACGAGCCGTCGCAGTCGTCGTCCAGGCCGTTGCACCGCTCGGCCACGGGCCCGACGTAGCCGCCGCCGCACAGGAAGTGCACGTTGAAGGCGCCCAGGGTGGTCTGGGTGATGTCGCAGCCGATCACCAGGCCGGCCACGCACTCGCCGGTGTCGGGGCCGCATGGGGCTCCCGTCTCGACCAGGCCCACGCCGCTGGGCTTGTCGACCTGCCCGTCACAGTCGTGGTCCAGGCTGTCGCACTCCTCGAGGCTCGGTTGGGGGGCGAAGACGCAGCGGGGGGAGGCCATGGCCTCGAAATCCTCGCCCCCACACGAGGTGCGGTTACCTGGGTCGATGGCGCCGGTTGGAGTGAACGGGGTGCAGATGCACCTTCCCGGGCCTGGGCTCACGCCGCAGAGCCCATCGTCGTCGTCTGTGCAGTACACGTCCACCATGGGCACGCCGTGGATGTCCGGATTCCCCTCGTCCACCAGGCCGTCGCAGTCGTTGTCGATGCCGTCGCAGATCTCGGTCGCGTCGTGGTGGATCTGGGGATCGGTGTCGTCGCAGTCCACGTCGGCGTTGTAGCCGTCCCCGTCTTGGTCGTTGTCACAGGGCGTGTCGGCGACGCAGTTCTGCACCAGGCCGTCGCCGCAGATGTCCGGGGCCCCCGGGTAGAACCTGGCGTCGGTGTCGATGCAGTCGGCGTACGCGGGGGCCGGGTCGCAGCCATCGCTCGGGTTGTACCGCATGAACCCGTCCCCGTCGGCGTCGCAGGTCGGGTCCGGGCACCCCTCGTCCACCAGGCCATCGCAGTCGTTGTCGATCCCGTCGCACAGCTGGTAGGCCGCACAGGCCGGGTGGCCACCTTCCTGGCCATCGCAGCCCTGGGTGAGATCAGGGAAGATGCCCGAGTCGGAGTCGTCGCAGTCGGTGGGCCATTCCGCCGGGTAGGACGCCTCTGGGCACCCGAGCTGGGAGTCCTGTCGCTGGAAGCCGTCGCCGTCCAGGTCGCAGAGGCCACAGTTGGGCTCGCAGGACCACTCGCAGCGGCTGGGTTCCCCCTGGCAGACCCAGCCCGACTCCTCCTGGCACACCGTGGAGCAGCCGTCGCCCGGGACCGCATTGCCATCGTCGCACTGCTCTGCGCCCCTGATGAGCCCATCTCCACAAATCGGACTGCACACCGACGGCTCGGATGCGCAGGTCCATCCGGCCTCGACTCCGCAGGTCTCCGAGCACCCGTCGTCGGCCCTTGCGTTGCCATCGTCGCACTCCTCGCCGGAGTCGATCACGCCATTGCCGCAGTCATGGCACCCCGACACGTCCAGCTGGCAGGACGGGGTGCAGGCGAGGCTTCCGAAGTCCCTGCCGAGGGCGGACGGACAGGTCTGTCCGCCAAAGTCAGTGCCGTCGCAGACCTCGCCCGACTCCATCACGCCGTTGCCGCAGGTCGAATCGCTTCCTGCGGAGAAGTCGATGAAGCAGGCGGGCAAAGACAACGCGACGATCCACATCCCCACCGCCCAGATCCCCGCCGCGGCGGTCGAACGCGTGGCAGCCGGCCACGAGGACCGCATTGTCCACAGAGACGGAACGCTTTTCATCTCGACATCCAATATTAACAATAATATATATTTACGTTACCAGCGCGTCAGTGTCATGTCAATTTGAGAGTCGACGCGAGAACGCGGAATCCGTGTCGCGGCGAGGTCATCGATGGATCGATGGTCGGTTCGAGATCCAGCGGCTGGTGGGGTCAGAGACCTTTCTACTCCTTGGCCCCTCTCGGCGGTGAATCGCTGCGCGACGCTCATCCCTCTGACAAGCGTTGAGACGTCAAGCGTGGGACGTTGGCGTGCACGTCGGCGAAGCCACTGGCGTCAGGGCGTGCCGGTTTTTTGGGCTTCAGAAAGAAATCGGGCACGCCCGGGCCTTCGCGACTTGATCCGACGCTCGGGCCGAACGCGACGTATCGACCCTGGTGGCGAGCGGAAATGACGTTGGTTGGGAGGGGGGCGGCGGGTGGATGGGACTGGGCGGCGGGTGACTTTGGGATCACTTGGCTAGCGGCGGCGGGGGGGCATGCGGAAGTTGCGCGGCATTCTGCCACCGCGGCCTGGCATCCCGCGGCCGGGCATTCCTCGGCCCCGCATTCCGGGGCCGCCTGGGCGGCGCTTGGGTGGCTTCCACTTGTCCTTGCCCTTCCAGACGCGCTGGAGGGTGTACTGGCGCATGATGTAGATGTCGGGCTTGCCCTTGACCTGGACGTACCGCTCTCGCTTGGAGGCTTCCTTGCCCACCAGGATCTCGAGGACCACCCGCTTGACCTTGCCGGCGGGCTTGGGTGTCGCCTTGGGCGCGGGCTTGGGTGCTGCCTTGTCGCCCTTTTGGGCTTTCTTGGCGGGCTTGGCGGGCTTGGCGGGCGCGGGGGGCGCGGTCTCGATGGTGATGAGCACCCGGCCCTCGGGCTTGTCCAGGCCGGTCTTTTTGGGGTCTGTGACCTTGGAGAACTCCTTGGCGGTGAACCGCGTGGCCAGCATCTTTACGTCTCGCTTGACGCTGCGGTCGGTGAACTTGAGGTCCTTGGGCTCGACGGCCGTCCACTTGAGCTTCTCCATGGCGAGGATGACCTTTTCCTTGCCCTTGTGCACCTCGATCCGCACGATGCGCTGGCCCTTGTCCACCTTGATGATGGTGCGGTTCCGCAGGTCGGATGGGGACTTCATCAGGGCCTTGAGGCGCGCCTCCTGGACCAGGAAGATCTGCGGCTTGGCCTTGGTCTTCAGGTAGACGAGCTTCTCGTCCACCTCACGCTTGCCGCGCTTGACCTTCTTGGTGATGGTCTTGCCGAACAGCAGCGTGTAGGACGTCACCTCGGGGGTCTTCGTCTCGTCCTTCTTCTCGTCTTTGGTTTTGGCCTTCTTTTTGGGCTTTTTGCGCTTGGCCTGGACCTTGAGGCTGATGGTGTACCGCGGCTTGTCGAGCCCGGCCTCGGCCGGCTTGATCTTGTCGGCGAAGTCCTTGGCGCGGAGGTAGCTTAGGGTGGAGGCCATGCGCGAGATGTCGCCCTGCTCGATGGAGGCCAACGGCGGCGTGGCGCTGGCGATCTTCCAGTTTTTGTTTCGCTTTTTGGGGTCCTTCTCCTTGGGATCCCGCGTCAGGACCACGGTGCCCTCCGGGGCGGTCAGGGAGATTTCAAAGATCTCGTCCCGCTTGAGCTTGAGGATCTTGGGCTCCCGCCAGGCGTTGACGTCCCGCCGGGTGAGGGACTTGAGGGAGCCCTTGAGCTTCCACACGGTCTTGGAGCCGTGGGCCCGCATGTAGGTGTAGGTCATCGGGCGGTCGCCCATCTTCGTGCTGATCTCCTTGCCGAGGTACAGGTCAGCGACGGTGCGGCTCCCGGCGAAGGCGGCGATGCGGAACCCGGAGGAGTCCACCCCGACCGAGGCGTGGTCCTTGGGGTCCTTGGTGAAGGGCTCCCAGTAGCGCAGCGAGGTCAGCCGCTGGAGGACCTGGCGCACGGCAAAGGGATCGGCCGGGTACTTGTAGGGGGCCACCACCTCCCACTCGCCGAAGTTGCGGCGCATGTCGCCGGCCTTGAGCCGCTTGATCTTGGCGGTCTTGCCGTCTTTGGTGATTTCGACCCGGTCGATCTTCTTGAGCACCGGGTGTACCCAGTTGCGGGCCTTTTTGGGCCGCTCCACCCGCAGCTCCGCGAAGGGCATCTCCTCGGTCTGCGCCTGGGGCGGCTTCTTGTCCTGCTTGACGGCGATGAGCACGGCCAGCAGGACCACCACGAGGATCCCGGCCGCGATGATGACGCGTTTGTCCATGTCGCTACTCCGTTTTCGATTCGTCGCCCACTAGCGGCGCGGGCCGAATTCCCGCTGGGCGCTGCGCCGCCAGGCCAGGCGGAGCTGCCACCAGATGATGCCGAAGAGCACCAGCAGGAAGGGCAGTCCGAGGATGTTCGCTGCCTGAATCAGGTATCGTTTTGTCTTGGAGGAGGGCAGGTTCAGCTCCCGCTCCTGCATCTGCTTGTTGCGCAGCTTCACCAGGGTCTCGTCCTGGGCCAGCCAGTCCACCAGGTTCTGCAGGAAGATGCGGTTGCCGGGCACGGCGCCGGCGAGCTTCAGCAGATCGAAGTCGCCGACGACCACCAGCCGCGAATTGGACTTGGACTCCGCGGGCTTGGCGCCCTTGACGCCCGAGGGCAGCTTCCCCTCCACCATGGCGGCGACCACGTAGCGGGCGCGCTTGGCTCCGTCCGGCGGCGTGTCCCGCCGCTGGGGGTTGAACATGTAAGGCCCCTTGACGGTCCACGCCTTGGGGGACGTCAGGAGGATCGGTGACACGCGGAACCGCTTGCCGGGCTGGAGCTTGGGGCTCACGTAGGCCGCTTTCAGGTCCAGTGACGAGGCCAAAAAGGGCGTGACGGGGGCCTTGAGCCGCCGGGAGTAGCGGATGTTGAGCAGGGCCGGGTGGAAGATGACCTGGGCCTGGCGGCCGCGTCGGATGAGCAGCGGCTTCTGGCCCACGTCCATGACGAAGTTGCCCGCGATCTTCACGCCCCACTTCCACAGGATGTCGTTGAGCCCGTGGTTGTGAGGCATCATGATGGAAGGCATCCGCTGGCGCTGGAACTGCTGCTGTCGCTGCTTCTGCAGGGCCATGCCCTCGACCATGAACAGCACACCCTTGCCTTCCATTACGAAGGTGTTGAGCTTTTTTCGATCCGCCTCGTTCCAGGGCGTCTTGGGAGACATCACGATCATCACCTGGGTGTCGGCCGGGGGCGGCTTGGTGCCGCGGATGTTGTACTGGACGATCTCGTAGGCCTTGTAGAACTGTGCCAGCATCTTGGTGAGCTGCCCCAAGGCCTTGGGCGGCACCTCGTTGTGGCCCGTGACCACGGCCACTTTCTTGCGCCCCCTGACGAGGCGAGAGAACCGCTCTGTCAGCAGGTACTCCAGGTTCTTCTGGATGTTCCAGCCCAGGTTGGGGATGACCTCCATCTCCTCCTTGTCGGCCTGCGGCCGCTTGTAGGTGATGGCGAGGCCGAAGTACAGCTCCCTCGACTCCTTGGAGCCGGTCTGCTTGGTCTGGTAGGTGGCCTTGCGGATGCCGTACTCCTTGGCGAGCTTCTCCTTGGCGTCGGAGTCCTCGGGGTGGATGAGCTCCCACTTGAACTTGCTCGACGCGTCCTTGTACCGGTCGAGGGTGTCGACGAGGTACTGGCGCACCTCCTCGAGGCCTGCCACGAGCTTGCGGGAGATGAAGACCCGCACCTTGAGCTCGCTCTTGGCCTCCTTCACGATCTTCTTGCTCGCATCAGAGAGGGTGTAGAGCTTGTCTTCGGTGACGTCGAGCTGGCAGCGGGCGTAGGCCCCGAACACGTTGATGAGCAGCAGCGACACCACCAGCAGCACGGTGAAGAGGATGGAGTTTACGCCGACCTTGAGTCGCGTGGATTCGTTGGCCATGGGACTACCTCCACTTCCGGCTCTGCACCGACTGACCCGTGAGGACCAGGCAGCACGCGGCGATGCTCGTGTAGTAGATGATGTCGCGGAGATCGATGATCCCCTTGGCGAAGTTCTTGAAGTGATAGTCGAGGCCGTAGATCTGCCGGCTCACGGCCGCCACATTCTGAGGGAGGAGCTTGGTGACCTCATCGTGGCCCAAACCCATGAAGACCAGGCAAATGGCTCCCGCTACGAGGAAGGACGCTATCTGGCTCTTGAACCAGCTCGAGGCCATCAGGCCGATGGAGATGTAGCAGGCGCCCATGAGCAGCAGCCCGGCATAGGAACCGACCGCCACACCCCAGTCCAGATCACCCATATAGGCGACGGTCACGCAGAGGGGCAGGGTGAACAGCACCATCAGTAGGAGCACGGTGAAGGCGGCGAAGAACTTGGTGAAGACCACCTGCCAATCGCCGACGGGCATGGTGATGAGCAGCTCCATGGTGCCCGAGGACTTCTCCTCGGCCAGCAGGCGCATACACAGGGCCGGGGCGATGACCACCAGAAACAGGGGCATCAGCTCGAACAAGAGCCGCATCTCGGCCCGGGGTGGCTCGACGTTGAAGATCTTGGAGAGCCCCCAGCCACCGGCCAGAACCAAGAAGAGCACGATGACGATATAGGCGATGGGGGAGTTGAAGTACTCACCCAGCTCGCGTTTGTACAGGGTCCAGGTCTTGTACATTATTTCTTCTCCTCGTCGTCGCCGTCGTCGTCGTCGCTGTCGTCGCGGTCGTCGTCGCTGTCGTCGCCGTCGTCGTCGTCGCCGTCGTCGTCGTCGTCGATGTCGTCGTCGTCGTCGCCGTCGTCGTCGATGTCGTCGTCGCTGTCGTCGTCGATGTCGTCGTCGTCGTTGTCGTCGTCGATGTCGTCGTCGTCGATGTCGTCGTCGTTGCCCTCGGCTTCGTCGGTTGCGAGGCCGCCGCGCTGGGTCAGCTCGCGGAAGATGTCCTCCAGGCTCGCCATGTGCCCGGTGAGCTCGCTGATGGTCCAGCTCTTGTCCACGCACAGACGCATGAGCTCCAGTCGTGGGTCCTCGCCCATGACCGGGGTCACGATGAAGGTGTGGCTCTCGGAGGCCGTCGCAGACACTGACTTCATGCCGTCGACCTTCTCGAGGGCAGATCGCATCTCGTCGTCGGTCCCCTGGCCGTCCAGGGTGATGATGTACCCGCTCTGGGCCTTGCGGGCCTTGGCCAGGTCAGCCTGGGACCCGTCGCCCACCACCAGGCCGCGATCGATGATGATCACCCGATCGCAGGTGGCCTCCACCTCTGGGAGGATGTGGGTGGAGAGGATCAGCGTCTTCTCCTTGCCGAGCTCCTTGATGACGCTCCGGATCTCGCTGATCTGGTTGGGATCCAGCCCTGAGGTGGGCTCATCCAGGATCAAGATGTCCGGGTCGTGGATGAGCGCTTGAGCAAGGCCCACGCGCTGCCGGTAGCCCTTGGAGAGGGTGCCGATGGTCTGGCCCAGGACCTCGTAGACACCGCAGACGTCCACCACCTCGCGTAGCCGCTCCTTCACCCGGCGCGCGGGCACCTCCCGCACGGCGGCCACGTACTTCAAAAAGTCGATGACCGCCATGGTCTTGTACAGCGGCGTTTCCTCGGGCAGGTAGCCCACGCGCCGTCGGACGTTCATGGAGTCGGTGAGGATGTCGTACCCGGCGACCCGCACGGCCCCGTGGGTGGGTGCGATGTACGAGGTGAGGATCTTCATGGTCGTGGACTTGCCGGCGCCGTTTGGCCCCAGGAAGCCGACGATCTCGCCCCGGTCGATGCTGAAGCTGATCCCGTTCACCGCGTGGATTGCGCCGTAGTGCTTGTGGAGGTTGGAAACCTCGATCATCGTGCGTTGTGCAGACATGCGTTCCCTGTGTTGGTTATTTCGGAAGAGGCCGTCTCTTTTTCCTTGTCCCGAGTGGCTCTGGTTATTGGGGCCAACCACGGGACAGCCTGAGTTATTTCGCTCGCATTGCTAATCCGGCAGGGAGTTACTGAAAATGGGCGTTCTTGTCAAGGGATGTTGATGGGTTGCGGTGACGCGACCCGTCGCAGGACCAGCCCCGCGAGCGGTTCGGTGGACAGTGGGGTGAGCCAGGTCCCAAGGATGCGTTCCAGGCGCACCGGTGGCGTGAGCGCCCTGTCGTCCAGGATCCGAGCCACCTCCTCGGTTAGCTCCTTGGTCCAGGCAGGGAGAGCCGCGGTCTTTTCGCGCAGCGCCGGCGTTGCGCGCTCCAGGTCGGCGGCCTCCATGGGGATCACGCGCAGCCCGCGTCCCAGGAGGTGGCTCAAGGCGGCCGTGCGGAAGAGATCGCCCAGCCGAACGGCTCCGGGCTCGGCCGGCCGGCACCCCTCCAGGCCGCTTGGTGTCAGCCAGTCCAGCTCGAACTTGAGACCCAGGAAGCACAGGGGCCACTGCGCGCTCAGGTCCTCGACGAGCTGGGTGGCGTGCAGCAGGTCTGCCAGGCCGAGGATCGGCCGGAACCCCTCTCGGGGCATGTCGTCGAATGCTCGCGTGACCTGGGGAAACCGTTCGGTGAGCCCTTGAGCCAAGTCTCGCCAGGGCTCGTCGAGCAGGGTGAAGCTTCGCGTGGCAAGGGAGAGCCGCCCGGACCGTCCCAGCGCGCCCACCAGCCGCTGGAGCTGCAGGGTGAGGCTGTGCCCCACGCGGAACACCGTGGACACCGGGACCTTGGCGAATACCTCTGATGCGGTCTCGGGGTTGCGTCGGTTCAGGTACTCCAGCCCCAGGTTCAACCCCTGCCGGGCCCGGGTCAGCGCCGCGCTCATCTGGTCCGCGTCCCCTGGCTGGGTCAAGGTCGCCGCGGCGATCCGATTGGCCAGGAAGGTGAACCCCAGGGTGACACGGTCCAGATCCTCGGGATCGAGCGTGTCCAGGCAGGACGAGAGGAACGCCTCCTCGGATCCGGCCACGAAGGGCTCCAAGAGCACACCGCCCAGGGTCACCGGATCGTCGGGATCCCGAGGCGGCGCCTCGGGATCCGGCGCGGTGAGACGATCCATCAGCGCGGATGGGTCCAGGAACTGCAGGATCTCGAGAGCCTCTGCATAGGTTTCGTACCCGAGATCCGCGAGGCGCCCCGACCGCCAGCGATAGGCCAGCTCTTCCAGCTCGCTCGTGGTGGAAGACGCCGACTCCATGACCACGTTCCGGGCGAGGTCGGGCTCCATCCGGTAGAGCTTGTCCACCAGTCGGGTCGCCGTTTTGAAGCGGGGATCCCCTTGCGGATCCCACGCCGGATCAATCTTGCCGGTCTCGGGATCCACTTCCGGGACCAGCGGAAACAGGTAGAAAAAGGTATCCTGGGTCACGTAAGGCGCCATGTCCAGATCGGGAATCGGCTGAAGCTGTGGGTCGTAGACTCCGGCGTACTTGCGGAGAATGGTGCCGAGCAGCTCCGGATCCAGCCCCCGCACTTTCTGTATGAAGTCGTCGTCGTCCAGCTCCAGGACCATGGCGAGCCAGTCGTCCGACTCCTCGGGGTCCAACCGGTCCCGCGTCCAGATGGACAGATCCAGAAAAGCCTGGACCTGGGCCGACGTGGTCAGGGCAACCAGGTCCCCGGCGTCGATGACCCCCATCTCCTGGATCGCGAACAGCAGCTCCTGCACCGGCAGGAGCGGCACCAGGCGCTCCGGATCCTCTACATCGAACACCGCGTCTGGCCGCAGCCGCATTCGCCGCGTCACCTCCCGCACCAGCGCTGTGGTCTCGCTCCGGTCGCCGCCCGCGTCCGTCTCCATATCCGTTTTTTCCTCGGTGCGTTTCGGCTCGTCTGTCATCGTGGACCTGCCCGGATGATTGGCTCGCGCAAGCCTAGCCACGCCCCACCCCGAATGCAACGAGGATGGGGACGTAGTTCGCCAGGTCGCTTTTCTTGCGGACGATGTCCGGGCTTCGATCGTTGGTCGGGTTGGATGCGGGTTTACGTGGAATGGGGATCCTTAACCGGGCATCATGTGCCATAGACGGTTGGAATTACTGCGTAAACCGGTCAGATGCGAGTTTGCAAAGCTACTAGGCCAACTACGTCCCTTGACGTCTGGTGTCATCGGTCTATGGTCGGGCGGTACGGAGCAGGAGGCGTTTGATGGCAAGTGGTACTACGGCGCGGATTGCAGTTACGGTGGCGGTGTGTGGGTCCTCGACCTTGCCGGCTGTCGAGCTGGAGGATCTGGCCGAGTCCGTGGGCGAGGAGATCCTACGGGCGGGCATGAACCTGGTGACCGGCGGGCTCAAGGGCGTGATGGAGGCCGCGTCGCGGGGAGCGGCGCGGGCGCGAGACGATGGCGAAGGAGACGGCATCGTGATCGGCATCCTGCCAGGGCGAGACAAGACGGACGCCAACCCCTACTGTGACGTGGTAATCCCCACCGGCCTCGGCATTGCCCGGAACCTGCTGGTGGTGTCTTGCGCGGACGCGGTGATCATTGTGCACGGCGGCAGCGGGACCCTGTCCGAGGCGGCCTTCGCCTGGCAGCTGGGCAAGCCCGTGGTGGCGCTCACCGGGTCGGGCGGCTGGGCGGGCAAGCTGGGCGGGCAACGCCTCGACGCCCGGCGGCCGGACTCGGTGCTGAGCGCCCGGACGGCGGCAGAGGCCGTCGCCCTGGTGCGGGACGAGCTCTCCGGGTTGCGGTGAGCAGCGGCAGCCGAGCGGCCAACCCATGAGCTACAAGACTCAGCCTGGCGCCCCCAGGGAGCGGTCGCTGGTGGGGATCGTTGCCCGGGTTCGCGAGACCATCGAGCGGTATGCCCTTGTGGTACCCGGGGATCGGGTGGTGGTGGCCTGCTCCGGCGGTCCGGACTCGGTGGCCCTTGTGGCGCTGCTGCAGCGGTGCGACATGGCGCTGGACCTGGTCGTTGCTCATGTGGACCACGGCCTGCGGCCGGACTCGGCGCAGGACAGCGCGGCCGTCGCGGACTTGGCCCGGTCCCTCGGCTTGATCTTCGTGCAGCGGACGCTGGCTTTGGCCCCTGAGGGACCGGAGGGGCAACCCGAGCCACGGGTGAGTGAGGACACTGCGCGGCGGGCGCGGTTGGCTGCGCTGGAGTCGCTGGCAGACGAAGCTGGCGCGGTCCGCGTCGCCCTGGGCCACACGGCGGACGATCAGCTGGAGACCTTGCTCATGCGGCTGTGCCGGGGCGCCGGGCTCACGGGGTTGGCGGGCATGGCGCCCCGCCGCGGGAGGCTGGTGCGGCCGCTGCTCGAGCTCGATCGCCAGGACGTCCTCGCGACGCTGGAGGAGGTGGGCTGGACGGCCCGGGAGGACCCGACGAACCGATCCCGGCGGTACCTTCGCAACCGTGTGCGTTGGGACGTGGTGCCCCTTCTCGACCAGGAGAACCCGCGGCTCCTCGAGGCCGTCACGCGATCGACGCGCGGGATGCGCGAGGAGCTCGAGGCCCTCCGGTTCTACGAGGATTGGGAGTGGAGGCGGCTCGCGGCGGCGGATCCCCTGGAGGACGCCTTGGACGTGGCGGGGCTGGCGGCGCTGCCCCTGGGCATGGCCAGCCGGTTGGTGCGGCGGCTCTGGCGGTCGGCGCGGGGTCGGCTGTACGAGGCGGATGGCTCCGCGGCCGAGCTGTCGCGGGCCCACGTGGAGGCTGTGCTTGGGCTGGTGACGCGCGACACGGGGCCGCGCCTGGATCTGCCCGGCGGCGTGGTGGCGTATCGGCAGTATGACCTGCTCGTGGTGGCGCCGGCGGCCGACCTTGCCGACCCAGGCGACGTCGCGGTGCAGGTGGAGCATCCGGGCGTGTATCCGCTGCCGGGGCTGGGTCTCCTCGTGGAGGCGGAGGCCGAGCCCGCCGTCACGACGGAGTGTCCGTGGTGCCTCACCGTGCGGAATTCGCGGGCCGGTGACCGCCTCCGGGGCCCGGCCGGGAGCCGCAAGCTGAGCGACACCCTGGTGGACCGCAAGGTGCCCCGGGCGCGGCGCCGTCGGCTGGCCCTGGTGCTCTGGCAAGGGGAGATCCTCTGGATCCCCGGCGTATGGCACAGGGACGGCATGGTGGTCCCGGCCGGAGACCGGTCCGCCGTGTTGTCTGGACCGGGGGTTTGTCTATCGTTTCGCGAGGCTCGACAGGAGAAGACCTAGGGTTGGGGTTGCGAGGTCAGGATACAGTTGACTTGACGCCAGGAGGGCCCAGACTATATAGAGGTTTGGTCGAGAATCCTACAGATTCCCGACAGATTTGGTATAATGTAACCCACGGGCCGCGGCGGATCATGACCAGGTGTCGCGGGCCATACACAATAGGTTTGCTTTGAAGCCTTCTCACAAGACGATACTGCTGTGGATTCTCCTCATTGGGATGTTCGTCCTGATCTACAACCTGATGAAGGGCTCACCTTCTAGCGCCAAGAAGGTCCCGTTCTCCGAGTTCATGTCGGACGTGAACGAGCGCCCGCAGATCTTCGCCAAGGTCAAGATCCGAGGCAGCGAGATCAAGGGAAAGTACAAGGCCGACGCCGGGGGCGACAAGAACAACCGCGAGTTCAAGACCTTTGGAATCGTGAGCTGGCAGCTCACCGAGAAGCTGGACAAGGGCCGCATCAAGTACAGCGTGGAGGAGAAGGAGGAGTCCATCTGGCCGACCCTGCTCATCTCCTGGCTGCCCATGTTGGTGCTGTTCCTGATCTTTTTCTTTGTCATCCGTCAGCTCCAGACGGGGGGCGGCAAGGCCATGAGCTTCGGCAAGTCCAAGGCGCGCCTCCTCAACGAGCAGCAGAACAAGGTCACCTTCAAGGACGTGGCCGGCATCGAGGAGGCCAAGGAGGAGGTCGAGGAGATCATCGCCTTCCTCAAGGACCCGAAGAAGTTCACCCGACTCGGCGGCCGTATCCCCAAGGGGGTGCTGCTCATGGGCCCCCCCGGCACGGGCAAGACGCTCCTGGCTCGGGCCATCGCCGGCGAGGCGGGGGTGCCCTTCTTCTCCATCTCGGGCTCGGACTTCGTGGAGATGTTCGTGGGCGTGGGAGCCTCTCGGGTGCGGGATCTGTTCGAGCAGGGCAAGAAGCACGCACCCTGCATCATCTTCATCGACGAAATCGACGCCGTGGGGCGGCACCGCGGCGCGGGTCTCGGCGGCGGCCACGACGAGCGCGAGCAGACCTTGAATCAGCTCCTGGTGGAGATGGACGGCTTCGAGTCCAACGAGGGCGTAATCCTCATCGCGGCCACCAACCGGCCGGACGTTCTGGACCCGGCGCTGCTGCGCCCCGGCCGGTTCGACCGCCGCATCATCGTGCCGCGGCCGGACATCCGCGGTCGCGAGGGCATCCTGGACGTCCACGCAAACAAGACGCCCCTGGGTCCGGACGTGGAGTTGGAGACCATTGCGCGGGGGACGCCCGGCTTCTCGGGAGCCGACTTGGAGAATCTGGTCAACGAGGCGGCCTTGCACGCCGCGCGCAATGACAAGTCCTTCGTGGAGATGGACGACTTCGAGGGCGCCAAGGACAAGGTGATCATGGGCACCGAGCGGCGCTCCATGATCATCTCGGATCACGACAAGAAGATCACCGCGTACCACGAGGCGGGCCACGCCCTGGTGGCGAGGATGATCCCCGGCGAAAAGGATCCCGTGCACAAGGTCACCATCATTCCACGCGGGCCGGCCCTGGGGGCCACGGTGCAGCTCCCCGAGGAGGATCGGCTGAACTTCACCAAGACCTTCGCCAACAACACCATCTCCATCCTGATGGGTGGGCGGCTGGCCGAGGAGCTGGTCTTCGACGGCCAGCAGACCACCGGCGCATCCAACGACCTGGAGAAGTCCACGGAGTTCGCCCGTAAGATGGTCTGCGAGTGGGGCATGAGCAAGAACATCGGTCCTCTCACCTTTGGCAAGAAGGAGGAGGCAATTTTCCTGGGGCGCGAGGTCGCCCAGCACCAGGACTACAGCGAGAAGACCGCCCGGGAGATCGACGCCGAGGTCAAGCGGATCGTGGTGGAGAACTACGACCGGTCCAAGAAGCTGCTGCAGGACAACATCGAGGTTCTGCACCGGCTGGCCAAGGCGCTGCTCGAGTATGAGTCCCTGGACGGAGCCGAAGTGGAGGCCTTGGTAAAGGGGGGCAGCATCAAGCGCGAGGTGACGTCCAAGGCCAGCGGCGAGACGTCAAAAGACCGGGCGGAGGACGAGGAGTCGGTGACCGGCTCCATCCTCACCCCTCAGCCGGTGGGAGAGAACAGTTAGTCGAACCCGACTGCCCGTCGAAGAGGGCGACGCGCAGTCGACTCGTACCCCTAGCCGATCGGATTCCGTGACCGTCAGATGAGCACGTCGAGCCTTTTCGCGCCCGTCCGAGCCGCCGCTGCGACCCTGGCGCCGCTGTCTCTCGGTGCAGTGACGCTGGACTGGTCCCGGACCTACCTCATGGGCGTCGTGAACGTCACGCCGGACTCCTTCTCGGACGGCGGCAGGTTCCTCGACCCGACCGCGGCCGTGACCCAGGGGCAGGACCTGGCCGCCGCCGGTGCCGACCTGCTGGACGTGGGCGGTGAGTCCACCCGACCCGGGGCGGATCCGGTGAGCGCCACCGACGAGCTGGCGCGAGTGATCCCCGTGATCGAGGGGCTGCGCGAGTCCACGGCCGCGCCCATTTCCGTTGACACGTACAAGGCGGAGGTGGCTGCCGCGGCCTGTCGGGCCGGGGCCACCGTGGTCAACGACGTCTCCGGCCTTACCCTCGATCCCGACCTCGCGTCGGCCGCCGCCGAGGCGGGCGCGGCCCTGGTGCTCGGGCACATCCGCGGCACGCCTCGCACCATGCAGGCCGATGTCTCCTATCAGGACGTGCTGGACGAGGTGGCAGGGGCGCTGCAAGCGTCGGTGGACCAGGCGATCGCCGCAGGCGTGGCGTCCGAGCGGATCCTGGTGGATCCGGGCATCGGCTTCGGCAAGAGCGTCTCGGGCAACCTCACGCTGATTCGGGGAGCGGGCGCGCTTCGCAGGCGGTTGGCGCACGCGGTGCTCATGGGGCCGTCCCGCAAGTCCTTCATCGGCCGGCTCACGGGCGCCGAGGTGGGCGACCGCCTCCCTGGCACCCTCGCGGCCCTGGTGGCGGGGCGGCTGTATGGCGCTGACGTGATGCGGGTGCACGACGTCCGCGAGGCCCGGCAGGCGGCGACTGTCGCCGACGCTGTTTTGGGCCGGGATGCGTCCACTCGGAGGGTCTCCGCATGATGGAGTTCCTTCACGGCATCTTTTCGAAGCTGACGACCCGCGGCATGGTGCTTGGCGGCCTGGACGTGCTCGTCGTCGCCTACTTGATCTATCGCGTGCTGCTCATGATCCGCGGCACCCGAGCGGCGCAGATGATCGCCGGTCTCGTCATCGTTTTCGTGGCCTATCTGGGCTCCACGCGGCTCGAGCTGGGCACCCTGGGCTGGCTGTTGGACAACACGCTCAAGTACGCCATCATCCTCATCATCGTGGTGTTCCAGGACGACATCCGGCGGGGGCTCATGCGCATGGGGCGTCGGATGTTCCTCGCGCGGCGGCAGCGGGAGGAGACCTACCTGGTCGAGGAGGTGGTGCGCGCCGTGGAGCGCATGGCGCGGCTCCGCACGGGGGCGCTCATCGTGTTCGAGCGGGTGGCCGCCCTGGACGAGTTCATCCAGCCGGGCACGCCCGTGGACTCCAGGGTTTCGAGGGAGCTTTTGTGGTCCATCTTCCGGGTGGACGCGGAGAACCCGGTGCACGACGGCGCGGTGATCATCCGTATGCTGCGCATCTACCAGGCCGGCGCCCTGCTGCCCTTGTCCCACGAGACCGAGCTGGAGCGGAGCCTGGGCACCCGTCACCGGGCCGCCCTGGGCATCACCGAGGAGACCGACGCCGTGGCCGTAGTGGTCTCCGAGGAGCGCGGCTCAATCGCCATCTGTCACCTGGGCCAGATCGTCCAGAACGTGGACATCGACTCGTTGCGAGCCGCGCTGCTGGACATCTTCCGTAAGCCCCGGCGCGGCACCGTGCGCGAGGCCGTGAAGAAGCGCCTCAGCACCAAGAGGGCAGGGCCCCGGACCGGCGACGACGATGACGTGGTGGCGGGCTCTCCCGCCAAGGCGGGGGGGGAGCGGTGAAGAGGTTCCTGCGCCAGGCGTTCACCGAGCACGTGGGCCTCAAGCTGCTGTCGTTGGGGCTGGCGATGGTGCTGTTTCTCATCGTGCGGGCGGAGAAGGACGCGGTGGCCACGGGCTATGTGATGGTGGAGTACAAGTACGATGCCACCAAGTGGGTTCTGACCTCCAAGCCGCCCAGGCAGCTGCGCATCAGCGTGCGCGGCACCTGGTCCAAGGTCAATCGCTTCGACGACCGCGAGCTCAAGGCCATCAAGATCAACGTGGAGGCCTCCAAAAAGGAGGTCATCGCCTTCACTCCGGACATGATCCGTCTGCCCAAGGGGCTGCGCGTGGTAGCCATCTCCCCGCCCACGGCAGAGATCAAGGTGGATCGGCTGGTCGAGCGGAAGGTGCCCCTCACGCCCCGGGTGGTGGGCGAGGTGGCCAAGGGCTACGCGCTCCAAGGACGCGCCGTGACCGCACCGGCCACGGTGCTGGTCCGGGGCCCCAAGACCCTGCTGGACAGGCTGGCCAAGAGCGGCTTGTCGCTGTCTCCGGTGGATGTCACCAACGCTGAGGGATCCATCGTGCGGAAGGTGGACGTGGTGAGCTCCCTGCCCGAGCATGTCACCGCGCTGACGTCGCTTAAGGTCATGGTCCGCCAGGAGGTGGTGGCGCTGGAGGGCAGGCGGACCTTGCCGGACGTGGCCGTCGAGATCTACGGCATGAAGTGGGCCGCCTACACACCGCTGCTGGAGTTTCCCAGCGTCACCGTCGCGCTCAAGGGACCCAAACCCGTGCTCAGCCGGATCGACCCCAAGCTCCTGCGCCTGGTGCTGGACTTCAGCAAGGAAGGCCGAAAGATGCTCCTGCCTCCGGCGTCCCTGACCAAGGACGCCAAACCCGGCGACGTCAAGGGGCTCCCCGTGGGCGTGGTGGTGCAGTTCGTGCGCCCCAAGAAGGTGCCGGTGAAGTTCGTCAGGAAAGATCCGACCGTCCCGTCCCATCCCTAGAAAACGAATGACAAGCCCCTGGGTGGTGGATACACTTCCGGGGGATTTCGTGTTTGGTATTTCTCACTCAACAAGGGACGGCACACCCCCTGTGCCAGCACCAGGCCGGAGGCTGAGATGGCATTCACCGTCACTCTGAGAATGGGCGCCGTGGTGGCGCAGATCGACGAGCGGAACCCGCGTATCCTCATTGGACGTGACCAGAACTTCTGCGGGCTCGTCACCGAGGATCCGAGCTGCTCGCGTCGCCACGCCGAGGTGTTCATCGAGTCGGGCCATGCCTATATCCGAGACCTGGGCTCCTCCAACGGCACGTGGGTCGACGGTGTCCAGGTGACCCAGCATCCGGCGCAGCTGGGGCCGGGGAAGCAGGTCTACGTGGGCTACGTCCCCCTGGCGGCGGAGATCGCGGGTGGGGCGGACGCGGGCGCCACGGTCATGGGCGAGATGCCGCCCGAGCTCAAGGCGCTCATGCAGCAGCGCTTCGACCAGGCCAAGGCCCAGGGCTTCGGTGGGGCGCCGCCTCCCGGACCGGCGGCGGTGGTGGCGCCGGCCCAGCCGGCCTATCAGATGCCCTCCTACCAACCCCGCACAGCCCAGCCGGCCGCGCCGGTCGCTGCGCCGGTCGCCGCCCCGGTCGCCGCCCCGGCGCCAGCACCGGCGGGCGGGCTCGGAGTGGGCGGCGCCGAGGCGCCGATCCCGGCCGACATGGCATACCGCCGACAGGGGTCCAACTCCAACGGCGTGCTCCTCATCGCCCTGCCCGGAGACACGTTCCAGAACGACTCCATGTGTGAGGGCTATCTCGAGTACACCGCCTTGGACGACGAGGTCGTCGCCTCCATCACCATCGAGCTGGTGGAGTGCCACAAGAAGGGACCCAAGAACGGCCACGTCTGGGACCGCATGCTGGTGCGCCAGGGGCCGTGGAAGTCCCGCAAGGACGATGTGCTGCCCATGCCCTTCAAGCTGCGCATTCCGCCGGGGACGTCGGTCACGGGCCGGGACGTGCACTGGGAGCTGCGGGGCTATGTGGACATCAACTGGGCCTTCGACGTCGAAGCCACGAGCCCCATCATGATGCGAAACATCGACGTGGAGCGCGTGCGGGACTCCCTGGGCGCCCTGGACTACCGCATCGTGGAGCTGGATCCCAAGCCCCTGGGACAGCAGTTCATCGGCAAGTTCCAGCCCCCGGCCCAGCTCCGCAAGCAGATCGGCATCAACAACATCAACCTGGTGCTCGAGTACCTCGGTTCCAACCTGCAGGTGAAGTTCGAGGTGGACAAGAGCAGCTTCTTCAAGTTCGACAAGCGCACCGAGTTCACCTTTGACCTGGCCCGCCTCCGTGCTGCCCCGCTCCCCGAGCTCTCCGCCCACTTCAAACAGCACATCGACCAGCTCATGGCCAAGTAGCCAGCGGCTCGCGCGGTCGATCTATCGGGGCTTGAAGAGGTAGGGGTACGTCACGTGGATGATGACATGGAGCTTGGCGAAGCGCATGCGTCCGAGGGCCCTGGCGAGGCAGCGCTCGGTGGGCTTGTCGGCCAGGCCCGACCGTAGGATTCGAACGGCCGTGACCCGGCCCTCGGTGCCGATGGTGAAGGTCACGACCACGCGACCCGCGCGGTTTGGATCTCGGGCCAGAACGTGGCTCTTGAGGCACCTTCGGAGGGGGGCGAGGTGCTTGAGGATGACCCGGCGGATGGCGCCGGGATCGGGGCACACGGTGGCGCGGTGGCGGGTACCGAAGACCCGGGGGGGGTGGGGTCTGTACTTCCCAATGGGGAGGGCGCGGCGATGGTCGTATCCGGTGACCACAGTGGGAGCGGCCAGGGTGCGAGAAGGGGCCGCGAGGGCCGGGCGAGTCAGCCCGAGCGTCAGCAGTTGCGGGACCATGCCGACCAGGATCAAGGATGGGTTCGTAGCGCGCACGCCTTCAGAGACACCAAGGGCCGGTCGAAGTTCCGGCGAAATTCAGGGGCGGGCGAGGAGCTGGAGGGCGAGCGGGGAGCTGGTGGGCGGGCGTGGAGGGCGGCTCACTGGGCGAAGTCGTATTCCATGCAGACGCCGGCGCACCAGCCGTTGCCGCAGTGGACCTCGCAGACGCTGTAGGAGCCGCATTCGGCGTCGGTGTCGCACTCGCCCACGGCCATGCAGTGGCCCGTCAACCCGTCGTAGTCGTAGTACACCAGGCAGTGCTCATCGGTGGCGCAGTCCGCGTCGGCCTGACAGCCGCCGTCCGAGATGACGCAGTCGCCCTGGCAGAAGCCGTTGCCGCAGAACACCAGGCACTGCTCCCCGGCGGCGCAGTCGGCGTCGGCGGCGCAGCCCGGGTCGTCGACCTGGCAGATCCCCTGGCACCAGCCGTTTCCGCAGTAGACCTCGCAGTGGAACCCTTCGCCGCAGTCTGCGTCCACGTCGCACTCGTAGTAGTCGTCCACGCAGATCCCCACGCCTTCTTCGGGTGTCACCACGCAGTGCTGGCCCTCGAGGCAGTCGGTGTCGGTCTGGCAACCAGCCTGGGCCTGGACGCAGACGCCCTCGCACCAGCCGTTTCCGCAGTAGACCTGGCACTGCTCGTCAACGGCGCAGTCGGCGTCGCTGGCGCACCCGGGGACCTCCGGCAGGCAGACCCCGTCGCACCAGCCGTTGCCGCAGTAGATCTCGCAGCGCTCGCCCACGTCACAGTCGCTGTCTGCCGCGCAGCCGGCCACTTCGGGCACGCAGGTCCCCACGCCCAGGTCCGGGGCAACCTGGCACCGCATCCCGGCGCCACAGTCCTCGTCGGCGAGGCATCCCACCTCCACCACCACGCAGGTCCCCAGGCAGTCTCCGCCCGGGACGCACGCCACCACGCACACCGCGCCGTTGTCGCAGTCTGCGTCCTGTACGCATCCTCCGGCACAGTCGGGGTCCGGCCCCGGACAGATGCCGTGCTGGATCAGGTCGGCGTCGCACAGGCCGTTCGTGTAGAGTCCCAGCTCGGTGCAGGGGTCACACCCCTCTCCCAGCTCGAAGGTGGCGCAGATGTCCAGCCCATCGATCTGGGCCTGGTGCAGCTCCAGCTTGGACACCTCGTTCGTTTTGGGATCGTTGCCTCCGCAGGCCAGGGTTACCAGGAAGGCCGCCGACAGGGCGAGCGACCAGGCGGTCCAGTTCAGTCGTTTCATGATGTGCCTCGTGCGAGTGAAATTTTGTCGTAGCCAGTCGATGTACATCGCTTGTGCATCGGTCGTGCCAGCCTGACCCATTCGCTGTTTCCTACCTATCAATGGCCCCGGGAACCGCAGGGATTTCGGAGCTCTGTGCCGAGGCGGGGCCGGGTCGCCGCGCGGCGCCCGCCTGGGTCGGTCCCCTCTGGGAGCGCCACGACATCGCTGTCGGCACGACAGGGCTGTCCCGTGACCCTCAGGAATTCGGCGCCGATTGGAGTCGTTTTTTCGTGACTCAGTTTAGAGTTACTATCTCCTCGAAATTGCTGCGGAAGTCCCGGTTTTTAGGGTGGAACATGCTGTAATCATAGAAAAAACGCTTGATCTAACTGATGGGTGCATGGTAGTGGTTTGTGACAGAATCAGTCGAGAATATACAAGCCTTCCATGGGTGAGACGATGCGGAAGACGGCACGAGGATTCGTAGCGGCGGCATTGGTGGGAGCGTTGCTGGTCGGCGCCCCAGAGGCGCAGGCCCAGCCCATCTACATCACTTTCGTCTGGCACATGCACCAGCCCATCTACTGGCCCGGAGAGGACATCCTCGCCACGGCGGGTGCGGGTCGGTACACCTTCGACGTGGTGACAGTGCACAACGATCGCGACGGGCCGTACACCACATGGCCCCGGGACGCCATCGGGGCGGCGCGCGCGGGCGGGCTGTCGACCTGCGGTGCGCAGGTGAGCCTCACCGGATCCCTCATGGAGAACCTGGACGTCCTGGAGGCGGGCGGCGCCGGTTTTTCGGGGTGGCGTGTTCCCTGGCAGGAGGCGGCGGGCTGGACGACCGACGGCGGCAACCCGGCCCTGGATTTGATCGGCTTCGGCTACTTCCACCCGCTGTCGGCACTCCTTGATCCGGCGGATCTGGTCCTGCAGATCCGCCTGCACCGCCTGGCCCTGACGAGGCGCTTTCCCGGCTACACGCCCTCGAAGGGCATGTTCCCGCCGGAGACGGCTTTCTCCGAGCGGATGATCCCGGCCCTCGCAGAGGCGGGGGTGGAGTGGGTCGTGGTGGACAACGTGCACTTCGATCGCACCCTGCCGGACTACCCCTACAGCGCCGGCTCCAACCTGATCCCGCCCAACCAGGCCGATCAGCGGAGCCAGGCCAACGTGAGCTGGGTCGAGCTCAACGACCTCTGGGCGCCGGGTCATGTGTCAGTGCCCTGGGGTTACCAGCCGCATCGGGCCCGTCATGTGGACCCCGCCACTGGCCAGGCGTCGGAGATCATCGTGGTGCCCGGGGCCCGGTACGAGGGCAACGAGGACGCGCGCGGCGGCTTCGGTGCTCTGGACTACGAGGCAGTCCTATCCCAGCTCGAACCCTACAACACGGACGCGGATCACCCCATCCTGGTGGTGCTTCACCACGACGGAGACAACTACGGCGGTGGCACGGACGCATACTACCACGCCAACTTCGAAGGCTTCGTGACCTGGCTGGCCGCCAACCCGTCGCGGTTCCAGTGCACCACCATCGAGGACTACCTGGCCCTGTACCCGCCGGACCCCGGGGACGTGATCCACGTGGAGGACGGCTCCTGGAGCGGCGCGGACAACGGCGACGCCGAGTTCCTCAAGTGGAACGCCGACCCCGACGTGAGCGGCTACTCTCCCGACCGCCACAGCTGGGCTGTGATCACCGCGGCGCGCAACCGCGTGGGCACGGCCACCGACGCGCTGACTCCGCCGTCCGACGAGGACGTGCTCGACGGTCTGGGGGATCTCGGCTCGGCCTGGCGGCACCTGCTCACGGCCGAGGCCAGCGACTACTGGTACTGGGACTACTCGGAGGGCGGCACCTGGGACAGCCACCCCACCCGGGCGGCGAACATGGCCAACGGGGCGGTTGACGCCATCCTGGCCGGTGTCACCTCCGAGACCACCCCGCCCACAATCTACGCGCCCCAGCGACAGGCCTACAACCCGGGCGAGGTGGAGTGGGGGCCCGAGGTCGAGCCAGAGGCGCTGACCCTGTGGACCTATGTCTACGATGTGTCCGGCCTGGCCCGGGTGGAGCTCTTCTACCGGTTCGACACCGACGGCGTCCTGGAGCCGGCGAACCACCTGTACGACGGCGGCACCTGGTGCGTCGAGGAGATGACCGCCGGTGCGGTGACTTCCCAGACCGACCCCGCACCCAGCCACATCGCCGACCTGTACCAGCACACGGTGGAGAACCTGGGGGGGTTCCTCGTCGACTACTACGTCGAGGCCGCCGACAGCCAAGGCAACGTGGCGCGCAGCGCCATCGGGCACGTGTGGGTGGGGGACGCTGGCGGTGGTGGAGGCGGGGGCACCGGGGTGTCGAGCTATCCGCCCACGCCGTCGTTGCACGACGCGATCACCCTGGTGGCCTGGGCACCCGGCGAGGTGCACTGGGGCATCGACGGTTGGACCGAGCCGCCCGCGGAATACTGGCCGGCGGGCACGGCGCCCTTTGGGGACGGCCAGGCCGTGGACACGCCGCTCGCCGGACCCGGGCCGGATGGCCGCTACACGGCGGTGCTCGGCCCCTTCGACGGCGCCGTCACCGTGGGCGAGGTCACCTGGGTCATCCACTACGCCGACGACACCTGGTCCACGCCCGATCAGCTCACGCCGGTGGACAACGCTCCGGCGACCCTGCCCACGGTGTTCCTCGCCGAGCCCAAAGGCGGCGCTGCGGTGCAGGGCGTGGTGCGGATCATCGCCGCGGCGGCGGGCAGCCCGACCGCACCGCCGGTGCAGCTCCTGGTGGACGGCGCCGAGATCGGCACTGTGTCGGCGCGCCCCTACGAGCTGGACTGGGACACCACCGCTTGGTCCCCCGGAGCGCACACGATCAGCGCGACCGTGGGTGGCGGGGTCGTGGACGCGGTCACCGTGACCGTGGGCGGCGGCGGCGGGGCGGGGGAGTGCACGGTGACCGCCACTGACGGAGGGGTGGTCACGGCCCCGGACGGTGGCGCGGTCGACACCGATGGGAGCGTGTCGAGCCCCGACAGCGGTACGACCCCGCCTGGGGAAGAGCCCAGGGCTGGATGCGGTTGCCGCACGGCGCGCGATCCCGGGGGGGCGTGGATCGCGGGGCTGCTGATCCTGTGGCTGATCGGGCGTCGGCGTTTCCTGGCGCTCGGGTGGCCGCGGCGTGTCCCCACGGTGCTGCTCCTGGTCGGACTGCACCTCGCGGCGTGCCGACCGACCACGGACCTCGGGCCCGATGGCAGCGCCCACGACGCGCAGTTCCAGCAAGACGCGGCCCCGCAGCCCGATGCGGCCCCGCAGCTCGACGTGGCGGTGACACCCGACGCCGGGCCCACCTGCACCGACGACCCGCAGGCCCGCACAGGGACCACCGCGTATCTGCTCGACGGCAACGGCCAGGAGACGGGCGACCCCCTCGAGGCCGGCTCCCTGGTCACCGTGGAGGTGCGCATCGACGTGGCGGCCCCCCCCGTGGGCAACATCGGTTTTCTGCACCTCAACGCGCGGAACCTCGATGTCGATCTGCAGAGCTTCACCCTCGACGGTCAGCCCCTGACCGTGCCCGAGCCCTTTGCTGGGAGGATCCCGCTCACGCTGGTCGCCGGCACCCTGGTGGTGGAGCTCGAGGCCACCGTGCCCAGCCAGCTCGCCACCGTGGAGGTGGACACCTGGCTCGGCTACGGCTCGGCAGGGGCCTGCCCCGTGGACCTGTCCCACTCCCTGGCCGTGCTGCAGGTGCTCGGCGGGGTGGAGAAGGGGATCGACTGCTACGATCTGGACCAGGCGCAGTCTGTCCAGGTGACGCCCTACACGCCGCTGGCGTCCACCGCCGTCTTCGACCAGGCCAACGGCATGTGGGGCGACGTCCTCATCGACGACCTCGTGGTCGGCGGTCCCGACTGCCCGGGGCCGGGCGTGCTGGTGCACCAGATCCAAAAGTGCTTCACGCGGTCCGCCCAGTCCACGATCACCCTTTCGGGGCATGCCTACGGCGGCGAGGACTGGTTCGTGGACGACGTGTTCCTGGTGGAGGTGCTCGACGACCAGGAGAACGTCATCGCCGCGGTCACCACCTGGCAGGAGGGAACCCAGGTGCTCGGCTGCTGCGCCGCTCCACCCTGCACCACCGCCCTGGCCTACACCCCCGGGGGGCCCACGGTCCCCATCGAGAACCTCGTCCAGGGAGGGGGCAACAACGGCGCCATCTCCGCCGGAGCCTTCGATCTCACGCCCTACCTACCGCCCGGCACGGACCCCTTCTACCTGCGGTTCACCGCGTTGGACCAGGGCGTAGAAGGAGCGCTGGATCGGATCTTCCTCAACGTGGTATTTCCGTAGGATGAGCAAGTCGAAAATCTACACGCGCACCGGTGACAAGGGGACCACGTCCCTGGTGGACGGCAGCCGGGTGGCCAAGGACTCCCTCCGGGTGGAGGCCTACGGCACCATCGACGAGGCCAACTCCTGGGTTGGGTGCGCCCTGGCCGGGGTGGAGGATTCAGCGCTGCGGGAGCCGCTCACGTTCCTGCAGCATCGCCTCTACAACTGCTCGTCCAACGTGGCTGTGCCCCTCGGGGTGGACATCGCTCCCACGCAGATTACGGCCGAGGACGTGGCCTGCCTCGAGGCCTGGATCGATCGCTTCGACGAGGCCAGCGGTCCCTTGACGGGGTTTGTCCTGCCCGGCGGCACCGAGGCGGCGGGGAACCTCCACCTGGCCCGCACCGTCTGTCGGCGGGCCGAGCGGCGCCTCGTCGCCCTGGGCGATGTCGAGGAGGTGGATCCGCTCGTCCTGACGTTCATCAACCGTGCGTCGGATGCCCTCTTCGCCGCTGCCCGGTACGCCAACGCGATCCTGGGCGACGGCGATGTCCTGTGGGACAGGGATCTTCCCGTGCCCCGATGATCCGCCGCGGGCGGGGCGGGCTCGGGTTCGACGTCAGGCGAGGTATCCCAGGAGACGGTCGGTGACGGACCGCAGCCGCCCGCCGAAGAGGTGCGCCAGAAAGGCCCCGTCCCGCGGATCGGTGAGCCAGTTGAGCAGCAGCACCTTGTGGCCCGCGAGGCCACCCCTTGCGAGCCTGCGCTCGTCCAGGTGCAGCGCGGTGGCGGAGTAGTCCGCGTAGTCCACTTGGCCGGTCTTTTCGCGCAGGGCCAGGAGGGTGCGCAGGGAGGCCAGGGTGCCGACGACGGTGGGCCAGAGGGGGGCCTGTGCGAGGTCCTCGGCCGCGCCGCCGGGCCGGAAGTCATCCTTCGAACTGTAGGAGCGGCACTGGGCGCGGAGCAGGCTCAGCGCCCAGGTCGTCGGGAATCCCTGCTGCGGCAGGAGCTGGACCAGCTGCGCCGCGAAGGTGTCCACGGCCCGGCCCTCGGCTCGGTACACGGCGTCCAGGGCGTCCTGCCAGGCGTCGTCCCGCACGATCTCCGACTGGGACAGGTCCTTGGTGAAGCGTCCGCTCGCCACCACCGCCACCAGCCCCGGCAAGGCGCCGGGGAGGTCGTGGCTGGAGATCCAAACGCCGTCGGTGACCATGCGCACCTCGGCCCGGTCCCCCAGCCGATCCGTGAGGCCGCACTCCCCGGTCAGCCCGTCGCCCTCGAGGCGTGCGACGCCAAAGGCGTGGTCCAGGGTCGCACCGCCCGAGATGCGCTTGCCGTTCAAGGTGATCTCCGCGTCGGCGTAGCGGCAGCGGGTCTCGAGGTGGTCGGCGACCTTCTTGTTGGTGCCGGCGAGGCGCTGGCCCAGCCGGGACCGCACGTGGATCTGCGTGCCCGGTGCATGCCCGAGGTCCTGTGGTGCCGCGGGCTCGATGCGATCCTCGTCGCCGGGGGAGAGGATCATCCGGGCGCCCTCCTCGGCGCTCTTCGACGAGACGTGGATGTACTTGGGCTCACTGCCCAGGGCCGCGTTCGTCCCGATGGCCAGCCGCTGTCGAGCGCGGGTGTCGGCGTCCGCCTGGGAGGAGAACAGCGAGCCATAGAGCACGTCGAAGTCCTCCTCGGTGAACCGAGGTCCGTCGAACCACAGGCGCATGTCGTTGCCGTCAATCACGAAGTCGAGGCGCTCGGCGCCCTTGAGCGTGGCCGCCTGGACGAGCTCCAGCACGTAGGCGGCCGGATCGGCGAGCTGGAACTCCCGCATCCTCTCTCGGGCTACGTCCCGGTCCAGCGTGAAGGCGCCCTGGGAGTCGGTCACGCCTTGTGACGCCAGGTCGGCGATCATCCGGTCTGCTCCGGAGGCCCTGTCTCCGCCGTCGTTTGGAGCGTCCGCCTGGTTCTCCTCGTCGGGCGACCGCCGTGGGTGCCTCTTGGGGGGCTCGCGGCGCGGGGTGGGTACGTGGTCGCCGGCCCGTCGGGGATCCCAGCGCAGGTCGTGCTCGATGGTCCGCACGGCGTGGGTCGTTCGGTCCAGGAGGGACTGGAGCTGGTCCGCGCGGGAGGCGTGGCCCGAGGTCACGAGGGTGGCGCCCTCGTGGGTGATCACGGCCTCGTCGGCGTCGCTGATGAACCTCACCACGGTCCTTCCGACGCGCCCGGTCTGAAGGAGCTTCGAGATTCCGACGGGATCCTCACCCTGGATGCGCAGGGCGGCGTCCAGATCCGGCAGGCCGATCTGGATGTCCTGGGCCCCGAAGAGCTTCGCCAGGGTGGTGCCGAACCCCTCCTTGCCCAGCTTCATGCCCCGGGGCAGGTCGGCGCCGAAGAAGGCGGTGGCCTGGGTGTAGGCCTGACGGCTCTTGCCGCTGCCCCGGTGCTCGATGGTGATGGTCACCGCCGTGGACCTGTAGAAACCGCTCATGAGGGGCGGCTTGGTCCAGGTGGACTCGCGGAAGCGCAGCCGGCGGGTGGCGGCGAACTGCTTCCAAACGTCTGCCCGCCTGTTCCTCCAGGCGATCACCAGGACGGCGATGACGATGGCGGAGAACACGAAGAACAATGGGATCATCAAACGGGCCATTGTGGTCTGAGAGTACCGCCATGGGAGCGGATCGTCGAGCCACCGCTTTACACGCGCCGGTGACCGGGATACTCCTGATGCGAGCGCTCGTTGGACGACTGGCGGACGACTGGCGGACGACTGGCGGACGACTGGCGGACGACTGGTGGACGACTGATCGACAAGATGCCCACGCGAAACGACACCCCTGTCATGAGGCAGTTCCTCTCCGCCAAGGCGGAGTACCCGGACGCCATCCTCTTTTTCAGGCTCGGGGACTTCTACGAGATGTTCTTCGAGGACGCCGTGGTGGCGTCCCAGGCCCTGGACCTGGTGCTCACCACCCGGGACAAGAACAAGCCCGACCCGGTGCCCATGTGCGGGGTGCCCCACCACGCCATGCGCGGCTACGTGTCGCGGCTGGTTGACCAGGGCCACAAGGTCGCCATCTGCGAGCAGGTGGAGGACCCCAAGAAGGTCAAGGGCATCGTCAAGCGCGAGGTCACCGAGGTGGTGACACCGGGCGTGATCCTCGACGCGTCTCAGCTCGACGCGAAGCAGTCCAACTTCCTCCTCGCCCTGGCCGCCGCACCCACGGCGGAGGGGGCCGCCGGGGAGGGGAGGGTGGGGGAGGGCCCCATGGGTCTGGCCTTTCTGGACGCCTCCACCGGCGAGTTCCTGGCCACGGAGCTGGACGCGTCAGACGACGTGGCCGACGAGCTGGCGCGGATCCGCCCCAGCCAGGTGCTGTTGCCCCCCCAGGACCGCGCGGCGCTCGAGGCGCGGATCCCCGCCCTGGTCCACCTGCCCACCGAGTCGGCCCCGCTGGGGATCTTCGACGAGGCGGCGGCGGATCGGTCGCTGCTGGCCGAGACCGCCGAGGTGGACGCCGGGTGGCTCGACGAGGCGCCCGTGGCACGTCGGGCCTGCGCCGCGGTGGTGCGGTACCTGCGGTCCATCTTCCCGGGTCGCGACCTGCCGCCCTTCCGTGTCGTCTCCTACGCGCCCAGCGCCTACCTGGTCCTGGACGAGGCCACCATCGCCAACCTGGAGATCTTCGAGACCCTCATGGAGCGTCGTCGCAAGGGGTCGCTCCTGTCCATCCTCGACCACACGGTGACCCCCATGGGCGGTCGCCTGGTCCACCGCAGCCTGGCCTTTCCCCTGGGGCGCCTCGAGGAGATCCGCCAGCGGCAGGACGCCGTGGAGTACCTGCTCGATCACGCCCAGACCCGCCAGCGGCTACGGGACGCCCTCCGCGGCCTGTACGACCTGGAGCGGCTCAGCCGGCGGGTGGTGTGCCTGGTGGCGGTGCCGCGGGATCTCGGTCAGCTCATGCAATCCCTGGTGGCGCTGCCCGAGGTCGTGGGCCTCCTGGAGGAGTCTGCCCAGGGCGTGCTGGAGGAGCTGCCCGACCTGCTCCGTCCGCCCGACGACATCCTGTCGGATCTGGCCGAGCGTCTCAGCGCCATCCTGGTGGACGACCCGCCCGCCTCGAGCCGGGATGGCGGCATCATCCGTCCGGGCTTTTCGGCGGAGCTCGACGACCTGGTGGCCATCAGCTCCGGTGGCAAGGAGCAGATCCTCGCCATCGAGGAGCGGGAGCGGCGGCGCACGGGCATCTCCAAGCTGCGCATCAAGTACAACAAGGTCTTTGGCTACACCATCGAGGTCTCCCGGGCCAAGGCGGCCGACGTGCCTCCCGAGTACGTTCGCAAGCAGACCCTGGTCAACGTGGAGCGGTTCATCACGCCGGAGCTGTCCGAGCACGAGGTGAAGGTGCTCACCGCCGAGGAGAAGCGGGTGGACCTCGAGGAGCGGCTCTTCGTGGAGGCTCGCGCCGAGGTGGCCCAGGCCGAGGAGCGGTTGGGGCGCCTGGCCGAGCGGCTGGCCCACATCGATCTCCTCGCCAGCTTCGCCGAGGTCAGCGCGCGACACGACTACTGCCGCCCGGTGGTGGACGACGGCGATGGCCTCGTCATCCGCGAGGGCCGCCACCCCGTCGTGGAGCAGCTCGTGGGCCCCGGGCGCTTCGTTCCCAACGACGTGACCCTCTCGGCCAGCGACGAGCAGCTCGTGATCGTCACCGGACCCAACATGGCGGGCAAGTCCACCATCATCCGGCAGGTGGCCCTCATCAGCCTCATGGCCCACACCGGCTGCTTCGTGCCCGCGCGCAAGGCCACCCTCGGCCTGGTGGACCGCATCTTCACCCGGGTGGGGGCCTCGGACAACCTCGCCCGGGGGCAGTCCACCTTCATGGTGGAGATGCGCGAGACCGCCAACATCCTACGCCACGCCACCCGTCGGAGCCTCATCGTGCTCGACGAGATCGGGCGCGGCACGTCCACCTACGACGGGGTCTCCATCGCCTGGGCCGTGGGCGAGTTTTTGCACGACCGCATCGGCGCCAAGACCCTCTTCGCCACGCACTTCCACGAGCTGTGCAGCCTCGCCGACGTCAAGCCGCGCGTGCGGAACCGCTCGGTGGCAGTGCGGGAGTTCCAGGGCGACGTGGTCTTTTTGCACAAGCTCGTCGGGGGCGGCTCCAGCCGCTCCCACGGCATCGGGGTCGCCAGGCTCGCCGGCCTCCCCCACGAGGTGGTCGAGCGCGCCCGCCAGATCCTCGCCCATCTCGAGCGCAGCGCCGACGGCGGCGTGCCCGAAGGCGCCGGCCTCCCCCTGATGGCCCCCCAACTCTCCCTCTTCGGCGAAGTGGCCGCCGCCCAGGCCGCCACCCGAACCGCTGCCACCGCATCCCCCGGCAACCCCACACCCACACCCACACCCACACCCACACCCACACCCACACCCACACCCACACCCCTGGTCCAACTCCTGGAGTCCATCAACCCCGACGACCTGACCCCCCGCCAAGCCCACCAGCTCATCTACGATCTACTGGCCGCCCTGCCACCTCCCGACGACGACGACAGGTAACGACTCGACTCAGATCCAGCCCCTATTCATGAGCGTGGGTGAAGCGAGCGGATCAATGGCGCAACGAAGATCCACGCCGGAGGAATCTGCAGGCTACTCTTCCGGAGGCCGGTAGCTCTCTGCCAACCGCTCCACGACCTCGCAGGCGTGGTCGCGGTCAGAGGACGTCGCAGGTCCCCGACCTGCCGCTCAAGACGTCCGCCGTGCAGGCGTTCATGTCGTCGCAATCTTCGGGGCAGTCCCCATCGCAGGTCTCGGGCGACTCCACCACCCCGTCGCCACACACGGGCTCGTGACCCAACCCACGCCCGCACGCCCCCAGCCCGGCGGCCCCACCGGCCACACCTTCATCACCGGTGGTTCCGCCGCCGGGCAGACGGCCCAGTAGGGCCCACCTGGATCTGGTTCCCCTTGAAGCGAAGCTGAGGTTGGTGTTGGTTCTCCAGCGAGAGATTCCTCGTTTCACTCGGAATGACAGGATAGAGCCGTGCCAAGCTGTCATTCCGACCGAGGAGCCGGCGTAGCCGAGCGACGAGTGGACTCGCTATCATTTGACAAGCACCTTTTGTGCATCAGCATCCTTGTTGTCGAATCGGCTCGGGTCATAGGGTCGTCGGCTCTTGAGCATCCCGACTAGAGTACGCAGTTGATGGTCTCCG
>Ga0272441_10002616_pt1 | contig 36100 bp, 42 predicted proteins | sample SSMProp6N_FD_193582 | JGI IMG/M metagenome (GOLD analysis project Ga0272441, IMG submission 193582) | Marine sediment archaeal communities from Little Sippewissett salt marsh, Falmouth, MA, United States - SSM-Prop-6N | ecosystem: Environmental > Aquatic > Marine > Wetlands > Sediment ...
ATATTTCTCCCAACCCTACCGGGTCCCCACTTCTCCCTTCTCTTGCAGGCGCTGTGGCGCCTCCCGCGTGGCTGCTCGCGCCTAGGTCAGTCCGAGAAGCGCGTCGATACGGTTCCGATCGAAGCCCACGACGATCTCGCCGTTGATATCGATTACCGGAACGCCGTACTGGCCGCTCTTCTCCACCATCTCACGAGCGCGGTTCATGTCCGCGGCGACATCGACTTCCTCGAATGAGATGTTGTGCGAGGCCAAGTGCTCTTTCACGGCGCCGCACCAGCCGCAGGTTGGGGTGGTGTAGATCGTTACGGTGTTCTCCATCATTCGTCCTCCTTGGTGATCAAACGAATCAGCGCGCGAACCTCGTCTCGAAGCCGATAGCAGTTTCGCGTTCCTTTCCTTTCCTTCATCAGGATCCCCGCTCTCCCGAGCTTCGCCAGGTGGTACGAAACCGCGGGCTGGCTGAGATCGAGTTCGGTGAGGATGTCCTGGCATTGCACCTCGCCCTTGGCGAGAAGTTGCACGATGTGGAGCCGAGGCTCGCTCGCGAGTGCGGCGAAGACTTCTGCCCAGGGCGTGTCAGTCTGACGGTCGGACATCATTGCTCCTTCTCCATTGTCGACTTAGGATAATACGAGCGCGAGGTGGATCTGTCAAGCATTTAAATATTTGGATATCTATGGAGGTTGATGTGGGGAAGACGGTCGTTCGATCTGAGGGAGGAATGGCGTTTCGTGGGGAAGGAGCGAGTGGCCATGGCGTCCTGATGGACGCAGGAGCGAGCGTTGGCGGAGCCGATTCCGCGGCGCGACCTGTCGAGGTGATGCTCTGTTCTCTCGGCGGATGTACGGGGATGGACGTGCTGTCGCTTCTTCGCAAGATGAGAACGGAGCCGAAACGCATTCGCATCGAGATCGAGGACGAACGTGCCTCCGAGTATCCGAAGATCGTCACGAAGCTCCATCTGATCTACGTCGTCGAAGGAGATGTTCCCGAGGAGAACCTCGAGAAGGCAATCGATCTGTCCCTTTCGAAGTACTGCCCCATCGCCAATGCCCTGGCTGGGGTCGCCGAAATCACGTCGGAGTATCGGATCGAAGCAGCCTAGTGATTGGTGGCCTTCTCGAGCATCCGGTCGATATCCACGTTGAAGCGTACGTAGTCGACGGCGTAGTCGAGTGAAGCGCCGGGTCGGATCCACGAGCGATCGAGCATCCCTTCGCAGAGCGTTGCGGTGAGCATCGTGTTCTGCCCGGCGAGGATCACCGGAATCTGGCGCCGATTCGCTTCATCGATGATCTCGCGTGGCGGGCGATGGCTCCCTGTTAGGATCAGACACCGGAGGCTCGGCACCTCGAACGCGGCAGTCTGGATCTCCGTTCGGTCTCCGCCGGTGATTACCGCCAGTTCCGGTGTCCGGCGGAAGCTTCGAAGCGATGAGTCGATCCCCATTGCGCCGATGACGAAGTGCCGGACCTCTTGCTCGACATCCTCATCGGTCAGGATCTGGCCCCCGAGCCGGCGGGCGACCTCGTGCGTGCCAACCGAGCGCATGTTGTTGTCCTGAGGTACGATCCCGAGAACCTCCGCTCCCCGACTGGCGAGGAAGGAGACGAGCACCTCACTGACGAGGTTGTAGGAACGGTCCATCGGCACGTTGTTGATGACTACGCCTAGGATCCTTGGACCCTCCTCGAACAGGCGGAGCGCGCATATGATTCGGTCGATTGCCTCTTCTCCGTCATATCCTGTCAGCAGGAGCACATCCGCATCGAGGAAGGCTGCGAGATCAAGGTCGCTCAGCCCGGCGCTTACTCCGAGTCCGAGGTAGTTTCGCCCCTCGATGATCGCGGCGTCCCGCCCGGCCGCGATTCGATCGAACGCGCTCGTGATCCGGGTACGGAAGCCTCGATCTCCGGATTCGATCGCCTCGCGAAGGAACGGGCCTTCCAGCGGCACGGGTGCGATATCGTGCAAATCATCCTCGAGCGAGAGGAGCGAGCGTAGCGCCTCGGCATCCCGGTCAATCGGCTCTCCAGTAGTGTAGGAGACCTCGAAGCTGATCGGCTTCATGTAGGCGATCGACATCCCGCGCTCCAGCAGAGAGCGTCCCAGCGCGAGCGACAGCAGGCTTTTCCCGGAGTGTTTCTCGGTCGATACAATGAGGATTCTCTTCATATTCCGGGCAACCGCCTCGATCGGATTGGATGTTCCAGATGGTAGTTCTGATACCGCAGGAAAGCAATCGGAGGCGGCCCACGGGACACGGGAGGACCACGTCATACTCGCAGGTTCTTCATATGTTAGCGGACAATTTGCGAGGCCGATGGGTGCGGGGTCTCGGACGCGGTGTTTGCTGGATTGCAGCTGCAGCTATAATGGGAGCGCAATGAAACGGATTCTGATCGTCGACGACGAGGAGATGATTGTTCGGACCGTCAAGGCCTACCTCGATCGCGAAGGGTTCAAGACCTACACCGCATACGACGGAGAGGAAGCGATCCGTGCGTACGAAGACAAAGGGCCGGACCTGATCATCCTCGATCTCATGCTCCCCAAGGCGAGCGGTATCGAAGTAACGCGCGCGATTCGCGCCAAGTCCTCGGTGCCAATCATCATGCTCACCGCCAAGGCAGCCGAAGCGGATCGTGTCGTCGGTCTGGAGCTTGGCGCCGATGACTATGTTGTCAAGCCATTCAGCCCTCGGGAGCTGGTCGCTCGCGTTCGCGCCGTGCTGCGACGCTATGAAGGCGAGGGCATGGAGATCGAACGCGTCAGCTCGGGGGGGCTTGAGATCGACTTGAAGACACGCGAGGTGACCGTCGAAGGCCGGAGCGTCGAGCTGACACCGACGGAGTTCGATCTTCTCGCCTACTTGGCGCGGCATCCGGGACAGGTCTTCACACGCCTTCAACTGCTACGCGAAGTGCAGGGCTATACGTACGACTCCTTCGCACGAACGATCGACACTCACGTGAAGAACCTCCGTCGCAAGATTGAGGAGGATCCGAAGAACCCGAAGTTCATCCTCACCATTCACGGTGTCGGATACCGTTTCGCTCGCGAGTCGTAGGATGCGACGCCAGATCCCGCTTGCACTGAAGCTCGGGTTGGCCTTCACCGCGGCAACCCTGATCACCGTTGTGGTCGTCTACTTCATCATGGCGATGTCGATTACCCGCCAGTTCGATGCATACAGTGAAGCGAACAAGGAACACTACGCCCAGCAGATGGTGAACGTGCTGACGAGCTACTACTCGCAAGCGCAGACCTGGGTCGGCGTTGACCGGCTTTTCTACCTCAAGACGACGCTCCGCATCGGGTCCCAGATCATCGAGGGGCAGGCCATGCTGTGGGATGCTCAGTTCGCCGTGGCGAACGAAGAGGATTACGTCTTCATCTCAACCGATGACGAAATGGTCGGGTTGACCCTTACAGCGGAGCAACAGGAGGCGGGCTATCCGATCTACTTTGAGCAGGTGAGGATGAACGTCGTCGAGCAGTTCCGTGCAGGTACACTCGTTCTTATCAGCGCTGGCCCCGATCTTGAAGCCCGCGAGGCAGACTTCCTGGCCTCCGCGAGACGTTCAGCGCTCCTCGGAGGCGGGATCGCGTCGAGCGCCGCGGTCTTCCTGTTCCTCGTGATGATCAGCCAGGTCCTCTCACCGCTTCACAAGCTGACCCGCGCGACCGAACGTATCGCCGCGGGAGACTTGCCCGAGCGAGTTTCGTTGCGGGCGCATGATGAGTTCGGGCAACTCGGATCCTCGTTCAACCAGATGCTGGAGAACCTGCGTCGTTCGGAGACCGTCCGCAAGACGATGACGGCCGACATCGCCCACGAGCTACGGACGCCGGTGACGATCATTCAAGGAACACTCGAGGCTGTGCTTGACGGAATCTATGAAGCCTCCGACGAGACGATCGGGACGATCTACGAGGAGACGCTCCTTCTGAGCCGGCTGATTGACGATCTTCGCGACCTGGCCCTTGCCGAGGCGGGAGAGCTGACGCTGAAGAAGGAGTCGACGGACATTGTCGAGTTGGTCCGCCAGGTTGGCGAATCGGCACTCGTCAGCACGGACGAGGCACCGGATCTCCAGGTTCGAGAAGGGGCCGGGATCCCGCCGATTGATGTCGATCCGAAGCGGATTCGCCAGGTGATGGCGAATCTGATTGGGAACGCGGTCCGCTACACCCCGGCTGACGGGGAGATCTTCATCAACGTTCGACGCGTTGGGGATGAGGTCGAGGTCTGCGTTTCCGACACCGGTCCCGGGATCCTCGAGGAGGACATCCCGCATCTGTTCGAGCGGTTCTATCGCGGCGACCCGGCGCGGAATCGCGTCGGCGGGACGGGTCTTGGCTTGGCGATCGTCAAGCAGTGGGTCGAAGCGCATGGCGGCCGGATCTGGGCCGAGAATCGCACGACCGTCGGCGCGCGCTTCACGCTCCGGCTCCCGATTGAACGCTTGATTCGCGACGTCGGAATCCGCTAGCATGCTCCATGCTGACAAGACCGTTCTTCAATCCCCATCTTGGGAAAATGATGTTCGACGATGTGATCGAGACGATCGTCGCCGAGATGAAGGAGTATCGAAAGGAGCGGTTCGAGATCCTGATCGGCACGGATTCGTCCTGTTCGACGAACCATCTCGATCTTGTCAGTGCGATCGTCCTTCACAAAGTGGGCAAGGGTGGACGGTACTTCTGGACACGCCGCCGCGAGAAGCTGATCCCCAGTCTGCGTCAGCGCATCTGGCGCGAGGCATGGCTCTCCTTCGAGCTTGCGCAGCATGTGATCGAGCGACTCGGCGCGATGTCCTTCCTCCAGTTCAACCTCGAGATCCACGTCGACATCGGCGAAAACGGCCGCACGAAGGAACTGATTGACGAGGTCGTCGGGATGATCATCGGCAACGGCCTCGCGGTCCGGATTAAACCCCACGCCTATGCCGCGTCGTCCGTCGCGGACAAGCACACCTAGCCTTCGGGTTCGAGCGTCTCTCCCGGCTCGTGAACGAGTCGGTAGGCATCATTCCGCGGTATTCCCAACGCAGCAACGAGCAGTTCGACGATGGATCGTTTGGGGAGGTCCGCCTCGAGAAGCATCGCGAGCACGGCCTGCGTTTGAGGTGGTGTTGTCGGCGCCTCGGCGATCGGTGTCCCACCGAGCAGGAGAACGCACTCCCCCTTCACGCGATCGATGTCTCCGAGCGCGGCCAGAACCTGGGACGGTGTGCCGCGAACCAACGTCTCATGAACCTTCGTGAGTTCTCGCGCGAGGACGATCGGGCGATCAGGAAGCAGATCGGCGAGAATCCCGAGCGTCTCGAGGAGGCGGTGGGGGGATTCGTAGAAGATGCCCGTGGCACTTTGCCGTGCCAACTCTGCAATCCGCTTGCGGCGATCGCCCACCTTGCGCGGGAGAGCTCCTCCGAAGAGGAAACGATCGGGGGGAAGGCCCGATGCGACGAGCCCCGCCAAGAGCGCGCTTGGGCCCGGGATCGGCGAAATGGGGATCCCTGCCTCGATCGCGCCTCGAACGAGCGGGAAGCCGGGATCGCTGATCAGGGGTGTGCCGGCATCACTCACCAGCGCGAGGTTCTTGCCCTCGCGGAGCCGAGCGAGGATGAGATCGATCCTCCCGCGCTCCGCCCCCTGGTAGAGGCTGGAGAAGAAGGGCGTTCGAATGGCGTAGCGATCAATCAGGCGGCGCGTTGTTCGCGTGTCCTCGGCGACGATTGCATCGACTGCGCGAAGGGTGCGGATGGCACGAATCGTTATGTCCTCGAGATTTCCGATCGGTAGGGACACGAGATAGAGCGTTCCGCACATGGCATCGGGCGAGCCGCACCGGCGTGAATGTGGGCTCCGGGCCTCCTTTTGTCGGGCTGTGCCACTCTATTCGATCGATCTCGACGCTGCAATCGGGAAGTTCCGCGGGGCCGTTGTCGCGTCAGGACCGTGCAAATGGGGGATCGATTGGAGACAAGCGGGATGCCGGGAGAGAGCGATGCTCGATAGCCTGAAGGCTAGGAAATCAGCGATCTTGGATACGGACGTGCGGACGCCCTCGTCGATGGGGGCGGGAGGTGAGGCCATGGGCAACAACTCGATGATTTGGATCCTAGCGATTGCGGCGGCACTCGGTGTCGTTCTGCTTCTGCTCGGGTCGGCGCCGGAGGTCCCGGAGACGGCCGACGTCTCCTCATCGACGAGCATCCTCTTGGAGGGGGAATCGCGGACTGCTGCGAGCAGCATCTCGTACACGCGAGCGGTCCCCTTTGTCGACGCCGGACCGGATCAGACGGTCTACGAACGATCCGACGTTCGCCTGGAAGGCGAGGGTCATGATCCGGACGGCGGACCGGTAAGCTACCGCTGGACGGCATCGAATACGCTCGGGACGTTCGAGGACCCGCGCAACCCAAAGACGATCTACACCGCCCCGTCAGCCTGCGACTGCGACGACACGATCTGCCTCACCCTGACGGTGGCGAATGCCGCTGGGGTCAGCATCAGCGACCAGCTCGTGCTGACAATCCAGGATCCGCTGATGTGTCCCATCCCCGATCCAACCTACGAGACGTGCGGTACGTTCGTCATCGTGACGACGCCCGACGAATGCACGGTTGAGAAACCCGCCTGTCCGATCGAACCGGACGAGGCCTGCGGAACGCCGTGTATCACCGAGATTCCTGCGATCGAAGGCTGCCCCGAGCCGCCCGTTCCGTGCGGCTGCGCTGAATCGACATGCGGAACGCGGGAAGGAGGATGGCCGTTCGATCCGGAGCCGCAGGATCTCCATCCTCGCGACCAGGCGAAGGCTCGATTGAATCGCCAGTTCCCGCCCAGAATCGCGGAGGGAACTGCGGTTGCGATCGAAGGCTTCGTCGAGAACCCCGCGTGTCTTTCGACCTGTTTCACATGGTCGGTCAGCAAGGGCCGCCTCGAAGGAGAGGAGACGCTGCAGCCGATCTACCATGCGCCGGAGAGCCATCGCGTCGGCGGTGAGACGGTGACGATCACATTCTCCGTCTTTGACAGCACGGGTGCGATGAGCTACGACCAGCTTCGCATCCAGATCGACAACGTGGCTGGGCCCGGGTCGGAGTAGGCTGCCTAGGTCTTCAGGATGTCCTTGCCGACGAGCGCAACGCGGTAGGGGAAGAGTTCCGCGTGGAAGACACCTGCACGGACCGCGGGGTCGTTCTCGAGAATGCCGCGCGCCGTCGCGTCGTCTTCCGCAACGAAGACCACGATCCCGAAGCTCGATCGGTCCGTATTCAGCGTTCGTCCGGCGAGAAGGACGATGCCTCGATCCGACAGGTCCTTGAGGTAGTCGAAGTGCTCGCCGACGATCCGATCCTCCTCGAGCGTACTCTCGATCAGCAAGCCGTCCCTTGTCGGCTGAATCCGATACAGGTACTGACCCATCCGTTCCTCCTCGTCGGGCCCTGCAGCGGCCCGACGCTGTATGCTATCCGTGAGACCGGACGGGCGCACGACGGCGTGCCCACTCGTTCGAGGAGGTGGCGTGATGGGTGAAACCTCAAAGAGCCGCGTCGCACTGGTGCGCTGCGAGTCCTACGACCTCGATCTCGTTCGGGCGGGGGTCCGGCGGGGACTCGAGCTGCTCGGGGGCGCCGCCCGGTTCGCCCGCGCCGGAGAGAAGATCGTCCTCAAGCCGAACCTGCTCGTCGGTCGCTCGCCCAGCCGGGCCGTGAACACGCACCCTGCGGTCTTCCAGGCGGTGGCCGAGGCCTTCGCGGAGACGGGAGCGGGCTTGAGTTTCGGGGACTCGCCGGGCTTCGGTCCGCTCGGCTCGGCGGCTCGGCGAGCCGGCCTCGCGGACGTCGCCGACGCACTTGGCATTCCGAACGCGGACTTCTCCCATGGACGCCACGTCGGATTCCCCGAGGGGCGGCTGATCAAGCAGTTCACGATCGCCAACGGCGCGCACGACGCGGATGGCCTGATCTCGCTTCCGAAGCTGAAGACCCACGGGCTGACGCGGATCACCGGGGCGATCAAGAACCAATTCGGATGCGTCCCAGGCGTGCTGAAGCCGGAGTTCCACGCCCGCCTCTCGAATGTCGACGTCTTCTCGCAGATGCTCGTCGATCTGAACCGCCTCCTGCGCCCGAGGCTCTTCGTGATGGATGGGATCGTCGCGATGGAGGGGAACGGTCCACAGGGAGGCTCTCCGCGGCCGATGAACGTCCTCCTGCTGTCGGAGGATCCGGTGGCGCTCGACACGGTCGTCTGCCGGCTTGTCGATCTCGATCCGAGCCTCGTTCTCCCGATTCGCTACGGCGTGGAGTTTGGCCTCGGGATCTCCACGGGGATCGAGATCCTCGGCGATCCGATCGAATCGTCCGTGGTTCGTGACTTCGACGTCAACCGGAGCCCCCGCTCGACGACAAGCGGCCCGGGACGCCCGAGCCGGATCGCACGGCGGCTGATGGTGCCGAAGCCCGTCATCGATGTCGCGCGCTGTACCCGGTGTGGAACCTGCGTCTCCGTCTGCCCGGTCGATCCGAAGGCGGTTGCCTTTCCCGGGGAGGATCGATCCAAGACGCCGGTGCACTCCTACGACCGGTGCGTCCGCTGCTACTGCTGCCAGGAGCTCTGCCCGGAGAACGCGATCGACATTCGGACACCCCTCCTCGGGCGGCTCATCCGCCGGTGAGTCGGCCGGAAGAGCACGCGGCGCTTGTAGACTACGGGCCGAACCACGTCCATCCGAGCAGCACGTGCGTCAAGTAGTAGAGCCCGCCGTGGGGGGGCGGATCCTGGCTTCCTATTGCCGCGGAGAGATAGGCGCTGACCTCGAGAAGCTTGGAGCTGGCACTCTCACGGTCGGTCTCTGCGATGCATTCGACAGCAGCGCCGCGAGCTCTCAACATCAGCTGTTGAATCCGTCGCGCCTCCTGCTGGAGGGTCGCCGTGAACTGCGGATCCGAAGGGGCCCACTTCATGGCGTAGGCATCGAGTTGAGGAAGCGCCCAGTCGATCACCCAGAGCAAGCCGCCTTGCAGGAAGAACACTGCGGCTCCGTTGTACTGCCGCTGCAGCGCCTCCCAGCCATCTGCGTCGCGGAAGATCGTGTTCCCGGAGTTGGGACTTGCCTCGACGAGTCCGTCGTTCGGGCCAGACAGCCCCTCGAGGACGTGTATGACGACCTGCGCATGGGTATGGACGATCTCAGCCGCCGGTGCAGACAAGCCGGCATATGCGACGAACTGCGCGCCGGACAGGCCTTGGAGAAGCCTCTCCGCATACCACTCGAACTGATCGCCCGGAGGGGTCTCCGGAGCGGTCCACATGCCCCACTCGTAGTCCTCCGGCATGACCTCCGGATGGACCTTCTCGTCGTTTGCGGCGACCATGCAGCCTGCAGTCAGGGCGAGCAGGACGACGCTCACTAGGATTCGTTTCATGATGCCTCCTTCGCTTTCGACCAGTGTGTGCAGCCAGCGGATCTCATTCGGTAGAGCGGCCCTCAATGCCCCGATCAAGACCCCGAGTTGCGATGCGATACCCTCGCCCCGGAACGGTGACGAGGAGATCGGACGCCGGAAGGCTTGCCGCAGCGAGTCGCTTGCGGATGAGGTAGATGTGCTGTTTGACGTCGCTCGATGTCGCGTAGGTGCAATCCGGCCAGACGGCGGAGAGGATCTCATGGTCCGAGAACGCACGGCCCGGTTGGGAAATCAGCAGCTCGAAGAGGGCCGTCTGCTTCGGCGTCAGATCGACAACGGCCTGTCCTACGTGAAGGCGCTGTTCATCGACGGAGAGGAGGAGGACGCCTGCCCGAATTCGCCGTCCGGCGTCTTGCGCCAGGATCTCCGGAGCCGCGCCGGAAGCATCGGACCTTCTCGATCGCTGTCGATGGAGGAGGACAGCCGCACCGATGCCGGATGTTGCCAGCCACGCGAGGGATGCTGCGAGTGCCCCGACCCGCGAGATCCGTCCGCTCGTACGAGCCAGGCTCGATGCATCGACACCGATCTGGATTGCGACGCAGGGCTCTCGCGGGATCACGACATCCGCGATCAGGCGCCCCGAGATCCGGACGATCCGGCTCTCGGGCAGCCTGTCTTGCGGCGGAGCCGGGAGCGAAGCGTCCTCGAACGGCGTGCTTCGGACATCCCATCCATCCGAGGAGCCGCCGAGATCGCGCGCGTAGAGAATCCCGGGATTGAACAGAACCAGAGCTGGATCCGGTTCGCCTTCGCCGAACGAGGAGAGGATGACCGTTGCGTAGAGCGCCGAGCGCTGCGCGTACTCGCCGGAAGCCGCGCGTTGGAGCCAGTGTGTCGTGGTGAATGTTGCGGCTGAGATGAGAAGCGCCGAAGCCAAGAAGAAGGCGAGAATTCGGCGCAATGATCGGGATGGAAACGTCATGCGACAGCGTAGCACGCCGCATCCTACGAAACCATCACCTCGCTCTCAATGCAGCATAAAACCGGGAAAACGTGCACGCATCAGGCCCTGGCGCCGGGAACCCGCGCGCGAATGTGGAGGAAGTAGGCAACGACCTGGGCGTCCTGGACGTTGGGGCAGCGGGTGACAACCTCGTCGCTCGGGCGGGGCTCCCCCACGGCCTCGATGTGGAATCCCGCGTCGAGGAGCGTGGTCAACCACCAGCTGAGCGTCCGCGAGAACCGGGGTACGCGAAACGGCCTGAGGCCCGCTTTCGCCTCGTCCGGCGCGGCGCTGAACAGCCACTCCATGACGTCTCCATCCCGATCCTCGAAGTAGTCCCCGACCTCGATCGCGTACGTCAGGCCGGTGTCATCTCGCAGGTTGACGCGATGCGGCGTATCGAAGCAGGGATGGGTGATCGAGAACTGCAGAAACCCGTCCGGGCGCGTCACGCGACGCGCCTCGCGGAGTGCGGCCTCCGGGTCGGGGATGTCCATCAGGCTCATGAAGGCGACGGTGAAGTCGAACGCGTCGTCGGCGAACGGCAGCGCGCAGGCATCGGCGACACGGAAGTCGATACCCAGCGGCGCGGCGTCTTCCGCCTCCCGGGCATTCCGAATGAACGTCTCCGAGACGTCGATCGCCGTGACGATGGCGCCGCGACCCGCGAGAAGCCGCGTGTTGTGCCCCTCGCCGCAGCCGATGTCGAGACCGCAAAGGCCGCTGACATCGGGCAGTAGTTCGAAGAACGCCGGTGTGTTCAGATGGTCGCGATAGGTGTCGTAGCCGGCGCGGGTGAGCTTTGTCCACGCCTCGGCGTTCGCATCCCAGTATCGTCCGGCTTCTCGGCTGTCCATGGCGTGATCTTACCTGATCGGCTGGGCGGATCGGCGAGTGGCGAGGGCTGGCGCGACGCGCCAGCCCTCGCGGTTGTTGGTTGTCGGCCGTTCGAGAAGGTCTCGGATCCTGCGCACTCCTCAGCAGAAGAGGAGGCGCTTCCGCTCGTCGAATGCCGCCTCCGAGCGCATCTCGATGGGTGAAGGCTTCTCGGGGGTCCGTTCCGACGTGGGGTGCGGCTGCGGTGGGTTTCGCTCCACGCGTCCTGCTCGATGCGACGTCAGCGGAACGGATTGCACCCTCTCTCGTTTCTCTCGAATTCCAAGCAATCTCCTCATCCTGGCTCCTTTCCCTTGTCCGTGGACGATCGACGGCATCAGAGAGAGGGTTGCCACCAAGACTTGAATGGGGGGATGGAAAGCGAGGAGGGCGAGAAGACGAGGGTCAGGCTCCTAGTGGAGCCAAACAAACCTCCCTGGATTCTTGGCTTGAATCATGATCTCGCCTCCGAAGCGGTGATGGCGTACCGTAGCACGATTCCGAAGCGTTTTCAACGGCTGGTGGAGCTGAGCGGAGTGATCCGGCGACTCGGGGCTACGTCTTGTAGTCGTCGCGTGGGGGATTCCAGGCGTCGATCGCCTCGGTCACTTCGCCCAGGACAACCGCTTTGTGCGTGACATTGGCTGGGATGCACACGCCGTCGCCGGCGCGCAGGACCTTCGTCTCACCATTCAGCGTGAACTCCATCGCACCCCGTATCACGAGGGTGATCTGCTCGTGCGAGTGGTCGTGCTCAGGAACGACAGCATTGGGCGCGAACGTGAAGAACGTCAGCATGACGCCGTCGAGCCAGACGGCACGACGCTCGACGCCCGGAAGCATCTCGGTCTTCGGCAGGTCCTCGGTGCGGTAGAAATGCATGGTGCCTCCCTGGGAGCGTGATACCTCGATTCTACCGTTCGAACGTCCGCTTCCATACTCCGCAGCCCAGCGTTCCGAAATCGAGCGTTCCCCCATCGGCGGAGAGCGTCATCACATTCTCGATGTTGTCCTGTTTGTGGCCGCGAGCACGACGAGGGAAGAACTGCCTCCCAGAAAAGGGCGAGGGATCCCCTCGGGGCCTCAAATATGGCCCCGCGAGGATCCCTCGCATGTGTAGCTCCGACTTCGCTTGGAGGTATGACGTTGCTCTCTGCCCTCGTACAGCCTGCATACTATGCGTAGTTTGTGGAGGGGCTGTGAACCGGCGTTGGGGTTTCGATGGGGCGCCTCTGGGAGGCTCCTGACAGCACCGAGCGCAGTCGTAGGGGCCTCACTCGCCGGTTTTCTCCACTCGTTCCACGACGATTGAGCACTCGGTAACCATTGCCGCGATCGCTCCGAGCGCAGCCAGCGTCGGAAGGAGAACCGCGCCGACCACGCCCGCCGTGAGCGGGATGTCGATCAGGGATCTCCCCTCCCGGTTGCGGACGCTGATGCGACGGATGTTGCCCTGTCGTACCAACTCCTTCACGGTTGAGACGAGCTTCTCGCCATCGAGTGTGAATTCCTCGGTTCTCGTTCTCTCGTCGGACATTGCGCCTCCGGTTGCGCGAGATCGCTAGTGGGATCTACGCTTTCGTGACGCGGCCGCAAGCGGAGCGACGGCGATCCACAGCGTGATCGTAATCAGCATCGCCAGCGGATACCCCACCGGCGCCAGCCCGAAGTGGGGCGCGATCGATCGCGAGAGAAGCATCACGAAGAACGAACTCAGGAAGAATCCCGGCACAGCCGTCAACATTGCGAAATAGCCACTCATAGTGACCTCCTTGGCATGAGTTGTACGGGGGGTGTGTCTCCCGGTCAAGCAAGTTGGTTCAATGGGGTGCATGGAGACTGCCGGTTTGAGAGTCCGTATGGATTGATGTACAACGCGCGAGGAGCAGACCTTCCGCGAAGCGAGCGGCTCACGATGTAGGCGGGCATGGGCTCGCAGGCCGTGACGAGAGGAGAAGCATGCATGAGGAGCGCATCGACCAGCTAAAGACGCTCGTCCAACGGCTGGGTGGTTACGTTTGACCCGGCCGAACTCGAAGCGGAGATCGAGCAAATCGAGGGCGAGATGGCGACGCCCGGCTTCTGGGAGGATCGTGCCCGCGCGACCGCCCTCTCCAGGGACCTCGAGCACCATCGATCGCTGAGCTCCCGACTTAGGGAGCTCCACAGCGAGATCGAGGAGATCGACCTTCTTCATCAAATGGCCGTCGAGGCCTCCGACGAGAGCGAGCTGGAGGCGCTCGGCAAGCGGATTGCCGACGTGGAGCGATCTGCGAGGCGCTTTCGCATCGAACTCACCTTCTCCGACGAGCACGATGCGGGCGATTGCTATCTCTCGATCAACGCAGGCGCAGGGGGAACCGATTCGCAGGACTGGGCTGAGATGCTGCTTCGTATGTACGGACGATTCTGCGAGCGAAGCGGATTCAAGGCGGCCCTGCTCGAGGCGAGCGCCGGCGACACCGCGGGGATCCGTAGCGCGACGCTCGAGGTCAAGGGCCGCTATGCCTATGGGAATCTCCGCAGCGAGAAGGGCGTGCATCGACTCGTGCGCCTCTCTCCGTTCGACTCGGCCCATCGCCGCCATACGTCGTTTGCCGCTGTCAGCGTGACGCCGGTGGTTGAGGAGGCGGTTCTCGAGATCGATGCAAAGGATCTTCGCATCGACACCTACCGCGCATCCGGCGCGGGCGGACAGCATGTCAACGTGACCGACTCCGCGGTTCGGATCACCCATCTGCCGACTGGGATGGCCGTCTCCTGTCAAAACGAGCGGAGCCAGCACCAGAACAAGGAGACCGCGATGAAGATCCTCCGCGCACGCCTGACGGAGATCCTGCGGCAGCAGGAGACGGAACGCTTGGAGGAGTTGCAGGGCGAACTCAAGGACAATGAGTGGGGAAGCCAAATCCGCTCCTATGTGCTCCATCCCTACCAGATGGTCAAGGACCACCGAACCGAGCACGAAACGGGGAACGTGCAAGGCGTGCTCGACGGTGACCTGTCGGGATTTGTCGAGGCGTACCTGGAGCAGTCGAGTCCCGGATAGCTCGCGATCAGCGGGCTTCCGCCTTGCTGCGCCTAGCAAAGGCTGCTAAGATAGATTCTAGAGCAACCAGCAGGAGGGGGTTATCGTGCCGAAACAGCTACTCGACAAGATCTCGATCTATGTCCCGAAGAGCAAGATCGATCAGAATCCGGTACAGCGGCTGATCAAGCTTGCAGACAAGAAGGATCGATCGGTCAACTACCTGGTCGTCGAGGCGATCATCGAGTACCTCAAGCGCGAAGAGAAGAAGGGCTAGATCGACCGCGTCTCCGATGCGCGTCGTTCATCGAGAAAGGCCTGCAGGATGATCGTCGCAGCCACGCTGTCGCGCAGGTTCTTCCGTTGCCTCCTCGATAGATCCGCCTTGACCAACGAAGCCTCCGCGTCCTGTGTCGTGCGGCGTTCATCGTAGCCGTCCACCGGGATTCGGGCGCTCGTCCGCAGCGCCTCCGCGAACGCCTCCGCTTGCTCGGCCATCTCTCCTCGGGAGCCATCCATGTTGAGTGGAAGACCGACGACGATGGATTCGATCTTACGCTCCCGGATCACCGACCGAAGCGCCATCAGGTCCCGGTTGAGCGATCGGCTACGACGGAGCATCGGAAGTGGCAGCGCCATGATCTCATCCTCGTCGCTGATCGCGAGGCCGAGGCGGCGCGTGCCGTAGTCGATCCCGAGGATTCTCATCCGCTGCCGCCGAGCATCTGAAGGGCCCGTCGCACGAGGTCCTCCGGCGGCAGATCCTGCCCTCGAAGCTTCTGCAGCGCCTCGCGTGCCTCTCGCGCCGAGTATCCGAGCTTCGAGGTTAGCGCGAGAAGCGCCGTCTCCTCTCCAGAGGAGAGAAGAACGTCGCCGGCGCCGGCTGAAGCCGGCGAACCGATCTTGTCGCGCAGATCGACGAGGATTCGCTCGGCCGTCTTCTTCCCGACTCCCTTGACCGCGGTCAGCCGCTCGACGTGTCCGCCGGAGACGGCCTGGACCAGATCGTTGAGCGGAAGCGCTGACAGGATTTGCAGTGCGAGCTTCGGCCCAACCTGTCCTACGGTGAGGAGCTGGCCGAATACCTCGCGTTCCTCGCGGGAGGCGAAGCCGAAGAGCTGCATCGAATCATCGCGGAGAATCAGGCGCGTGTAGAGAAGCGACTCATGCCCCACCTGGAGATCTCGCAACGCAGCCGACGTTGCCAGGGCGCGGTAGGAGATCCCGCCCGTGTCGATCACGGCGAAGTCCGTGCCGATCTCGACGATCTCTCCTGCGATCGAGTCGATCATCGTTCGACCTCAATGTGGGCCCGATTCCCCGTGGCTTCAATGATTGCGTCGTGGAATGGTTCGACGCCACTCGGCGGGAGGGTGATTCTGGCATGCGGGGTCCCGTCGTACCCGATTTCGACGACTCGTGCCTGATGACGATGGATTGTGGCCATGACGCCCGAGTTTACCTCGATTGGGAAGTCGATCGAAACCTCGACGTGAAGCTGCCGCTCCACGATGTCCCCCGCTTCGAGTGCTTCGTGCGCGGCGTCACCGTAGGCGCGTACGAGTCCTCCGACGCCGAGTTTCGTTCCGCCGAAGTAGCGCGTCACGACGATGAGCACATTGAGAAGATCGGCACCCTCGATTCGCTGCAGGATCGGCGGACCGGCCGATCCGGAGGGCTCCCCCGCATCCTCGGAGCGGCTCAGCGGGTCGCCGTCCGCGAGCAGTCGATACGCGTAACAGTGGTGGGTCGCGTCGTGGTTTCTCCGACGGACGCCCGCCAGCTCGCGCTCCGCCTCCTCCAGCGAGGAGACGGGGAACGCGTCCGCGAGGAACCGCGACTTCTTGCGATTGATCCGCGCGCTTGCCGGTCGGGCGAGGGTTCGGAAGGCGTCGATCATCGCCGCCCTTTGACGACGGGCTCCTGCTCGTCTCGTAGCGATGCGAGGAAGTCGAACGCGGTGCGTACGCTTTCGTCTTCTCCTTCCAGAAGCAGCGAAACACTTCCGGCGCCCTCACCGATGCCGCCGCTCGCGACGTGCATCGCGTCGACGCCGTACAGGAGTCGGAGCGCCTCGATCTCGCTTACCACGTGCCCGGTGAGCGGATAGAGCCCGCTCGGAATGCCGTCCGCAAACTGGATCTGCTTGGATCCCATCTGCAGCGCGAGATCGGCGACCGACGTGTGGATCGACTTGCCGACGCTGATGGGTACGACGATGCCGACACCGCGGGCGAGCGCCGTTGCAGCATAGCGGCCGACGGTTCCACCCGTGGACGCGGCCATCAGGACGCCGACCGTGCCGAACGGATCGAGCGCGTTTCCGCCTTTGATCACGACATCGTCCGGCCCGAGCGACGCCAGGAGCTCCTCCGGCTCGATCTCGACGGCCTCCCCGCATCGAAGCACGATCTCCCTTGCGTCGCCGATCCGTGCGTTGATGTTCCAGCGATCGTCGATGACGCCTGCCGCAAACGCCGCGTGATCGATTGCCGTGCCGAGCAACGCCTCTGCGACGTAGGCATTCGTCGTCCCGAGTGTGATCAGGACCGTGCCTTGGCCGATCGCGTGCAGGACCTTCGGATGGGCGGCGACGCCGCGCGCGATCAGGCGCTTCGAAGCATGCGGAAGAAGGACTGCAGAGGCTTTCATGGATCTCCTCGGACTGCTGGCGCTGGGATGGCGCCATGCTATAAGATTCAGATCTGCAACTCAAATCCATTCGCGCAAGGTGATTCCGCACAATGCAATACGACAAGGTGCAGTACCGGCAAGAGGTCGAGCAGTTCCGCTGGGAGATCCCGACCGACTACAACATCGTGAGCGTTGTCGAGGAACATGCGGCTCGCAACCCGGACAAGATCGCCGTTTTGTGGGAGGACTCCGAAGGGAACGAGCGACGGGTGACCTACGCCGAATTGGCGGAGGGTACGCGTCGGTTCGGGGCGGCGCTGATCGGGCTGGGCGTTTCGAAGCGGGATCCCGTCATCCATATCCTGCCTCGGCTTCCCGAGGCGCACATGGCGCAGCTCGGGACGTTCGTCGCCGGAGGCGTCGCGGTGCCGAGTTCGGAGATGCTCAAGACCTCGGAGATCATCTACCGAGCGAAGGCCAGCGGCGCGAAGGTGATCGTTGCCGATGTCTCGACGGCGGAGACGGTTGAGGCAGCTCGCGGGGAATGCCCGCTCGAGACATTCATCCTGATCGGAACCGACAAGCCACGCGAGGGGTGGCTTCTGTTCAGCAAGCTGATGGCGGATGCCGACACACGTGTCGAACGGGTCGCGCTCACCGCCGACGATCCGATGACGATCAACTTCACCTCCGGGACGACCGGTAGTCCGAAGCCGGTCGTTCACAAGCATCGGTGGATGTACTGTCACCATCGCATCACCGCCCGCTATTGGTACGGCGCGACCGAGAAGGACGTCATCTGGGCGACGACGGCCCCCGGCTGGGCGAAGTGGTACTGGAGTCCGATCGGCGTCAGTCTGACGACCGGCGCGACGCAGCTGATGTACAACGGCCGCTTCGACGGACCGAAGTACCTCGAGCTTCTGGCCAAGTACAAGGTTACCAAACTCTGCTGCACACCGACCGAGTACCGGCTGTTCGCGCAGATTCCGAATCTGTCGAACGAGGGAATCGTCCTGGAGGATGCGCTCTCGGCGGGAGAGCCGCTCAATGTCGAGCCGATCGAGGCGTTCAAGCGCGCATTCGGCGTGACGATCCGCGACGGCTACGGCCAGACCGAAAGCGTTTGCCTCGTCTGCAATCTCCCGGGAATGCCGGTGAAACCGGGCGCGATGGGCATGCCGACGCCGGGCCCCGGTGTCGTGCTGATCGATGCCGAGGGGAATCCCGTGCCGCAGGGCGAGGTCGGCGAGATTGCGTTGAAACCGGAGAGTCCGGCGATCTTCGACGGCTACTGGAATGCTCCCAAGCTTGATGCGGAGGCGTTTTCCGGCGGTTGGTACCGGACGAAAGACCTCGTGCGGATGGACGAGGACGGCTACCTCTTCTTCGAGGGACGTGCCGATGATGTCATCCTAACCTCCGGCTACCGAATCGGCCCGTTCGAGGTGGAGGACGCGCTGGTCAGCCATCCTGCCGTCGTCGAAGCGGCGGCCGTCGCCTCACCGCACCGCGAGCGGGGCGAGATCGTCAAGGCGTTCGTGATTCTCGCCGAAGGACGCGAGCCGTCGGACGAGCTGACGAAAGAACTCCAGGATCACGTGAAGAACGTCACCGCGCCCTACAAGTATCCGCGCGCGATCGACTACGTGACCGAGCTTCCGAAGACGACGAGCGGCAAGATCAAACGTGCCGAACTGAAGCGCAGGGAGTGGGAGGGATGGGACCGACGATGATCCAACGGGCTGTCCGCGGCGTCGGACTCGGAGCGATGATTGCTGCGCTTCTCGCTTCGGCCGCCGTCGCGGGCGGCCTAACCGGCGGCCTTCCGTTCTACACGCTCGACCTCTCGTCGACCTACACGCAGATCCCGATGGCGATGGAGGACGCGTCGTCGGTACTCGCCGATGCTCTCGCCGGAATGGGGTTCTCGCCGGTCGAGTTGGCGGCGATCCTCGAAGGCTTTGACGAAGCCACCGGAGCTGTCGAGGAGACGCTCGGTGCGCTCCCCAATCTGGTACCCATCCCGTTGATCGGCGGCGGCTTCGAGATCGGCCTTCCGCTGTCGATCATCGATGGACTTCGCTTCAGCGGCGGGTTTCTCGGCGATTCGCTGATCCGCAGCCTTGCGGAAGCCGCCGGATCGCCGATCCCCCAGCCGCTCTTGCATGTCCTGTTCGATGTCGACGAGCTTGCGCTTGCGGGGAGTGCCTCGGTGGACATCGAGTTCTCCTCGTGGATGCTCTCGACGGAGATCGTCAAACGGCTTGACCTGCTCCTGCTCGGCTTCACGCTTGGCGGTGGGATCGACATCATCCGAGGGCGCGTCACGCCGATCCTCGACATCGACGTCCCGACCGAGTACCAGACTGCCCTCTCCGACGCGCTGGCGGCGCTTCGAATCGACGAGTTCTCGTGGTCGTCGTTCGCGGCACACGTGGGGGTCGGATTCGAGGTCGGACTGCCGTTCCTCCGCCTCTATGGCGAGGTTCGCTTCCTGCTCCCGATGAGCCAGGCCGAGAGCTGGTGGGGCGTGCGCGTTGGAGGCTTTGCGGGCTTGGTGGGATTCGTTATCCTGTTCTGACCATGGACGACAAAGAGCTACTACGGAAGGCCAACGAGGCACGCGGGCTCTCCTACAGTCCCTATTCCAAGTTCGCGGTCGGTGCGGCACTCCTCTGTTCCGACGGGAGCGTCTTCACCGGTACGAACATCGAGAACGCCGCCTACGGCCCCTCCGTGTGCGCCGAGCGCGTGGCGATGTTCAAGGCGATCTCCGAGGGACATCGCGATTTCGTCCGGATTGCCGTGACTTGTGAAGGCGACCACTGCCGGCCGTGCGGCGTCTGCCGACAGGTGATGTTCGAGCACGCCCCCGACATGGAGGTTCTGATGGGCAATCCCGACGGAGAATTCGTGTCGATGACCGTCCGTGAGCTCCTGCCCGACGGCTTCTCGTTCTAGCCTTCCACGATCCGTTCGATCACCATCCGAACTTCGGACACGTCCGCATCCGCCTCGATTCGATAGGCCTGTTCGACCATCCGCTTGGCCTCCTCGAGTCTGCCGGTCGCATTGACGTGCAACAGCGCGAGCACCTCCCCTGAGGAGACGGAATCCCCGACCTTTCGCATGAGCTGAACGCCGACGGCCGGATCGATCGACTCCTCCTTGGTGAACCGGCCGGCGCCAAGAAGGTTGGCTGCGCGTCCGACGGCGAGGGCGTCGAGCGTCGCGATCACGCCGTCCCCCGATGCCGTGACTTCGATCGTCTTCCCGGCCTGAGGAAGCAGCGTTGGATCCTCGATCACGGCCGGATTGCCGCCTTGGTTCTCGATCAGCTGAGCGAACTTGCCGAGCGCCGAGCCGTCGGACAGATGCCGCCGTAGCCGATCGATGGCGGTCTCCCGATCCGGCGATCCGCCGGAGAAGACGAGGAGCTCGGCACCGAGTTCGCAGCAGAGAACCGTCAGATCCTCGGGGCCTTCTCCCTTGAGTGTGTCAATTGCTTCGCGCACTTCGAGCGCGTTCCCGACCATCCGGCCGAGCGGCTGCGACATGTCGGTGATCAGCGCGGCCATCTTGCGGCCGAGCTGTGCGCCGATTGATACGAGAGACTGCGCAAGCTTGCGCGAGTCCTCCAGCCGTGGGAGGAACGCACCTGCACCGGTCTTGACGTCGATCACGATCGCCTGCGCGCCGCCGGCGATCTTCTTCGACATGATGGATGCGACGATCAACGGAAGCGAATCGACGGTCGAAGTGACGTCCCGAAGCTCGTAGAGGATACGGTCGGCGGGGACCATGTCGTCGGTGTGGTCAGCGAGCGCGAGCTGTGTCCGATTCACCAAGCCGAGGAACTCCTCCCGCGACAGATCCGTGCGGAACCCCGGGATCGATTCGAGCTTGTCGATCGTCCCGCCGGTGTGCCCGAGGGCTCGGCCCGACAGCTTGCCGACCGTCATCCCGGCCGCGGCGAGGAGCGGGATCAGCACGAGCGTCGTGGTGTCTCCGACGCCGCCTGTCGAATGTTTGTCCACCGTGAAGCCGCCGAGATCCTCCGGTGTGAACATCGAGCCCGAGTGGGCCATCACGTCGGTGAGATGAGCCGCTTCTTCGTTGGTCATCCCGCGGATGAACGTCGCCATCAACAGCGCGGAGACCTGGTACTCGGGGATCGTGCCGTTCACCGTGCCGTCGATCCAGTACTCGATTTCGTCTCTTGTGAGCGTTCCGCCGTCGCGCTTCTTGCGAATCAGATCGACTGTATTCATGCAGCCATTCTAGGATTCCGCGTTCTCCCGATCAAGAACGAACTGGTAGAGGAGACTCTGATGGCGCTCGAAGCCGCAGGCCTCATAGAGGGCGCGTGCCGGGGCATTTGCGGTTCGTGCAAGCAGGCGAACGCCGGCGAGGCCGAGTTCACGGGAGAGGGCGATGGACCGCTCGAGCAGCGCTTGACCGACGCCCTGTCGACGCCACGGCTCGAGCACATGGAGTTCGTCGAGAAACAGGAAGCCGAGCCGATCGTCGAGCTTCGGAACGCGAACCAGGAGCGCCCATCCGACGGCCTGCCGTCCCGCGATAGCAAGCAAGCACCAGGCCGAGTTAGAGTCGAGGATGTCGTTGCTCTCCAAGCTGCGAGCCGCGGCTTCCGGAGCGTGATTGGCGATCCGCGGATCGTCGGGATGGTCCTCGACCTCGATCTTGGCGACGAGGGCGAGCAGCGCGTCACGGTCGTCGGGCGTCGCGAGCGCGATGCGAAGTTCGGGATCCATGAACCCAGCCTATCCGCGCCGGGCCTCGACGTCCATGCGACCCGCGCGGGACGAAGCTATACTCTTCCCGGAGGTACGAACATGCCAAGCTTTCCGCGCTTTCTTTTCCGGGTGAAGGATCGCCAGATCGAAGACGAGGCTCGCAAGATGATCGATGCGTTTGGGATCAAGGATGTCGAGATCCGCCGCGACGACACGATTAAAGATGCCTGGTTCGAGGACAGCCAGGCGCTCAAGACGACGTTTGGGCTCGACGATATCCGGGAGTACTTGGAGGAGTTGACATCAGGCTAGATCGCCCGGTGCGAGCGGTGCTGCAGCGACCGGGAGATCTGAAGCCGACGCATTCCGCGTCTGAGCTGTTGGGAGGCTCACGCACAGGCGGCTCCGTGCGGCAGGACTACTCCTCCAGGGGATGGTAGGGCATGATTGCGGGGTGGTAGTCGAACTCCTGCAGTGAGCCCAACAGGCGGTAGGCGAGTTCGCCGTAGCCATCTCCGTCGGTATCATCCCCGCAATAGTTGCTCCAGTAGTTGCCCTCCCTCTCGCGGCTGTGCCAGCTGTTGTACGCGTAGCTGATCGCCCGCCCTTCGAGGAAGTCGTTTCGATAGATCCAGTTTCCGTCGCATCCCACGTTGACTGTCAGCACCGATCCGGCCTCGAACGAGTTGTCGAAGATCTGATTGCTCGTGCTCCCCTCGTAGAGGGTGATCCCATGGAGGCCCTCGCGGACCGTGTTGGCGGAGAACGTATTGAAGCTGGCCGCGTACAGAAAGACGGACGAGGTACACCCCTCGATCCGGTTTCCGGCGAAGACACAGTCCCGGCTGCTGTCGACGTCGATCCCGTACTCCGCGTTCTCGATGGTGCAGTCACGGATCGTGCCGTTCTGCACATCGAGGAAACAGATCCCCGTGCGGCCGGGCCCCCGGATCGTGCACGCAACGATCTCGAACCACGCTCTGGTCCCTTTGATTCGGATTCCCGCAAGGGCGTCCCCGAGTTCGATCGTCCAGCCGGAGAGGACGAAGGGATCGTCTTTCGTTCCTGTTCCGCCGACCACGCCGTTGGCCGCATTGAACTCGGCATCGGACGCGATCGCTATCGGAGCTCTCGCGGTCCCTTCCGGCTCGCTTTCCTGCGCGCAACAGAGTGTGCACACAAGAAGGATGGAGAGCAGGGCGATCGCCAGAGATCTCTGAGGTCGCGATAGCTGAAACATCGGCCCCTCCTTGTCGTCAGGCGGATCAGAGTACCGTGGACGCGCTGTGGTCCCAAGCGAGGCCAGCAATGGCACGAACTCGGTCGGTGCCGCTGTGGTGGTTGTAAGAGCCGGATCCTCAGTCGAGACGCGCTCTCAGACGGCCGGAGAGGTAGTCCATCAGCCACACGGTCGCAAGGATCAACAGCATCATCATCCCGACCTTGTGGAACTTGTAGAGCTGGGTGTACTGGTAGAGCAGCTGTCCGATGACCGGGACGCCGATTAATCCAATCACGGTTGCCATCCGGACGTTGATGTCCCAGCGATAGATCGTGAACGAGAGGTATGGGTTGATGATCTGGGGAACGATCCCGTAGAGGATAACGTGCGATCGGCGAGCGCCGGTCGCCCGGATCGCCTCGACGGGGCCCTGATCGATCGATTCGAGCCGCTCCGAGTAGAGCTTCGTCAAGTCGGCGACGGAGTGGACGAACAGCGCGAGGATGCCGGGGAAGGCGCCAACCTGCACCCAGACAATGAAGATGATTCCCCAGACGATCGGTTCGATTGATCGGACGACGCTGAGCACCGCTCGGATGAGCGTATAGGCGATCCGTCGCGGAACGCCGGTCGCGAGATTCCTCGCGGCGAAGAAGCTGAGCGGTGCCGCCACCGCCACCGCGAACGCGGTGGCGAGAAACGCAGTGAAGACCGTGACGATCAAGTATCGGAAGCCCTTGGCGAAGACGGACCAGTCGGGCGTCAGCAGGGCGGCCCACCACTTCCCGGTCTTCCCGGCGCCGGTGAAGAAGGCAACGAGGTCGACCTCGGTGTAGAGCGCGCCGGCAAGCAACGTCAGGATCGTCAGCACAAGGGTCGCCAGCAGCCAGCCTCGTCGATACCAGGGGCGCAGATCTCGTCCGACGTCGCCGGCATCGGCGATTCGGAGACCGGTCAGGCGCTCGTGCGGTGCCTGGCGTCCTGTCTCGCGTGAGAAGGCGAATCCGATCAGCGGCAGAGCCGAGATGTGCCAGAGAAGGAACCGCAGGCCTCGGGCAAGAAGTCCGCGAGCACGCGAGCGTTCCGACGCATCCACAAGCCGAAGCCCGAGAAGCTTCAATCCGACGGATGTCCCGAAGGACTCCCAAAGCACTGCAGCCTCGACGGCCAGAAGAAGGAGGATCCACCAGGGCAGAAGGACGAAGTCCTTGAAGTCGCGGGAGAGCACATTCACGCAGAAGGAGACGATCGTTGCCGTGTACCCGACGGCGAGGACATCGACCACGAAGGCGAACAGTCGGCGCCGAAGAACGGGCAGACTGCGCATCCACGCCGGCTGCTTGCTCATGAATCCCGCGTAGTATCGTTCTTCCATGGCTTAGGTGATCCGCTCCCTCACGCGCCCACTGATGTAGTCGAGCGTCCAGACGACGGCGACGATCGTCCAGACGACGGCGCCGACCTGGTTCCAGTTGTTCGAAATGAACCCGACACTGTTCTTGTAGAAGAACAGGAAGCGGCCAATTCCTCCTCCGCCCATCAGCGAGATAACCGTCGACATGCGTACGTTGATGTCCCAGCGATAGAGAGAGAACGCTAGATAGGAAGGCATGATCTGTGGAATCACGCCATAGACGACGACCTGCCATCTGCGCGCGCCGGTGGCCGCGATCGCTTCGAGCGGCCCGGGATCGACGGCCTCGACCTGCTCGGAGAACAGCTTGCCGAGCGCGGCAATCGTGTGAAGCATCAGTGCGAGCGATCCGGCAAAGGGTCCGAACCCGACCCAGATGCCGAAGATGATCGCCCAGAGGATCGACTCGATTGACCGGAAGATGTTGAAGAACGCCCGCATGAACCCATAGAGGGTCCATCCGGCCGAGCTGAACCCCATGATGTTTCGTGCGCCGAGGAAGCTCAGCGGGAACGCGATCAGCGCTCCGATGACCGTCGCGAGAAGGGCCATGAAGACCGACTCGATGATCCCTCCGAGAATCGTCGTCTGGATCGGCGCCATGCTCGGGTTCTCCCGCGCGATCACCGGCTCTGGGGTCACCAGATGCTCGAAGGATGGCGTGAAGAGCGCCTTCCACATGTAGCCGGCGCGCGGCGCGTCCCGGAAGAACGTCGGGAGGTCGATCTCGGTAACGAGCCATCCAACCCAGAACGTCGCGACGAGAAGCGCGACGACCATGATGCCGCGGTGCGTCCTCCACCACTTGCGGGGCTTGAGCGCCGGCATCTCGTCCTTGACCTCGTCGACGAGCTTCATCTCCGCCCGTCCGCTCTCGCTGCTGAGGCGGTCGGATACCGGCTTCCGGCGGAACAGCTTGAGTACCGGCTCGATGTGCCACCGCGCCCAGTAGCTCATACGGCTGGAGAGGTCGGGCGGCCGGAGATCCTCGCCCAACAGGCGGAGGCCGAACAGAGAGAGTCCCGGCGTCTGGCCGAATACCTGACCGAGCACCGTCAGCTCGAACGTGACAATGACGACGAGCGGCCAGCCCCACAGCGGGAGCGTGAGCGTCTGGTACCAATAGACCATCGAGTACCAGTACGCATTGAGCAAGTACATCGTCGCGTAGGCGAGGTACCCCCACATCATCCAGTCGGCAAGAAATGCCATCAAGAGCGTGCGGACACGCTGGACGGCCGTTCGGTTCTTTCGTCTGCCAGCCCTACCGAATCTCAACTTCCTCGGCCTCTTCCCCGTAGATCTCCCGGAACTTCGCCTGATCGATCTCCGGCGGCGTTCCCTCGAAGACGATCTTCCCGTCCTTCAGCGCCAGAATGCGCGTCCCGTAGCGTCGTGCGAGGCCCAGGAAATGCAGGCTCGCGATGACGGTGACCCCGTCCTGCTGGTTCATCTGCTCGGTGTATTGCATCACCGAGTGCGAGGTCGCCGGGTCGAGCGCCGACACCGGCTCGTCGGCCATCAGCAGGTCCGGTGTCTGCATCAGCGCTCGGGCGATGCCGACGCGCTGCTGCTGCCCGCCGGAGAGCTCGTCGGCCCGCTTGTAGGCTTGCTCCGGGATGCCGACCCGTTCGAGGTTGCCCATCGCCAGCTCGATGTCCGACGATGGGAACTTCTTCACGGCCGACAACCAGGGGTTCGCATAGCCGAGCCGTCCCGACAGGACATTGGTCAACACCATGGAACGCTTCACCAGATTGAACTGCTGGAAGATCATCGCCATTCGCCGACGAAGCTGACGCAGCTCGCGCGGCTTGGCGGCGGTGACGTCGATGCCGTCGAAGATGACGCGCCCGGCGGTCGGCTCGATGAGCCGGTTGATGCAGCGCAGGAGCGTCGACTTCCCCGATCCCGACAGGCCGATCAACACGAGGAATTCGCCGCGTTCGACGGTGAAGCTGACATCGTCGAGCGCGAGGACATCGCCGCGTTCGTAGACCTTGGTCAGATGCTCAATCCTCAGTAACGGTTCCATGATTCCTTTCGCGGCGCAGGGGTAGAAGAGGGCGCGGGAGGGCGTGCCTCCCGCGCCTTCCATTCGATACTACACGTGCACGATCCTAGCGCTCCGGGATCGGCAAGCCGATGGCCACTCGAAGTGTATCGTAGAAGGTATCGTCGATTTCGGCGACAGCGTCCCACTCGTAGAACTTCGGGTTGTCCCACAGAGCCAGTCCGGCTTCGGTAGCGATGTGATCCTTGATCGCCTGGACGATCAGGTCGGCCTGGGCCGTGTCGAAGTTCGGACCGAAGGCAACGCAGTCGTTCGGGATGTTCCCGCCGATCAGCGCGACGCACTTGTAGTTCCACACGAGCGTCTCGACGCTGTAGATGTCGTCGATCGAGTGGCGGACGTCGCGCAACGAGCCGCGCTCGGCCTCCGGATAGACGGCGTTGTTGTACGGATCCCAGAGCCAGCGCTCGAGGTCGTCGCCGAGTTGCCATTTGTCCGGGAAACCTGCCGGTTCATACGGCGGGCTGTAGTAGCAGGTGGCGAAGTCGCCCTGGCCCTCAACGAGGGCGGTGATCGCCGCGCCGTGGGAACCGGTGAACACCTTCTCCGACGGAACGATGCCCCATGTCTCGAAGACGATGCTCGGGATCACGTTTCCGGACGTCGACAGCTCGTCCGTCGCCAGCCACTTCTTGCCATGGCAATCGAGGATGCTGTTGATGCCGCTGTCGCGGCGGGCATAGAGTCCAGCTTGGTACGTGGTCGATCCGTAGCGGGAGGACGCCAGGCGCGGGGTCACGTTTCCACCCGTGCGCTCGTAGATCGACAGGTACTGAACGCTCGCTGGCATGCCGAAGACATCGCCGTCGGACGTACCGAACGTCTCGACCATCGCGGCGTAGTCCGGTTGCAGAATGGCTTCGATGTAGAGACCGGTGAGGCCGGACAGTGCCTCGGCGATGTCCTGCCCGATTTCCAGGATCTCTTCCCCATGGGTCGACGGGACCAGCACCATCTTGATGGGGTTGGTCCTCGTTCCAACTTGCGCGAATCCGATGAGACCGATTGCGACGAGAGCAATCAATGTCACAGCCAACAACCTACGCATGTTGCACCTCCCTGTGCAGCAGAAACCTCCGGGCCAGCGTCACCGGGCGACCCTGTGACACCTCCCGATGTGATCCTCGTAACGCGATCATAGACTGGTCAAAGCTACCAGTCAATTCCGCGCCCTATTCACGTTTGTAGGGCACGCCCAACGCCTTGGGGAACCGTACACGACCGATCGCCCCAGAGACGACCAACAGTGTCACAATGTAGGGGAGCATCGAAACGAACTCCCCCGGGATTGTCTTGTTTGGCAGCGTCTTGACCCACTCGGCCAACGCCTGGAAGAATCCGAAGATGAACGCTCCAAGAAGCGCCAGCAGAGGATTCAGACCGCTGAACACGACGCACGCAAGCGAGATGAAGCCGCGGCCGGCGGACAGGCCTTTCGTGACCAACCCGAGCCACGCAACGCTCATGTACGCGCCACCGAGTCCGGCGAGAATGCCGCCGAACACCGCGGCCATGATCCTAATCCGGTTGATATTGATTCCCGCGACGTCGGCCGCTTCCGGCATCTCGCCGGCGGCCTTGAGCATCAGGCCGGCGCGTGTGCGCTTCAGGAACCAGTGGATGAGGAACGGCATCACCAGCGCGACGATGATCAGCGGGCTCATCGAACCCATCCCCGTTCGCCACTTGATGACTTCGACACTCGATGGTACGTCGTGGAAGCCGGGGGCCCCCAGTTGGATCAGCCCGAACGCGACAAAGCCCATTGCGAACAGATTGATGCCGATGCCTGTCACCATCTGCGTGCCCTTCCAGTAGGTGTTGATGATTGCGAACAAGAAGCTGACTACGGCGCCGACGCCCATTCCAACGAGCAGACCGAGGGCCGGGCCTCCGGCCTCGGCGCCGAGTGCGCCGGCGAACGCGCTGAGAAGGAGAATGCCCTCCAGACCGATGTTGAACAGCCCCGCCGTCTCGCCGACGATCTCGCCGACGGCGGTGAGCGCAAGCGGAACCATCGCGTGCAGGGTGATTCTCAGAAGACTCAAGATATCGGTGAAGCTCATGCCGATTCCCCCCTCTCTCCCCGCTTCGTCGACCGCTTCAGAGCCGCAATAAACTGCTCTCCCTTGGCCTTCGCCATCGGGAAGAGCCGAATCAGCTCCGGAATCGACATGGCCAGCACGATCGCACCCATCACGACGCGGACCATCTCCAGCGGGACGGGATTCGAACCGTAGAACTGCATCACGCGCCCTCCGGCGTTTAGCCCGCCGAAGAAGAGCGCCGCGAACAGAATGCCGATCGGGTGGTTGCGGCCGACCATCGCCACGGCCATACCGTCGAATCCAAGGTTCAGCAACTGCGTCAGGCTGCCGCCGCCGAAGATCGCATACGTTGGCGGCTGCCCCATCGTGACGGATGCGCCGGCCAGGCCGGCTCCCATGCCTCCGAGGATGAACGCCAGGAACATCGTTCGCTTGTTACGGATCCCGCCGTAGCGCGCGGCGGTCGGATTGAGACCGGCCGCTCGCACCTCGTAGCCGATGGCCGTGTGCCACAGCACGAAATAGATGACGAGAGCAAACGCGACAGCAACGAAGATCGAGTACGACAGATCGGTTCCGCGAACGAGGATTGGGAACCGGGCGGTCACGGGGATGCTCAGCGTCCTCTCGGGGCGTAGTGGATCGGCGATGAGAAAGATCGCGATGTAGAGCGCAGACCAGCGCGCGATCCAGTTGAACATGATCGTCGAGATGACCTCGCTGACGCCGCGCGTGACTTTCAGGATGGCCGGGACAATGCCCCACGCGGCCCCCGCAAGCGCGGCGAACAGGAGTCCGACAATGTGATGCAGGCCTCGCGGGAGGACGAAGTAGGCGATCAGGATGCTGGCGATGCCCCCCATGTACATCTGGCCCTCTGCGCCGATGTTGAACATCCCCGCGCGCAGGCAGATGGAGAACGTCAGTGCGGTCAGAATCAGCGGCGTTGCTCGCGCGAGCGAGCTGGAGAGCTCGTAGGAGCCCCCGAATGCCCCTTTGATCAGCGCGAAGTAGGCTCTCCACGGATCGAATCCGTACATGTACATCAAGATCGCGCCGACCAGCAGACCGACGGTCCCCGCGATCACCGACTCGAAGACCGGATGCAGCCCGGTGAGCGTTCGGTGCGCTCCGCGGCGCAGGCGGGAGGACGGACGTAGTTCATTGCCGCTCATTCGGCCTCCTTGCATGCCTCGCTGGTTGCGCCGCCCATCAGCATTCCGACCCGCTCTCGGTCGAGATTATCGGGCGAACAGACGTCCATGAACTTCCCTTCGTACATGATCGCAACGCGGTCGGCGTGCGCGAGCACCTCGTCCAGATCTGCCGACACGAGCAAGATCGCCCGCCCCTTGTCTCGCATGTCGCAGAGCGTCTGACGGATGTAGCGTGCCGCCCCGATGTCGAGGCCGCGGGTCGGTTGGCTGGCGACGATGATTGCCGGGTCCTTGGCCAGCTCGCGTCCGACGATCAGCTTCTGCTGGTTCCCGCCGGACAGGCTCTTCGCCGGCGCGCTCGGTCCTGTGGCCTGGATGTCAAACCGTTCCATCAACTGGCGGACGTGCTTGTTGATCTTCCCCCAGCGCAGCACCGACAGGATGCCGCGGAACTCCTTCCAGCGGTGCACGCCGAGGATCGCGTTCTCCGCCAGCGTGAACGGAAGAACCAGTCCCAGCTCCCAGCGGTCCTCGGGGATGTGCGCAACACCGAGCTTGTAGATCTTGCGGGGATCGATGCCGAGGATGTTCGTCCCGTTGATCGTTGCCGATCCGGAGACGGTGCGGCGCAGGCCGGTCAGCGATTCGACGAGTTCCGTCTGTCCGTTCCCTTCGACCCCGGCGATCCCGAAGATCTCGCCTCCGTAGACGTCGAACGACACGCCCTCGACGGCGATCTCCCCGGTGTTGCCCTTGGCGACGAGGTTCTCGACGCGGAGAACGCTCTCACCTGTGCGGTCCACCGCCCTGCGAATCGCCTTGCGAGGTATCTCTTCTGTGCTGAGTTCGACAACATCGCCCGCCTCGTCCAGCGCTTGTCCAACCATCAGCTGGGCCAACCGCTCGGTCGAGGCTTCGGACGTCCTCACATCGCCGACCATTTCACCGTGCCGGAGCACGACAACGCGATCAGTGATCGAGCCGACTTCCTTGAGCTTGTGGGTGATCAGGATGATCGACGTGCCCTCGCTCTTCAGACGGCGCAACAGCGTGAATAGCTCATCGACTTCGAGTGGAGTCAGCACCGACGTCGGCTCGTCGAGGATCAACAGATCGACGTCGCGAGACAGGACCTTGAGGATCTCGACGCGCTGCTGTTCGCCGACGGCCAGTTTCTCGATTGGCACGTCGAGGGGCACGTGGAGTCCGCTCTCCTCCATCAGGGCCTCGAGCTGCGTCTTGATCCTCGGCAAGCGGATCCGCGAGAAAGGACTCTCGTGGCTCAGGGCAACGTTCTCCGCCGCGGTGAACGGGCCGACGAGCGCAAAGTGCTGATGCACCATCCCGATGCCGAAGTCGAGTGCCTCGCGCGGGCTGGCGAATCGCACCGGCCCCTTTGGTGAGATCACGCGGCCCTTTGTCGGCGGCAGGAGCCCCGAGAGGATCTTGGTCAACGTTGTCTTGCCGGCACCGTTCTCTCCGAGCAGGCCGACGATCTCATGCGAGTGGATCTCGAGAGACGCCTCCTTGAGTGCAACGGTGCCATCGGAGTAGACCTTGGTGATACGATCCGCGCGTAGGAAGTAGCCGCCCTCGCTGGATCCGCCTTGACTGCTCACGCATCCCCCTTCCTCAGCCAGGCCTCTGTTCGAACATACAAAGGGAGAGAGGACTCTGATCCTCTCTCCCTAGGTGTCTAGCTACGTCTCACGGCTACTCGAGCGGATACTGCGCTCGAATCGCGTTGATCTCGTCGTCCGAATTGGCGGTCGGCACGACGATCGATCCGTCGGTGATTGCCGCTTCCAACTCGTCGATCGCGTCCCAGATCCAGTCAGGAAGGGTCGCGCGGTTGGCGGTCCAGTTGGCGACCACCGTGTCCCAGTCGTCCGCTTCCAGCTCCCCGGCCTTGACGACGAAGTCGAAGAATTCGCCCAGGTGCTCGAACTTGCTGATGCCCATCAGTCCGTTGGCGACCGTTCCGACATTCACGCCGGGCGTGAAGTTGCCCTCGACGACCATCTTGACGGCCTCGTAGACACCAATGTCAAGTCGCTTGAGGCAACTGGCAAGGGCGAACTGCCCAAGCCCGAACCAATCCTGGTTGGCGTCGACACCGAAGTAGTACGGTGCGCCCAACGTCGTTCCAGCGTTGGCGTGGAATTCGACGACCGCTTCGTGATCGCCCGTGCCAAGAGGACCGGCGACGTTGAAGACGCCGACCGCGCCCTGGGCGAGCATCGCTTCACTCGCGGCCTTTCCGAGCGCGACGTCGTCGAACGTACCGGTGTAGTTGTAGAGCATCTGCACAGTCTCGGTCACGCCGGTGATCTCGCCGTACTTGGCGATCCCCCAGTCCATGCCGAAGCGATAACCGGCCTCGAAATGGTAGAGGACCGAGATCGGAACGCCGAGAACGACGCCGGCCGCTGAGTAGCCGTGCTGGAGCGCGGCCATCGCGTTGAGCGCGCCGATCAGCGCACTTGCTTCGTTTTCGTTGTAGACGTAGTTGACGATGTTCGGCCCGGTGATCCATCCGACGTCAATGATCGCGAACAGCTGATCCGGGTACTCCGCCGCAACGGTGCCGAGCGCATCGCCGAGCAGGTAGCCGACGCCGATGATCAGGTCATACTCACCGGTTCGCGCCAGGTTGCGGAAGTTCGGGAGGTAGTCGTTGCCCGATGCGCTCTGGACCTCGACCATCGTCAGGCCGAATTCCTCAGCAGCCTCGTCCGTTCCCTTGAATCCCATGTCGTTGAAGGAGAGGTCGCCCCGTCCTCCGACGTCCAGTACGATTCCCACTTTGCCCGCTGCCACGCCGAGCAGGGAAATCCCCACGACCAGCACGAGCGATAGGACTAACAGCCTCTTCACTACGACCTCCTTGAGTCGTTGACTCCACCGAGGTTTCGGTGCCCGTAATGTCTGTCACATTCTATAACAGCGGGCGGGCGATTCCAAACGAGAACCAGGATCTTCCAGAAACCGCTGAAGTGCCTATAGAACACAGTTTTCAACGCAAAAGGATCGTGAGCTACGAGATTCACGAACGCTTCCAGCAGTGGCTCCTGTCTGCCTATCTGACAGCCTAGCTCTCCGACAGGACCGTCGCGCTGCGCGGTGCCAAGGATCGGAGGAATCGGCTGCGCGCCTGGTGCATCACGTCACGCTCGCCCAAACATGGGGTGATGGCGAGGCTCAGGGGGCGCTGGCGCGCAACGGGTCGAGTTGACGTGCAAGAAGGAGGAGCTGGGCTGCCTCCTCGATCTTGATCGCAAGGTCGAGGGCCTCATCGAGCGAGTGGCCGACGGCGACGGCCCCGTGGCGCGCGATGAGCGCACCTCGAGCCGTGCCGAGCGCCCGGACCACGGCCCGAGCGAGATCCCAGGTCCCTGGCGGTGCGTGCTGCGAGACGAGGATCCGAGTTCCGAAAAGGAGCCGGCCTTCGTCATGGCGGACGGGGAGCTCGGTCATCGCGAGGCTTGCAGCCGTCGCGTGAACGGAGTGGGTGTGAACGATCGCTTCGACGTCGGGGCGATCACGGTAGATGGCGGCGTGCATCCGCCACTCCGAGCTCGGCTCCCAGCGTCCCGAAGTCTTCGTACCCTCTTCATTGAGCCGGACGATCTGCCGGGAGGCGAGGTGGTCGGTAGCGATCCCGGTTGGCGTGATCAGGAACCCATCTCCAAAGCGTTGCGAGACGTTCCCCGAGCTTCCAGTGACGAGCCCTGAACGTGCCATCGCCCGGGCAGTTCGAAGCGTCTCTTGTCTCGCGCGGCGGAGCGACCGACCCGATCGACGTGTCATCTCACGCTCCTTCGATGCTTCGGAAGTCGAACGGAGGATGAAAGACCCCGGACTCGGTGATGATCCCCGCGAGGAGATGGGCGGGCGTGACGTCGAATGCAGGATTCCAGGCGGATGCGCCGCGGGGTGCGAACCGCATTCCGCGAGGGCAGAGGACCTCCTCCTCCGGCCGCTCCTCGATCGGAATGGCGTTCCCCGAAGTTGTCTCCGGGTCGATCGTCGACGTTGGCGCGACCGAGTAGACGGGGATCCCGTGATGCGTGGCGGCGACAGCCAGCGCGTAGGTCCCGATCTTGTTGGCGACGTCGCCATTGGCCGCGATTCGGTCGGCGCCGACGAGGACCGCGTCGACGCTCTTCTGGGACATCAGGTAGGGTGCGGCCCCGTCCGAAAGCAGCCGAAACGGGATCCCGTCCTGCAATAGCTCCCACGCCGTGAGCCGCGCTCCCTGCAGGCGCGGACGCGTTTCGCACGCGTAGACACGTTCGAGCCTACCGAGTTCGTGTGCTCGGCGAACGACCCCGTAGGCGGTTCCATAGCCGCCGGTCGCCAGAGCCCCGGTGTTGCAGATCGTCAAGACGGACGCGCCTTCGGGGAGGAGATTGGCCCCGTATTGCCCGATGGCGCGGTTGGCTTCGATATCCTCGGCATGGATGCGCTGTGCTTCCGCGAGCATCGATGCGGTTCGAGCCTCATGCGTGGCATCGGGGACGCCTTCCACCGTGCGGAGCATGCGATCGATGGCCCACCGCAGGTTGATCGCGGTCGGCCGGGCTTTGCCGAGCCGATCTCCGGCGAGCCGGATCTCCTCGATCGAGCTCGACGAGGCACTGGCGAGAACCATCCCGTAGGCGGCGGCGATCCCAATCGCTGGAGCTCCCCGGACGTTCATCCTGCGGATCGCGTCGGCAACCTCGTCCACTGTCGTCAACCGGAGGATGCGAATCTCCTGCGGAAGCTCCGTCTGATCGAGCAGATCCATTCCGCCGTCCCGGAAAGCAACCGGCGTGAGAAGGCCTTGGAATCGCGGTACCGAGGAGTTCGTCATCGCGGATGAATCCTATCGCTTTTCTCGGTGCCCGTCGATAGGATGAAGCACTCAACGAGCGGAGGGACTTGTGAAGCGAATCACGGGCAGCGCAGGGATGCTCTTGGTGCTGGTGGTGTCGCTCGGCTTCGGATGTTTCGGACTCGATGCGGAACTCGGCGTGCGCTTCGCCGATGCGTACAGCGCCTTCGCTCCGCTGTTCGTATTCCATCGTTCCTATGCCGATCACCTCTTCTTGGGCGCCGACGTCGAGGTTCCGGGGAACCTTGTCGAGTCCTGCCAGTCGTTCTCCCTCCGGCTCGGCCTGCTGCAGATCGAGCTGATCGAGCAGACGGCTTCCGCGATGCCTGAGACGATGCATGCGGTCCTTCGGCTGAGGATGGAGCAGGCGACTTACTGCGGTCGCTATGGCACGGTACTTGAGGAGATTGCTGCGACGCCGGAAGCGGATCTGGAGATGCTCTCGCTGGCGGCGGATGCCGGCCTGTTCGCGGGAATCCAGGCACTGAGCGATCATCTCGAGTCGGCGCTCGACGCAGCGCTAGCCGAGCTCCGGAGCGAACTGGGTCCGTGGCGGTTTGCGGTTGCGTTCTCGATGCGGGGGATCCTCAATCAGGAGCGCGTCGAGCGCATCGATGCGAACGTGCGGGAGATCCTCTACGGATCCGAGGAGTCGGCGGGTCCTCCTGTCGAGACTCCTGAAAGAGTAGACAGCGCGATGGCCGATCTGATTGACCTGTCGGGGCACGACCTCACGCCGGAGGAGGCGGAGCAAGCGGTCGAGCATGCTTCGACCATCCTGGCGTTCGCGCTTGGGGATGCTCTTCCGGACGCAGAGGGAGAAGGTGAATCGCCCTCCTAAATGGGGGAAGGGAAGGCGAACCTGCTGCGTGTTCGCCTTCCCGGGGTAGAACCGTTGGCTGGTTCTCCGTATCTTGTCGGCTTCCCCACTTGCCTACCGATCAGCCTTCAGTTCTTCGAGGCTCGTGCGTACGGGTTGGAAGTTGGTAAGGAGGTACGATGGAAGGCCTGTACTCAGCAGATCCCTCGATCGACTTCCGTATGCACGCTCCTCTTTGCTTCTTGTCGAAAGCGAGGAGAGCGTACTCGGGATGCTTGTCCACGCCTGCGGCACGGCGCACGATGGCCGCGCACATCCGTGCTTCCCAGGTCGGACCATCGCCCGGTGGCGAGCGGACAGCTGTCTTCGCCCGCCCACGAAGCACAGCCCCGCGAAGCGGGGACGTCCGCGAAGTGCGCGCCCGCAACGCTCCGGTGTGCGGCGCGCAACGCGCCGGTGTTTGGGGCGCAACGCGCCGGTGTTTCGCGCGCAACGCGCCGGTGTTTCGCGCGCAACGCGCCGGTGTGCGGCGCGCAACGCGCCGGTGTTTCGCGCGCAACGCGCCGGTGTTTCGCGCGCAACGCGCCGGTGTGCGGGGCGCAACGCGCCGGTGTTTCGCGCGCAACGCGCCGGTGTTTCGCGCGCAACGCGCCGGTGTGCGGCGCGCAACGCGCCGGTGTTTCGCGCGCAACGCGCCGGTGTGCGGCGCGCAACGCGCCGGTGTGCGGCGCGAGAGCTACTCCGGCGCGATCCG
>Ga0272441_10002617_pt1 | contig 36085 bp, 41 predicted proteins | sample SSMProp6N_FD_193582 | JGI IMG/M metagenome (GOLD analysis project Ga0272441, IMG submission 193582) | Marine sediment archaeal communities from Little Sippewissett salt marsh, Falmouth, MA, United States - SSM-Prop-6N | ecosystem: Environmental > Aquatic > Marine > Wetlands > Sediment ...
CACCACAACTGGTGTGAACTTTCCCTTTTTCTTTGCAAATACAGTATGGTAGAACAACTCATTTTCACCATCGCTTAACCTACCACTTAAAAAATGTGTTAACCTGAACCTCTGAGCATCCTCAGGTGTATCCATTATGTTGTCCAACCACTCGACAATCTGTATGTGGCGGTCCATATCTGCTTCATCTTGCCATATCAAACGGTCCACTTTCAGTTTATCTCGCTGCTTGATCTGCTCCTCTATTTGTCTTAAACGGTCCTGGTGGTCCTTGATGTCGGTGGTCATTGCTGCCCACCTCTTTCGGTGATCCAAAGTTTGTTGTTGGACTCCTTGAAGATAATCAGACGTTCTATATATGGTGAGTTTTCTAACAGTTCTTTTAAGAATTTAATATTCTCAGGTAAGACATGCAATACAGCACCGATTATAACTGGAGTTTTATCGTGGTTGCTGGTCATGTTTCTTACCTTCTCTTAATTTTTCGATTTCTTCAAGTATTTTGTAAAAAACTTCCTTTGAATAGATTGGAATGGACTCATCAAAATATTTCTTGTGAAAATTGATTAGAAAATTATTTGTCATCCTTGTTCTCCTTGAGAAATTCATTTACCATGAATTTAATTGTGCTGGATCTGCTTAAGTCATGTTCTTTGGCATAATTGTCTATTTTTTCTCTGGTTTTTTTTCCTAAATAAATACTTGAATGATTATAAGTCTCCCTCATAATATTATATACGCAGGAAGTATTATATATACATATACATATTATAAATATAACTTGTGACATATATATGGAGAATCAACTCTGAAAGAAAAATTAAAAAATCCAAAAGAAGCAATCTGCTGTCTATTATTCGAGAAAGAACGAAATGTTGGGGATATTTCTTATAAATTATATAAAAAAAGAAACTCAAGAATTTCAACATATATTACTGAGCTATTAGAAAAAGGTTGGATTGTACCGATTGAAAATCAACACCTTTTTAAAAAAGGAGCAAAAAAGGATCGAAGAGAAAAATATTATCGAGCTACATCAAAATGTATTATTGAAAGTATAGATAATGAGATATTCCTTAAAAAAAATCAAAAAGAGAAATTAGAAGAATTATTTCGAAAAACAAATCTAATGAATTATGTAATTGAAATCCTTAAAAAAGAGAATAATCGAATTTTAAAATTAGATGAAAATGAAATTATTGAAGATTTTAGTCGTATCAAAACAGAACTTGGTTTATTAGGAGTATATAGTGTTGTTTATTATGAATATTTACATCATAAGACAGGAATAACCACACGAGAATTTAGACGAGAAACTAATAAATCGCTTAAATTATTATTAAATGCTGGAATTACTAAGAATGAAGTAAGAAAATCTGTAAAAAGAGATTTTCTTTCAATTTCTGGACGAACTGAAAATCAGTTGGATATTGATACTAAACTTCAATTAGATAATTTGATTTATAGCTTTATTGAATGTGGAACTGATTTCATGCACAGAATATCGAATCTACAACCTTACAATCCAAGAGATTTGATAGATATGGCTGAATTTATAATGGGATCATTTGAAACAATAGACCGTTTTATTATCGATCCAAGAGTTAAAAAAATAAAAAAGATAATTGAAGAACAAAATAAATTAAAAAAATAATTTATTTTTCTTGTAATTTTTTCTCTAATTTTTCACTAAAGATATTAATCATTTGTTTCAATATTTCTGGATCATTCATCATTTCATCAACAGTAAGTCCAGTTTTAATTGCTAATTCTTTTTTCTTATCATACTCCATAACTGACTTTTCATCAAGACCAAGACTACATCCTGAACAGAATTTTGCTGCAGGGTCGTTTTTAATTTTACATCTTGGGCATTTTATTGGTTGAAGTTTATCCTGTGATAAATCCTCTTCAGCGAGTCCATACATAGATAATATTGCCTTATCGGTATCTCTACCTGATAAATGAACATAAGTAGATGCTTCTTTACTTCCTTGTACCCAACCCATATATTCACATAATTGTGATTCAGTAAGTCTTTTAGCAAGTTCTGTAGCTCTGGAATGTCTAAAATGATGAGGATTAACAGGTTTTGAAATATTTGATTTTCTTGCTATTTCTTTTAGTAATAAATTTAATTGTGCATAAGAAACATATTCTCCTCTGTTTTTCCCCCATAATGAGCAGAATAGATAACTATCTCTGAAATCAGATCTCGATTTATTTGGGTGATCTGTCAACCAATTGGAAATTGATGGCGCGGAAGAAATTAATCTAATAGTTCTATCTCCAGTCTTTCCATGCACCTTAATCTTACACCCAAATTTATCAAAATCTACATGCTTAACCTTAATTCCTTGTAATTCTCCAATTCTGGCAGCACTCTCATACATAACTAAAATCAATGCCCGATCCCTGAGGTTATTTGAGTGATTTGCAAGTTTCTTTACATCTTCTTCATTAAGTAAATCTTCAGGTTTCTTTTTTCTATTGTTTTTAATTGTTGTAGTGATCCACTTAACACAATCTGGGTATTCTCCTTTTCCGTAGGTTTTCCCATTTTTCTTTTTATCTTCTTTTTCTTGATAAATGAATTTCATAAATCTTTTGATAGCTACAAGTCTATCATGCTTTGTCCATTCTGCTAATTTTGAATTGTTAATTTCAGCACATAAATTGACTATATCATTTTTCATTAAATCTTGAAAATCTTTAGTTATCATTTTCCCAATCGATGTTAAAATATACATATACTTTTGTTGCCTGGTTTTTGATAAACCTTCTGCGGCGATTTGATTAATGAACTTGAAAATATCTTCTTTATTCTTTTTAGATAGTGATGATTTTTCTACATGCTTCTTAACTTTTTCAAGGTTATCATCCTTATATACCATAATCATTCACAAAAAAGCATATCAATTAATCATTATTTAAGTGTATGGGTAGTCAAGTTTAATCATTAATGCCTCATGCGGGCCTATTTTATAACATCAACCATTGCTACCTTTTCCAGAATTAAATCCTCATATTTAGTCTTCATTACTGTTTCAATTTCTCTTTTATCTATTCCAAATTTTTTCAATGTATTTTCATTTCCCTCAATAACTGAGTTATCTTGAATTAAAGTTGTAATTAAAATAAAATCATCAGTCATCTTTTTTGTTATTTTACCATTGTCATTTATTAAAACAAAGACAATATTTATTTCTCCTTTTTTAACTCCCATTTTTGGTATTGCTAACTTTAACTGTCTTTCTCCTGAAGCATATAATAGAATCTCCATTTTAAAAGAATTAGTCGTATTTGTTTTTAATTCAATAGCGCGTCTTGCGTGTTGTACAGCAGAAATAATATGATTCTTACCAAAAATTAGTTCTGCATTAAAAACTTGAATTATTAAATTATTTTCCGATGAATATTTATTGACTTTATTTAATATTTCATCAACGTCATCTATTTTTCCTTTAGCACCAATAATTTTAATCATATGTCAGTTTCCATTGTAAATTCATCAAGTTCTTTATCCTCCACTTTTTCGCTTTCACCCAATTGTTTTTTAATACTTATTGCAACTCCTTCTCCAATTGTTCTTATTTGTGCAAGTCTTTTTATTGGTAATTTCCGTAATTCATTAATTGATTTAAATCCTTCATTATAAATAGCTCTGGCTCTTACTCGCCCTATTCCTTTTAATGAAACTAAGTTTAACAATTCTTTTTTACTACCATATTGAACTCTTAAAATTAAATCTGATATATCAGAGACGCAATCAAAATTATACATTCTAGCAAATTCTCTTGCTGCATGTAACAACCATTGAACAGTTTCTACAATATTATGAATATCACCTGGCCCTACATTATATTTTGTAACTATTTTCTCCTCATGTGCTTCTTCAATCCAGTCTTCTATTAAAGATGCGGTTTTTAAATCTGATAAAAACCATTCGTATTCTTCTTTTGTCAAATCTGGGAAATTAACAAGAAATTTTGATTTATTTTTCTCTGCTTTTTCTTCAATCCAGGAATCACTACTTCTAAGATAAAGAGATCTTACATCAGGGGTGGCACAAACAGCATGAATAAATGAAATTGCTGAGGTATCCTTTTTACACGATTTCTCTAGGGCTTTTTTTAATAGAAGAGCAGAAAGAGGATCAATATATAATGATGATGTTCTATTACCTAAAAGAGTAGATATGAATTGATCTTCGTTAATTTTTTCAATAAATTCATTTCTTTCTAAAAATGATAATGCTTCATCAATTTCATCTTTCAACATTACAGTTTCTGATTGATACGAATAAAAAGTACTATCTATAAATTTATAAATTCCATTTATACTATCAACAAAATTTGTCGCAATAGCTGCGAGAAGATGTATTCTGAGAGCTGATTGATTACCAAGTTTTGAATATATCGGCTCAGTATCACCTAAAGTATATTTAATAAAAATTTCATCTTTTTGTTGTTCATTTTTTGCAATGGCAACGGCTTCACCAAATTTATCATATTTTGGTCTTCCAGCCCTTCCTGCTTGCTGTTTGTATTCAAGAATTGGAATAAGACTCATTCCAAAATTAAAATCATATCTCCACAAATCCCTAATAATTACTCTTTGAGCAGGTATATTAACTCCAGCAGCTAAAGTTGGAGTTGCAACAATACATTTTACTATTCGATTTTTAAAACTATGTTCAACAACCCTACGTTGAATACTTGAAAGCCCAGCATTATGAAATGCAACACCTTTTCTTAAGCAAAAGAATAATTTTTCGTCAATTGATGTAAATTCTTGCAATTCTTTTTTTGCAGCAATTAAAAGTTTTTCAAGTTTTTCTAAATCATTTTTAGATAAATGTTTTTCAACAATTGAAGTTAAATTATTGGCAACTGAAATTGTTGATCTTCTAGTATTTACAAAAACAAGTACTTGCCCATTTTTTTTTAATGAGTCATCTACCAATTTTTCAACAGGGGTCTTATAGGAACTTACAACAGGAGCACTCTTACCATCGTCAAATTTAATTTCATTTCGAAAATACACACCTTCTCTTAATGGTACTGGGCGCCAATCTGATAAAATAAGATGGGCATCAAGCCAAATAGAAAGTTCTGTAGCATTTTTGATCGTAGCAGAAAGAGCAATAATCTGGGTTTTTGGATTTAAAGATTTAAAATGAGATATAATAACTTCAAGTGTGGGTCCTCGGTTAGGATCATGTATCAAATGAATCTCATCAATTATTAAAACTTCAATTTTATTCATCCAACTTACTTTATGCCGTAGTAATGAATCTGCCTTTTCTGAAGTACATACTATAATGTCAAACCTTGCTAATCTCGGGTCCGAATCATCTAAATCTCCTGTTGATATGCCAACTTTTAAACCTAATGATTCAAATTTTTTCAATTCTTCATATTTTTCACGGGCAAGAGCTTTTAAAGGAACAACATATAATGCTTTCCCATTATTACTAATCAGTCTGTTAACAATCGCAATATAGGCAACAAGACTTTTTCCACTTGCAGTTGGAATTGATAAAACTACGTTTTTTCCTGCTAATACAAGAGGAAGAGCATCTGCTTGGGGAGGATAAAGTTTAGCAATACCTAGGTTTAGAAGTATATCTTTTATTCTATTGTCTATATCAATATCGTTAATTTTCATTGTAAATTATCAAAAGGGAAAGAAGTTATAAAAGAAAAACGTTATTCATATTTAAAATTAAGTCGTGGTTAACATGGGTCGAAGACAAACGATGATGGAAAAATATAAGCAACAAATGAAGGCATATAGAAAAAAAAGGGGAAAAATTGACACAACACCTTTTATGCCTGTTAGTGAGACTGTTTATGTAATGAATTCATTAAATCCAGAAAAAAAGATAAAAGTTGAAGTATTGAAAAAAAGAATGAAAAATCAAAGGGAAGTAATTGAGAGTTTAGCATGTCCAGAATGTGGCAATCCAATGTCATGGGACTCTAAATGGGAAGCGTTTATTTGTGAAAAACATCAAAAAAGGGCAATTTTTGAAATGGTTTCAACAAATTAAATGTGTCAGTTATAAGTACAACTTCTTATATTAAGGTTTGTGATTTAAAATGGTTGAAGAGAAAATTGGTTTTGTTGAGCACTTTTTCACAAATATTAATGTTGCCGCAATAAAAATTACAGACGGTGAATTAAAAGTTGGTGATACAATTCATATAGTTGGTGCACACACCGATTTTACTCAGGTAATTGATAGAATGGAAATCAATAGAAGCCCGATTGAAGTTGCAAAGTCTGGAGATGCCATTGGAATAAAAGTAAGTGAAAGAGTTAGAGAACACGATATTGTGTATAAAAAACCAGAAGGGAATTAAAATATGAAAGAATTGGCAGAAGTTAGAACATTACGTGTAAATCGTTATATGATTATTGATGATGAGCCATGCAAAATAATGAGTATTTCCACTTCAAAACCAGGTAAGCATGGAGAAGCAAAGGCAAGAATTGAAGCTATAGGTATATTTGATGGGCAGAAAAGAAGTGTAGTTCATCCTGTTAAGCATAAAGTACATGTTCCAATTATCGATAAAAGAAGTGCCCAGATATTATCATTGTTAGGAAGCGATACAGTTCAACTTATGGATCTTGAAACTTACGAAACCTTTGAAATGCCAATTCCTGATGATTTAAAAGGCAAATTGGAACCTGGAAGTGAAATATTGTATCTACAAGCGCTAGGTAAAAAGAAAATTACTAGAGTATAATATTAAAAAATGATTTCATGGAATTTCCACCCTATTTTGCTGATGCAGAAGCAAGTTTTTCTAATGCAGATTTTATTATTTTTGGAGTTCCATTTGATAAAACATCTACCTTTAGGCAGGGTACTGATAAATCACCGATGAAAATCCGACAAGCTAGTTGGAATTTTGAGACATTTAATATTAAAACAGGGTTAGATTTAAGAGATATTAAATTTCATGATTATGGAGATTTATCTGTTCAATCATTTGACTCAAATAAAATGATTAATCATGTAAGAGATTTTGCCAGTAAAATAATAAAAAATAAGAAATTTCCTATTGCAATAGGTGGAGAGCATTCAATTTCTTCAGGTTTAATCCAAGCTTTTTCAAAAGACATTGCGGTTTTGTCTCTCGATGCTCATCTTGATTTTAGAGAACAGTATGAAAATAATATTAATAATCATGCTTGTGTTATAAAGAGAATATCAGATCATATTAAAATTAAAAATATTGCAGTAATTGGTTACAGATCTGCCGAAAAAGAAGAATTTGAAGATGCTGAAAAATTAAATCTTTTTAAAAAAGACATTTTTTCAATTAGAGAAAAAGGTTTTTCCAAAGTTTTAAAACAAACTAAAGATTATCTAAAAAATAGGAAAATTTATTTAACTTTGGATATGGATGTAATAGACCCAGCATATGCTCCTGGTGTTACAACTCCTGAACCATTTGGTCTAACTCCTTCAGAGGTTTTTGTATTTATAGAAACTTTTTCATCCCAATTAGTTGGTTTTGATTTAGTTGAAGTTTGTCCTGAATATGATTTTGGTGAAACTTCATTACTTGCGGCAAAAATAATAAGATTTTTAATAGAGAGAGTATGGTTTTATAAAATAAAAAGATAAAATAATTTTATTATCCTCAATCAATTTATTAAATAGCTTTTTAATAATGAAATTTTAAATTTTTGAAAAAAATGCATTTATTGTATCAAAAAATAGCTTAAATTAATATATGATAATTTCATACAACTCGAGCATGAAAGAAGACAAAAAAAGAAATATTGCAGTAATTATGCTTGTAATAATTATCATTGGGGCATTATCAACTTTATTATTATTACAAACTGATGAAGAAGGAAAAAGCATTCTTGATCAAATTCTTGACAATTTTTTCAAAGAAGAAGATGTTATCGAATATGGCGATTATGTTGAGGTACATTATATTGGTAGATTAGCATCAAATGACTCAATTTTTGATAGTTCTTATTCAGATCCAGAAAATAAAACTGGCGGACAACCACTGAAGTTCTTCGTCACGCTAAATTCATCAGAAACTCCTTCATCTAAATATTCTGAATATTCTAATTTAGTAAACGGTGATTTTGTAAAAGGATTTATTGAAAATCTTGTTGGGTTGAAAAAAGGGGATAATATAACAACTGATGATATCCCTCCTCAGAACGCCTATGGAGTAAAACCAGTTGCAGGAGACATTATAAATTTAACTGATTTTGGCGGAGGAATTGTTAAAATTGTAAAAATTAAAGAAAATGCAAAAACCCCCCCAGAATGGATTCAATATGGACTAGATCCAAATCAAACAATGACAATTTACACACTTCGTGATGAATCTCATTATATCGGTGAAGCTGTAGAATTAAATTATCCTTCCTGGGAAAATTCATCCATAGTAACCAAGATTAATGAGACATTAATTTGGATGCGTATTAATCCTCCATATGAAATTGGAGAAACTTTTGGATGGATAGATATTAAAACTGAAGAGCCAACTACTTATCCTGAAAACTCTACTAGTATAATTAGTATAAATGACACAGCAATAGTTATAAATCACGCACCATCAACTAATGATACCATTCAAGTTCAAGAAGGATTTTCTATTGTAACTTACACTGTTGAAAATCTAACAGATGATAGAATCATCGCATATTTAGATCAATCTGGTAATAAAACCTACAGAGAATTTAACCGAACAACCATAATTCAAAGAAATGAAACTCAAGAAATAATTGTAGATGTTCCTGATTTAAGCCTTGAACAAATATTTCCATACATCAGAGAATTAGACTCTGATTTTGAACTAAGTCTGAGCGAACTTGCGGATGAAACAGTATATTTTGACATAAAAATAGTAAATATCTACAAAGCAAGCTGATATTTCATTTCTTTTTCTAATAAATCTAGAAATTCTTCTTCTTTACCTTTTGGTATAGTTGCCCCTGCAGCAATATTATGTCCTCCACCCACTCCACCAATTTTCTCAGCAGCTTTTTTCAACGCCTTTGATAAATCAATTCCTTTGTCAACAATAGCTTGGGTTGTCCTGGCTGATACTTTGACATCCCCATTTTCAATAGTTGCAAAACCAATTAATGGTAGATCACTTTCAACTTCTTCTGAGCTTAACATCATATTTGTAACAATCCCGATGATTGTATCTCTAATTCCTTCTCCTGCATGAAAGTAACGCAAATACTCTCTTTTTTGGACTTTTTCTTCTTTGGCAAATTGCAATCCTTCTACTAAATTTCTTCTATGCCCACTTAATAATATTTGTGCTTTTTTAAACCATTTATCTCTATCACCTAAACATACTTTTAATCCAACCTCATGCTGACCATATCTTGCAGTGGAATTCAACAATGTTGCAAACTCCTTTGCTTCATGTAATTCTGTACCAGAGGTTTCTTGAGAGAAATTGTATATTTCCCCAAAGAGTCTATTAGCAATTTTATGTCCAAAGCCTTTTTTAAGAAGCAATTGAACAATAGATGAAGTAATTTTTTGTTTTTCTGATTTTGTTAAATCAATCCATCTACGATCATTATCTCCATTTTTCAATCTAATATTCAAATTTTCTAAAAAAGAAACACATTCATTTTCCCTTCGACTTAATCCAGGAATAAAGGGATCATCAGAATACTGAAGTAATTTTGATAAAGATCGGGTTTCTGTTCCAAAATATCTTATATCTACTTTATAATTAACCACGTTCGCTTTTTTTCCATCATTTAAAATATCTCTATTAGTTCCTTTTAGCTTACAAAATCTTCTATCTTGTAAATCTCCGCATGCTCCAACGATAGCTAAAGCGGATAAATCAATATTTTTTTTATCAATTGATCTTGCAACTAAATATGTTGTACCTGCTCCACTTATATCAAAAGAACCATCAAACCCAAACAAATGTGGATTTAAATGATAAGAAAAATTCGATTCCTGTTTACAAACATGATGATCTGTTATAATTTTATTAATTTCAGGATAACCTGGAAAAATACTACTGCCTAAATCAGTAAACCATACTAATTCATGATTTTTGTTTGATATTTCATTTAAAATGGCATCATCCAATTGTTTTACACATTCAATTGAATATTCTTTTCCAAGTCTACTAAGGGAAGCCTGAGCAATTGCACCAGCAGCTATTCCATCTGCATCAATATGAGTCACAATATGAATTTCTTTGGATTTTTTTATAACATCAGCTATTTCTAATGCTCGATTTAACAAAGGAGTGCCCAATTTGAGAAATAATAAAAGAGATGATTAGCTTTTTGGTTGATAATTCTATTTTTCTGACATTGATTTATATGTGTTATATCTTGTTTTTACACTTTGCTCAAGTTGATTGTGTAATTTCTTTGCTTCTTGCGGAAAAGTTTTTGTTAGCGCAGCATATCTTACTTCATTCATTAGAAAATTATGTATTGTTCCATCGGGTTCTTTGTAATCCAATTGGAATGGATTTTTATTCTCATCAGCAAGTCGAGGATCGTATCTATACAATGGCCAGTAACCTGATTCTACAGCTAATTTTTCTTCATTTTGTGTTTTTCCCATGCCAGTTTTTATCCCATGATTAATACAAGGAGCATATGCAATTATTAATGAAGGGCCGGGGTAAGATTCTGCTTCTTTTAATGCTTTTATCAATTGATTTTTATTAGCTCCCATTGCTACTGAAGCTACATATACATAACCGTAACTCATAGCCATTAATCCCAGATCTTTTTTCTTTGTTTTTTTACCGGATTCTGCAAATTTTGCAATAGAACCTATTGGTGTTGCTTTAGATGATTGTCCACCAGTATTTGAATATACTTCAGTGTCTAGAACTAGTATGTTAATATCTTCATTCATTGCAAGAACATGATCAAGACCGCCATAGCCAATATCATATGCCCATCCATCACCACCAACAGACCAAATAGATTTCTTTGTCAACATATCTCTTGATTCCCATATTTGATTTAATATATCATTTTCATGATTGTCATTTAAAAAGGATTTTATTTGATCACCATATTCTTTTGATTTATCGGCATCATTCATATTATTAAGCCATGCTGAAAAAGCATCTTTTAATGTTTCAGAAGAATTCTTTTTTGCCTGTTCAATCAAATCAGCGAGTTTTTCCCTTCTTTGAAGGGTCCCAATTGCCATACCAAAACCGTATTCTGCATTATCTTCGAATAATGAATTTGCCCACGCTGGTCCATGGCCTTCTTCATTAATTGAGAAGGGAACAGAAGGGGCAGAACCTCCCCAAATGGATGAGCATCCTGTTGCATTTGCTATCATCATTCTATTTCCAAATAATTGAGTTATTAATTTTAGATATGGAGTTTCTCCACATCCAGCACATGCACCTGAAAACTCAAGTAAAGGTCTTCTAAATTGGGAACCTTTAACTGAAAATTTATCAAAACCTCCAGTTCGTATTGGTATTGTATCTACATATTTCTGTAAGGGTTTCTGTTTGTCTATTTGGGTTGATAAATGTTTCATAACTAAAGCTTTTTCTTTTGATGGGCAAATATCCGCACAATTTCCACAACCAACACAATCTTCAGGGTATACTTGTATTCTAAAGAAATAATTTTCAACATCTTTTCCTATAGCTTTTTTTGTTTCGAATCCTTCTGGAGCATTATCTATTTCCTTTCGATTAACTAAGACTGGTCTTATTGCAGCATGTGGGCAAACCATTGAGCATTGATTACATTGTATACAGTTTTCAACTATCCACTCAGGAATACTAATTGCTATTCCACGCTTTTCATATTTTGTAGTGTTAGTTGGAAATATTCCTGCTGGGGTAAAGGCACTTACTGGAAGTTTGTCCCCTTGTTGTGCAAGCATTGGATTCATTACATTTTTTACAAAATCTGGTTGTTCTTTTGCTTCAATCGGTTCATCAGCTAAGTCTCTCCAAGACTCTGGATAGTTAATTTCTTCAATTTTATCTAAAGTATAATCTACTGCTTTCCAATTCATTTGAACAATATTTATACCTTTTTTTCCATAAGTTTTTTCAATTGCGTCCTTAAGAAATTTTATTGCTTCATCGATAGGTAGAACCTTTGATAATTTGAAAAATACAGTTTGCATAATCATATTGATACGATTTCCAAGTCCAATTTCTTCGGCAATTTTTACTGCATTTATATTGAAAAAATTTATATTTTTCTCAGCTATTGTTCTTTTTAAAGAGTTAGGTAGATATTTCTCCATCTCTTCAAGATTCCAAGGAGAGTTTAAAACAAATGTTCCTCCTACTTTGATTCCTTCAAGTAAATTGTATTTGTCAACATATGAAGATTGATGGCATGCAATATAATCTGCTTTATCAATTTGATAGGTAGATTTAATTAATGATTTTCCAAATCTTAAATGAGAAACTGTAAGCCCACCAGATTTTTTTGAATCATAGGCAAAATATCCTTGTACATATTGATCTGTGTTATCTCCAATTATTTTTATTGCATCTTTATTAGCACCAACAGTACCATCTCCACCAATACCCCAGAACTTACATCTTACTAAACTTCCTGAGGAAGTATCAATATGTTCACTTAGTGGTAATGAAGTATAAGACACATCATCTTCGATTCCAACAGTAAAATGATCCTTTGGATTTTCAAGTTTTATGTTATCTATTACTGCTTTAACCATAGTTGGAGTAAATTCCTTTGAACCAAGTCCATATCGTCCACCAAATACTTGAACTTTCAAGTCGGAGTTATATATCACAGTGCATACATCAAGATATAAAGGTTCGCCATAAGCGGTGATTTCCTTTGTTCGATCTAATACTGCGATTCTTTTAGTTGTTTTAGGTATTGATTTTAAGAAATGTTCAGTTGAAAATGGTCTATATAATCTTACTTTTATTAATCCAACTTTTTCGCCTTTTGCTGATAGATAATGTATTGTTTCTTCTGCTGCTTCACAGCCTGAACCCATCATTATTATAACATATTCAGCATTTGGGTCACCTAGATAATCAAATAGATGGTAATTTCTCCCGGTTAATACCCCAACTTTTCTCATTTCCTCTTCAACGATTTTTGGAACTGTTTCATAAAACTTATTTGCAGCTTCATTAATTTGGAAATAAATATCAGGATTTTGAGCGGTACCTCTTAAATGTGGATGTTCAGGATTAAGAGCTCTAGATCTGTGCTTTTTTATACAATCCCAGTCTATTAACTTTGCAATATCATCATAATTTATCATTTCTATTTTTTGAATCTCATGCGAAGTACGAAATCCATCGAAAAAATGTAAAAAGGGTATGCTTGATTTTATACTAGCTAAATGCGAAACAAGAGCTAAATCCATTACTTCCTGAATTGAATTAGATGAAATCATTCCAAACCCTGTGGAGCGAGCAGCCATTACATCTTGATGATCACCGAAAATTGACAAAGCTTGTCCAGCAATAGCTCTTGCTGAGACATGGAAAACAGTGGGCATTAATTCCCCTGCAATTTTGTACATGTTGGGTATCATTAATAATAACCCTTGAGATGCAGTAAATGTTGTTGCTAGTGCTCCACCGCTTAATGCACCATGTACTGCACCCGCAGCACCACCTTCAGATTGCATTTCAACAACCTTTAATTTTTGACCGAAAATATTTTTTCTACCATAAGCTGCCCATTTATCTGCAATTTCTCCCATTGGTGAAGAAGGGGTAATTGGATATATGGCAGCCACATCACTACAAGCATATGCAATGTGTGCAGCGGCAGTATTACCATCGATACTTTTCATTACATTCTTTTCTTTTTTATTCGTTTTCATTACCGTTTGTTGTCCATCCATTTTAATACCCCAATTTACTTTTAATTACAATTTTTATATATCATTTAGATTATAGGCCAGTAACGGGTATTTATGAACTATACATAAAGATTTGGTTCATTGTTTCATAATTGTTAAATACTCTATTTATATTGCATCCGACGTTGAGGTGGCATGAATACTATTTCATATGTAGCTCCAATAAGTGGTATTATTGCTTTGCTTTTTGCAGTTTTGCTTTTTTTTGTTGTAAAAAGACAAAGTCCAGGTAATCAAAAGATGCAAGAATTAAGCTCTGCAATTAGAAAAGGTGCAATGGCATTTTTAAAAAGCGAATATAAAGTTCTAATTATTTTCGTTATTATTGTTGCAATACTATTGTTCATTGCTTCATTTATTAAAGATAGTAACATTCACTGGGGTAGTTCTTTTGCTTTTATTATTGGTGCAATATTATCAGCTTTAACCGGTAATATTGGCATGCGAACAGCAACTATGGCAAATGCACGAACAGCGGAAGGTGCTAAACAACGTCTAAGCAAAGGATTATCAATTGCTTTCTCAAGTGGAGCTGTTATGGGAATGTGCGTGGTTGGATTGGGCGTAATTGGTGTTTTTAGTTTGTTTGTCTTTTTTAATAATTATCTAAATTTAGATATTATTCTAACAACCAACATATTATTTGGTTTTGGGTTTGGTGCATCATCTATTGCCCTTTTCGCGAGAGTTGGTGGAGGGATTTACACAAAATCTGCAGATGTTGGAGCCGATTTAGTTGGAAAAGTTGAAGCAGGTATTCCTGAGGATGACCCAAGAAATCCAGCAGTTATTGCTGATCAAGTAGGTGATAATGTTGGGGATGTTGCAGGAATGGGTGCTGATTTGTTTGAGTCTTACGTTGATTCTATAATTGCAACAATGGCACTTGCAGCAATAATTGTATCATTTTTTTTAACAGTAGATAAAATAGACAAAAATATTATCATCCCTTGGATAAAAACAATTCCAAATCAAGAAGAAATTCTTAATTATGTTTTGTTACCTTTAGCAATTGCGGGAATGGGTATTATTTCTGCAATAATTGGAACAATTGTAGTAATTGTGGGAAAAGGAAAAAATATTTATGGAGCATTGAGAAATTCATTATTTGTTGCTACATTTTTAACTGCAATATTCGGAGCAGTTGTAACTTGGTATCTTGTTAATAGAATAGAACCATTTTATGCAATGCTAGGAGGACTTTTTGCAGGTATTATTATAGGTCTTTCAACGGAATATTTTACATCTGAAAAAAGAAAACCTGCTCAAAGTATAGCTAATTCAGCAAAAACAGGACCTGCAACTGTTATCATTCAAGGTTTACAAGTAGGAATGATTAGTACAATAATTCCTATTATTGCAGTGGTTGTATCAATGATTTTCGCTTTTGAAATGTCAGGATTTTATGGTGTTGCATTATCAGCAGTTGGAATGCTAAGTATTTTGGGGGTTTCATTAGCAACAGATTGTTATGGACCTGTGGCTGATAATGCGCAAGGAATATCGGAAATGGCAGGCATGGGCACAGAAGTTCGTAATAGGACTGAGCAATTAGATGCTGTTGGTAACACTACAGCAGCTATGGGAAAGGGTTTTGCAATAGGTTCAGCTGCGATAACTTCATTAGCATTGATTTTTACTTACATATTTACAGCAAATACATTGTTAGAAAATCAGGGTAAGCTGCCTCTAAACCTGTCCTTAAGTGATCCGTATTTAGTTTCAGGGATATTTATTGGTGCTATGCTTCCGTTTGTTTTCTCTGCATTAACAATGGGTGCAGTTGGAAAAGCAGCATATTCCATGGTGGAAGAGGTTAGATATCAATTTAAAAAATTTGATTTGTTAAAAAGTGATAAAAATAAACCGGATTATGAAAGATGTGTTAAAATAAGTACAAACAGAGCTTTAAAAGAAATGATAATCCCTAGTCTAATGGCAGTCATTTCTCCAATAGTTATAGGAATTGCTTTAAGACCAACCGGTCTAGGCGGACTGCTTATGGGTTCGATTGCTACAGGATTTCTTATGGCCGTTTTTTTAGCAAATTCAGGTGGTGCTTGGGATAATGCAAAGAAATACATAGAATCTGGAAATCTTGGTGGAAAAGGTTCTGATAATCATAAAGCAACGGTTATTGGTGATACAGTAGGTGATCCTTGTAAAGACACTTCTGGTCCATCATTAAATATACTAATTAAATTAATGTCAATTGTATCATTAGTGTTTCTTCCTTTATTTATATTATTCAGCTGAATTAAAAAAGTAGACATAGCAAAAATTAAAGAATATTTGAAAAACAATCTTTGGAGGTATTAAAAAATATGAAAAAAGAATTTGAAGAAGGTGAAATAAAAATAATAATCGATTATGAAAAATGTAACGGTTCTGGAGAATGTGTTACTACTTGTCCAGTTGAGATATTTGAATTAATAGATGAAAAAGCAATTGCAAAAAATGTTGGGGAATGTATTGAATGCTGTGCATGTGTGAATGCATGCCCTAATGATGCAATAGAACATAGTAGTTGTTAATAAGATATAATTTTATTATTTTATTAATATTGCATCAATTTATTTTAATTTATTTATTCTCATGCAAAAGATATTCAAATTTTGGTTTATATTAATCCTAATTCTTGCGATAATTACATCTTTTATTGTAGGAGTAGAGTCTATAATCTTTGGTTTAATTCTACTTCCATTAATGATTGTTCTATTTGTTTTAATTGTTCTAGGTTATTTAAAAAAAAATTGAACATTTTAATTATATCAGTTACTATTAATTTTTAGTAATTAAAATTGAAAAAATACAAAATGACTTTTATACTTAGGTTATATTCAAGATTTGGTGGTTGAATATTAGATATTACAACTAATATTGCTGGATTGAAATTGAAAAATCCCACTATGCTTGCATCAGGTATAATGGATGAGGATGCTGGTAGTATAAAACGCATGATAAAATGCGGAGCGGGTGCCATTGTTACAAAATCAATCGGTTTACAAGCTAGAATCGGTTATCCAAATCCAACATTAATTGAATTAAATCATGGTATTATTAATGCAATGGGTCTTCCCAATCAAGGAATTGATTTATTTACAAATGAAATAGAGTTATTAAAAAGTTCTAAAATCCCCATAATTGGAAGCATATATGGAGCAAATAGTAAAGAATTTCTAAGGATAAGTAATATTATGGAGGATTTAGGGGTTTCTGCGATTGAATTGAATCTAAGTTGTCCTCATGCAAAAAATTATGGTTTAGAGTTAGGTTGCGATACAAGAATTGTTAATAAAATTACAGAGTCTGTAAAAGAAAATACCACTCTGCCTGTTTTTGTTAAATTATCACCAAATGTTACAAATATTGTCGAAATAGGTAAGGCAGCCGAGGATGCAAATGCTGATGCAATAGTTGCAATTAACTCTGTAAAAGCAATGAAAATAAATATAGATTTAAGAAAACCTATACTATCAAATAAGATTGGTGGATATTCAGGAGAAGCAATAAAACCAATTGGAGTACGATGTGTTTATGAATTAGCAGCAAATGTGAATATTCCAATAATTGGCGTTGGCGGAATATTAAATGGGATAGATGTTATTGAATATATCATGGCTGGTGCAAGTGCAATACAAATCGGATCAGGTGTTTACTACCGCGGTTGCGAAATATTTGGAAAAGTGTGCAATGAAATAAAAAAATGGATGAAACAACACGACTGTAAAACTCTAAAAAAATTAATTGGAGTTGCTCACCTATGAATATACCTATTGCCACAAAAATTACCGAAGTAATTCATGAGGCTAAAGGAGTAAAAACTTTCACCTTTTTTTATCCTGATGAGATTATCCCAGGTCAATTTTTTATGATTTGGGTTCCTGAAGTTGATGAAATACCTATGAGTGTATCCATTATTAATGGAGATCAAAAGGGCATTACTTTTAGGAAAATTGGAGAAGCTACAGATGCTTTATTCAATCTAAAAAAAGGGGATAAAATCGGAGTTAGGGGACCATATGGGAATGGATTTACATTACAAGGGAAAAATATATTATTTGTTGGCGGTGGAACAGGAATTGCGATGCTGGCTCCATTAATTCAAAAAGCAAAAAAAATAGGTATAAAATCCTCAGTAATTATTGGTGCAAAAACAAAAAAAGAAATAATCTTTGAAAAAAGAATAAGCAACTATTGTAATAAATTAATAATATCAACAGATGATGGTTCTTGCGGTGAAAGAGGTCTAGCATCAGAAATTGCATTAAATATTTTAAAAAAAGAAAAAATTGATTCAATCAATACTTGTGGGCCAGAGTTAATGATGAAAAGTTTGTTAGATTTTTCCAATAATGTTTATTTTCAAGCATCTTTAGAGAGATATATGAAATGTGCAATAGGGCTTTGTGGACAATGTTGCATAGGTGAAGGTATAAGAGTTTGTAAAGAAGGCCCAATTTTCGATGGGAAAAAATTGAGGCAAATTGAGGATTTTGGAAAATTTAAAAGAGACGCTGCAGGAAGAAAAATATCATTCTAGGTGAGGTTATGTTTCAAAATAAAAAATTGTATTTATATATAATTTTCGGTTTTACTTTAATTATTCTTTTATCTCTTATTACCATTGCAGTCACAACACCTAAATCAAATTTTTGGGCAACTAAAAATACCCAAATAGAAGATTTAATAAATTTAGGTTTTGATGGAACTGATGTTACAATTGGAATTGTAGATACTGGTGTATGTATTGATCATCAAGATTTAGAATCTTTATCTTTTATTAGCTGGCTAGATGTAATTAACAATATTAGCAATTATTACGATGATGAAGATCATGGTACACACATTGTTGGAATATTAGCCGCAAAAGGCTCTTTACAAGGTGTTTATTCTGGAGTTAATTTGAAAGGAATTGCAATTAACTCTAAATATGTAATAGTAAAATCCATTCCACACAATCAATATCTTTTTGATGGTACAAATGATAGTAGGATAGCAGCAGGTATAAAATTCTGTATTAATAATGATGTAGACATTATTTTATTATCAATTGGACCTGGTATTGATTATATAGATTTTAAAGAAAATAGCTTATCTGTTACCCAAATTAACAACGCAATTTCCAAAGGAATTTTTGTGGTAGTTCCAGCTGGAAATGATGGACAAAAAGACAATGGAGATGTAAATTTCCTAGCAAATTTGGAAAATGTAATTTCCGTTGGTGCAATATCTAAAGGTAACTCTATTTTACCCTTTAGTTCAAGAGGACATCAATATCCTCAAACAGTTCATCCTAATAAAAAACCTGAGTTGGTTGCTCCGGGCAATCAAATAACCTCAACAAGAATTAATGGAGCTTATGGGGATATTAGTGGAACATCGCAAGCAGCAGCATATGTAGCAGGCATTATTGCCCTGTTATTAGATGCATATCCTGAATATAAACACGATGGAATGAAAAATGAAAATGTATCAACAATACATTTGTTTAAAGAGATATTTGCAAAAACTGCAAAAAAAATTGGAAATTTAATGAATATTGATGATGAACTTAGTCATGATGATTTATACGGTTATGGTTTAATTCAAGCTTATGATGCATATTTAGAATTGTCAAAATATTAGGGGAGTTTTAAATGGTTGTGTATTATGATGAAATACAAATAACTAGCAGTGGAGAAACAGACATTATTAATTTAACAAATGAAATTCAAAACATTGTTTCAAAATCAAAAATAAAAAATGGAATCCTTTGTGTGTATGTTAATGGTTCCACCGGTTCAATTACTACTATTGAATACGAACCAGGATTAAAAAAAGATATTTCCTTAACTCTCGAGAGAATCGCTCCAAAAAACATCTACTATCATCATCATGAGACATGGAATGATGATAATGGCCATTCCCATGTTAGAGCAAGTTTAATAGGTCCAAGCATGACTATTCCTATAGTAAATAAGAAACTGATTCATGGCACATGGCAGCAAGTTGTTTTTATCGAGCATGATACTAGTCCTAGAAACAGAAAAATAATAGTACAAATTGTAGGTGAATAAAATTATATTTTAACCAAAAATTTACCACATGTTGTAATGAATTCTTGATTTATTAAATCTATTTTCTTTTAATTTATGTTCGCCAGGGTAACCTAATGAAATTAAAGACATTGGAACTATATTCTTAGGTATGCCTAATAATGCTTTCATTTTTGATATTCTCTCGTTTCTAGGGTATATTCCAAGCCAGCATGCTCCGATTCCCAAGGCTTTTGCTGCAATTAAAATATTTTCTGTTGCAGCAGAACAATCTAACATCCAATATCCCTTATATTTTTCTAAATCTAAATCACCACAAACAACGATTGCTTTATCTGCATTTTTTAACATACTAGCATTTGGATGGAAAGAAGTTATTTCATTTAATATTCTTCTTTCATTTACTATAATAAAATGCCATGGTTGTTGATTTCCTGCAGAAGGAGCACAAAAACCTGCGTCTAATAATTGGTTAATAATCTTTTCATCAATCGTTCTCTTAGAATATTTTCTAATACTTCTTCTATTAAAAACCGCCTCCATAGCATCCATAATGATACACAAAATTGTAAATAGAAATTTATTTATAACTATTTGCTAAAATGACTTCAGGGAAAAAGGAAGGAAAGGAAGATAAGAATACTTAGGGGATTGTAATATGAAAGGAATAAATCCTTTCCTTCTCTTCCTCTCTTCAACACATTACTATATGAATTAGTAATATATAAATATTTCCTTAAATAGGTATTTTTTGTAACATTTGTATTATAAATAATAATTAATTTTTATTACAAATACTTAGAATATTAAGTAAATTTTTGAAATTAATGATAGAAAAATTATTCTTTAATAGATTAATCTGGGAAGCCATATGATTAAAAGTATTATTTTCGATTGGGGAGGGGTTTTAATTAATCCTCCATCTGAAGGTATTATGTCTTACTGCTCCCAACACTTAAATGTACAAAAAATTGAATTGAAAAAAATTTATGGAAAATATAAATCAAATTTTCAAAAAGCAACAATATCCGAAAAACAATTATGGGAAAAAGTGTGTTTTAGTTTAAAGGTTGATTTGCCAAAAACTAAATCACTATGGAGAGATGCTTTCACACATTCATATCATGAACGCAAAGATGTCTTTTCAATTATCGAATGTTTAAAAAAAAATGGATATAAAATAGGTTTTATGTCAAATACTGAAATTCCGTCAATGGAATTTTTTAAAGAGTGCAAATACGAATTGTTTGATGTAGAAATATTCTCATGTTTAGAAAAAGTTCGTAAACCTAATATTAAAATCTACGAAATTGGACTGAACAAATTAGGAGTTAAACCTAAAGAATCAATTTTTGTAGATGATCAATTAGAAAATATTATTGCCGCAAAAAAAATTAAAATGAATACGATTCATTATCTAAATTTTAATCAATTTAAAAACGAATTAATAGATTTATCAGTAAAGTTATAATAATAAATGATTATATTTTTTTTTAAAATTAATAACATTTGTACAAAAAATCCTTTTAAATAGACTAAGGAAACATTATTTTTTTAATAAAGAAATTAATAATTCAAATAATATGAAATTACTATTATATGAAGATGCATGTTATTTTTATCTGTCATGTCAAGATATGGATATTATTAAAAATTAACATTGTTGGTTGTGTAAAAAGCAATAAAAAATGTAGAATCAGGCACATCGTGCCCGATATTTATTTTGATTTAAGTTATTTTATTGTATTTATATACCTATTAATGTTTTTACTATTTTCTCTAACTGAGGATATCTTTCACCTAGTTTTTCAAATACTTCATTGTCAAAGTTTTTCTTTAGCCATTCATAGGTTTGATACCTTGCAGATTTTATTGTATTTTGTGAAATAACAGTTTTAGTGTGATCAGTTTTTAAACCAGATAATGTCTTAAATTCCTTGATTTCTCCTTTACTTTCACAAACACCGTTATCAGCAACTGCTCGTACCCAATATGTAGTATCTGAATTCAAATCATCCACATAGGCTTCGAAAGGTCCAGTTGTATTCACCGTTGAAGGTGTTGTACTTTCATCAAGGTTATTTGGATTGTCATCCCCATATTCAAACCAGACATCGCAAGTTGCAGGCCCACCAAGATGCCATAATGTTCCATGAAATATTGCTGAATCCATTGTTACGTCTGATGGTAAATATGTTTCTACGACAGGCATACCAGGTGTTACAGTAAAAATAAGACCAACCCAAGTATCTGCATCATTTTGAGCAATGGCTCTAAAATAATATGTTTTACAACTATCTAGTCCAATAATTTCTGCACTAAAATCACCTGTAGAAGTCATTAATTGAGGATCAGTTTCTTCGCCTAAATAGTTCTCATCTTCTCCATATTCAAACCAAACCTCGCATTCTGCTGCTCCACCTAAGTGATTTAAATGACCATTTAAGGTTGCTGATGTAATTTGAATATTTGAGGCATTATCTGTCCAAACTCTGGGACCTCCAGGGATAAATTTTGCATCAGCTCCAACCCTAATTACACTCTGTTGACCTTGGTATTCACCAACAGCTCTATAATGATATTCTGTAGTTCTTGATAAGTTCCCAATATTAACAGAGAAATAATTTAGTGCATCGTAATTGTCTGCTTCTATTCTATTGTTATAATTTTCCCAGTCGTCATGAGATTCAGTATCCCATACAAACCATGCGTTCCAGTTATGAAAGTTTTCTGATAAAGTTAAATGCCCCCATATTCTAACCTCAGTTCCTGCGGTATCCTGATGATCCCAGCCCCAGGTAGTTATTGCATTGGCTCCTATGCATCCTGAAAGGCTAGTAATTATCATCAATAGCGGTACAGTTGCCACTATTAACAATTTCTTTCTCTTCATATTCATGCATATCCTCCAAATATATAATAATTAAAAATAATAGTAAAACTCTATTTAAATATTTTCATTTAGATACTAATTAAAAATAAATATTGAATATTAATAAAACAAATTAATCTCTTATTCCATCAGTACTAACGGTAAAGACAGCCTCTCCTTCAGCTAAGTGTGGAGAATCTATCAACCTAGCAATTCTCTTTCCACCTTTACTTTTCCTCAGATAAATTCTAAAAGTTGCTGTATGACCAACTATGTGACCGCCAATGGGTCGGGTAGGATCACCAAAAAAAGCATCTGGCTTTGAAGATACCTGATTCGTCACCAATACTATTCCATTATACAAATCTCCCCATCTTAAAAGATCATGCATGTGTTTATTCAATTTTTGTTGCCTATCAGCAAGTGCTCCTCTCCCAACATATTCTGCTCTAAAATGTGAAGTAAGTGAATCAACAATTAATAAACGTGCAGGAAATTCTTTTGAAAGTTCATTTACCTTATCAATTAATAACATTTGATGACTTGAATTGTATGCTCGAGCAACATGTATTTTGCTTAAAATCTCATCACAATCTAAATCGTAAGCTTTAGCCATTTGCTTAATGCGATCAGGTCTAAAAGTATTTTCAGTATCAATATAAAAAACATGACTTTCTAATCCACCTTTTTCTAAAGGGAGTTGAACATTTACACACATTTGATGAACAATCTGCGTTTTACCTGAGCCAAATTCACCGAAAAATTCTGTTATTGCTTGACTTTCAAAACCTTTTCCACCTAAAAGTTCATTAAAACTATTGGATCCTGTGGAGATATAACCTACTTTTGATCTACGCTCAAGAAGAGCTGTTCCAGTCTCAAAATTTCCTACATCTGCTGTTTTTCTAGCAGCTTGAATAATTTTTATGGCTGTTGCTTCACCGATATCAGCAATTTCAGATAATTCTTTTGGTGAAGAAACAGCAATACTCATCATGTCTGAAAAACCAGAATCTGATAATTTTTCAGCAATTGCAGGTCCAACCCCTGGTAAATCATTTATTTTATCTTTACCCATATAACTCCCTACATTAGTGAAAGTAAAATTTATTTATATAATTGTTCTTTAGTTAATTGTAACTATTAAAAGGCTTTGTCTAAAAAGTATTTGATTTCCTCATGATGATAAAAAAATAAAAAAAATCAACAACAGATTGGATAATTGAGTTTTGAGACAGAGCCCTATTAAAAAATTAAATTTTTTCAAGGCTTATTGAGTTTTACATTATTCTCTCTATCATCTCTAAAACAAAACCACTATCATCAATTGTATATCTAGCAATACCGATTTTTTTAGCAAAATTTCTCATCTTTTTAACTGATAGAAACCTTTCAAATGATGATCCCTTCTGTATTACATCAAGTTCTAAAACACAATCGGCAAGTCCTTCCATCTTTCTTTCAAACAGTTCTCCATGTATCCCTTTTGTCATTACTATCAATAAAGCCCCTCTTTTTTTAAGATTACTCACTTTGGATGCATATATTGTTTTAAGTACATCCTCCTGATTATACTGACTCATAAAAAAATCCAAGGAGTTTATTATTATTATGCGATTATTTTCAACGTTTTTTATTGTGTTGGATAAAATCGCTAAAAAATCCTCTTCAACTTTTGAGGTTGAAGGCATACCTTGCGAGCCTATCTCTATAAGTTCCTTAAGATTTAGTTTAGTTCTTTGATGATAAATATTTACTCTTTTTTCTTCTCCTTTTATAATATCTTGGTAATACTTAGAGGAAATATCAACAAAATTAATATTGGGAGTTTTCCAATTGAATCTTTTCATAGTATCGAGAATTTCATCCTCTGTTTCCTCAGTTGTTATGTATGTAACATTACCTATATGAGCAATTTGTTTCACAAGTATTTCAATACTGCTTCCTGGTGATCCCAAAATTATAGTTGTAAAACCAGATGGTATTCCTCCCTCCAACAATCTATCTAATTTTTCAATACCGCTACTGATAAATCCCTCTTTATTTCCTATTTCTGAGGAAATAATAATGTCCTCGCTCATTTTATCATTTAAATATCTAATAATATAGACAGTAAGCTAATTTCAATTATTAAATACCCACCTCTTTTTTCAGTAAAACGTATGTCTTATATTGTTAATATGTTAATCTTATTAGCTAATAAATGAATCACGTAAAACCACTATTTTGTCGTTCATTTGCAGTAATTTATGTGCGTCAACTTCTTCTTCAATTAAAATGCTAATAATATGAATATTATATGATCGTGCTTTGTTTAATAGAACAGATACAAATTCCCTAACAATCTCGGTATCATTATAAACAACTAATGAACTCAAAGAATCTATAATTAAAAACTTTTCAACATCATATTCAATATCTTTGAAAATATTCATTATGTATAAAATTATTTTTTCTAACATTGTAGGACTTTCTATATAGGTACATTCCTTTTTAAGAAGGGGAATACCTGATGATCGTGAAACACAGTCAATAAATTTTATATTTTTGTTCTCAAAAGAATCTTTGAATGTATCTGAGATATGTTTATAGGTATTATTTGCTGTAACAAATGTCCAAACTTCATCTTTTTCAGTATTCATAAAACTAAAAAAAGCCTGTAATAAATCACTATGTCGATTTTCCGGTACTTGAATACCAACTGATTGATTTGCCTTAATTGCAACTGATATTCTTTCTCTCAAGCCTTCAATTACCGCATCTGGCATATTTTTTCCTCCTATAAAATTACCTTTTCTTTACCTTTATCATAACCTCGGATAGATGATTGAACTTTTTGCTGTATAACAGAGTCAAAATCTGAAGACTTCAATAAAGGCATAATCTCAATTCCTCTTTCTGCAGATATATTCATAGCATATTTTGTTCTTGAATGAGAACTGCCTCTCATTTTTACAACTTGGATAGTTCTAATTAAATCTCCTCTTCGATCAACGTCACCTAAAAAGATTATGCCATCAGAGATAAATTCTTCAATTTCATATTGAGAAAACTTGTAAGTTTGAGGTGGGACTTCAGATGTAAGTAATGTAGTACAATTCATCATAGCTAGTGATGTTCCTAGCTTGAATATAAAATCTCTAATCATTTCTCGTGTTTGTAAACGATAACATAGTGCAGTAATTGAATCAATAATTAATCTTTTTACATCAAGTTCATTTGCAATATCCTTTAAAATATCAAGTAATGATCCAGCGTCTTCTACCGTATATTTCTCCGTATCAAGTCCCAATCGTTCACTTATAATTCTTAAATCAATAATATTTACCATTCCTGATTCTATAAGTTTGTTATCGTAAAAATTAAAACCTTCAATGTTTTTCGTCAATTTAAATAGTGGCTCTGTAATTGTAAAAAATACCCCTCTTTCACCCTTTCTAGCTCCATCGAATAAATATTGCATGCATAATGTTGTTTTGCCTGAACCACTACAACCAGTAACTAATATTGTACTTCCAACAGGAAATCCTCCTGCCATCTGGAAATCAAGCTCTTCTACACCTGTACTACAAAACTTAACCTTTTCCATTATCTTCTCCTCACTGTAAGTGCATCTACACATTAGTGAATAAATTAATGCAATATAAAACTTAAGGTTGTTTTTTTATTTTAAAATAAAAATTTATAAATGCTTAATTATTTGGATTGCAACAGAAGAAGTTTTTAATAAATTCGGTATAAAAAAAATTGAATTTATTAAAAAATTGGAAATTTAAAAAATAAAAAAAAAGAGTTAATTATCAAGACAAAATAATATCGTTTATTTCTGTTAATGAAATTAAATTGTTCATCTTAACCATTGAATCAGATATTGTATAAATTATATCCTCAATATATAATGATCTTTTTATGGAGTAACCATAATTGTCCTTCCAGTAGGAACTTTCCAACGGTTCATGTTCATTTGTTTCATTATTTTTGGATTCATGTGTTATGATTCCTTTTAACTCTATTCCCTCTTTGGAAATATTAAAAACATAAGCAGATTCTTTATTATCAATTGAAACAGGTATTACTAAAAGTTCTTTTTCTTTGTCAAATAAAAATGCTTTATGTTCATAAAGTGCTGTCGAATATGACCAATGATAATTATCATCCTCTTGTTGTATTTGATAAGTTGAAATTTCGAGAGGATTTGAGACCTCTTCAACATTAAATAAACTGACCTTTACATTGTTATCTTCTTTGCCTAGCCCAATTACATTATTTTGGTCATATGGGTGTAAATACGTTGAATAACCTGGTATCTTAAGTTCTCCAAGAATTTTGGGATTGTATGGATTTTGTAAATCTATAACGAAAAATGGATCTATTTGTTTAAATGTAACAACATAGCAAATATCGTCAAAAAATCTAACCGAATATATTTCTTCGCCTTGGGCAATATTTTCAATAGAACCGATAATTTCAAGAGATTCATCCAAAATATATATGTTGCTGTATGAGTCAATTGAGGATAAGTAGGAACTCATCATCCAACCATTTACTGTTGTTGCAACCCGCAGATTTCCATTATATTCACTTATTGAAAATTGATTATTTACATAACCTGGGACTGAACCTTGCGAATTATATGTAATATCGCCACTATTAATTGTTATTTTATGAATAATAGTTTTTTCAAATTGTATAATAATCTGTCTTGCAATTTTGGATTTTTCTATTTCATTTATACTATCAGCATATTTTTGAATAATCCATTCTGAAATAGTTGTTTTTTGATAATCTTCTAAATTCAAGGACTCTACTAAATCAAGTTCATTTTTTGCTTCTGTTGATAAAGCAGGTAAAATATATTCATAGACTAAATCTAACATTAAATTATAGTCATAGTTGTTAAAAATACTTGTAATGTAAATATTTTCAGATGAAACGTATATTGTTGATGGATTTCCAAGAATAATAACTTCGGCATTTACATCTTCTGTTTTATCTATTATATTAACAGATACAATATTTGTAAGAGTTTTTGAAATTTCTGGTGAATCTATGTAGTAAATATCTGATATTGCAATGTTTTTTGATTCTCCATCTATTTTCAATTTTGGGATATAAGTTGAATCTTCATCCATGTATAAAACTGGTTCATATGCATATTGAGTTGTGATAATGTATAAATATTCCTCAACCATCCTGGCATTAGAATAATAGCCCTCAATTTGAACATCACGAATAATTTGGGGTTCAGAATGATTAGAAACATCATAAATTTTTACATAGGTTGAGGTTGTGTCTTGCCAATAATTGTATTCAGAAGAAAATGATTCGTCTTTTCCTTCTGTGCCATCAGTATATGATGTATCATTTTTATTTGGTTCTTCAACATCATCAATTTCATAGACCATATCATAAGTTCTATATGCATATGTTTGAGTAATAACTGCAATTTTATTTTCCTTTACAAAAAGGTTTGTTGGAGTTTCTGATTGGTTAAAAATAATTGTTGATAGAATTTTTGCATCTTCTGCTGGAAAAGCATAGATAATATAAAGTTTTGAATTTGAAATTATAAATAAATATGTTCCATCAGTTTTTACTATATCTGGCTCATCTACTCCTAATTCTTGTATATTTGTTTGTGAATAATCATTACTATCTGCACCTATTCCATCATCCTCAAAATTCATCTCACTTTCAAGAGCTGATGGAAGCGCAAATGAATCTCCAGATTTTCTATAAAATTGATTTTCAGAATTATTTTGTAAATAGTTGTTAAAATCATCATAAGATCCAAAATTTAAGATCTCATATTTTGGATATTCAATATTTACGTCAAATTGATTATATATGTTTATAGAATAAAAAATTGCGGCTAAAACTATTACTGATGCTACTGATGCTCCAATTAACTTGAATTTTTTTTCTTTCATAGTTTTCACCAATGTTTCATTTTATAGTGTATTACCATTTCTTATTTATATACTATAATAAATTGTTTGGAATAATCCAAATGATAGAGTGAAAAGCATATCCTTTATTACAATAATATAATGCAGGGGAAGTAAGTTTGACTTCAAGTTCAACTCACTTTATTACTGAAAAATATATTCAAAAAACCTGATTTGGGATAACCTTCAAAAAGTTAATAGCCTAATGATATTTATATATTTTTAATTAAAATACAAGGGACGAGATTTGAACATGGATTCAGTAGTAAAAATTGAATATATCAAAGATATTTTAGATTATATCCAAAAATTCTTATTTTCATTAATCATCATCACTTTCATCATGGAAAATAACAATGTTATTATAAATAAATAGAGGATATGCATTTAAACTAAGAAGAGATGGTGAATATCTTTTAAATGAAAAAATTAATTATAATATTGCGAGATAGATGAAATGGTTGATATGAGAATTAAATGTCCAAAGTGTGCTCACCAGTTATCAGTTGAAGGTAATCCAGGAGATCAATTGTATATTACTTGTCCTAAATGCAATACATATGGTAAATATACATTTCCCATAGAAAAAAAGGAATCCAAAAAAATGGAATGTTTTGAGTCATTAGGTGATAAATGTTTTACAAGATTAAAAACCTTCAACCTTGTTATGGGATTCTTGCATTTAATTCAGGGGAGTTTGATGTTGTTATTAAGTAATGATTTTACTCTTCCTTTAACTTATTCAAATCCTGTATTTAACGAAGTTACTCAAACAATATCACCAGTATCGGAAACATTTTTTGATTTAAGAATCGGGCCATTAGTAGCATTGTTTCTTTTCATTTCAGCATTAGCTCATTTTCTGATAGCAACAGTATTGTATAAATGGTATGTTAAGAATCTGAAAAAACACATTAACCCTGCTCGATGGTATGAGTATTCTTTTAGTGCATCTCTTATGATCTTTCTAATTGCAATGCTTGTGACAATATATGATTTTGGAACTTTACTTGCATTATTTGCATTAACAGCTGTGATGAATCTAATGGGATTGATGATGGAGGTTCATAATCAAACAACTAAAAAAACAAATTGGCTGTCGTATAGAGTTGGCTGCATAGCTGGTTTTATACCATGGGTAGTCATATTTATACCTTTGATAACTGCAGAATCTGTACCAGATTTTGTTATTGTAATTTTCATTACTATAGCGATATTTTTCAATTTGTTTGCTGTAAACATGTATCTTCAATATAAAAAATTTGGAAAATGGCAAGATTATCTATACGGAGAAAAAGTGTATATTATTCTAAGTTTAGTTGCGAAATCAGCACTTGCGTGGCAAGTATTTACAGGGACTTTACGACCTATATAGTTAAAATGCAAATATAGTTATTTATTTAGTTAAAATACGAGATTTGAATATTAATTTTCATAATTTTAGGATTTAAATCTCTTTTTTTAACCACAAAAATTAAAAGAGTAAAAAATCATTGTTTTTCTCCTGTTGAATCTTAGGTATGCAGGGGAAGGGATTTGAACACCAGTTTACCAGTAAAAATATTGAGTGTATAGGGGTGTAGATATCCCATTGGGAATATATGTTTATTCTCCAGTGCCCCTATTCAAATAAGTTTATAAAGATTAACTTAACTCAACTTTATTAAGTGAGTCAGATGCTCATCGTATGTTTATCGATTTATTATCCAGAATGCAATATCTGAAATGACCTCCGCAGCAACATGCCCTTCAATTAGATATTCAGAATTGTATGGATTTCCAGTACCCGCCATGAAGTAATGATTCAAAAATGGATAGGTATGTAAGGTAACATATAGATTATCAAAAAACGTTTCATTCCATCGATTAAAATCTTTCATTGTAACTTGATAATCCCGTTTACCCTGGAGAATTAACATAGGGATATCCAATGATTGTGCAGTTTCCACAGGATCATATGTCGCTAGATCAGCCCAATATGATTTCGGGGCACCAAGGGCAACTTCGCTTTCGTTTATATCAAGATTTTTCACTTTTTGTACTAAAGCCTCAATGGCTGTAATCTGCTCTGATTGATTTGTTCCACTTAGGTTTTAAAGACATCGTGTTTGTTCTAACAGAAATTCCTCAAGATGACGGGTTGCCCTGGCTAATATGATCAACCCAGCTATTTTACTATCTTGGAGTGCTATTCTTGGTGCTAGCATTCCTCCAAGGCTATGGCCGAGTACAAAGATTTCTGATTGACTCACAATTGAGGAATTATTCGATACTTCCACCGCGGCCAATGTGTCATCAATCGTTTCGTCCTGCACCGTGAAATTTTGAATAGCTGCTGATTCTTGAGGATATTGTTTTGTCCGCTTTTCATAACCCAACAATACTATTCCATTAGATGCTAAACCACAGGCGATATCTTTAAATGCTTTATTAGGCCCATATGTTTCATCACGGTCATTTGGCCCAGAACCATGTACAAGAACAACCGCAGGAAATGGGCCGGTTCCCTTTGGTATAGTTAATGTTGCAGGAAATGTCCATTGTCCAGACCCAACAGTAACATCTTCCTCGGTAAATAAACTGGGATTGACATACTGCGGAGGTGTATATTGTGACTCTTCTTCCATTGGTACAATCAGTAAGCTAGTGACTTTCTTTTCAGAATTAAATGATATTTTTACATCAAGAGCATTTATTTTTGAAAAATTACATGTAACATAGACGACACGAAACCGGATTCATTCGCCTCCCGCGTCCGTACAATTTTAGTGATGGTACCATGTGAAGGGATGATTTGCTGCTTCCAGATATCTGCAAATTCATCAGCAGTTATTTGTGATGTAATGGAAGAGTTAAAATAACTATAGACACCAGTATAGTTACTTTCTATGATCATTGTGACAATATCAACTGCCGTAACTTCAATTGTTTATACTGGATGTTGCCTTTGCTCCTCAGTGCATCCAGATAATATGGCGGCTAACAAAATAATTATGACCAGAAAGCACGTTTTTTCTTTCATATTTTCTTCGCCATTTTTTATTTGTTTTATATTTTCAGCATCTTTAACAACTTTAGTAATAATTCTTCTTATTATTGTTATAATAAAGTCCAATAGCAGCAAACAAGTATAGAATTACTACATATTTGATTACACCTAATCCTGGAATACCAAACAATGTAAAATCATTTGGGAAAACTAGACCAATTGTAATAAAAAATACACCAATTACTACAACATAAATACAAAACCAAATAGTAATATTCTGCTTATTCATCTCCCATCATCCTCAAATATAAACAAGTTATCAATTGTAGTTTGTAATGCTTTCGCGATGTCATGTGCCAGTTTAAGGGAAGGATTGTATTTTCCCTTTTCAATGAAGAGAATTGTTTCTCTTCGTACCCCTATCTTTTTTGCTAAATCTTCTTGTGTAAGATCGTACCGTGCTCTTAGTTCTTTCATTCGTGTTTTCATCCTTAATCTCCTTTCCAAGCCAAGTAAAGATATGAGATAAAAAATGCTATTCCTCCACACATAACAACAATTGCTGTGACATAATGCCCCTCGAGGTCATGATCAAATAAAATTCCTGAAATTAATGGGGCTCCAACTGCACTCCAAATTGATGCAATAAAACCATAGGAACATGCCTTATAATTAGTTAGTTTCAAACGTTCATCTTGGGCAGGAAGTCCCTTATTAACATTTTTTATTCTATCCCATATTATATACATTGCTGAAACAACCAAAATGATAACTATTCCTATCAGAAAAAATTCTTCTAATTCAATGTTTCCAGCATTCAATACATAGAATGATAGTGTTACAAGTACTGCTGCCGCTATTCCAATGCCTAATAATATTCCTTTTATATCTTTCATTTTCTAATACCTTCTATTCTATATTTGTTAGATATAACAATTTATTATTTATTACTAACACATTTTTAAGTATTTCAAACATATTATTTTTAATATCTAACATTATGTTAGAATAATATAACATCTTGTATTTATAGTTTTCTACTATTCAAGTATTTTTTGAAAAAAAGTAATTCGAAATGCTTATTGAAATTAGGGAATTTATGGAAAAATAAGCAAATTTAATTAATTTTATGTTTCATACAAGATGAAATGAAAAATACTAAGTCTTATGAGAATTTTCCGTTATGGATTCCATTTATTGCCATTTTAATATCTGTTATTAGTTATGTTATAGGCGCAATCATTCTGAGTGGATATGGTATCATATTCTCAATTTTATATCTTTTTTATTGCTTTGGTGCTGAATTGTTGGTTATTATCAGAAGTTGTAAAGATTGCTGGTACTATGGAAAAATATGTGGTCTTGGGAAAGGAAAGATTGCACCTCTTTTTGTAAAAAAAGGTGACACAAAGAAGTTTGCAGATAGAGACATATCAGTGATTCACATGATCCCTGATTTCCTGGTAGTGATTCTTCCACTTCTTGGGGGTGCTATCTTGTTAATACTGGATTTCTCAATTTTGGTTCTTTCTTTGATGGTTATTTTAGGAGTTTTGTTCTTTGGTGGAACAGCATTTATTCGAGGAACCTTTGCCTGTAACTACTGCAAGCAGAAAGATATAGGATGTTCTGCTAATGAAATATTCAACAAGAAAAAAGAAAAGTGATTGATGTGTCAAATAAAATTAAAGATTTATTAAATTCTCCGATGAAACCAAAGGAGAGAGTTGGAAAGATAGTCGAATCTATTAAGACTGATACATCCTTGTTTAATGAAGTAATGGAGATTTTCAGAACAGGTTCTGATGTTGAGAAAGGTACATGTGCAGAGGTAATGAAATTTGTATCAAAAGATAAACCTGAGGTTGTTATACCTTATCTCGATGAATTGATTAATAATATAAATCATAAAGCATCGCGGGTGAAATGGGGTGTACCTGAATCAATTGGGAATCTGGCAAAGAACTATCTAAAAGAAGTTCAAAAAGCAATTCCCAACCTTTTAAAGAACACCAAAGACAAAAGTACTGTAGTCCGTTGGTGTGCTGGTTATGCAATTTCAGAAATTGTAAAATATAACAATGAAATACAGGATGAACTCATTCCAAAAATTAATGATATTATCAAACAGGAAAAAAACAATGGTGTAAAAAACGTATATCTTAAAGTGTTGAAAAATATAAATTATTAATATTATTTTGATTAGTTAACTTTCTTTAGATTTAATCCAGCGATTGATGCTACAAATTCAATTGATTCTTCAAAAATATCACGGTCTTTTAGATAATCTTCTGATTTGTTCCTGATGATATAAATCCATTCTCGCATCTTTCTTCCCATAGGTGTAAAAGGTTCTATACCTTCTTTTTTTAATAATTCTTTTACACGTGTTTCAGGTATCTTAATACAAACCCCCTCCATATATAGTGAAGCAAAGAGTTTCCCACCTACATAATATGCTGGATGACCATACATTTTACCTGGTTTTACAATTGGTATATCAAGTAAAATTGAATCGAGAACTATCTTATGTTTTTCATCATATTGTACATTGCTCAATAAAATCACCTAAATTATAATAAGTTAATCTAATAATCTTTGCTGACCAGTCAATTTCTGTAAATCACTGATATTCTGAGATGCTTCCAAGCAACCGATATATTTTCCACTTTTATCTCTAAGAGCATAGTACTCAATCATTACCTTCTGTTTTTCTTCATAATCAGGTAATTCAAGGTCAATCCAGAACCGTGCTTTATCTCGTTTCCCTTCTTTCATTTCTGATATTATTGTTTCAACTTTATCAAGACTCTTTTCTGGATGACATTTTTTAACATTACGCCCCACAACTGTTTCAGGTCTCTTGAATATCCTTGTTTTATTTTTGTTCCAAGCAAGAACCTCATCATTTGCATTAAGCACACTGAACTCAATTGGTATTGTTTCGAGAAGTGCTTCTAAAACTTCATCATCTAAGTCTCCAATCATCAAATCACACTCAAATGGGTAATATGATATTAGTTATCTATTTTTTCAATAAAAATATTCTAATATTAAACATCATAATCAGCAAGTAATAATGTTACAAAAGTTGAGATAATTTCTATCAAGATTTTTTCAGGGGGATTAGCAGGAAAGATAGCGGCTAACTATGTTAGCGAAAAAATCTCTTCCTTAAAACCTTATCAAGATCCTATGCATAGTAAAATCCTAGAGCTTAAAAAAATGTATATACGAAAAACAAAACTGACAACTGAAAAGAAGTTTATCAATGCCTATAAAAGATTTTTTACGATAATGTTTCTCATTGATAAATTAGTACCGAATCTCCTTGAAACTCATGTCGCAAAAATCATCGAAAGGGATAAATCTATCTTTGAATCTTATCAATAATCCTTTATTAACTTCTCTTTGTACAATTTAGGTATTAAATTTGCGCAAAGAAATTTAGACTTGCCAAAATCGATTTATTGTGCAAAAACTTGTTTTTCAACATCTTCTTATCCTCTTCAAAAACCAAAACAAAGAATTATAATAAACACAATTAAGGATAATAGGTAACTCTATTGCTAAAAAATCTCCCTAATCCTTTGGCTTCTGATGCATTAAATTTTATAGAAAAACATCACAAGACTAAACCTGATAAAACTATGCTTCTTTTAGTTGGTGATTGTATGGTTGACTACCGTGGACGAGCACGATCACTACTGGATTGGGGAGAAAGAATGGTTATGATTAAAGAGGATGGTACGGTGTTGGTTCATAAGCCTGTAATGCGTGAGCCTGTGAACTGGCAGCCAGCTGGGACAACAATAGAGTATAGTGTTAAAGATAATCAGTTTATCATTAGGTCCCGTCATACAAAGCCTCCTGAGAAAATGAAAATTGTATTCCGTGATCTAAAAACAGTGACGGTGACATCGCTTCATGATCAAGCAAGTTTGGTTATAGCTGGTATGGAAACCGATGTTGTCAACCAAATAATTATCGATCCAAGTATTATTGAGAAGGGATTGCGTATTTCTAAGCGTGAGAAGCATGTTAAGTCTGGGTTGATAGATCTCTATGGTTTTGATATAAACCATATTCCTGTTGTTATTGAGGTGAAACGAAGTGTGGCAAGTATTAGTGCGGTGCAACAGCTACGTATGTACGTCAATGACGTTAAGAAAGATGTGAGGACGGCAAATGTACGTGGGATATTATGTGCGCCTCGTGTTCCTGATATGGTTAAGAAGCTTTTGTTGGATTATGGTCTTGAGTGGCAGGAGATTGAACGACAGGTTGTGATGCCTGATGATTGGCAGAAAACATTGCATGACTTTTAACGGATTTATGAGGGGT
>Ga0272441_10002618_pt1 | contig 36082 bp, 57 predicted proteins | sample SSMProp6N_FD_193582 | JGI IMG/M metagenome (GOLD analysis project Ga0272441, IMG submission 193582) | Marine sediment archaeal communities from Little Sippewissett salt marsh, Falmouth, MA, United States - SSM-Prop-6N | ecosystem: Environmental > Aquatic > Marine > Wetlands > Sediment ...
GATGTGGGTGCGCATGCCCGTTTGACGCTCAACGAGCCAGACATAGCGCCGCACATGGCCAAGGATCCGGATGGTCCCGAAGAACCGTTCGCCGGTAAAGAACCGCAGGGTGTAGGGGAGGCGTATAAGGATATCATGACCAAGGACAAAAAGCACCCCATCCGCTTACGCGGCAGTGTAACAAAGGCGTCGGCATTTCGCGGGCTGTCGCAGATTGTGGACCGCGGTTATGCCCGGCAAAAAGGCCCGGATAGCAACCCCTCGGAAGACGTGGGCGAGGCGTACAAGGACATTGAGACATCTGGTAAGATGGAAACACCTACGAAGACCACGACATCGCACCGATCACGCGGCCGCTCCATGGCGATTCTTGGTAAAGCCAGTCAGGACATGAGTATTCCGGCGGTGAGACCGCCTGCACCAAAACAGACAAAATTGCCCAAGGTAAACCACCCTCTTAAGCCGTATGATTCGGCCCGGGTGATACAGCACGAGCGTCTCAAGAACTACAGCCCAGAAGACCGTGATAACCAGGGCGAGCTGGCTGGTAAGTCGGCACAGACCATTCCGGACCCGGGTGACGCGGCCCGTCGTCTACTTGTAAGGCAGGCACCTCCCGGTCCCCCAGTACAACCCAAGATGCCTAAGGTTCTGTGGCCGGCACAGAAGACGGATAAGGTTAAGGGCCTGGAGTCTGGACAGAAGAAAACCGACAAGGAAGCGGCATACATGCACGGCTTCCTGGACAAGTGCGCCGCTCTCAACGTGGACCTTGACCACCTGTTTAAGTATGGCTACGAGCAATGGGCTGCGATGCCTCCGCCGTCCCTGACCCGTAGTAACTACTACAGTGACACCGGACGCTCAGCGACCGTGGGGAGCAGCAAGACACCGCGTACTGCGGAATCAACGCCATCCCAACGAGCATCCAGCAGGCCGGCCCAAAACCGGTCCTACCAACAGTCACATTCCACAGGACAACAGCAGAATGCAGGCGGCGGGGGCTCTTCTTCGACGACAAACAACGCGCCACGATCCAGCGCCGGTACAAGCCGAACACAGCGCGTTGGACAGGAGCACACGTATCGTGCGCCTGCTACCCGGACAGAAACCCGGACAAAAAGTCCGGATCCTCAGCCGAGGCGCCGACGCAGCTGGCTGAGCGCCCTGCGGTATGATTCCCCGGATGCGCCGTGGCTTGCTCCATCACCGATGTCAACTTACAATCAAGCACCAGATCATCAAGACGCCGGCTACGAGCCCATGGATCTCGGCGGTCTGCTTGGAGCCCTTGTGGGGGCGACAGGCGGCTCTGAGGGCTATTCTGAGGCCCCTGCGCCTATGTATGGCGGAGGGGGCGGAGACGCCGGGGGCGGCGACGGCGGCAGTGGAGGAGAGTAAATGCCAGCAGAATCCAAGAAGCAACGCACGGCCGCCGGTATCGCCTATGCGGCAAAATGCAAGGGTGAGGACGTTTCACTACGTGGCGCATCAAAGCAGATGGCTGAGATGAGTTGCGACAGCCTGCGTGATTATGCCAAGACCAAGGAAAAGGGATTGCCCGAGAAGAAGTCCGATTACGAACAGGGATTCACGGACAGACTTGCGGCCGCTGGCATCAAGCTGGCGGAGGGCGATACACCTTGTCCCGGCAGTAAAATCAGGTCCAAAGGTCAGGGCCTTGGCCTTGGCCGGGGAATGGGAAGGGGTCCGATCGGAGTTCCGGTTGGAGACAAGACAACGATTGGAGTTCCGGTTGGAGACAAGACGATGAACGGGGTTCCGGATGGCAAAACACTTTTGAATAAACTGAAATCAGCACAGAGCAAGAAAGAGAAGCCCGAGGAAAAAGAAGTGAATTTGCCTTGCCCCGGTAGCAAAATCAGGTCCAAAGGCAAAGGCCTAGGTCTTGGCCGGGGAATGGGTAAAGGCCCCATCGGTATTCCGATTGGGGAAAAGGAGGAAAAAGAGAAGGACGACAAGAAAGACGAGAAGAAGTCCGCATATGCACAGGGCTACGCTGACGCATTGAAGAAAGCTGCTGAAGCGGGCATCGTCAAGGAGGCGATTCTCCAAAAACTGTTGGCCATGCTCGGTAAGGCAGCGCCCGTTGCAGGACGTGCGGCAAAGACGGTGACCCCGGCGGTTAAGACCGTTGCCACAAAGATGTCCCCCGGAGCACAGCAGATCGTTGATTTCTATAAGGCCATGATCGCAAAGAACCCAGCCATGCAGAAGACCCTGGCTGGGGACGCGAACAGACTCTTGGCCCGCTATGGCCGTGCGTTTCCGAAGAGCGGCGAAGCGACAAGGATATACCTGGAAGGCGTACTTGAAAAGTGCGCAGCGGCCGGTATGGACAGGGGATCGTCGATGAAGAGGATAGTCATCCCGTTGCTGTTGGCGCTCCTCGCTGGGGGTGGAGGCTACGCAGCAGCGCGTGGCGTATCTGGTGTTAAGCAGGATCTTTCCAAGCTGTGGGGCGGCGCTAAGGATAAACTGCAGCAATACAAGCTTCAGAAGCCGTGGAAAGAAGTAACCCGGTTCCGTAGTCCGGTCCAGGTTCCTTGGGAGACTAAGCGCGTACCGCAGAGCCCGGTCAAGCGGAAAGGACTTTTGGATATGTTGGGATAAAGGGTTGACACGCGTGCGCGTAGCGTGTACCATGACGACAATGAAATCTGAACGGACAACTAACGAACGTACTGGGCATACACCCGGACTGTGTTTGCTCCCGGGAGGTGTGTAGCCGCCTTACGCCCACAGTCTATACAGGCGGCCTTTTCGGGCCGCCTTTTTTGTCGGTTTTGGAGGTAGAGAATGACAGATGAAGCCATTACGATTGAACAGCGAGGGTCAAAGTTCTGTGCCGTCCATCTTGTTGATGGATACCCGGTTGAAGCCACCGAGGTATTTGATACGGAGGATGCCCTGATAGACATGATGCTGTCGGGCCGAGCGGGTTGGAGTCAGCGAGTTGAAGCGACTACAGCATGGATACACGCCAACGTAGGGGTGACTGGACGATGAAACACGGATGCAAGACTTGCGGAAACGAACTATTTGTGTACAGAGTGCAAGGCAACGGCCGCAGATTGACGGGCGTGTAGCCGAGTGGTTAGGCGGGGGTCTGCAAAACCTCACACCCCGGTTCGATTCCGGGCATGCCCTCCAATTTGACGTAGATTAGCGAGTTTACGACGAAAGGATAAACTATGCATCCATGCGAACTCGAACTGAAGGAACTGAAGGAAATCGAACGTCAGCTCTTTGCCGAGGAGAGCACAGACGAGAACATGAAGAAGTTGACGGCGGTCCAGTCGCAGATCAAGCGGCGCGAAAAGGAGGAGGCGAATGCAAATGCCGAAGCCGGCGAAACGAAGGATACCGGAGAGTCTGCCCCCAAAGCTGAGAACTTTTCTCGGCGACGCAGGCATTGAGTTCTTCCGGAACATGGTTGAGGAGCACGGTCGCATCGACGCCGTGTATATGGAGGGACGGATCCCTCACCCTGTGCATTTTCGGGAAGGTATGCAGATACGCAACTTCATGCGTGAGCAACCCGAGTGCAAGGGCTGGACGGATCATGAATACGACGACAATTGGGTTAAGGCTGTGGAGCAGGCGTTGAACTACGTGGTGCCCCCACTGCCGTGGTGGAAACGGTTATTTACCAAGAGGTCCGTGGCGGAACGGCATACGCGCCTGCCTTAGGAGCAGGATTGTGGGGGTTCGAATCCCTCCGGGCCTACCAGATGAGGAGCGCGAATGAGTGAATACGAAAAAGGACTGAATGGATGTGAACACGCGTGGCGCCATGTTGCCGACAGGAACTCCGGGAAGCCCGGAGAGCTGGCAACCCTGAAGGTTGAATGGTGCACAGCGTGCGGGTGCCTGGCGCTGGAAGAAGGTAAGGGAAAATGGCACGTCATGTACCCAGATTCACAGGACGGAAGTGATGTATGAGTAAAGAATGGCATGAGAAACTGTACGAGAAATATGGGTACATCTTCGAGCACCGGATTCGTAAACCGGGCCAGAAGGTGATTCTGCCCATGCAAGCTGGATTATGCGTCGGCGATGGCTGGCAAACAATCATCGAGACGCTGTGTTACCAGCTGGACCAGTATCGAAAGAACTACGGCGTGATCACACGCGCCCAGCAGGTGAAAGAGAAGTTCGGGGGCCTACGCTTCTACTCCTCTACGGAAGTGGACCCCGAGACGATCAAGGTAGAAAAACGATGGTGGGCCGACCTTTTGGAGTGGTTCATCGCGTGGAGGCACTGGTGGTGGGAGCCCCGGTTCATGGACAAGTGGCGCATGCGGCGTATGTCGCTGTGGCGTCGGAATGCAAGGCGATATCTCCAATTCAAGAACGGGGGCACGCCGCTCAGGAATCCATACTACGTTGACTTCGGATACGCAGTGGGCAAGGTAAGCGGTGCGGTGAGCATGGCCGAGGCCATGAGTTATTGTACGTGTGAGCAGTGCGGGCAACCCGGTAAGTGCCGGGGCGACAGGGCCTGGGTTGTTACGCTTTGCGACGACTGTGTAGCGGCGGAGAAACAAGAGAATCGTGGCCCTGTGGCGGAATCGGCAGACGCGCAGGTCTCAAACACCTGTTCCTCCGGGAGTGAGGGTTCGAAGCCCTCTGGGGCCACCAGATAACGAAGGGAGCATATGGAACTGACGAACTATAAGATGTTGGGTATAGGTGCCGTGTTGGGTATTGTTACCGGCACCTGGGAGAAGATCAAGACCCTGTTGTACAGGTTCTATTCGCTGTTCGTGATAACGATGAAGGTCGAGGGAGCTGCGGGATATGCGATGTCCATGTACCTGATCCGGAACTTCAAGCGGTCCCGGGTTGGCGATATCGAGATCGATGGGTACAACGACTACGTGAGGCCGGTCAAGCGCAATCAGCTGATTGCGCTGCGCAGGATACCAAATAAGGCCATGATATGGTGGAAGGGTTGGAAGCCTATGAGCGTATCCAGAGAATGGGAGACGTTGAAGCTGCGGTTCGTCCGTGGGATGTTCAGGCCGGTGCAGCTGGTAGAGATGGCAGTCGCGGCCTACAACGATAACAAGTTCATGCCCGATGAAGACAGCATCCGGTTCTTCGTTGCAAGGAAGCAGGGTACAGTTGGCGTAAAGCCCTTGGCCGACTGGGGTGCCAGGAAGGGTAGTGCAGACGACGAGGAAGTAGAAGACAAGTCGCGGCACAGTGTGCACACGGCTGACAAGTATACGTCCGAGGTGATTGGCTGGGAGTTTGATGATATCGGCCAGCCACACATCACGGATGCGATAAACAGGATGTCGCTCACCCAGGACCAGGAGGCGGCGTTCGAGGACATCAAACGATGGAAGGATAGCGAGGGCTGGTTTAAGGAACGTGGAATACCGTGGAAAACCGGGTGCCTGCTGGTTGGCCGACCAGGCACCGGGAAAACCATGTTCGTACGTTCGACAGGCCAGGCCCTGGATATGCCGATTTTCATCTTTGATTTGGCGACGATGACGAACCAGGACTTCGTCGAGGCCTGGAACCGGATAATGGATTGGCTGCCGTGCATAGTAATGATAGACGACATACATGCGGTGTTCAGTGGGACGCACAACATCACGCCACATGGAGAGGAGGCAGCTCTAAGTTACGACTGTCTGATAAACACTCTGGACGGCGTACAGAACTCGGAAGGGGTTGTGATCATGATCACGGCCAACGATACGAGCAAGGTTGACCCCGCAATAGGGGGCCCGGACGGAGACGGGAACATGCTTACGCGGCCCGGGCGCGTGAACCGGATCGTACAATTCAGGGCCCTGGACGATGCCGGCCGTGAGAAGATGGCCCGGAGAATACTCGGTGATTTTGGAGAAGAAACATGGCGGCCACTGGTGAAAGCCAACCGGGGAACGACGGGAGCACAGTTTGAGCACGTATGTACTCAGCTGGCCCGCAAACTGTGGTTGGAACGGGACCCGGACGCACCACCGCTTACAGGCCATGTGCCCATGAGCGAGCGGTGTCCGAAACGGAGGCGTAGCAGCGGTGACGCGCCTGCGGCCATTGAGGAGCTGTTCAAAACGTAGGCCTTGTGGCGGAACTGGCAGACGCGCATGCTTGAGGGGCATGTGGGGTAACTCGTGGAGGTTCGAATCCTCTCAAGGCCACCAACGAAGGAGAATACGAAATGATAGGCGACGAACTCAATCAGATTATCAAGGATCTGCTGGCGAGCGAGGGTAGTCCCGATGATACGGACATATTCGCGCTCGTTCGCAAGGAACACCTTGACAAGCTGCGCACGTACGTGGGTGACCTGGGTAAGGCGCAGTTCGTTATGGCCCGGGCCGATGACTGGGAGGGGCTGTACAAGGACGGCGTGCTGAAGGAGGAGGGTCACAGGATACCGCTCCACCGGCTCCTGGATGAGCTGGGGATCGAGTACAACATCAGGTGGGTCGACGACGAGTGGATGGAGGATAGGGGGAACCTGCCCCAGAACCTCAGTGAGGTAGCGTTCGAATCTGAATAGAAAGGGCGTTGTGGCGGAACTGGCAGACGCGCTGCGTTCAGGGCGCAGTGGTAGCGATATCGTGGAGGTTCGAGTCCTCTCAACGCCACCATTTGCATAGATAATGAATAGAAAGAGCCCGGGATATGCGGCACGGCAGCCGCCCATCCCGTATGGGGTGACAGCAGCAAAACACATTGCAGGTTCGAATCCTGTCCCGGGCTCCAGCGAAGGAGGGCAATGAGCACGAACTGCATACATTGCATCAAGAACGAACGTACGGGGCCAGATCTCCTGTGCGACGAATGCCGAAAGGCCGAAAACAAAAAGAAGCCGTGGCGCGAAGCCGCAAAGAAGCGATACCAGCGTGACGGTGAAATCGAAATCGACGACAACGCCGAAGTGAGCTTTGGCGACGATCCGGGCGCGTATGTGCAGGCCTGGGTCTGGGTGCCCGACGAAGACGCGAACAGGTCGGCAGCCGCCAGAGCTTGCGTAGAGTACACGCGCCATGTGATGGCGCACGGGTGCAAGGTCCGCGAATTTGTGGACAAGCACCTGCCGCCACTACCGAAAGACGAAGAACACAGAGTCGGAGGATAGTGCAGTCTGGTAGCACACCTGGTTTGGGACCAGGTGGTCGGGGGTTCGAATCCCTCTCCTCCGACCAAAATATCAAGGAGAACACGAAATGGCAGACGACACACCGTACGTGATCGTGCAGTGCGATGACTGGGGAGATGCTCATAGTGGAGATGTTGACCGTAGCTTAGTGGTAAAGCAGGGGACTGTGGCTCCCCGGACGGCGGTTCGATTCCGCTCGGTCAACCCATTTGCTGGAGACGACACATGCGAACTATAGTTGTAGACACGCCCTTTGGAACATTCCGGGTACCCGACACTTCCGGATACGTAGTCACAGCCCTTAAGCGTGGGAAACTGGATCAGGAAGACGTAGTGGACACTATACTTAGGTACTTTCAGCCAGATAAAGCATTCGCGGATGTGGGTACCTTTGTCGGGGTGATGATCATCTACCTGGCCCAGAAGTTCCCTGAAGCCAGTTTCTATGCCTTTGAGGCAAATCCTGAAATATACGAGCTTTTGGAAGATAATCTGCAGCGCAACAAGGTGAAAAACGTTTTCCCTCGGCATGTTGCGCTTTACGACGGAACCCGTCATAAAATACGCTTTCCAAAGCCCGAAATCACACGGAAACTCCACGGGTACGGTATGTTCGGCGTAGACCCCGACGCCACGGACGGCTGGGAAGTCGAGGCCGTATCGTTGGACGAAGTGCTTGCTGATATTCCCGTGGGTTTTGTGAAGATAGATGCTCAGGGCGCAGATCTTGCGGTAATGCGCGGGGGACGTGGCATGATTGCCAAGCAAGCACCTCTAATATTATTTGAGTATGCGAATACCCCGACCGCGGTGCGCTTCGGAAAAGCGTATTGCCCGTTTGATGAGCCGTTGTCGGACTATTACAGGTTTGTCGATGAGATAGGGTATGAGGTGGTATGGGACAGCGGGATGATTAACCGCGATTACCTAATCCGCAAGCGAGTGGCGCTACCGGTACTCTAAACGGTGGCGTAGCAGCTAAAAAAAGCCCCTACGTCAGTAGAGGCTTTTCTGTCCGAACAACCGGCGCCACCAGGGTACGTCAATGGCGTACGCCTGGACGAGATGCACGTAGCCCGGATAAGTGTGCTTCAGGCGTTCGCGCATCTCGTGCATGGCCGATGTTTCGGTATCGTTTTGATTGTCCAGGTACAAGCCGCTGACGACCTTGCTCCCCCATTGTTCGGGTGCTGTGTAGGCTTCCCGTTCGAATGGATCTGGGACAGCGGCCCAGAAAACAACGTGTCGTTTCATGGCAGTCCTCCTAGTAGCCATACACTTCGAACTCTGAGAGGCCGACGTTTCGGCCTTTAGCGGTCACGACTACAAATTTGACCCACGTCGTTTTCTTTGGCCGGTGGATCTTGATTTCCTTGGCTGTTCCCGCATTGGGCAGCGGCCCGGTTTTGATTTCGCTGCCGTCGCTGAAGACGAGCTTACCGTCAAATATCGGGGCGCCGTCGATCACGCGATCGTACAGCACGACCCGGCTGATGGTTTTCTTCGTTTTCCATGACAGCTTGATCCACGCGCCCGGGCCTTCGTGATCGGACGCCCAGGCGGCTTCACGTACCCCTTTCACGCCGTCAATTGCCTGTTGGCCTATCAACCCACGCCCGTAAGTGGACGACGTGGTGACCGTGGCCTCCTTGGCAATGTTCTCGACCTTTCGTGGCCGGCGTGTGTACGTGGCAACCTTCGCTTCCTTCTTTTTGCCTTGCGCCTCATCGAAGGCTTCAAGCTCGGTCTTGATCGCCAGGGCGTCTTCGAGTTTGCCCCGGCGCGTCATGTCGAGCTTCATCGATTCCAGTTGCTTCCGGTACGAGCGGTGGATGGGCGCCGTCGCCTGATCCAATGCCTTTTGATACCGGTCACGCAGGAGCACGAGCTCCAGCGGTTCCAGCTTTTCCTTACCTTCATCAGCTCCCAGAGGGAGCGTCAGGACCAGGATCATCAGTGTTATGAGTACCTGTCTCATTTTTCCATTTCCTTTCTTGGAGCGCTTCCGCTTGCTCCTTTTCTTCCCGTGTGAGTTTGCTGTGCGGTTTGTCGATTAGATACCACGTGCCGTCGTGCAAATACACGGCTACCGCTTTGGAATAGTAGTCCGTGTTGACGATCGTGTATCCTTTGTTGATGTAGTTGAGCCGCTGGTACTTTTCCCAGCACTCTCGGTCGAAGTCTTCGGACTCGAAGATGTCTCCGTACAACTCCTGCATCCAACACACGACGACCGGCTCCGGGATCGGGATCCCGCCATTCCATCCCCGATCCTGGGGATAACATCCGACTACCAGTCCCTTCTTCATCGTGGGTCTCCTTTACCCTTGGCTATTGCCAGTATGGTCGTAGCGATGCACACCGTCAGACCAAATGTCAGAACCACGTATGCAAGGGCTGCGACCAGCAGCTTGAACAGATCCGGCATCGCACCGGCCCGGAGTATCGGCTGCACCATCACAATGAAGATGGGCAACGCCAACACAGCGGCCAGCGATACGATCCCGATGACCTGAAGTTTAACGTTCGGTTTCATCTCGTTCTCCCTTTTTCTTGTTCCGTTCGCGCAGCTCAGCGTACTTCTTTCTGTCAATACGGGACTCGGTGAATTTGCCCAAATATTTACCTAACAGTAATGTGTACGCAATGCCACGGGCGACGATCTCCACAATACAGTCAGGGGCGTCGCGCCCGTTGCTACATGAACCGGAGATCACGCCGTCTTTGTCCCTGCTCCTGTTTATCCAGCTGTAGAGCATCGGCACAAACTCTTCGTCGTCGGGTTGGTCTGCGCTGAACGTATCCTGAATATCGGGATTGTCACCGATGGTGAATACCCACCACGCGTCGTAGACTTCTTCTGGCTCTAGCTTTTTTCCGAGTGTATATTCCAGGTGTCCGACGTGAGCCAGGAAGGTACCTACAACGTCGTACACTCTGTCATCGAACTCTTCCACAAAATAGTCTAGCAGCCGTATTCGATTCATCTTCGTTCTCCTTTTTGTTGAAAAATAAATCTACACACCTTCATATGGTCATAACGGGATTGCAGGCAAAATTAAGGATTTATGAAGCCAGAGCTCAAATGCTGGGGTTGCGAGCACCGGATAACACAGATTTGTGTCTTTCCGGATCGCGAAGAGCTGGCCGGCTGTCACCTGCTGACGAGAACGCAGTGGGATAAGGGATGGCATCCAGGGCCGCCAACGTACCAGAAAAACTGCCCCTTAATACGCGCACCCGGGCAGTTATAACTATGTGAAGATTAGAGGGACCTCGTTCTGTATTGGAGGACAAACAATGTGTACAGTAGCAGCCCGAACAATGGTTGACTGTGGTTGGTGTCCCGAGACAGAATGTGGGTGGCATCCGATCCACAGATTACATGTTAATGATACGCCCAGTACCAACAGAAAGGAGTCAGGGCAAATGGTAGAGCAGCAGGAAGGAACCGAGGGACAAGAGCAGCAGCCGGAGGCTGATGCAAAGAAGCGGACGCGCAAAGCGCCCGAGAAGCCGTTCATGATCCAGGTGCAGATCAATCTCAAGGACAAGCTCCCCGAGGGTAAAATCGACGTGGCCTGGGTGGATGTACCGGTAGATAAGAAGATCGAGAGCGCAGCCGATGCCTGGAAGCTCGTTGAGAGCCTGGAACGTGAGGGCACTTACCGCGTGGTCCAGCATTGCGGGGAACACGTACTCGAAGTCAAGAAACAGACGGTCACAACGTTGAAATGACCCAAGCGCTTTACTTTGAAGTCATGCCGATGGTGTGTCCCGAATGCAGACGGGAGATCCAGCATGCATGGTGCGCCGGCAGCGGCAAGCTGCGTTGCCCCCTGTGTACGGCCGTCTTCGAGGACAGCCGCGTGGAGGCTGTGAAGCGCAAGCCCGTGTCGCCGGAAGAGCTGCAGGAAGCCCTAAAGGAATACCAGAAGAAGTGGGAGCAAGAGATGACCGAGAAGGTCTACGAGCTTCCCGAGTTTGGTATCCGCGTGGGGCTGTGCCTAGACGCCGACGGGAAGGCCCACGGCGGCAGCATTGACTCCGAGCTGGTCAAGCCGGACATGAAACTTGCATTCGACGACCCGAAGGACTTTGAGGTTTACAAGGCGGGTATGGATGCGATAGAATCCATGATATTGGCCCATGCCATGGCCGGGATAGTCATCGACTTCCCAGAGTACGTGGAGGGGGTCAGGACTGTGATCGAAGCAATCGAGAACCGGCATGGTCTATGAGTTACTATACAACGCCGGGAGTCACCTGCAGGAGGAAGGCTGACATGCAAAGACCTGACTACATGAAATATGACGGAAGATACCCAGAACCACCTTACGACGAGGAATGCGCGGATTCCTCCTGTACGGTGGACTCATTTGTTGGACACCCTGAACGTCTAGGCGAAGGTCGTGCGCAGGACTTGAACGACCACTTGACGAGGATGGGCCAAGTACGGCCCGACGGGGATCGAGGCCCGCGTATTGCACGCATACAGCCGAGTGACGGTACATCCGGCGCTGCCGTCCTCCTTGGGGTGTCCAACTACTGGATTAGAGCGCTCTGTATAGTAACCCGAAGTATCAGCTAATGGGGGTGACATGGTTTCGACGGGCGCATGAAGCGCTCAGCTGCATGCCGAGGAATGGCAAGGTTGGCCTCGTAAAAAGCCTTCCACTTCAGAATAACCGACAACGTTATTCAATTCTCTGGTGCAGCGAAGGCTCCGGCCCTCGCTGCTGCGTAAGCAACCAGCGTCGTCTCTCTGATGCCGATAGGGGATGACGGCGACGACATCGGATAAGGCCAAAGGGCGGCTCCGGTCCAAGGCACGAAAATAACACAGAGTTGGCAATGGGCCCCTGAAGCCATACATGACGGGGAGGCCTTCCAGGATGTGCCGAAAACACCTGGAAAAGCATGTAGACGCTGTGTGCGACAGCGAACCGGACCCGGGTTCGATTCCCGGCACCTCCACCAATCACGATTTAAGAAGGGAGAATCGAGATGAAATTAACACCAGAGGGGAAAGCGAATCTGGCGAAAGCAATCAGCGCGTTTCTTCGCCAAACGACCACTCACTGCGAGTACAAACAGGCGCATGTTCCCGAGGGATGGGCTCATGTGAAAGTCGACACAACAGGCAAAGAATTGGCCGATCTAGTAGAGAAAGAGCTGTAGCCGGGCAGTTAGTCCCGGCCGTTTCCTGTTTCGTAAAAACAGGTGGTGGACACGGCGGGGAAACCCAAGCCGGCCCCCGGGCCCCTTTTCGGAGGGGCCCTTTCATTTTCAATGAAACAATGAACAGTGAACATCTAAAACGGAGGCAATATGAGCACGAAGTACAGAAGTGTAGCGAAGCCATATCAGTACCCCGAATGCTCTGCCGACACGCCGCGCAAGCACGCCTTGATGCGGCAACTAATACGTGACCATATTGCGTACTTCAAGAAGCACGCTGCCGGCACGTATACGTTCGTCGACCTGAATGCGGGGCCGTACTACTACGACAGGCCAGAGGGCGGGAGCAACAAGTCCAAGTGTTCATCGATGATATTCGTCGAGGAAGCACTGGCGGCAAAGATCGAATTCAACGCCCACCTTGTCGACGCGGATCCCCACATCTTTGGCCTGTTGAACAGCAACATCGCATCAACACATCGCAGGCTGTTTGGTGTCTACGTGCACACCTATTGCTTGGACAATCTCACGTTTGTGAACAGTTCCAAAGTCATGTTCGCGATGAAACCGCCTTGTGGGCTGGTGATTGCGGATCCAATAGGCGTGGGCGACAACGAATTCAATGCGATCAGTAAACTGGGTGTGTTTCCGGGTCTGGACTTCATCATGAATGTCAACCTGAACGCGATAGCGCGACTTCGGGTAAATCCACGGGTAAAGCACCTGAACCACACCGTGCGCGATTACATAGATCGTATTCCGCGCAGACACAAGTTATTCGATCCGCCGGCGGGCAGTAGACGCTTTTCGATGATGGTTGCATCGGACAACGGCTACATCAAGTATGCGGAGTCGTTGGGATTTAAGAAGGCCATTGCAGCCTAACTCGAAAGGAGAATACGATGTCTGGGAAGGTCAATACAAAAGAATACAAGGCGTCCAAGCGCAGACTGGTGAAGACGGCCTCAATCGATTACGAATACTGGGAGCAGGTAACAGAACAGGTTGACAAGGTGCTGGCTGACCTCGGGGTTGATCCGATAGCAGACGGCGTGTACGACCTGTTCACACTGCCGGCGGCGATGCTCAAGGTGCTCCGCGTGCCTCCTTATCTTGCCGCATCCAACGAGATCAAGTACCTTAAGAAGCTGAATCACCCGTTTGAGGTGTGGACGCCGCCTGCAGCTGCTCACGGTTTCGTGGAGTGCAAGATTAACCGGAAATTCAGCGCGGCTCGGGCAAACGAGTGGCAGGTTACACTCGCACGCAACGAGTTTGTGCCCGAACTGGCCAGATTGATCTTCGATACGGAGTCCAGCCTGTTTACGGGCCAGCACCTGTTGTCGGTGTCATGGATGTCGGATAGCAGCGTCGTGTACCAGGTTGTGCGAAACGCACGCGCTGAGCGCCTGCGTTTTCACGAGGGCAACGGTCGTAAGCAGAGTGACGCAGACATGTGGATGCGTGACCCTAACTGCAAGTTCAAATCGGACAAGCAGTACAGGACAAAGATCACAACCGCTGCCAAGTGGTGGCTCAGGGCGGAGCGCAATCACAATCCCAAAGGTGAAACAATCCGGGCAGATCACATGAAGATGTTCACGGCCTTGCAGGACACGTTGGCGGTTGTCGTTAGCTGGTTCGAAGGCACCTCCAGGCAACGACAGAACCGCGCTTCGGCGTGGGCTGCGTTCGGGCACGCCTACGCGCTGTATAAGAAGTCCAAGGCGCTGGAGAATCTCGAACTGGCGGCACATGCTTTTGCGCGCAACGCGTGCATACCCAAGCACGTGTACGGGTTCAGGGAGCTGGCAGACATCTACGGCGACGAGATATCTGACGGAGAAACCAGCGAGCAGCGTATGTACAGCGAGCTTCTCAACATGCTGATCATACTCCTGGAAACAGGCGAGTGCAAGAAGCTTAAGCGTTTGCGCACTGTGAGCGATAAGCGCATTGAGCAATTGCGCGGGCACTTTGGCATAACGACGGACCACGTGCGGAAGCTCTTGGGATTGCCCAAGGCGGAGCCACAGAAGATCAAGCCCGACAAGAAAGTGAGTAAGAAAGCGGCATAACCAATACGGCCCACGCACACCGGTGTGCGTGGGCCGTTCCACATATAAACACGGGCCGGCCTGTTCTTAGGTGCGGCACCAAAACACGTAGGAGATACGATGAGCGAAGGCAACGAAATGGAAACAGCGGTAAAGATCGACATCAGCAAAGAGGACATTATTGACCACGTGGTTGAGAAGCACCTGGAGCCCATCCGGGACCAGCTGATGGAGGTCCAGATCCGGCGCCAGAAGGCGCGGACTGAGTTTGAGGCCCTGAGAACGGATCTCAACAATGCGCAGCGAGCGGCCGTGGACGACCAGCTCAAAGAGCTGGTGGATATCGACGCGGTCAACAAGCTGCTTGAGCCGATCAAGGCCAAATTGCGGCTCACGTGGGGAGATATGCACATCGACACGCGGAACGGTGCGGTGACTGTTCAGCCCATGCTGGTGTCGGAGAACCACGACTCTTACCTGAACTGTTACGGGGTTAGGCTCCAAGTGGCCGCCAACCAGGAGATGAAACGGTTGGACGAAGAGGTCCAGGCGAAGTCGATCGAATGCAACAAGATCGGAGACGAGTGCCAGGCGCTGGCGGCGCAAACGAGCGAGCCCACTGTGCGCCGGCTGCGCATGCAGGTCAAGAACCGCATCATGGATACGGCCATGGCCGACATGAACGGCAAGCTCCAGAAACTGTTAACCGAGGGCAAACCCGCAGAAGAATCTGCAGCTTAGGGGGATAACTATTTCCAAGTGGGAGAGTTTTGACTACAGAGGACGGCCCAGCCGGGCTTCCCCGTCGGGAAGCCCCGGTTGGTGCCGGGCCAATGGTCTGAAGCTGTTCAAGGAACTGCTGAAAGACCCGGGTTTTTTACCGCGGCTGGATGCCACCATCGATGAGGCTGTTGACGAGATCAATTCGAAGGGCAGCCCCGGCTCCGGACGATCCGTCATCCGGGCCCTGATCATCGGGCACATAGACGGCCGTAAGGAATACAAATACGCCACGTCGTCGGGTATGACGAACATGCGACGGCTTACGGGGTACGCCGCGGGGTGCATCATCAAGGAGTTCGTCGAGGGGAACTGGAACCTGAAGAAGCGACCTATACCGGAGCCAGAGAGGCAACGGCGTCATGACTTCGAGACCATGCGCTTCGGCGAATTCATGGACAAACACGAGCCACAGAAGTCGTGTGGCTCAGAGAAGATCCGTAAGTTTGCGTCCATATACGGCATGCCGGGTCCATTCCCCGGTCTCTCCCGGATCGCGATAATGGACGTGTATCGGGGCCTGGCTGAGCAGGGTATAACGCTGGACGTGCAGAAGACAAGAGAATGTCCTAACATCGATCTGAAGTTCGATGTGGGGAAATATAACTGGTGGTCAATAGAAGGAGAAACGATGAAGTTCAAGACCGAGGAGTTGAAGGAAAAACTGAAGGCGAAGCGGGAAGAGTTCGTGAAACTGGCGGACAAGCAGGCGAATGCCGCGCAGCAGGCGATCCACGACCAAGTGGACAGGGCGATCGAGGCCATCCAGGGCAGCGGTATTACAAACGTCAACGCCCAGGTGTATATCCCGGCTTTCGTTAACAAGACCCAGCAGCTGATGGCGTACGATGCGCTCATTGCCAAGCTGGAGCTCTGCGCCGATGAAGCGGTGGAACTCAATGAGAACCAGCTGGGTAACCTGCTGTGTCCCGATAACCTGTTCAACCTGGTTTCGGCAACACAGCGGTCGCTCCAGGTCACGATGCACTAAACGTTTATCCGGACATGGTGTAGGTGCGTAAGGCGGCATGTGTAAGCTGAAAAGCCGAACACACACCGACGTGGGTAAGTTCAGCGCGACCCAAAGAGGAAACGGAGCCCGGAACGACGAGAACTTCGCGTTGGCCGGCTTTGTCGTTCAAGCGTCGGAGCGAGCAGAGGTGTAAGCCCTCTGTCCGGACACTTATGATGCGGGGAGCGGTACCCGGGAGTCAACGGCAGTGCCACTGATCTCGGATGCTAGCTCACAAGGGACACGCGCTGCTCTTGGCGAGCTCCCCGCTCTTTTTATCATTTGAGTTGCTTTTTGGCTTGCTTCCTGCTACTATAAACTGCGGAGGAGAACGACGATGAAGTGGTTCCCAAAAAGGGGACAAACGTCCCCAAAATGGGGGCAGCTCCTGAACATCGTTGTGATCATTTCTCTGCTTGTGGTGGCCGCATACAGCCACAGCCGGGCTAACGAAGCGTCCCGACGGCTGACCGCCATTGAGCACGAACGGGAGGAGTTGAACAAACGGTGGGCAGAAGCAGCCCTGTTGGAAAGCAGGCTCGGCGCCGTAGAGGATCGGTGGGAAACGATGTACCGCACCGGCGTACGTCAGTCCGCCGAGATCGAGATGCTGGCCTATAAGCTCAACCTCCTGAACGTGGCGATAGCGGAACAGCTTGAAGCCCTGGAGAATGCGCTGCGTAAGCGTAGCGGCTACAACGGCATGCGCCACCTGTAGTCTGCCTTCCACACCTTTGATTTGAAACCCATTTACATGGGCACAGTCGAACTGTGCCCGGAGATATTACTATGCCCATCGATTTTGAAGCCATCAAGAAGTCGCCCCCGGGCCTGGAACGGGCCAAGGCGATTGCGGTCATCGCCCATGCAGGGCAGTTCCGCAAGTTCGGCAACGAAGAGCCCTACGTCAAGCACCCGGAGCGTGTGGCCGAGATCCAACCCACCAACATTCAGAAGATCATCGCCTGGCTCCATGACGTCATCGAAGACACGGAATGGACCGACGTTGACCTGCTCGATGCGGGCGTTGACGAGGTCGTGGTCGAGGCCGTGCTGGTACTCAGCCGTCGCAAGGACGAGAACTACCTGGACTACATGCTTCGCGTCCATGAGAATGGATTGGCGCGGTCGGTCAAGGCCGCGGACCTTTTGGATAACATCACGGATCTCAAGGAGGGCTCTATGAAGGACAAATACCGATTGTCCTACTGGATGCTCACGGGAAGGAGCCCGGAATGAAGCGCATGAAGCTCCGGGACGTACGGATCCTGATCAGGACGCACGGGCTGGCCGACCATGTCAGTTACAGTGGCAGGTTGGAATACCTGCCGGCCCAGATGTTCGGGAAGCTCAACGGCGTATACCTGTTCTGTGTGCGTGCCGGCTATATGCGTCGTTTTCGGGCGTTTTGTCGGCTGCATAGAATCCAAGACATGGACAGCACGGTATGGAGTAACTATCCTGCCAGCTACGCGTATCGGGCTATCATCACACCACCCGAGAAATTTGCGGATCGGCATCCGTGGAGACGCGACGAACGATGGATACAAGAAAGGAGGGAAGCCTCTTAGGAAGATCATAGTCGAACTGTAACCGAAACGAGTAGAAAGGAGAACAAGGAAATGGAAGGCGAAGACAAAGCAATAGAAGCCCCGGCAGAAACACCGGCGACAAAACCCGCGGAAGGTGCGTTTCTCACCTCCTTGCGGCGGAACAACAAAGAGATCCGGGCGGATCGAGCTGAGGCAATCGCAGAAGATGCTCAGCTGATCTTCAAGCGTAAGGTTGAAGACCTTGACGTCGAACTCAAACGACTGAGGCGCAAACGGGAAAACATGTTGGATATGTCACCCAACAATGCGATGAGCCTCAAGTTGGCGGAGAATTTTGATTCGCGTGAATTCGTGGATCAGGATATCGCGCTCGGGGTCGATATCCGCAATACGGAGATTAAGTTCGAGATCGCAAGGAAGCGGTATGCGTACCTCTTCGGAAAGGAGTTATAAGCCATGGGTAGCGGTACATATAGCAGTACCAGCAGGTATCTTCGGGCGATGGACATGGGTTATGACACAAAGACGGCGCGGGAGATCTTCAGGCAGCGCAGCGTGAACAACGCCATGAACCCTCATGGTGTGAAGGTACGTGAGAGCTGCGACTCGGACGAACATCCCGAGAGCCTGGCCATCATACTGGCTCTGGATGTTACGGGGTCAATGCACAGCATTCCCCACCACCTGGTGAAGAAGGGACTTCCCGACGTCATGGACGGGATCATCAAGAAGGGCATCAAGGATCCACAGGTTCTGTTCATGGGCATAGGCGATCATGAGTGTGACAATGCTCCGCTTCAGATCGGCCAGTTTGAATCCAGCGACGAGCTTCTGGACAAGTGGCTGACCGATATCTGGCTGGAAGGCGGAGGTGGTGGCAATGACGGCGAGAGTTACATGCTGGCCTGGTATTTTGCTGCCAATCACACGGCTATCGATTGCTTCAACAAGAGGAAGGAGAAGGGGTTCCTCTTTACGATCGGCGACGAGCCGTGCCTTCCGGAGCTGCCCAAGTCCGAGTTGAAGGAGATCATGGGCATCGATCAGCCCGAGACCGTAACCAGCCTGGAGTTGCTGGCCAAGGCGCGGGAACGTTACCGCGTGTACCATCTTCACGTCCGGGAGGGGAGCAACGGCGGCCGGAGAGAAGTGATGGACGGTTGGAAACAGCTGATGGGCGACAGCCTGATACTCGTGGATAAGCACGAAGACGTACCGAACATCATCGCCGACATCGTCACCGGGCGCGACACCGAACAAACGGCGCCGGCTCCGGCAGCTGCTGAGGCCAAGGTCACAGTGGCTGACGATGATGAAGAGGAAATGCTTTGAGCGTCGGACCAATCTACATCGTCACTGGACTTGGGTTCGGTGACGAGGGTAAAGGTAGCGTTGTGGACCTGCTTTGTCGCCATACCGGGACGGACCTCGTTGTCCGCCACAACGGCGGTGGCCAGGCAGCCCACAACGTTATCACGCCCACTGGTTACCATCACACGTTTGCCCAGCTTGGGAGCGGCAGCTTCTTGCCGGAAGTACGGACGCTGTTGTCCCGCAAGATGATAGTAAATCCGGTGTCGTTCCTCAACGAATGGGACGTATTTGAGGGCAATGGGCCAACACTCCGGGACCGAATTCTAGTGGACGAGCGTGCGCTGGTGACTACGCCCTATCACGTGTTCTTGAACCGCGCCCGGGAGAATGCCCGCGGTGTGGCTAAGCACGGGACTACGGGCATGGGCATTAGCGAGACGGTGTTGGATCACCAGTCCCGAGATGCTATGACCTGTGTGGACCTTGGCATATCGTATAAGCACGCACTTGACAGGCTGGTGGAGACGCGTGACGCGCTTATGCCCGAGATGGAACGCCTGGGGGCCAAGGCCGATTTCGAAAGGCTTTCACCTACGAAGATTGCCCAATACTTCATGGAGTTCACTGATCGGGTGCATCTTCTGAGCGGGGCGGACGTAGAGCTGGCGATGCATGCCTCCAAAGGGGGTATAGTGTTTGAGGGCGCACAGGGCGTGCTTCTGGACGAGGACTTCGGCTTCCATCCCCATACCACGTGGTCCAAGACCACACCCGACAATGCGCAGGAACTGTTGCAGGAAAATGGACTGGACGGTCAATACACTGTGATCGGGGTGACGCGTTGTTACGCGACCCGGCATGGTGCCGGTCCGTTTCCAACGGAGCATTTTGGGCTCCACTTCGACGAACTGCATAACAAAGACGATGGTATGGCCGGGCAATTCCGGCAGGGGTACCTAAGCATCTCGTTACTCAAGTACGCGGAGCAATGCTGCGGAAGGATCGATAAGTTGGCGGTCAACCACTTGGACTATAATCCTTCGCTGTATTACCCTGAGAACGACGAAGCGAACGGGTGGCTGGTAGTCCCCCGGTCGCGACGTGACCAGGAAGTATTATGCCGACGAGCATTCAGCGTGGCAGCAAAGCAACTCTGGGACGCGGCTCCAGTGCCGAAGACGGGGTTCGCGGAGTTGATAGCCGAGCAGTTGGAACTTCCGCTGTTGGTCAAGGGCGCCGGCCCGATGGCTGGCGGTAAACAGATCGTGGGAAAACTTTGAGGAGATGCGATGGGAAACATACAGAAACTCCCAATGATCGGGAAGATTACACTGCCCGTTCATCTGATGGTCTATCAGGAGGGTAACGACGGCGAGCGTAAACACTACAGCTGCGGATTCGCGCACTTCAGGTACCAGGACTGTCTGTCCACAGTGTACGACGATAACACCAACATGGATGACTCGGATCACGAAATCGGGTCGATTGGCGCCACAATGGGCGGACACCATTTCATGTCTAGATTCAAGCCCAACTATAAGGCGTTTAAGGACGGTAAAGGCGAATGGATAGACGTGATCATTGATAATCGGGATATTTGGTACGCCATCGATAAGGCGATGAACACTCCTGAGGCCCGGGCGGCTATCGAGAACGCGGTAGCCAATCATGAGAAGTGGCAGAACGAGCGTATAGAGGCCGCGAATAAGAAGCAGGAAGAGCGTAAAGTCGCGGCCCGTCGCAAGGAAATGGAGAAGCTTGATGACGAAGAAGCAGCCCTTCTCGAAGAGGCGAAAGAACTCGACGCCGAGCTCGAAGGCGATTCAGACTAAACGGGAACGCATCGAGCAGCTTAGGGCCGAGATTGCGGAAAAGAAGCAGCGCGCTGTGCTTAAACGCCAGCGCGCTGCCGTTAAAGCCTGGAGCAAGATCGATGTCCGTGATCGTATGTACGACCACGAGCTGAAGCAGAAACTGCCCCCGGACATAGGTGTAGGCTTCGAGTATACAGAGGAAGACGGAACACGCATGATCTCGTGCGTGGACGAGGATCCCCGCGAAGTGCGCCTGGAGGTAACCAGCTTCCGTGGAGTGTCCCCGGGGGCTGTGCATTATTACGGCAAACTGGAATTCTATCGAGCCTGGTTCCGCAAGCTCGATGCACCGGACGACGGCACGGTGTCCATCTGTGGTCGGTCCGACGACCTTATTCCACCCCAGGTAAAATTTGGCTGCATTGAGCTCACGCGGGCGTTGACCCAGCACGATCTCACCGACCGTTATCTCAGAGATCGGTTCAAGAACTACAAGGTGGGCGAACGGCAGTATACGTTCAACGAGATCACCCAGGTCATACGTAGAGCGCGGTTCGTATTCAGGAAGTGGTTTCTGCCGGGCTGGAAGTATATTGAAGGCGAATGGGAGGAGTGTTAATGCGACGAGATGGAAAAGTAACATTCTGGGTCGTACTGGCCCGATGGAAAAGGCGCAGAGAGCGTACGTCGGACAACGAGTGGTTCTACCACACGGATTGCAACGTGCCGCCGCGACAGCGTGGTACCAAATGGAGTTACCCCTACCGGATACCGAACGACGACTGGAACCCTACGGCCTGTGGTACATGTTGGCAGCACTGGGGATTTAACGGGGTAATGAACGAAAAGGCTGGTATCCGTTGGCTGAACTTCGTGCGCGAACAACACCTGGAGCGCCACAGAGCCGATGTAAAGGAGGATCCTGAGGCCAAACGTCTGGCTTGCGAATTCCGGTTATTCAAACGTACAATGTCCAGGACTACGGAGGAAGTGGAGATATGAGTCCCCGACGACAGTTATCAAACCAGTTCCGCATTCGGGTAGCCGACTGCGGAACTGAACAATGCCGTGGGGGATATAGCACCCTCAAGGATCCGAACGCACTGACGTTGGCCCGTAGGGCGCTGGCGCAGATCATGCACGGTACCGTGGAAGAAAAGGCACAGCCTCTCTTTCAGTACCATTTGGCCTGCCTGCTCCTCAGCGAGCTGCAGTTCGAAGACAAGAAGAAGTGGCACAACAAACTGAAGAACGACGTTGAGAACGTCGAGGAACTACGAAAGGACTGGAACATCACATGACAGAGAAAACGGTGCGCGGCATAATCCGGCGCAAGATCATGGATTGGCTGAAGCACATTGATGACGAAGAGCTGCGTGACGAAGTCGCGGCGAACGTGCTCGTGACCGGGGGCTGTATTCCATCGTTATTGATGGGCGCGCCTGTGGGCGATTACGACGTGTATATGAAGGACCGGGAAGTGCTGACGAAACTTTGTCGCTACTACCTGGCCAAGTTCAAAGAGAATCCGCCGAAGAAATACTACGGCGGCACGGTATACCTGATGACCAAGGGATCCTATCCCAAGATCGTCATCCAATCCGCGGGAGTGGCGGGCGAAACGCCCACCGAGGGCGACTACGAGTACTTCGAATGCCGAGCGGCCGACGATAACGAAGCCGTTCAGGACTACACGTCACAGGTTACTGCATCCATTCGGGCAGAGATCCAGGAGGCTGAGGATCTGGGTTACCCCAATAGCGACAATCCGGACTATGTGGAACTGGTTCAGGAGGTGGCCGCAGAGGAGACGCCGCCCAAGGATACGGGCCCGGGTGCCAAGGAGAAGAACAGATTCCGGCCCGTGTTTTTGTCAGGAAATGCTATCACTCTTTCTGACAAAATCCAGATCACGACCCGGTTCTTCGGCGAAGCCGAGGCGGTGCACGCCAATTTCGATTACGTGCACTGTACGTGCTGGTACGATCATGCGGCCAACAAGCTGGAGATGCCTCCCGCCGCGTTGGTCAGCATCCTGACCAGGGAACTGCGCTACGTCGGTAGCCTGTATCCCATTTGTTCGATTATCCGCCTGCGCAAGTTCTTCAAGCGTGGGTGGACCTGCAATGCTGGACAGATCATCAAGATGGTGGACCAGGTGAATCAATTGGACCTGGACGACATCGAGGTATGGGAAGACCAGTTGATCGGTGTAGATACCGCATACTTCCAGGAGATCATCCGAATCCTTCGCGACGACAAGGCGAAGGGGGTTACCATCGATCACAGCTATGTGATCAATCTCATCGATGAGATGTTCTGATTGGAGGCCGTCATGGCGATCATTGACGAGCGCCTGCTGCGCCGAGTGCACAGCGCGCAAGTAGCCGGCTACTACAATCTGTCGCAGCTGGCTCAAATCAATCACGTACCCTACAAAGAGCTTAAGGAGGCCCTTGAGCTGTGGCGAAATATCCACGGCAAGCGGGGCCCGGTTTCACACCGGGAACTGAACGACGCGGCTATGGCGTGTGTCGGTCCCGCGGGGAGACCTACAGGCGATTGGTTTTTTACGTGATTTTTTCTTGCCACCAGGGGCTGAATGTGCTTTACTGGTGATGATGAAAAGGGCAGGTACAGCTAAGTCATTAGGGACGCGCTTTTCGAGCGTGAAGGGACGGGTGTGGTCCGTCCCCGTGCCTTAGCTGTCTGCCCACCAAGTGAATTTTCAGGCAGCCAAAATAGGCTGCCTTTTTTGTTGGGTCGGTAGCTCAGCTGGTAGAGCAGGGGCCTGAAGAGCCTCGTGTCGGTGGTTCGATTCCATTCCGGCCCACCATGCGCCATTGGTGTTTAACGGTAGCATGTCAGGCTTCCAACCTGAGGGTGTCGGTTCAAATCCGTCATGGTGCTCCAACTTAAGGACAAGGAGAAACAGTGAGAGTAAGATATGTAGCAACGATTCCCGCAGATTGCACGAGTGACCCCCACCCCGTCAGTTATGGCGAATTAAAGGGGGAGAAGAAACGTTTAACCGCCATGTTTGACGACATACTGCGTGTATGCGAGTCGGACATGATCGAATTCATTCGCATACTGCGGTGCACGATCGACGGCAAACAGTACGTGAGCGATTACTACGACAAGACATCGTGGGAGAAAAGAAGCAAACGGGCGAATACGCCCGAGGCCAAGCAGAACAAGCACGCTGGGTATTTCATCTTTGACGCAGAGGACGAAACCTCGGACGGCGAATTACCGGCAAAGCAGAAGCTCCCGGCGGGATTGGCTGGCGTCCGGCGTATAAAAGAATTGGCGCTCAAGACCCCGAGCAAATTCGAGTCCCTGAGTATTGGCGTCATCTGGGCGTTTGCCGGAGATTCCAGCTGCTCGGACTATATCGAGATCAACGGCGAATATACGGACGGTCCCGACCAGGTCAACTACGGCAGCCAGGATAGTTGGATCAGCAAAGAGGGATACAAGTCCTGGTGTAGCCAGATGGAGAAGTTCCTTGGACGACACTTTCCAAGATCCGGGGATTGAGATCACACGGCAGTTCGGTCCGTCAAACAGTGCACCGACGACGTTGCACTGCATGATTACATCGCGCTGTTCAATGAATTGCCCGGGATGCTATTATCGCGATCCGGGAGAAACCGGGGAATGGACCCGGGAATATGCGTGGGATATAGTGGACAGTGCGGCCGCTTTGGGTGTACAATGGTTAGCGATAGGCGGAGGCGAGCCCACGGAGGTTGAATGGCTGGGGGATATGATTTACCGAGCCCAGCAACAAGGCATGAAAGTGGCGATGACGACCAATGGCGTAAATCTGGTGGAGGTCTTTCCCAATCGGGTGCATGTGAGTCATGATTCTATACACACGCGGGGATCGGGTCTGAGCTGGGACGACCGCGAAGCCCAGGTGTGGGACGCGGTGCAGCACTATCAAAAGATCGCACGCTGTGCCACGGGCCTGAATACGCTGTGGCCGGACTTGGATCGGCTGGATAACTGGCTGTGTCAGATCGTAGATTGCGTGACGGCACTGTTGCCCAAGCCCTTTATCCCGGAGCCCGGGTGGAAGAGCAAACTGAACCGCATGTTGAAAGATCGTGAGGAGTGGACACATACATGTGTAGACGGCTGCTTGGCCGGCCTGATGTTTGGGGCCTGTAGCCAGGGCCGGATATCGATGGCCCTGGATCAGCGCGGGATGGCTGGAGTGTGCAGCAACATTCGGGATGTGCGCATAGCACCGGGGATACCGCTCAAAGGACAGTGGGATTACCTCCGGGCCAAGGATCACGGGACCTGGCCGCGGGGATGCATTGTTGGAAAACTTGAAGCCAGCGTAGCTCAGCCGGTAGAGCAGGTCACTCGTAATGATCAGGTCGTCGGTTCGACTCCGACTGCTGGCTCCATGGGGGTGTAGCTCAGTTGGGAGAGCAGCTGACTCTTAATCAGCGGGTCGGGGGTTCGAACCCCTCCGCCCCTACCAGGATTTACACTCGACACAAGGAGGTGTAAACAGTATATTGGGTGCATGAAAAAGAAGTGCACCAAATGTAACAAGACAAAGCCAATCGGCGAGTTTGCTTGGAGATCGCATGAAAGGCGTCGTAGGAATTCCTGGTGTAAAACCTGCGTTAATGCGCGTAGGATGGTCTTATACCACGAAGACCCGCAACGTAATAGGGCACACACGAAAGACGCCATTGCTCGGAATAGAAGCCGTGCTGCGGCTTATCTACGTGATCACCCGTGCCGCGACTGCGGTGAGGCCGACATTGTTGTGTTGGATTTCCACCATGTTCGTGGGAAGAAACAGAACGATGTAGCCACACTGGTTTCGCACGGATACAGCTGGGCAGCCGTAGCGTCTGAAATCGCAAAGTGCGATGTACTATGCGCCAACTGTCACCGCCGACGTACAAGCAAAAAGCAGCGTTGGTTGAAGGTGGGCGGTTAACTCAGTCTGGGAGAGTGGCGCGTTTACACCGCGTTTGTCGGGGGTTCGAATCCCTCACCGCCTACCAGGAAGAATGAGCCCGGTTAGCTCAGTCCGGATAGAGCACCGCGCTACGGACGCGGGTTTGCAGGGGTTCAAATCCTCTACCGGGTACCATTGAACAGAATGTATGGCATTCTGTCAAACGATTGGACAAGATGATGGGTAAGGCCGTGGACTTTGAGATCTGTCCCGTCCGGCACAAGAAGTCGGCGGATCTCGTAAGGGCGTACCTGAAGGGGAAGAAGGAGGCCGGCCGCTCCCGGATCGATTTGACGATAACGCTGGGGAACGAGGAGAAGATCCGGATCCGCAGCGTGAAGACGTTGCTACAATTTGTGAGGAAACAAGGCTGTTGGGGTTTCTGCCATCATGGAAAGAACAACTACCATGAGATCCACTATTGGGTGCGTAAGAACGCGAACCCGCTGGCCCTCATCGAGATGCTGGCCCACGAACTTGCGCACGCCATTGGATATCGTGAATCGATGGCAGCGCGCTTCGGCGGCATCGCGGCTTTCGCGTATAAACTGATGTTGGACGAGTTTGTGGAAAAGAATCGAGTATAACCTGTGGCCAGGCAAAAGCCCAAGACCTGTCATTGGCAGCGTACCCGGGGAAAGGAACGTCCCACGGTAGGTCCCGCAGCTCATCTGCAGCCATAGTGTGCTGATCGAAAGCGCTGATGGCCACAGGGTTTTGGCAGGGTGGCGGAACGGATCATAACGCACCGGTCTTGAAAACCGGCGGCCGTCGGAAGGGGGCCTGGGAGTTCGAATCTCTCCCCTGCCGCCAATTTGGAGGTAACCATGGGAATGTCCATAGGATTTAGTCGGAGTTCGTTCGATCGATCGCCGCCCGCGGCGCAGGGCCCGGGTAATCCCGATCCACGGAAGTACACGATCGACCGGATGGAAATGGTAGGCGGATTCCTGATCATGGCCATCACCTATCCGGACTGCGTGAATTACGAGGGGAAGAAGATACTGCTCTTCCGGGGCGTGACGATAGACGAGTTGCTGAGCCAGGGGCGAATAGATCCCCACTTCTCGGACAACCCGTGCCTTCACTCCCCGGTGGCCCGGTTCGAGCCCACGGAAGAGGGCTGGGACATGGCCCGGGCAGTAGTGGACGATTATAAGACGCGTAGTTGACATATATGTCAAGTACGCGTATTGAATGGCGATAACGAAAGGAAACGAATGAACGCATTTGCAAAGGCGATGTCCGTTATCACGGGGGTGATCGTGGCGATCCTGGCGGCGATCCTGGCCACCGTTGTGGTGGGCGGGGCCGTGGCCCTGGTCGTGGGGTTGCTCGGCACGCTACTCAACGTGGTGCTCATCCTCATTGTGGGCATTGCGGTGATTGCGGCGCCGATAGTGGCCTTCATTGGCATCATTTCCCTGGTGATGGAGAGCATGAACTGATGGAAGGTTGGCCGAGCGGTAAGGCAGCGGGTTGCTAACCCGTAGTACTTTCGGGTACCGCAGGTTCAATCCCTGCACCTTCCGCCATCCCGGGAAACAAAAGTCAACGAAATTGTTTACCTTAGTTACCCGGTCTTATTGGAAAAATTCTACACTTTGGGCATCATAGTGCAAAAAATTTGACAGATTTGTGCATTATGGTGTTTTAAGTGGAAAAAAATCTACGATTTCGGTTTTCGGTTGATGAGCGCGATGCCGGTAATTATGATTATTGCACACGGCCCTGTGCAAAAATCACGATTACCGGCATGCCGGGTTGCGGGGCGGTAGTTCAGTGGCCAGAGCTCCGGTCTCCAAAACCGGGAACGTCGGTTCGAGTCCGGCCCGTCCCGCCAGGTAGGCCCGTGATGCAACTGGCAGACATACCGGACTTAAAATTCGGTTTTTGCGGGTTCGAATCCCGCCGGGCCCACCAACATAGAGAAAGTGAACATGGGAGAAGTCAAGTACCACATAGGAGAATGCGATCAATGCGGTCACCGCAGGAAGATTGTGGCCGAAGACTGCTGCGCCGAGTGTCATCTGGAGCGGCAAGCCATACGGGATAGGATTAGAGAAGAATGTCGAAAGAAAAGGGGAAAACCTTTGCCGTCGGAGACATCCACCGCGACTTCGGAGCCCTCAACGAATTCCTGAACAGAAAGCGCCCGTCGATAGTGCTCCAGTGCGGGGACTTTGGATACTGGCCGCGTGAGACGGCTAAGGAAGTGTATGGGCGTGTGAATCCCAACTATCCCAAGAAGTTGCCCACGCCCAAGGTTCCCAAGGGAACCCTCGTATTCTGGTGCGACGGTAATCACGAAGATCACCAGGAGCTTGGTTTGCGGACGACCGATGAGCTGTGGCCCGGTGTACATTACATGCCACGTGGCAGTCTCCTCGACCTGCCGGACGGCCGGCGCGTGCTGTTTATGGGCGGCGCGGACTCAATAGACAAGGAAAGCCGTACCATTGGCATCGACTGGTTTCCAGAGGAGATCATCCGGGACAGCGATATACGCAATCTCCAGTACGAGGGCCCGGTTGACATCGTGGTTTCCCACACGTGTCCAAGGGAATTTGAAATTGGGGTAGGGACCAAGGAAGAGCATTATATTCGGGACTGTTCACGGATGGCGCTCTCGTACATTCTGCATCATTATCATCCGCCGTTGTGGTATTTTGGCCACTGGCACTACTACAAGACCGGCTACGACCATGGCTGCCGTTGGACCGCATTGGACTATGCAGGTGGTGGTGGTCGCTGGTGGGAGGAAATACGAAGATGAACGAATTAGCAGAGCGGCTGGGTCTCATCAACCCCGTCGATTTCACCCGGATCTTTGTGCATCCGGACAGTGTACAGGCCCTTAAAGACCGCACGAGCCGCATGCGCGGTGAGTTCATTCTCATCGAGGGCGTGAGGCTGAAGATCGTGCCCAATCGCAACATGCCGATGGGCAAGGTCTTCTTTGGTGGACAGGTCTTGGATCTAAACGAATACGAAGCAAAGAAAAACGAAAATGATTGAAGGCAACTGGAAAACGCGTGAGGTCACTATTTTGGGGGAGCCGTTAGACCCGGCTCCCAGCCAGAAAGTATACAACCACAGTCCTGATGGGTTCAACTGGGGATACAGCGGATCGGGGCCGGCGCAACTTGCGCTGGCGATCCTGTTGTACTTTACTCGTGGCGATGCACAGTTGTCGGTGAGATATCATCAGGATTTTAAGTTTGACAAAATCGCTGGTTTACCGCAGGATGATTTCCGCATGTCCGTGGAAGAGGTCCAGGATTGGATCAGCGAGCACATCTACGGAGAGGAAGAAGCGTGGGGGCATAGCTGAGAGGTTTAGCGGGAGCTTTGCAAGCTCTTGACGGGGGTTCGAATCCCTCTGCCTCCACCATCTTATGAGCTTCGGAATCTATCTTAGTTTCGGCGAAACCCACAAGTGGAGATGGGAGTGGGAGAAACGCAGCCTGACGATCGGCTTCTGGCGTATCACCGTGTGCCTTGCATCGGTAGATATCGAGCGGCTGTTCGAAAACGTGTTTGCGAAGTTCCGGGAACGCAGCGAGCTGCGTACTGAGAACCAGGAACTTGGGGCCCGGCTCGAAGAGTTAGAAAAACATAACCGGGACGGTGTAGAGCAGGAGGTCAAGCTCCACGAGCAAGTCACACAGTTAGAGAAGCGCAATGAAGATCTTGACGACGAAGTAATAGGCCTACAGTGCGAACGTAACGAGCTACAGAAAACAGTGGATGCGATCACACGGGATATGGAAGACATGCTGCGTTACTTTAATCAGGATTGGTAAGGGCGGACATGGTACGCATACTCATACTTGAAGACGACCTGGCACGGCGAATCCTGTTCACGGAGCATCTCAGCGGGCACGCTGTTGTGCCCGTGACATTGGCGTCCACAGCTATCGAGCTCTTGGAAAAGGAAGAGTGGGATTGGCTGTTCCTGGACCACGATCTTGGTGGAGAGATCATGGTGCCATCGGAATCAAATACCGGCTATGCAGTGGCCGTGTGGCTGGAAGAGCATCCCGAGCGGAAGCCCCAGCACATAATACTGCACAGTATGAATCCCGTTGGTCGGGAAAAGATGCAGCGTGCGCTGCCGGAGGCCATCCAGCTCCCGGGTGCCTGGTGCTATACTCTCGATGAACTACAGGGGCCGATCAAGCCCAAAATACCGCTGATCGGTTGACAGAAGGAGCGAAAACGAATGGACATATTAGGTAGCCTGCTGGAATTTGTCGGAGGTACGAAGGGAACCGCGGCTGCCAGACACGAACGAACGAATGGAAGGCGGGACAACCGCTATCGCCGAGGATGGCACAGGACCCGGGCCCAAAGACGTGGTGACCGGGCACGCAGGAAATAGGATACACTGAGCCGGGGTAGCTCAGCTGGCAGAGCTGCTGATTTGTAATCAGCAAGTCGGGGGTTCGAGTCCCTCTCCCGGCCCCAATAACTGGAAGAACAGACATGGCTAAGATGAAAGAATTGCAGCCGTACGCGGCGCGGGACAAGTGCCCCAAGTGCGAGTGCGGTGCCAACAAGGAAACCTATTGCCAGAAAGATGAAGGCACGAATACCGAACAGGAGTACCTCCACATCCGATGCGGGAACTGTGGGTACGAATGGGACGTAGAAACGGCGGACGCCAAGACATGAGCCGTAAAGAAAAGAAGCCCCGCGGGGACAAATACCTGGGCAATTGCCCCACATGCAATTTGATACTATCGGCACGCGACCTGACGCCAAAGGGGGTGGCCGTGTGTCCCGTCTGCGAGACCCGACGGCCTCCAGATGTGTTAGAAAAACCGAAACCGCCGTCCGTCTTTGAGGACTGGGACGGTATTCAGAAGGAGCGCTCACAAGCAGTATGAAGAAGGACTACACTCACATTACGATGATCCTCGACCGTACCGGGTCCATGGACAAAGTCCGGGACGATACGATCGGCGGATTCAATGCCTTCCTGGAAGATCAGCAGAAGCTCGGAACGGAAGAGGGCCCGGTTCTCCTGGAAGAAGAACGGGACATCGCTAACAACTGCACCATGACCTTGGTCCAGTTCGACAGTACAGATCCGTACGAAGTTCTACATGACTTCGCCCCGATCGGGGACATACCGAAGCTCACACGCGATACGTTCGTACCCCGGGCAAGTACGCCGCTGCTCGATACAATTGGCCGCGGTATCAACGACCTTGAGGCGAAGATCGGCGGAATGTCCGAAGAGGAAAAACCGGAGAGAGTGGTCTTCGTGATCCTGACCGACGGCGAAGAGAACTGCAGTCGAGAGTTCACGGACAGGGGTCAGATCTTCAAGATGATCAAGGAGCGCCAAGAGAACGACAACTGGCAGTTCGTGTTCCTGGGCGCTGATCAGGATGCGATCAGCGAAGCGCATGCGCTTGGTATACCGAAGCTGAGTACCATGACCTACTCGAAGAGCCAGGCCGGTACGCAATGCGCGTTTGCGGCTCTCGACGATAGCATGGCGAAGCTCCGCTGTTCGGCGGATGCCCGCGCATTGTACGCGTTCTCTTACGAGGACAAGAAGAAACAGGACGAGTTACTGGCGCAGGACGGAACGGGTTCCGTCAATATATTGGACGACGATTCGGTACAGATTACGAACACGGTCAATACGGGTAAACCTGACGCGTAAACCTGTTATAATATATGGTAGGATTTTCAGTGTGTTGGTGCCTCAGATAGCCCCAGTCTCGGGGGTACAGGACCGGGCGGATGGTTTACGGGCCCGGGTGCGTGACGCTTGAAGTATAAGATGCTGCTGGCAAGAGGGGGTTGCGCCGTAAAGCCCTCCTGTCGGTAGGCGGCTCCGAAGTAGCAACTATGACATTCGTCAGAGACTAGGAGCTTCCGGGTAAAGTCCCGGGGTGGTGTTGATGGCCGGTGGTAACTCTCTCCCGGGGTTGCCGACTATAGGCCGGTCGGAGCCACGTGATCGAATAATACGACTTGCGGTAAAGTCGGAAGGTTTGACACCCTTCCCTGGCACACTGTTTCTTTTTCACTAATGGGGGATACAATGAAACGACTTAAGACGAATGACGAACACCACGTTCGGAAGTACAACCGCATGGCGTCCCGCGGCAAGTGCAACTTTCAGACTACTATCGCCGGCGGTGGCAGTGGGATGAAGGGGCACATTACTTATGGGAAGGCCGAAGCCAAGAAGGACATCGAAAATCAACTTGGCCATTCGATCGACCACTGGACGGAGGCGCATACGCGGTTCCTCTGGCGGTGGAAGAAGCCCGTAGGCGTGTGCGCCGACAAATCGAAAGAGCCGAAACCGAAAGAAAAGAAGGCGGCGTAGTGGAGCCGTAGCTCAGGGGACAGAGCAGGGGCCTTCTAAGTCTCTGGTCGGGGGTTCGAATCCCTCCGGCTCTACCAGTGCGAAAGGACGAATACGATGGTTTACTGGAACGCGGGCGACATCAATAAAGTCGCCAAAAAGATCGCCGTGCCCACAAAGGAATGGGCGGGCAACTGCTACTCCATAGCGGATATGATCCTGAAGGCCGGGTATATACCAGACGGCAAGCTCCGCTACGGTCTGTGGTTGGGGCCAGTTGCCAGAGGCACTATGTTCCAGGGCCGAAAGATCATCCACCACGGCTGGATCGAGTACGATGACACATCCTTCGGGTGTACGGTCATAGTCGATCCCACACGCTGGGTCTTCGAGGCCAAAAAGCCTTACATCTACCAGGCTCCAGACTTCGACGGGTACTACGACCGCGGCGGCAATACACTGCTGATGGGTACTATGGTTGGTCGGAAACCGCCTCGGAACGACGGATCTAAGCAACAGATTCCTGTACCTAAAGACAAGGTTGGGGCCATTATCCGACAACTTCTTGGTGATTACGAAGGTGACACGATTTGCTGGAAGCAGGCTGGTCACATTGCGAACCAGCCGTTGCAGTTCCTGGGCGGCGAGGAGAAGGCTATTTTTACGTGGCTCGCCAAGCATGGGCAGAAGGTGTTGGTTCCAATCGACAACTGGAACTATGTCATGAAAGGATGATCATGGACGAGGAGAAAGATATGTATATCGTTGCCGCTGGCAACCCGTTTGACGGAATGGAGGTGTATGGCCCGTTTGATGACGGCAACGACGCAAACGAGTGGGCCGAACACGAATTCCGCCATGGTGGGGAATGGTGGGTGATGAAACTAAGGAGGGTATCCGAACCATGAGCGAGCTTGTACCAAAACTCGAAGAGTTGGGTGAGAGGATCCAGGTTTTGATGGAGGAGAGCGAGCTTGTACCAAAACTCGAAGAGTTGGGTGAGAGGATCCAGGTTTTGATGGAGGAGAACGAACAACTGCAATTGGATAAGTGTAAGCTGCTGCGTGAGGTCGAGGACCTGAAAAACCGCCCATCCAGTTCAAGACCGCTGCCAGAGATGACTGGTACTGCCGAGGGTCTAAAATTAGATGCCGCGGCCGTACAACAGGCGTTTCGCAGGTTTCTCAAGGTCTACTACCTGTTCAAGAAGGCCCACGGCCTTCCACACACATATGATGATGCCAGGGACATGGCGCTGGCATTCGCCGGTAAGGCGGGGCGCGTCGTGGATCTGATAAAACACGAACAGCGTGGGGATCCCAAGGACCTCCACGAGCTCAATCTGGAGAAGCAGCTCTTCGGCGCGCTCGCCTATATCACGGTGATCGGCGACCGTTATAATCTCGCCTTCGATGATGGGGTAATCAAGGAGCTTATCTCCGGCGTGCAACAGCACGGAGGGAAAGAAGATGTTGACGTACAAGGGTAAACACGGGTACGCGCATGTAATGATCGACGTGGTGGATCCGGAGACTGTGAAGCAAATTTACAGTTTCCTGAACCACCCGGCGTTCGCAGGCACGTACATCGCGATCATGCCCGACTGCCATGCGGGCGCGGGGGCCGTCATAGGGTTCACGGCCAGGCTCAACGACTATGTGATCCCCAATGTTGTTGGAGTCGATATTGGATGCGGGATCGACGCCTACTGTGTGGGCAAAGTAGAGATGACGGACACAGATTTCAGGGCATTGGATGAGACGGTACGAAACGACATCCCGAGCGGCTTCTCGGTCCATGACGACCTCACGGCGCCACAATTGGCGCACTACCTCCCAGCCGGAATCCCGGCCGGGGTCTTCTTTGGTAATCTCAAGGACATATGCAAGAAGATTAAAATGGACTACGAACGGGCGTGCCGATCGCTGGGGACACTCGGAGGCGGCAACCATTTCATTGAGGTTGACCGGGATGATCGGAATCAGTTGTGGGTTATGGTCCACTCGGGTTCCAGGCAATTCGGCCTTATGGTGGCTAACTATCACCAGAAGAAGGCCAAGGAATTGTTGCATACGATGTTTGTGGGCGACGCGTATAAGAATCTGGAATATCTTCCCATGGACATGGGTGGCAGGGCTTATCTGGATGATATGAGATTCGCGCAGATGTACGCACGGGTGAACCGCCGGATCATGCTTCAGACGATCGTCGAGGACTACTTCGACGTGAGGTATGAAGAGTATCTAAGGGTCAACTCGGTCCACAATTACATCAGCTTCAAGGACGGTATTGTCCGCAAAGGCGCGATATCAGCACAGCACGGGGAGCGGGTAATCATTCCGCTGAACATGCGCGACGGCGTGATCTTTGGCCACGGCAAGGGCAATAAGAAGTGGAACTTTTCGGCGCCGCACGGTGCTGGTCGCGTGCTGTCTCGGAAAAGGGCAAAGGCCGAACTCACGGTCGAAGACTTCGAGAGGGACATGGAGGGCATCTGGACGTCGTGCGTTGGTAAGTCTACCCTCGACGAATCCCCTCGTGCGTACAAGGACTCGCAGCTGATTCAGGATGCGATCGGCGAGACGGTGGAGGTCGAATTCATGGCCAATCCGATCTACAACTTCAAAGCCAACGAGGAGGAGAAATGAGACGAGGTTTCAACGGTACGGAGGTTGGCATCGTACTCGCTATCATATGTTTGCTAGCGGCGATGGCGATTCCGGCTTTCATTCAATTCCGCGATTACCGAAAATACAAATGCGCTGGGTTTGTACGCAACCCACAGACAGGAGAGTGGGTGGATCCGGATATGATCAAGGAAAGGCAGCGGCTCCTGTTCGAAGCCTGGGCCAAGTATACCGGTAACCCGAAAGAATTGACATTTGAGGAGTGGACCTCACTTCGGGAGAATGGTATGCTTAAGGACGAATAGAAAAACTGCGGGTGGGTAGCTCAGTTGGCAGAGCGTCAGTCGTTATGTACACTCCGTACGGGGTGTCGGCAGCAATCAACAAAGGGAACTGAATGTCGGTGGTTCGAATCCACCCCCACCTGCCAAGGAGAATAGTATGGGATTTATAGTCGACAGCATTGCATCTATCGTGCGGCTCGCCATCAACGTGACGGGCAGTCAGCGCGCATACCTGAAATGGCGCACCTCGGAAGAGGGCCAGAAGTGTTTCAGCCGGCGGGAAGAGCGCCGGTTCTATAAGGCCCTTGCAGAGGGTAAGACAGATGTTATCGATGTCGGCATTCGGGAGAAGCAGCTGCGGATCGATCGCCTGAAAGCGGAACTCGGTCTTGCTGTGGTGCTGGTAGCGCTGATGCTCGGTGGGTGCCGTACATACAGTATTCCAGATGCGATTCCCGATGCGCACGTGGCCTCGTTGAAAGAGAACGAGCGTACGTATGTGGTCTCGAACATGGATCTGCACGTACCCGGTGAAGGAGAAAAGCGGCTTGCCGGCCAATGGCACGTTGTGAGTTCGGATTTCATCCGGGACCATGTGCGCAACCAGGATGACTTGATCCGGCTCCTGGAGATGATCAAAAAGGAGCGAAAAGCCGGCAAGTGGACAAGTGTCGGCTTTGCCGGTGGGGGTACGCTTCTGGGATTTATTATCGGCGTTGGCATAATCAGTGTTTTGAATCTGCGTAAGGAATAGATGTTGGCGGTATCTCGCTCGGGAGAACCGCCTTTGGATCCCATAACGCCGAGCATCACGCTCGGCCTGAGCGCAGCGAAAGGACGTAGCCGTGGATGCTTTTGTTGGCACATTTACGGTGTCTGTGCATGAAGGGCAAGACATCATTCGACCCGAGCACGGTTGCCAGCCTGGATGGATACGGGTTGAAGAAGAAGTCCCGCATATGGGGCTTCGCGCCGTGGTC
>Ga0272441_10002619_pt1 | contig 36074 bp, 37 predicted proteins | sample SSMProp6N_FD_193582 | JGI IMG/M metagenome (GOLD analysis project Ga0272441, IMG submission 193582) | Marine sediment archaeal communities from Little Sippewissett salt marsh, Falmouth, MA, United States - SSM-Prop-6N | ecosystem: Environmental > Aquatic > Marine > Wetlands > Sediment ...
TGTAAGTACCTGGAAATGCTTGAGAATTTTTCCTTGGAATTTCTGAGTGTCTATAGTTTAAAGGGCCAGAGGCGTCCCTCCACAAGAGGTGTATGGATTAACGGCAAGAAGGTAGCATCGATAGGTATAGGGATAAAAAAATGGGTCACATATCACGGCATAAGCATAAACGTGGATATGGATCTTGAGCCTTTTGGTCACATAGATGTATGCGGTGACAGGGATATCAAAGTAACATCTGTCGCAAAGGAGTTGTCAAAAAGGATCGATATGGCGGACTCAAAGAGAAAGGCATGCGATATCTTTCGACGGATGTTTATCGGTTATTATGCTAACGAGATTCAATGCAGAGGAGGTATTTGTGCAGATAAAGATACCGCATTTGGCTGATGAAGTAAACGAGGCAGTGGTTACTTTGTGGTACGTTAAAAAGGGCGACAAAATTGATAAGGACGGTGATCTTGTAGAGTTAGCTACGGATAAGGCTACCTTCAATATGCCATCACCGGAACAGGGAGTAATTGCGGCGATCCTTAAGAAAGAGGGCGACACTGTTAAAGTTGGTGATGTTATTTGTGAGATGGAAATAAATGGATAAGAGCAACAGTGGTAACATCAGTTAAAAAGAGAGCCTTTCGAAATGAAAACATTAAACAGGAGAAGTTAGGATGCAAGAAGCGAATAGAATGAAGAGATTGCCTTTATATTTGTTTACGATCATAGATAATCTCAAATATCGCGCAAGGAAAGCGGGAAAGAAGATAATTGATCTTGGTATGGGAAACCCGGATAGGCCTACGCCGAGGCATGTTATTGATGAATTATGCAGGCGTTCCAGGGAGAATGAAAACCATAGATATTCCCGTTCTATTGATAAATCCGAACACAAGTTGAAGCAGGCAATATCATCATGGTACTATAAAAGGTTCAAGGTTAAATTAGATCCTTATACCGAAACCTTGCCTCTGATAGGGTCCAAAGAAGGCATAGCTCATTTGTCGTTGGCGTTTTTGAATAATGATGATATAGCGCTGGTGCCAAATCCGGCATACCCTGTTCATTTTAACGGGGTAATAATGGCAGGTGGCATCTTGCATAATCTTCCTATCTCGGAAAAAGAAGCGTATTTGCCGGACTTGAAAGCTGTCCCTGCCAGGGTCGTAAATAAAAGCAAGCTTTTATTCTTAAGTTATCCACATAATCCCACAACGGCCGTATGTGATTCTGGTTTTTTTAAGGATACCGTTAAATGGGCAAGGGGCAGGAATATTATTATAGGGCATGACTTGACATATTCGGATATTGTGTTTGATGGATACAGGGCGCCTAGCATATTACAGATACCTGGGGCAAAGGAAACATGTATTGAATTCCACACGTGCTCCAAATCATATAATATGGCTGGTTGGAGGATAGGTTTTGCTGTGGGGAATTCTCAAATCTTGAAATCTCTTGCTAAAACAAAGAGTTACATAGATTTTGGTTTGTTCAAACCGATTCAGTATGCCGCTATAAGCGCTCTTACAGGGCCGCAAAACTGCGTAAAAAAACAGGTTGAGGTTTATAAGAAGAGGCGTGATGTTTTAATAAATGGCTTAAGGGAAATAGGATGGGAAGTTCCCACGCCAAAGGCTACCTTTTATCTATGGGCGCGTATACCTGATAAATACAGCGCCTTGACGTCCATGGAATTCGTTTCTCTTATGATAAAAGAGACAGGTTTGGTGATTTCGCCGGGAACAGGATTCGGGGAGTACGGTGAAGGTTATGTAAGATTTGCCTTGGTTGAGGAAGAGGATGTATTGAAGGAGGCAGTAAAGCGGATCCATTATATCCTTAAAATGAAAGATTAAGAAGTACATATGAAAAAAAGAGTGCTCATCTTATATATATCTGACTATTCCGGTCATCATAGGGCGGCAATGGCTATAGAAAGGGCGTTTAAACTGACAGCCGCGAACGTGGAGGTTATGCTGGTTAACGCCTTTAACTATACGAATCCAATATTGGAGAAGGTGATCAACATAACATATATGGAAGTCATAAGGCGACGGCCGGAGTTCTGGGGACGGATGTATGACAATCCCGTAATAGTGAAGAAGTCTCAGCGTTTGAGGGGCCTTATCCATAAATATAATACGGGGAAGTTAAAAAACCTTATTGAACAGTTCAATCCCGACGCCATTATTTCCACGCAGGCATTTCCCTGCGGTATGGTCGCTGATTATAAGAAATCCTATGACGCAAAATTTTATGTATTCGGTGTCTTGACAGATTATGCGCCTCACTCTTACTGGATATTTGAAAAGGTTGATGCGTATTTCGTTCCTTCCAAGGAAACAGGGGAAAGATTGATACAAAATGGCGTGCCTGCGAATAAAGTGATAGATACAGGGATTCCCATAGATCCTGTATTCAAAACAGTAAAAGATAAGAACAGCATTATTAAGGGGCTTGGATTGAAGACCGATATCCCGATCATATTGATAATGGGGGGAAGCCAGGGGGTAGGGCCTATACGAGATATATTTCGGTTTTTATTAAGATCGCGTTTAGATGTTCAGATAATAGCCGTTTGCGGAAAAAATAAAAGGCTTTATAGATGGCTTTCAAAGTTCAATAAAAGGTACAATAAATCCGGTAAAGAGGCCAGGGTATATTCCTTTGCGGATAATACCGATGAGTTGATGGAGATAGCGACATTCATAATCTCTAAGCCGGGTGGCATAACTACGGCTGAGGCCTGTGTAAAAGGCCTGCCTATTCTTATAGTGGATCCAATACCCGGACAGGAACAGATGAATACAGATTTCCTTTTGAAGAACAATGTGGGCATTCAGGTGAAAGATCCTGTGAATGTTGAGGTCATTATGGAAGAGCTTCTTTATAACCGAAGCAAACTGGCGGAGATAGGCAGGATCACAAGGGATTTTGCTAAACCGGAAAGCGCGGAGAATATCGCTGGTTTTGTCTTAGCCAATATCTAAGGAGAGATATAATGTATTACCTTTTTAAATTCGGCCAGTTCATGGTCCTCTTATTTCCCCTTAAGTTTAGTTATGCGATCGCGGCCGCGATTGGTTTTATATACGGCCATATCTCAAGGAGAGACAGAAAGGCCATTTTTGACAATCTGAAGGTAGTTTTAGGCGACAAAGTCGGCGACAGGACGATCAGGGTATATGTCAGACGGTGCTTTATTAATTTCGCAAAATATTTGGTGGATTTTTTCAGGTTCTCCCTGATTGACAAGGAATATATAGACAAGCATGTGATATTTGAGGGGATTGAGAATATTGAGGAGGCCTTAAAGACTAATAAAGGCGTAATAATGCTCTCATCTCATATAGGAAATTGGGAATTAGGCGCCGCCGCGGTAACGGCCCTGGGATTTCCTCTTCATGTCATCGCGCTTGACCATAAAGACAGTAAAGTGAACAGTTTTTTTATAAAAACCAGACAATCGCGCAATGTGAACGTTATAAGCACGGGGCTGTCTTTAAAGAAATGTTTTCAGGTATTAAAAGATAATCAATTGCTGGCAATACTAGGGGACAGGGATTTTTCCGAAAGCGGTGTGGAAGTGGATTTTTTCGGCAAACCCGCTATAATGCCGAAGGGCCCGGCGCTCTTCGCCTTAAAAACAGGGGCGCCTATCGTCGGAACGTTCATAGTAAGGGAAAAGCATGAAAAGTTCAGGATGTATTTTGATAAGCCTATTTACTTTAACCCATCAGGTGACAGAAAAGGGGATATGATCGGACTAATGAATATTTATATGAAGGTTATAGAGAATCGTATAAGGCAATACCCCGACCAATGGTATATATTCAGACATATGTGGAGTGCTTAGCATGAAAATATGTGTTCTTATCCCGGCATTCAATGAATCCAAAAGTATAGGGCCTATTATAGAAGCCCTGATCAAAAAAGGGGTGCCTGTTTTGATAGTTGATGATGGTTCTACCGATGGCACAGGCCGGATGGCTATTGACTATGGCGTCAATCTTATCAGGCATCAAAAGAACATGGGTAAAGGCGCGTCTTTGAAGGATGGTTTTGATTATATCGCAGGGCACGATCTTTATGATGCTGTAATTGTCATGGATGCCGATGGACAGCATAGCGTCGAAGACATTGATAAGTTTCTCGATATCGCCCGTAAGGGTTCGGCAGATATTGTGGTAGGCAATAGGATGGGTCACGCTGAGAATATGCCCAGGGTGAGATACTATACCAATAAATTTTTGTCATTTATGTTGTCCGGTATATGCAGGCAGGTCATCCCGGATACGCAGTGTGGATATAGATTGTTAACAAGAAAGGCGCTAAAGGACATAAGGCTTGACTCATCAAATTTTGAAACAGAATCGGAGATGCTTATAGTAGCTTCGAGAAAGGGGTTCAAGATAATGTCCGTGCCGATAGAGACCGTTTATCGGGGTGAGAAGAGCGAAATAAATCCTGTCACTGATACGATTAGATTTGCCAAATTGATAGCTAAGTATACTTTCGACAGGCATAGTAAATGAATAAAAAGATATTGAGAATGATTGCGCAGGTGTTCAATCCGTGTTGCTCTGAGTAATAATCTAATAATCCGCGAAATCATATGATAAACATATAATGGACTACGAGGACCTTAGAAATCTAATGGTAGAAAGGCAGCTGATCCCCAGGGGGATAAGTGATGAGAAAGTCCTAAGCGCCTTTCGAAAAGTTCCAAGGCATGAATTTGTGCCTGATGAGCAGAAAGATTATTCCTACGATGATCATCCCTTGCCTATAGGCAACTCTCAGACCATATCCCAGCCGTATATTGTGGCCTTAATGACGGAATGTCTTGGGATAAAGGGAGGGGAAAAGGTTCTGGAAGTAGGCTCTGGTAGCGGGTATCAGGCCGCTATATTGAGAGAACTGGGCAGTAAAGTCTATACAATAGAACGGATCGAACATCTTGCGAAAACCTGCCGAAAAACATTAATAGGCCTTGGGTATAGTGATGTCAGTGTTGTTATCGGAGATGGCTCACTTGGCTATGTTGAGGAAAGCCCGTATGACGGCATAATCGTTACATGTGCCGCCCCGAAACTGCCTGACTCTTATATCGGCCAGATAAATGAAGGGGGTAGGATCGTTATCCCTATCGGATCACGACACAGCCAGATTATGACCGTTGTTACCAAACTCGATAAAAAGCTCGAAATAAAGCAAATCTCCGGATGTGTATTTGTCCCTCTTGTGGGCAAGGATGCCTGGGGCATTTAAGAAAAAGGTTAAATAGGATAATGGTAGAACATATCACGGAATTATTGAAGAATTTGCCGGGTGAGGCAGTGACAGTGGTTTTGGGTGCCCTTCCGGTATCTGAGTTAAGAGGCGCTATTCCGGTAGGGATCGCCTTTGGTTTCACACCGCTGAAGGCTTATTGCCTAGCTTTCATCGGAAATGTAATCCCGGTGATACCCCTCTTATTTTTATTGGAACCCGTGTCTTGTTGGCTGCGTAAGTTCCCGTTCTTTAAAAAATTTTTTGATTGGTTATTTGTCAGGACGAGAAAAAAGGCGGGGCTGGTTGAGAAATTTGAGGCTCTAGGTTTGATACTTTTTGTCGCTATACCGTTACCGGTCACAGGGGCATGGACAGGTTGTGTGGCAGCGACACTTTTTAAAGTAAGGTTCAGATATGCCTTTCCGGCTATATTGGCGGGGATCGCGTTAGCTGGATGCATAGTTTTATCAATTTCTATGGCAGGCAAAGGGCTCATGGGTCAATGAGATTAAAAAAGGGATTTGTACAGGTATATACGGGTAATGGCAAGGGAAAGACCACCGCGGCCATTGGGTTAGCTGTGAGGGCTGCCGGGGCGGGATTAAAGGTATTTGTAGGACAGTTTATAAAGGGGGGGGCGTATAGTGAATTAAAGGTTATAAAAGAACATCCACTGATCGAGGTAAGGCAGTATGGGAGAGGATGTTTTATTAAAAAAACGCCCTGTAAAAAGGACATTAAAGCTGCCGGAAAAGGATTGGCACATGTGCTGGAGATTCTTAACAGTAAACAATTCGATGTGGTCATACTCGATGAGATAAATGTAGCGATGAGTTTAGGATTGGTTAAAAAAACCAGTATTATTGACGCCATAAAAAATAAGCCGTATAACGTGGAGTTGGTTCTGACAGGCAGGGGGTGCCCTAAAAGTATCATAAGAAGAGCTGATCTGGCAACACGCATGAAAGAAGTAAAGCATTATTATAAAAAAGGCGTAAGGGCCAGGAATGGTATCGAAATGTAACGTGAAGGTAAATTTTCTCGTATTGTATTATTAAAGGAGCGGATGTGATAAGCCTGTTGTATAAGGGTGGGCCTGTTATGGCGCCGCTCATGATATGCTCGATAATATCATTGGCTATAATAATGGAGCGCGCGGTATTTTGGATACGCATGGTTATGAGAAGGAATGCGCATATCCTGAATGTCATCTTGAGGCTTGTTGAAAAGGGAAAATTAAATGAGGCCATCAGGTCGTGCAAGGCTTCAAAAGACACGATCGCCAAGATATTGCTGGAGGGTATCAAGAGCCATGATTATAATTTCGTAAGCGCCCTGGAAGCTGCCGGATCGAATGAGGTCAACATTATGAAAAAATATATGGTCGTCCTTGATACTATAATCACTGTAGCCCCGCTATTAGGTATTTTCGGCACGGTTACGGGCATTATCGTGTCCTTTGGTATTCTCGGCGGCGGTGGGAGGATCGATCCAGGCGCGGTGACCGGTGGTATCGCTCAAGCATTGATAACAACCGCCTCCGGACTGGTTATAGCTATAATAACTTTGATACCCTTTAATTATTACAACAGCCTGATCGAATCAAATGCCCAGGAAATAGAGAAATACGTGAATGCCCTAAAACGGGCGCAGTGGAAATATAAACGCGGCGGGAAAAATGAAAATAAAGATGAAGACGAAGAGGGCTAGGATCGAGCTGGTACCTCTATTGGATATGATATTCCTTGTCCTGGTATCCTTTGTGTACACATTCATGTATATGACAGTAGATAAGGGGATTCCCGTAAGCCTGCCTTTTGCCAAGACAGCTGTAAGAAATGAGGGGAAATATGTTGTTGTGTCATTAGCTATACCGGATAAAATATTTGTTAATAAGATTGAGGTTTCTCAGGGTGAGTTTATACCATATCTTATATCTATCTACAATGAAGCCCCTGAGAAGAAGATACTTTTGAAAGCCGATAAGGTTATGCCTTATGACCGTGTGGTCCGCACCTTGGACTCTATAAGGTCCGCGGGTATTGAAAAGGTATCCCTTAAAACGACACAAGAGCCATGAATAGTATAATTATCCCGCTTGGTTTGTCCATAATGGCGCATGTATTAATATTATGCGCACCTATTGATAAGAATATTAAAGGGGGCATATTGCCCGGGGTGAAAAAGGGACCGCAGAGTATAGAAGTAGCGCTGGTATATGCTGTCGAGCCAATTGTTATTAAAGAGTCTGTTAAAGAAGAAGTCTTTGAGGATATTGAAGCTGAATCATATCCTCGAAAAGAGAATGATAAGACAGGTAAAGATGCCTCTGTATCACATACGGGCGCGATCACCGAAGACATAGCGGTTCATTTAAAAAACGAACCTCCCGTTTACCCAAGGTTAGCCAGAATTAGGGGATGGGACGGTGAGGTGGTTTTGATAGCAGAGATTGGAAAAGATGGTCTTGTAGGCAATATCGGCATATTGTCCAGTTCCGGCAGGGACGTTCTGGATAGATCCGCTGTAAAGGCTGTAGGATCATGGAAATTCCGCGGTGTCAGGTCAAAGACAAGTGTGGAGATCCCGATACGTTTTGTCTTGAAGTGAAAAAACTCGCCGTTAGTCCTCAAATAGTCAGCTTTCAGCACTTGACACAACAAGAACACTATGATATACTTCTTTCTGTGTATTATTCATTTAACAAAATATGAAGATTCTTAATATTTCATATAAGTGAAATATTTAGGAGGGCTAGATGAATAAAAATTATTATGACGAGGTCGGCCGGTATATTAATGGGATACAGAGGGAATTTGTAAAAAAGTCGACGGGCTCATTCGAAAAGGGTTCGTTCACAATCCCGCAGATGATGCTGATGGATATGTTGTTCAGGGAAAAGATATCTACTATGTCAAGAATAGCCAAAGGCATGGGCATCTCTATGAGCGCGGCAACGGGATTATGTGACAGGCTGGTAAGGTCGAGGTTCATCACCAGGGAAAGAGGAAAGAAAGACAGGAGGATCGTCCTGATCACACTGACAAGGAACGGAACAAATATAATATCGGAAATTCTTAATAAAAAGAGAGAATTGATTAAAAAGGGGTTCTGTCATTTGAATCTGAAAGAGAGAAAAACGTATTTATCGTTGATTAAGAAGATATATAACGGCGTGACGGGCAAGGGATAGAGATGAGAATAAGACATATAAGAACAATGGTGATAGGTATGGCCATATTTTGCGGCGCTTCTATGACTTTGCATGGTGAGTCCGGCGAAATGAATCTTATATTCAACCCTGATACAAGAGAACAGGTTCTGGAGTTGTCTCTTGAAGAATGTGTGCGGCAGGCGGTAAGGCGCAGTTTTGATGTACAGATCGCCAAGCTGGATTTTTTAATAGCCGAATCAAATCTCGGATATGTGGAGTCCATATATGATACGGAGCTATCAGCAAGTGTTACATATGACGATGATAGGCTCGAGAAAGCATCTATATTTAGCGGATCGCGATCAATCACAAACCTGTACAGGGGGGCACTATCGAAAACATTACAGTCAGGGACAGACGTAACATTGTCCCTGTCTGATACAAGAAGCTGGAGCGACTCGGGATTTCTGTCACAGAATCCCGCACATGAGGCCCTGGTATCGTTTGATCTAAGACAACCTATTGTTAAGAATATATTCGGATATAATGACAGGCGGACTATAACCATTGAAAAATTGTCGATAAAGAACTCCGGCCTTGATACGAAGGATAGTATCGAGGCCATTATAGCCGATGTGAGCAAGGCCTACTGGAGGATGGTGTTTGCCAAAGTAAGATTAGACAATTATAAGGATATGCTCGAAAAGGCCCTGGAACTTGAGAGAATGAATAGGCGAAATTATGATGTGGGACGCATTGAAAAGGCCGACCTTCTGGCGTCTCAGGCAAATGCCGCATTAAGAGAAAAAGATGTCCTGATAGCGGAAAATGCATATAGGAATGAAGAGGAGTCATTGAAGTTTCTTATTAATACCGATGACGGTATCAAGATAGTGGCAAAAGACGAGATGTCATTGAACGGCCCGGAATATACTCTCGGGATGTGTATCGATAAGGCCTTTCGGAAACGAAGGGATTATATGGCGGCTAAAAGGAATATCGAGATAAAGAAGACGAATCTTCAGATCAATATGAATAAGAAATTGCCCCAGGTGGATCTTGTTGCCAGTCTTGATATGAATGGCGTAGATTCAAACGTGGATGAGGCAGTGAACAGGATGAAATGGAAATCGAATATGGGGTATTATGGCGGGATCGAGGTTTCTATGCCTTTAGAGAACAGATCCGCGGAAAGTCAATCCAAGCAGGCGGAATATGACCTTAAAAAGGCTAGTGTATCTCTTAAAAAAACTGAGAGAAAGATACTGACCGAGGTCGGCAATGCCTTCAGAGATTTCAAAACAAATGAAGAGGCTGTGGATACATATCATAAAGCGGTGCGATTACAGAAGGAAAAGCTGGAAGAAGAACAAAAACGGTTCAATCAAGGCCGTTCAAGGACCAAGACTTTGATCGACTATCAGGAAGATTATCTGAGGGCAGAGTTAGGGGCGGCGCTCGGACTTTTGGATTATGAAACATCAAAGGTGGATCTCGAAAAGGCGATCAATTCATTGCTGGAAAAGTACGAGGAGATAATATGAGTTTACCGCGTTTCAGCGTTAATCAATCACTGATGGTCAACCTGATATCCTTTTTTATCATAGGATCAGGGGCGGTGATTCTTATGTTTTTCACAAACCGCGAGATGTTCCCAAACGTATCATTCGATATAGTTACCGTAAACACTATATTCCCGGGGGCCACGCCCACTGATGTTGAGAAGCTTATTACGGTTCCGATAGAGCAGGAATTAAAACAGGTTGACGGTGTTAAGGAGATCTCTTCCACATCCAGTCAGGGCAGGTCATATATAGGTATAGAGTTGGATCCTGACGAGAAAGACAAGCGGCAGGTTGTGAACGATATTCAGGATGCTGTTGATAGGGTTAAGGATCTTCCGAATGATGCCGAGGATCCCTTGGTCATGGAACTTGACAGTGACCAGTATTCTATCATCGAGGTTTCATTGTCAGGAGATGTCAGCGAAAATGTCTTAAGAGGGCATGCTGATACCCTGGAAGATATGTTGGAGGAAATCGATGGCGTTGGAAAAGTGAATTTATCGGGCTATAGAGACAGAGAGATACAGGTTCTTGTCGACCCTGAAAAGATGAGAGATAATTACGTTTCAATAGATGAGATAGAGCGAGCGCTGGCATCAAGGAATGTCAGCATACCTGCAGGGGAATTGAACACAGAAACGATAGAATATAGCATTAGAACGACCGGTGAATTCCTTACAGCGGAAGAGATATCAAATGTGATAATACGGGCGAATGATTCGGGCAACTGGCTCAGGATAAGGGACGTGGCGGAGGTAAAGGATACATTTAAGGATGAAGATATAATCAATAAGACATTGGGTACCAGGTCAATAAACCTTGTTGTCTTGAAAAAGGCCTCAGGTGACGCTATTAAGATAGTTGATAACATAAAGCAGATATGTAAGTTATACCTTGAGGATAACAATGATGGGCTTAAGATATCTTATGTGAATGATTATTCCTTTTTTGTGAGGAGGCGCCTCGGCGTTCTGACCAATAATGGCACTTGGGGCACTATATTTGTTATTATTATGCTATTTATGTTCTTGAAATTCAGGGTAGCGGTAGTAACTTTTATAGGCCTGCCTGTAGCCTTTGCCGCGACGATCCTGGCAATGCACACTATGGGCGTTACGGTAAATCTTGTAAGCATGTTCGGACTAATAATAGTGTTAGGTATGCTTGTCGATGATGGGATCATTGTCGCGGAAAACGTGTACAGACATATTGAAGAGGGTCAAGAGCCGCGCCTGGCCGCCGTAAAAGGCGCTGAAGAAGTAATGGGGGCTGTCACCGTAGCTGTTTGCACAACGATTGCCGCGTTCTCGCCGCTTCTTTTTATGACAGGCATAATAGGTAAATTCGTCAGGAACATACCTACGGTTGTTATCATAGCACTGATTGCGTCATTGGGTGAGGCCCTTATAATATTGCCCTCACATCTGGCTGATTTTGTGAAACGGGGCGTAAAATCATCCAAAAAGAAAGGGCGAAAAGATAATGTAATAAAAAGGATCATCAAGGTGTTGACATGGCCGTTCAGGATAATATTTAATTCAAATTGGTTCAGGCATGTTGTGAAATTCTATACAAAAGTGGTGACATCAGCTGTTGCATTAAGATATATAATCATCTTCGCGATAATGCCGATCCTATTGTATGTGACCTTGTCTGTATTAGCTTTGGGCTTTCAGGGCAAAGGTCCTTTGAAGCTTATTCTATTCCCAAGCGCGGGTGTGGAATTCTTCTTCATAAGAGGCGAAGCGCCTATAGGCACCCCTTTGGAGACGACAGAGAAACTAATAAAACCGATCGAGGATATTGTTGAACAAATACCCGAATATGAGTTAGACACATATGTAACTGCTGTGGGACAAATTCAAGAGGACAGGCATGATCCATTTTCGGGCGAGGGAAGCCATTTAGCGCAGGTCACTGTTTATTTAACGCCCGAGCAAGATAGAGAGCGTAAAGTTGATGATATAATAAAGGAGTTGAGAAAAAAGACAAGGGATATTCGGGGGTTCGAGGATCTAAGATTCGACAAACCCGAGACAGGTCCACCCGTCGGAAAACCTGTTGAAATCAGGATACGGGGTGAACATTTTAAGGTGCTTGATGATATATCATTAAAATTCATGGATTACATAAGATCTCTAAAAGGAACCTCAGACGTTACCTGGGATCATAAACCCGGAAAACAGGAGATACGTGTAAACGTTGATAGGGAAAAGGCCGCGATGGCAGGTGTAACGATCCAACAGGTAGCAAAAACCGTAAGGGCTGTTTTTGAAGGCGGTATCGCTACCGAGATAAAACCTGTGAAGGCTGAAGAGGAAACGGATGTTACCGTGAGGTATGTTAGAGAGAGAGCGGAGAAAATGGATGTTTTTAATGACATACTGGTTTATAACTCGTATGGAAACCTCATACCTCTTAAGAAAATAGCCACGATAGAAAAAGTTCCCGGCACGACTAACATATCCCATCTGGATGGTAAACGTGTTGTAACGGTCTCAGCAAACATAGATACGGACAAGACTACCGCTATTGAGGTAAATAATGCCATAGCCGATAAATTCAGGGATATCCCGCGTGATTATCCGGGGTATACCGTAAAATACGGCGGCGAACAGGAGGAGAGCATAAGATCTATCATGAGTTTGGGGAGGGCCGCGGTATTTGCTTTTGTGTTCATATATTTCATGCTGGCATCTTTTTTTAAGTCTCTGATACATCCGTTCTTAGTTATTATAGCGATCCCGCTGGGTTTAATGGGTGTAGTAGCTGGTTTTATTTATCATGGTGTGCCATTGTCGTTTATGGCTGTGTTCGGACTTGTAGGATTGGCTGGTATCGTTGTCAATGATTCAATAGTCCTTGTTAGCTTTATAAATAATCTAAGGATCTCGGGAACAGAAAAGAGGGAATCAATTATAAAAGCGGGACAGATACGATTGAGGCCTGTCATTTTGACTACTGTTACTACTGTAGGAGGATTAGCGTCTGTAGCGTATGGGTGGGGGGGAGAGAGAGATCCATTCCTTGTGCCAATGGCGTTAGCTATATGCTGGGGCTTGGCATTTGCTTCGGCGTTAACGCTTTTCATAATACCGTGCTGTTTCGCGATACTGGATGACATTGCTTGGTTGATAAAAAAACTTTTCGGCAGGGATGTGACAAAGATCCGGACCGAGGTGATAGAGAATGGCGAGTAAATGAGGCTTTTTAAAGCGATATGTTATGTGCTGCTTCTGACATCCTTTATAGGACATACATGCCTATCCGATATCATACACTTGAAAAACGGGAGGAATATAAAATGCGACATAAAGCGTGAGACCGCTTCCTCTGTTATCGTTGAAGTGGAGATAGGTAAAATGGCCGTCTCAAAGAGCGATATTGATCATATTGAGAAGAGGCCTTATGAAAAGAAAGATCAGGTGAAACATGGCACACCGTTGGATCTCACGGACCCGAGCATAGACACAGAATTATCGAAAAAAATAGAAGGTATGTATAAAATGCTTTCTGAGGTAAGGAGGAATAGGAATGAGGCAAGGAAATTCAAATCAAGGTATGACAGCCATACGTATAAGGTGGCGAATATAGAGAGAGAGCTTTCAAGTATATCCGTGAGGTACGAGAACCTGAACGCAAGGATCAGAAGGAGATCAAGTGGCGGAAAAAAGAAGGATGTGTTTGAGTATAATCGGCTGATAAGTGAATCCAATGAGCTTATTGCAAGGAAAGAAAAGTTATACCTGCAGATTAAGGACTCCATAAAAATGAAGGAAAGGCTGGGGCCGAAAGCCTCAGCATCGCTGTCATATTATAGTTCAAGTATACAGGAATTTGAAGAGGCATTGAAAAAAGAATGTGAAGATGCCCGAAAAAAAGGAGTGAATAAGAATGAAGAGGCATGTTTAAAGGGCCTTGAAAACGAACTGAGCAAACTCAAGAAAGACTTTAAACGTATAGAAGTGGATGTCAAATCTATTGGCAACAGCATATTTGTCGATGTCCTACTGAATAATCGGGTTAAGACAAGAATGCTTGTGGACACGGGAGCATCCGTTCTTCTGATCTCCAGAAAAACCGCGGATAAGTTGAAGGTATATGAGGCTTTCGGCGCGAGAAAGAAACGGTACAAAGTGGCGGATGGCAGGACAATAGAGGCTACTCCCGTTGTGCTCCATTCGGTCGAAGTCGGAGGGATGGTAGTAAAAAACGTGCCTGCTTCGATATTTGAAGGGCGGCAGATAACAGAGCTTCTCGGTATGAGTTTTCTTGGGAATTTCTTAGTAAGGGTTGACTTAAAGTCCAAAAAGCTTATACTTGATGAATTCAAAGCGCTGTAAGAACATAGTGATTGACATAGCTTAATATAGTGATATAATATTTAAAATTAACGAGAAGGGTGTGAGAAATTAATGCCGAGAATAGAAATTGGGCACAATGAGCCTCTTGAGAGGGCTTTGAGGCGATTCAAGAAAAAGATCGAGCGGGAAGGCATCTTGAAGACACTCAAGGCAAGGAAGCACTATGAAAAGCCCAGTGAGATAAAAAGGAGAAAGAGAAGATTATCTCCAAAAAAAAATCGATAATACTTCACTTTTTTATACTCACCGTATTCTTATCAGCATGTATATGTACAGCCGCGCGATGCGCATCCGATGATAAGTTAAGCACTAGGCAGATATTGGATAATGGGCTTGTGCTTGTCCTTATGCCTGATAGCGGTGAGAAGCTGGTATCCGTGTATGTCAAGGTAAAGGCGGGCCTGAGTTCAGAGAATATTTATGCCGGCTCGGGCATAACGCATTTTATCGAGCATATGATATTTAAAGGCACTCATGACATGGGTGTCGGGGTACTGGCGTCAAAAGTCAAATCATTAGGAGGCAGAATAAATGCCTCTACTAGTCTTGATACAACAACTTTCCATATAACCCTCCCAAGCGAACACCTTAAAGAAGCGGTGGATCTATTATCTGAAGCGGTAATGAATCCCGCCTTTGACGCAAAGGAATTTGAAAAAGAGAGGGAAGTAATAAAAAATGAGATGCGCCTTCACGAAGATGACCCTTCCAGAAGGATCAATATGATATTGTTCGAAACCGCATATACAAGGCACCCTTATAGATTTCCCATTATAGGATACAGGGGCCTTGTCGATGATCTGACCAGAGAAGATCTTGTGCGATTTCACGGTATGTATTATATCCCGAACAACATGGTTGTTTCTATCGCCGGAAATTTTGATGATGATGTGGCTAAAAAAGCTGTAGAGGATTCATTCGGCAAGTATGATAGAAAAAAATACCCTGTGGTGACCGGCCAGACAGAACCCGAACAGATTACACGCAGGACAAGGACAGTCTATCAGGAGATAAACCTTGGCTATTTTGCCATTGGATTTCATTCCACGGGTATCCTTAATAAGGATCTATATGCGATAGATGTGATGGCCTCGGTGCTGGGGTATGGCGGGGGCTCGAGATTGAACACAGCTGTTGTAAAGGAAAGGGAGCTCTTATATTCTATCGGAGCTTATAATTATACACCGCTGTATCCGGGATTGTTTATAATAAACGGTATCGGTAATCCCGAAAAATTAAAGGAATCCATAACAGCCGTATGGAAAGAGCTCGAAAAATTGAAAAACGGCGGTATAACAGAGGAGGAATATCAGCGGGCAAAGAAAATGGTGACAGCCGCTTATTACAGGAGCATGGAAACGGTGGATTCAAAGGCCGGATACGCGGCGCAGGGACAGATGTTTACGGGCGATCCTGAATTTTCAAAGAAATATGTTGAAGGTATAGAGCGCGTTAAAATTAATGATATACGGGCAGCTGCCAATCGTTATCTTAATGAGAATTCATCGTCAATAGTATATATTCTTCCTGAACGGTACAAGAAGGCAAATGAATCCAGTGGGTCCTCAGGAGATGAGGAGGAAAAGGATGGGAAAATCGGCCCCAAGAAGTATGTTCTGTCAAATGGCATTCGGGTGATATTTGAACGGAGGAGGCACATACCGATGGTGTCATTGACATTTAATTACCTGGGCGGGGTCAGGGCGCAAAAAGAGGATGAGGATGGGTTGTCTAACCTAACGCAGTCGATGCTGTTAAAAGGGACAAAAAAAAGGAGTGAAAAGGAACTTTCTCCCGCTATGGAAAAAAGGGGCGGTTCGATCAGTTCTTCAATCGGCATGAATGCAAGCGATATAAACATGGAGTTTTTCACAAAAGATACTGATTATGCGCTGGACATGCTAAAAGAGGTGTTGAAGGAACCAACGTTCCCTCAAGAGGAGATTGATAAAATGAAAGAGAGGATAAAGGCGGCTATAAAACGTGAGGATGACAGCAGTTTTTCAAGGGGGGTTCAGGCGTTGAGAAAGGGGATCTACAAGGATCACCCGTATTCCAAACGCATCTTGGGAAGCGCCGAGGCAGTGGATAAGTATAGAAGAGAAGACCTTATAGAATTTCATTTCAGACAGCTTGCTCCAAAGAATATATGCATAGGTGTTGTCGGGTCTTTTGATCCTGATATTATGATACAGAAATTAGAAAAAAGATTGTCCTTTTTGGACGAGCGAGAATTTGATGTTACAACACCGGCCATTATTCCTCTTCAAGAGGTTGAAGAAGAAGTCATAGAGATGCCGAAGAAAGAGGCAGTGTTTCTTTTGGGGTTCAATGGTGTTGATGCGTATAACGAGGACAAATATGCCTTAGAGGTTATATTCTCTATTATGTCGGGTATGAGCGGACGCCTTTTCGATTCGATAAGGGAGGCTTTTGGGTTATCTTATGCGCAAGGAGGCAGATCCGTTTCCGGTATGGATCCCGGATATTGTGTGTTTTATGTCGCTGCAAGAAAGAGCGATCTGGATAAGGCAAAGGATATATTGATCGAAGAAATCAAACTTATTAAGACTCAAGAGGTGACGGATACGGAGTTGGAAAGCGCGAAAAATGAGTTGATCGCCAGCAGGATGATGGCATGGCAGACTAACGGTTCAAGGGCATCAAGGATGACGCAATACGAATTATATGGGCTTGGTTTTGATTATTATACAAAGTTCGAGAGTGAAATAACGTCCGTTAATAAAGAAGACATAATGAATGCGGCAAATAAATATTTTGACCTTGAAAGGTCATATAGGGTAGAGATTATTCCTCTACAAGATGAAAGATAATCTATGTTGCGCGATCCTGTTGTTGCCGGCAGATTCTATCCTTCCAACCCGGGCAGATTGGACAGAGAGATCAGGGCCCTAATCGGAGAAAATGTTCCTGATACAGAGGCTATAGGGTGTGTCTTGCCTCATGCGGGCTATATTTATTCAGGCGGGACGGCCGCAAAAGTCCTATCCAGCATAAAGAAAAGATCTTCTTATGTGATATTGGGCCCGAACCATACAGGAATGGGACAGCCATTTGGATTGGACAGAGAAAGGGCATGGCAGACCCCATTAGGCAAGGTTGAAATTGATAAAGCACTTGCCGCTGAAATACTGAATAAGTCATCCCTGGTGGAAAGTGACGACTTATGCCACAATTTCGAGCATTCTATAGAAGTACAGCTTCCGTTTTTACAGGTTTTAAATACAGGATTTAAAATTGTTCCTATCGTGATAGGGGCAGGCCAGATAAGGGAATATAGGCAGATTGGAAAGGATATAGCGGAAGCTATTTCATCGTTAGGCAGGGATGTATTGATAATATCATCAAGTGATATGACCCATTATGAAAGCCATAAACAGGCTAAGATAAAGGACAAGTTTGCTATTGATAAGATCCTTAACTTGGATACGGATGGATTATTGGATGAGGTGCATGAAAAAGATATAAGCATGTGCGGATACGCCCCGACTGCGGTAATGTTGGAGGCATGTAAGCGCCTGGGCGCAAAGCATGCGAGATTAGTGGAATATAAGACAAGTGGAGAAACTTCAGGTGATTTTTCTCAAGTTGTAGGATATGCCGGCATAATAGTAACAAAGTAAAATATGATCTTTAGAAGAAAGCACAAGGTGGCTCTAGCTTTGGGCGGCGGAGGCGCCAGGGGTTTCGCCAATATCGGAGTTCTAAAGGTTTTTGAACGTGAGAATATACCTGTGGATATCTTACTGGGCACAAGTATGGGTGCCCTGGCGGCTGTCTCATTCAGTCTGGGCACCAAAGCGGCAGAACTGAAAGAATACGCCTTAAAATTTAAACCGCAGGATATCGCGGATATTACGTTCCCAAAGATAGCGCTTTTGAAGGGTGAGAAGCTTTCGGTTATGGTTGATGAGCTTACCGGAGGTAAGGGTTTCAAGGACTGTAAGATACCTGTCGGTATAACCGCGACGGATATAAACAACGGTCAGGAGCTGTTATATACATCAGGCAATATGCAGGATATTGTTAAGGCCAGTTGTTCATGGCCGGGGTTCTTCCCTCCGGTTATGGTTGATGGACGGCTCTTAGCCGACGGTGGGTTGAGGAACAGCATCCCTGTCAAATGGGCCAAGGATATGGGCGCGACGTTTGTAATAGCGGTAAAGATCGGTTTTGCGCCTCAGGAAATAAAGGCGGACAATATATTGGAGGTAATGCTTCAATCTGTTCAGGTGTTAGGTGAGGAGCTGGATAGATGCCAATCAATACAGGCGGATATAATCATAGAGCCTGACATGAAGCGTATTACCCAACTTGATTTTGACAGGTCAATGGATATAATAATAAGTGGCGAAAGGGCTGCTATAAATAATGTCAGAAAGATCAAAAAGGCATTAGGTCTATAGGTGTTGATTGTTGATTGTGAATCGTTGATTGTTCGGAGGATGATATAGAATGGAGATCATAATTATTACACTGCTTCTGGTTATCATAGGGATCGGGACCGCGATCTTAGCAAGAAGTAAGAAGGATGATTTTGACAGTAAGATACAGTCCGTAATTAATGAACGATTTATTAGTTTTCAGGATATGATACACAGGAGCGTGGATAGTACTTTGAGGGAAGTGGAATCGTCAAAGAATATAATATCCGATCATGCCGTTAAAACCCTCGATACGATAAAGGGCATGGGCAATACTATAGAGCAGATCGTAAGACAGCAGCGCGAGGCGCAGGAATTGGGAAATTCCCTGAAATATTTATTGCAGACGCCAAAATTAAGGGGAAGCTACGGTGAGGAGGTGCTGGAAGAGATGCTTGAGAAGGTATTGCCCAAGGGGGTTTGGCATAGGCAGTATAGCATTGTCGGAAGCGAGAGGGTAGACGCGGTTGTGATATACAAGGATATTGTCATACCTATCGATGCCAAATTCCCGAGAGAGATCTATGAGAACTACTTGAATGCCGAGAATGAACATGATAAGAAAAGGACCTGGAAAACGTATGAAGACAATATGAAGGTCAAGATCGGTTCGATAAAGCAAAAATATGTCAGGCCGCAAAGTGGGACATCGGATTTCGCGTTGATGTTCATCCCTTCCGAATCGATATATTATGAGACCATAGCGGAGAAGAATTATCTGGGGCAGCCGAGCAATATATACGAATACTCCAGGTCGAATAATGTTATACCCGTAAGCCCGAATACTTTTTACGCTTTTCTACAGGTCGTCATTATGGGTATCAGGAATGTCGATATAATTAAAAGCGCGAAGAAGCTGCAGGACGCGTTGACAAAAATTGAAAGGAATTTCAAATTATTCTATAAAAAATATGAGGATATCGGGTACGCCCTCGCGAAGGCAGGCGATGCGTATAAGGTTGGGGATGTTCACATAAAGAGATTTAAGGATAATATCGAGTCTACAATTCGACTGGAACTGCCCTCACCTAAGCGAAAAGTTAAGACATAAAAAAGATAAATATATTGCCTTGAAATGAGCCTACGGTTATGGCATACTAAAAACAAGCCGAAAAGGTTTGTTTTTTATTTGGTCATTTTTTTAGGGGGTTAATTAAGTTTAACAATGTCCATAAGCATTTCCATGCAGGGGATGGCAATATCCATCCCCGGTATGGAGGTGGTTTATACAGAGGTACCACATAAACGGAGGCAAATTGAGAGCGGATAGTACCATAATAAAGAGAACTAGTTTAACCATAGCTATATCCATTGCTATGGTTTCTTTGTTTAATATGATCATGAGCAATGTCAATGCATACAACAGGCCGGCCATATTGGATCGCAAGACCATACCACTTTCGCTGGGGTACATCAGGGAGATACACGATATAGATTCAGAAAAACCCGTGGTTGTTTATATTCAAGACGCGCATTGCAACTATTCCTGCCAGAAAAGCATAGAAAAGATCATCGAATTCTATAAAAATAGATACGGCGTGGATATGGCAGCCGTTGAAGGCGGATCCGGGGAGTATGATTTCTCGATATTTACTGATATACCCGATATGGAAATAAGGGAAAAGGTGGTCGATTACTTTGTAAGGGAGGGCCGTGTGACCGGGGTGGAATTATTCGCGATAAAGAATCGTGGTAAAATAACGGTTAAAGGTCTAGAGCGGCCCGATCTTTATGAGAAGAACCTGGCTGTTTACAGGGAGAGCCTGTCATTTAAGGATAAGGCGTGTGAATATATAGATACATTGAAGCACTATATCGGGAATTTAAAGAGATTTATATATTCGCGTCTCATGAAAGGCTTTGATGATAAAAAGGCCGCGTATTCACGAAAGAAGATAAAATTCAAGGATTATATCTCTTACCTGGATAAATTGACAGGCGAGAACGACATATCGATCGGGGTATTTAATAACCTTGAAAAATTGATAATGCTTATGGACAAGGAAGGAGAGATTGATTTTAAAAAGGCGAGGATCGAGAGAGAAAACCTGATGGACATGTTGATGAAGAGGCTTTCCGATTATGAGGTTGAAAGGCTTGTCCAATACAGTATAGACATGAGAAATGACGGGGTGAGCCAGGCGCTTTTCTATGACCACATATTCAAAAAGGCGCGCTCATGCGATATTGATACGGGAGCGTTTGAGCATCTTTTAAGGTATAAGGATTACCTTGAGAGGTATGACCGTCTTGAAAAAGAGGTGTTGTTCGAAGAGATATACGACGCCGAAAAATATATCGCTAAGGGTATCTCTGCCGGTAAAAATGAAGAGGCCCTGTACGGGTTGTCCGATGACCTGTATATACTAGAAAAATTGTTCGATGCGTCACTTACAAGAAGGCAGTACGATTATTTTGACAGGAAAAGGGATGATATCGCCGCTTCAAGATATGTTGATTTTATAAAGGACAAGGCGCTTCTCTATAACATGGAATCAAATATCAATAAAGATGTGGTCGCGTTGGATGAATACTGCCGAAGGATAGAGAATTTTTATAGGTACTCATTCGAAAGGGACAATGCCTTCATGGAGAATATAGAAAAGTACTCAAAAGGCCGGCGGGCCTTGTTCGTGGTAACCGGTGGATTCCATACCGAGAATGTCACCAGGCTTTTAAAAGAGATGGGATACCCCTATGTCGTTGTTACACCGAAATTATCGAATGAGGTTGATAATCCATATTTTAGCCTGCTGGCCGGAGGACTTAGCCCGATAGAGACAATATTAAGCGAATATACGTCCGTCATCGCCCTAAGAAGCGTATTTTCCGAAATGGGCATAAAGAGTGAATGCTCTGCCATGATGTATGCCGTTAGTGTATTGAGGGGGTATTTGGAGGATGGTGAATATTCTCTTGTTCTGAATATGCCTCTTGGAATGATCAGGCTCTCCTCGGAGAAACCTGACGGAATGGAAGAGATTCAATCTTTGGGAACAGTTGATGGTAAAGAAGTATATGCTATCCCCGTCTCTGTGTCTGACCTTGGTCAAGGGAAGGAAAGGATGATAACTGTACCTGTTGAGGATATATCGCACGAATTAATATCCTATAGGGCGCATGAATCCTATGACGTTATGAGAAAATGGGCGATCGATAGAGAGAAAGGATTCATGTCTAAGAGGGTTGGTGATGTTGATGGACTTGATATCTTGAGTGGACTTAATGAGGGGAATAAACAGATGGTTACCGGGTTGCTCAAGAAAATTCCGAATATATGGATAGTCGGACAAGAGGATGAAGAAACGGTAAACAGGGAAGATGTAGAGCATAGATTCGCAGAACATCAGAGTTTTAATTTGGATCACGCCAGCCATAATGGTATTTACGTTACATACAGGACGGGTTCGGCGGGTGTGGGCGGTAAAAATGAGATGCTTGGGAGCCTGTTGCATGAATTAGGGGCATATTACGCAAGAGACCCTGAATTTAATGAGGCTATTCAGGTTGCCAGAGACACTGCGTTAGGGGCGTTGTTGGAATCAATAAATGAAGATTTGCATTTAGAACAGACAGATACAGACCGTATAGTAAGAGTGACCGATGGTCAATCTGCTGTTATTGGCAAAAGAGATCTGTCTTCGCAGGCAGAGGATCATAATGATCAGTCAACCGTGGATAGGTACGCTGAAGGTCTTGCGGGATCTATCATTGAGACATCGAAAGTTATAAGGCCGGCAACCGGGAAAGTCGGCATAATTGTTGAGGTGAATCAGGAAAGGATGTTCCCTCAAACTGATGAAAAAAGCTCGGAGAGTATAATGCAGGAGATGAAACAACTGGCTAAGAGGGGTATAACATCCGTAACACAGCATAAAGTGGATATGGACCTGATAACAATTACAGAATCAAGGCAAGCTACGCTTGATGCTGTTAGGGAGTGCGTTGATAACGGTATGAGGCCTGTTGTGTTTAGGCTGCCGGAATATGATGATAGAAAGGTAGATGCAGCTGCGAGTTTTAGAGATAGTGGACTGATGTTTGAAGACTATTATTTTGAGATAGATGAACTTAATGGAATTCGCGAGCAAATATTACAGCTGATGCCGGAGAACATACAGGTAGCAGAATCTGGTAAGTTGATGACAGCTGACCCAATTATACCATGTATGACTTTAGACCTGCAAAGCCTGATAGGTGTTGAGGAGAGAGCAGATGCAGGAATAAGCCCTGAAAATATTGCTGTCTGTGATCTTCACGCCATTTCGCAGATAGCTTTACTGGCTGACGCGGTAAATGTCAGTCTCTGGATGCCAAGAGAAAGTTTTGATGAAGAACATTATAGCCAGATTGTGGGTGCTATAATGAGATTGAAGGCGACCGTTGAGAGAGCCGATGAAATTGAAGAAATACCGGATCATATCGAACAGTCATGGTTCCTATATGACGGTTCCCTGGCGCTCGTCCTGCCGCGAATCACGCAAATCGACATCGAGGGTGATATCAACAAATGGTACAACGCCTACAAACGCGTCGAAAGCGCAATGTAACCGCCCGTGGAAGGGTGCCTTGTCAGGGCACTTCCGCTTGCCGCTACTTCCATTTACACAATCTCAAGGACATTAGTGAGAAAATATTTTCCGTCCGCTCAAAAAATTCCCATGCCAGATAGCGATACGGATAAATATTGGCATTTTAGGGGGCGCAAATTAACTCGATGGCACATAAAGTGCCGGTTCGAACAAATTTGCGCTTTTTGTGTCATGAAATAACACACCAGAAACCCCTAAAATACTCATAAACATTCTAATTTTTTTAATGCGTCCGGAAAACAATTTTCTCACTAATTACTGCAGAAGTATCCAGTGTTTAAACCCGGCTACTTCTACTGGTGCCCTCAGCTACATAAGAAGTAGGATAATGTGATGATGACCAGGGGGGTGTTGTTTTAGAGCCTTAAAGGAATTGCATATACAAACGCACCATTCTAGGATATGCAATTCCGGTAAGAGTGAGAAAAAAAGTGCGTATCTTTTTTTCGAACGTGCTCTAAGACAACACCCCCCTGGTCAGCATCTACGGATTAATCTATTAGAGGCAAGCGGAAGTGCTCCTGCCAGGGTATTCTTTATCGTGATCAACACTTCGAAAAGCTCAGTGTGGTCCTGAGCGGAGTCGAAGGGCCAATAAAATCGGCGAATGAGCGAACCAAACCTATGTTATAGGCATGTGTTTTTATTGCATTTTATTTGGCTAATCCGGGTGTAAATCCACTTTACATACAGTGCATATTATGATATATTATGCGCCTATATGAAGGGTAAATTGTTCCCACTTATAAGAGTATTTATAAGCCTTGGCTTATTGTGCATGTTGTTCTGGATCATGCGTGAGGAATACGGCAAGATATATTCACAGATTAGAAGCACATATTTGCCTTTATTTGTCTTGGCATGGTGCATGTACAACATGAATATTTGCCTGATAACGCTGCGACTGAGGACACTGCTAAAGAGCGAAAAGATCAAGATGCCTTTTTTTAAACTCCTGGAGCTTACCTATATCGGGTTCTTTTTTAATAATTTTATGCCGTCCGCTATCGGCGGTGATATCGTAAAGGCATACTATGCCGGTACAATTACTAAAGAGAAGGCAAAGTCATATGTTTCTGTGTTTATGGACAGGTTAACGGGATTGTTCTCTTTCGCGATAATCGGGTGCGTTGCTTTGGTTATAGGATGGAATGCCATTACAGAACCGACTGTCAAGAGATCGGTGATATTGTTCATTATTATGTGCGGCACTGTGGCAATGGTCGCGTTGAACGCGAAGATAGCCAGGATGATATCAAAGGTCCTATCAAAGGTACACTTTAAGAACATCGGTGAAAAGCTGCTGAAAGTTTATAACATGCTTCACAGTTATAAAAATCGTCTCGGCGTAATATGGAAGACCATAGGTATCTCAATGATAGCGCAAGCGTCTTATTTTACCGTAATGTTCATATTGTTCAGGGCCTCCCACTCGGATATTCCATACAATGTCGTCTTCATAATTATGCCCCTTGTATGCGTGATAACAATGCTGCCTTCGCTGGGTGGGCTGGGATTAAGGGAGGGCGCCATAGTGGCGCTATTCGGCCCTTTTGTCGGGGCTGACAAAGCGTTTGGCGTAGGCCTTCTATTATTCGGTATTTTATTTACAATAAGCATAATGGGGGCTATCATTTATATGGTCAGCCCGCAGTTCAGGAAGGTTAAACTTGAAGAGAATTTAGGAGAAGAGGACTTGATCTGATGGATAAAGACTTAATCGATATGCTTGCCTGTCCATCCTGTAAGGCTAAAGTTCAGGAAGATAACAATAAAATAATCTGTACAAAATGTGGGTTGAGATACCCGATCAGGGATGGGATACCGGTAATGATATTTGAAGAGGCAGAGAAACCGGAGGGAAAGAATGGATAAGATATTAGTCATTCATGGACCGAACCTAAATTTACTTGGGCACAGAGAAGTCAACATATATGGCAAGGTGACCATTGATCAAATAAATAAGGAGATGGCATCGCAGGCCAAGATGTTAGGGCTGTCAATCTCAACATTCCAGTCAAATCATGAAGGTGAGATAGTTGACAAAATAGGCAGCGCGAATAAAGAAGGTTATAAAGCGATACTCATAAATCCCGCGGCATATACTCATACAAGTGTCGCGGTAAGAGATGCCATATCCGCGTCCAGCCTGCCTGCGATAGAGATACATTTATCCAATATATATGCCCGGGAAGAGTTCAGGCATACTTCTTTAACGGCACCGGTGGCAATAGGGCAAATCTCGGGATTTGGTAAAAATAGTTACATATTGGCCGTAAATGCGATCGCTGAATATTTGAAGGGTAAATGAAAAAGATTTATCATAGCAGGGCCATTAAAAGGCCCAGTGAGATCAAAATACTTAGAAAGGCCGCGAAGATTACGGTCGACATATTTAAAAAGGTAAGGGGGAAAGTCAAGCCCGGCCGATCGGAACAGGACATCCGAGACGCATTGGAATATGAGATGAGGTCGCTGGGGCTTGAAAGATCATTTACAACTATTGTGGCCAGCGGGCCGAATGGCGCCTTGCCGCATGCCAAAGTGAGTAATAGGACCATAAGGGAGAATGATATGGTAGTGATGGATTTTGGCATAGTTTATAAGGGGTTTCATTCGGACATGTCAAGGACCGTGGTAGTGGGAAGGCCAAATAACAGATTGCGGGAAATATATAGGGTCGTTTCAAGAGAACAAAAGAGGGCGATTAAAAGAGTAAAACATGGCGTAAGGATATGCGGCTTGGCCAGGGATACACATGATTCAATTCGCAAACTTGGTTTGGGAAAGCATATCCTTCACACACTCGGGCATGGTGTAGGCAGAAAAATTCATGAGGCGCCCAAGTTGTCGGAAAGAAATAAGAGGTTTCTAAAAGAAGGAATGGTCATAACCATAGAACCCGGGTTATACATTATGAACATGGGCGGAGCCAGGATTGAGGATATGGTGCTGGTCACAAAAAAGGGGCAAGAGGTATTGACGAGATGATAACTCCAAAGCAGTTCAATAATGGGCAATGTGTTATTATGGATGGGGAGATTCACGTTGTGCTTTACACTCAGCACAAGAGGACAGCGCAAAGGGGCGCAGTGGTCAGGACAAAACTGCGGAATATAAAAACGGGCGCTGTTAGTGAACAGAACTTGGCCCCGGATGCGTTATTCGAACAGGCATATATTGACAGGAAGGCCCTCTTATATCTTTATCATGATGGGGATGTCTACCATTTCATGGACCAGTCTACCTTTGAGCAATATGAGCTTCGTGAGAACCTGCTTGATGAGTCTGTTAAATACCTGAAGGAAAACACCGAATTGACAGTGGATTTTTATGAGGGAAGACCAATAGGGGTTGAGTTGCCGGTCTTTATGGATTTTGCGGTCACATATACGGAACCGGGATTGAAGGGTGATACAGCAAGAGGCGGTTCGAAGCCCGCTGAAATCGAGACAGGCGCTACTGTAAAGGTGCCGCTATTTGTCAAAGATGGTGATAAGATAAGGATCGATACGCGAACGGGTGAATATGTAAGTCGTGTTTAGCTCTTTGTTCTCAATAACGTGCGGTAATATTTAGCGTACGACTATTGACTAAGAACTAATGACTAAGAAATAAAAGAGGTGATTATGAACAAAAAAAAGATAGAAGAGATGCTTGAGTTGATGGAAAAATATGGTCTTTCCGAGATCAACATTGAAGAGGAGGGAGTGAAGGTTCATTTGAGGAAAGGCGGGCAAAATGTTGAAACGCTGATTCAGCCGGGTATGCCGCAGATCATGGCAGCCGCTAAACAGGAAAATGTCCCTGAGACCAAAGAAGAGGCCAAGAATTTTATAGAGATCAAGGCCCCTATGGTAGGGACGTTCTACGCCGCACCCGCGCCCGACGCGCAGCCATATGTATCAGTAGGTCAGAGCATCAATGAAGGGGATGTATTGTGTATATTGGAGGCTATGAAACTGATGAACGAGATAAAATCTGAGGTCAAAGGTAAGATAGCGGATATACTCGTGGAGAACGGATATCCCGTTGAATTCGGCCAGGTGTTGTTTTTAGTCGAGCCTAAATAAGAGATATATTTCTATTTAAAAGGTGATAACCTGAAATGTTTGGAAAAATATTAATAGCGAATAGGGGCGAGGTAGCCCTGAGGGTCATTAGGGCGTGTAAAGAGATGGGGATAAAAACCGTTGCTATATTTTCACAAGCCGATGCATCTAGTTTGCATGTTCGTTTTGCGGATGAGGCGATTTGTGTCGGAAAAGCCCCATCTGGCAACAGTTATCTGAACATACCTAATATAATCAGCGCTGCGGAGATCGCGGATGTCGAGGCGATCCATCCGGGGTACGGCTTCCTGGCCGAGGACGCTCATTTTGCGGAGATATGTGAATCCTGCCAGATAAAATTTATCGGCCCGACACCTGAAAACATTCGGATGATGGGTGACAAGATGCTGGCCAAGGAAACCATGAGAAAATCGGGATTGCCCGTTATACCCGGATCAAAAACAGTTGTCAGGACAAAGGAAGACGCGCTCAAGACAGCTAAGACGTTAAAGTACCCTGTTATATTAAAAGCCTCTGCGGGAGGCGGCGGTAAGGGTATGCGCGTGTGCCATAATGATGTAAGATTAGTAAGTTCCTTTCTAACAGCACAGAGAGAGGCTGAGGCGGCTTTCGGTAATTCTGATATTTACATCGAAAAATATATAGAGGCCCCTCGTCACATAGAGATACAGATCCTTGCTGATTCATACGGGCATGTCATACATCTGGGAGAAAGGGATTGTACTATCCAGAGAAGGCATCAGAAGTTGATCGAGGAGTCGCCTTCGCCTGTATTAAACAAAAAACTCAGGAAAAAGATGGGGGATATGGCTGTAAAAGGGGCAAAGGCAGCGGGTTATGTCAATGCGGGCACCATAGAATTCCTCCTTGATAAAAATGAGAATTTCTATTTTATGGAGATGAATACCAGGATTCAGGTAGAACACCCCGTTACCGAAATGGTAACCGGGCTTGATCTCATAAAGGAACAGATCAAGATAGCGGCCGCGGATAGGTTGAGGATAAAGCAGGAAGAGGTTAGATTTGAAGGCAGCGCGATCGAATGCAGGATAAATGCCGAAGATCCTGACTATAATTTCAGGCCGTCACCGGGGCTGGTCTCACATTTGAATTTACCGGGTGGATTGGGCGTGCGTGTAGATACTCATGTATATCAGGGATATGAGATATCACCGTATTATGATTCGATGGTAGCGAAGCTGATAGCGTATGGCAAGACCAGAAAAGAAGCTATCGCGGTTATGCAGCGCGCCCTTGAGGAAATGATCGTGGGGCCGATAAAAACAACTATCCCCTTTCACAGGCAGGTATTTTCCAACCCTGCGTTTTTAAGAGGGAAGTACTCCACTGATTTCGTCGAAAAGATATTTTTTGCTAAATAGGCGGTGAGCAGGGTAAAAAAAGACCGATAAATTACGGCGGAGGTGCATATGGGATTTTTTAGAAGGATCATAATGTTTTTGTATTTTATGGTTTATTTTATTGTCGGAAGCATACTTTTTGTTTTCGCCATGAATGTTTTGAGCCAGGAACAATTAAATGACTATATGCTGTATGCCTATAACGACCCGAATATAAAATTGGCCGCGGGATGTCTCGGGGCATTATTCATATTATTGGGTTTTTTCTCCGCCAAGTATAGCCTAGGCAGGATCAGGAAGGAAAAGACCATAGCCTTTGAAAATCCGGACGGCCAGGTCGTGGTTTCCCTTTCGGCGATAGAAGATTATATTAAAAGGATACTGAAGCAGGTCATACATGTAAAGGATGTGAAAACTGTGGTTACGGCAGGCAAGAAAGGCATAAGCGTGGTATGCAGAGCCACGTTGTTTTCTGATTCAAACATACCGGAAATAACGGAAAAGATCCAATCGGTCATAAAGTCTAAATTAAATGAGATGCTGGGTATCGAAGAATCGATAAACGTAAAGATACACATAGCTAAGTTATATTCTAAAGGCGGCACTAAAGAAGAGGAACAACAAGAGGATACGAATGAACAGTCAAGACACATGCCATTCAGGGGGTTGGAATAATAAGTGACAGGTGAAAAGTAAGGAGGATAGAAAATATGAAACGGATAGGCGTATTAACCGGCGGCGGGGATTGTCCGGGATTGAATCCCACCATAAGAGCGGTTGTAAGGAAAGGATTATTGGAGGGTTACGAGCTGGTTGGGATAAAGAATGGCTGGAAAGGAATGATACAAAAGGACACGATAAAATTAGACCTAGATACCGTATCCGGCATATTACATCGTGGCGGGACGATACTCGGTACATCACGGACCAACCCGTGTAAAAAACCAAAAGACCTTGAGCATGTACTGGAGAATTTCAAGGCATTGAAACTTCACTGTCTGATAGCGATAGGAGGAGAGGATACTCTGGGGGTGGCAAATAAGCTTTCCAAGCTGGGATTGCGTATAGTGGGTGTTCCAAAGACTATAGATAATGACATATCGGCGACAGATTTTACTTTTGGCTTTGACACCGCAGTAAATATAGCAACCGAAGCCATTGACCGTTTGCATACAACGGCTGAGAGCCATCATAGGGTAATGGTTGTTGAGGTTATGGGACGGCATGCGGGCTGGATCGCTACCTATTCCGGTATAGCGGGAGGCGCGGATGCAATATTGGTGCCTGAAATGGAAATCGATATTGATGATGTATGCAGGATATTGAAGAAGAGAAAGAAGAGAGGAAAGAATTTTAGCGTAGTTGTTGTGGCTGAAGGCGCTAAGCTAAAGGATTCAGAACTACTTCTTAAGACAGAAAAGAAAGATGCGTTTGGCCATGTATTACTAGGTGGGATCGGGCAGGCCCTGTGCGACCGGATAGCACATAAGACAGGATATGAGGCGAGATTTACCGTGCTCGGCCATATACAGAGAGGCGGTAGCCCGACAGCGTTTGATCGCGTACTCGCCACAAGGTACGGTATAAAAGCGGTTGAGTTGATCAAGAAGGGCCAGTTCGGAAAGATGGTAAGCCTGCAGGGAAATAAGATCGTAAGTGTTGCTTTGGCCAGGGCAGTCGGTAAGCTCAAGACACTGGACATGGATCTGTACAAGATCGCCCGGGTGTTTTTCGGATAAAAAATAAATTAGAAACTTAAAAAATGGACGATATAATAAAGCGGGCGGTGTCTCAGAATATTGAGACCAACAGGGCATTGTCGCAGGAAAAGCACATCGATCGTATTAAAGAGATCGCCTCGGCAATTATCCTTTCAATAAAACGCGGCGGTAAAGTCATCATTTTCGGTAACGGTGGCAGCGCCGCGGACGCGCAGCATATGGCAGGCGAGCTTGTCGGCAGGTTCAAAAAGGAACGCAAGGGATTACCGGCCATAAGCCTTACTGCCAACACATCCAGCTTGACGGCCATTTCGAATGATTATTCATATGATATGTGTTTTTCGAGGCAGGTTGAGGCATTAGCAAGGCCCGAAGATATAGTTATCGGCATATCGACAAGCGGCAACGCGAAAAATGTTATAAAAGCGATTGTTTACGCAAGAAATAACGGTATAAAGACCGTGGCGTTGACAGGTAAAGATGGGGGGGGATTGGTAAAGGAAGCGGATATTTCATTTGTCGTGCCTTCCGGGCAGACACCATCTATACAGGAAGCCCATATATTGATAATTCATGTGTTATGTGAACTTGTTGAGGAGGGGTGCTCATAATGCAGGGCTCTAAGGATAAAATAAAGAAAGTAAAAGATCTAAGAACCTTATTGGAGGGTCTTAAAAAAAGCAAAAAAAGGATTGTTTTCACGAACGGTTGCTTTGATATCATCCATTATGGGCATGTCAAATATTTAGAAGAGGCCAAAAAAAAAGGCGATGTGCTTGTCGTCGCTGTCAATAGTGATCGCTCTGTCAGGAGTATCAAGGCAAAGGGGCGGCCGATCGTGGATGAATCATCAAGAATGGGTGTCGTGGCCGGACTGGAGTCTGTTGATTTTGTCACTATATTTGATGAGGATACACCGCTTGAGGTCATTAAGATACTTTTGCCCGATGTCCTTGTAAAAGGCGGGGACTGGAGAATAAATGAAATCGCCGGCAGTGAGGCCGTGAAGTCAAATGGGGGAAAGGTCCTGACGATACCATTTGTTGAGGGTTATTCGAGTACGAATATTATTAATAGAATGAAGAATTGTGGTTAAGGCCATTAGTTATATATTAAAGGAAAAGGGTAAGAACAGAGCTGTCTCAAGAACAGTCTTAAGGATAATAGACGCTAATTTGAACAGGTCATCGGAAGGTTTGCGTGTCTGCGAGGATATCGCGAGATTCGTTATGCGGGACAGGGGCTTGCAAGGCGGACTTAAAAACATACGGCATTCGATAAAGAGGATTAATCAAAGGATCTACAGTAAATTTGATTTTGTAGAGGCAAGGGCAGTTGATAAGGATGAGGGTAAGGGTACAAACGAATCGGATCTTGAGAGAATGTCCATAGGGGATGTCTTTAAGGCTAACTCGCAGCGTGTTAAGGAGGCCCTGAGATCCTTAGAGGAATTTACAAAGCTTATTGATAACAGGATATCCGAGGATGTTAAAAAAATACGATTCAGGTACTACGATGCGGAAAAAAGGGCTTTTAAAAAAATTGAGGCTATGCGGGATCTTTAATGGGCTTGATGACTCGTATCTCAACGCTGTTGAAAAAGGCATGAGTTGCGCCCAGTTCAGGATCAAGGGGGCCAACAGCCTTGATAGCCTGAGATTGATAAAGGCCAAGATGGAGTATCTCATACGAAAAGGTATTACGGTATTGATAAATGACAGGATAGATGTTGCATTTACCTGTAATGCTCACGGTGTTCATATCGGAAAAGGTGATTTCAACGTTCATACAGCCAGGGCCGTTCTGGGGAGGCACCGAATAATCGGCAAGACGGTCAGGGATGTAAATGAGGCGGTTGGCGCCCAAGAAGAAGGCGCTGATTATGTCAGCGTAGGGCCGATTTTTAGGACGGATATAAAAAGGACATTAAGGCCTGTGGGGTTGAAAATGCTGAGCGCCGTAAAGGACAGTGTGAAGATACCGGTAACCGCCATAGGCGGGATAAATTTTCTGAACGTTCGTAGGGTAATGGATACAGGTGCCGATGGTGTCTGGATGATGAGCGCATTTAGGGAGGCATAGATTTAAAGATGAATCTTATTGATACCGCGCGAAAGGGGAAGACTAATAAATTGATCCGTTGTGTCTCCAGGGCAGAAGGAATATCAATCAATAACTTAAAGGCTGACATATCATCCGGTTATTCAGTTATCCCCAAAAACAAGAATAGAGATATCGAAAAACCATGCGGTATCGGCAGAAATCTTTCAACGAAAGTCAATGTGAACATTGGGACATCCCCTGATTCCGAAGATATTAAAACAGAACTGAAGAAACTAAAAGAATCAGTAAAGCTTGGCGCTGATACCGTTATGGATCTATCAGTGGGCAAAAATGTCAGAAATACCAGGAGGATTATACTGGAGCGCTGCCAGGTGCCTTTGGGCACAGTACCTATTTATGAGGCCGCGGTTAAGTCAACAGATGACATAAGGGGCATCAATGAACGGGATATGATGAAGGTGCTTCTAGAACAGGCCGAAGACGGTGTGGACTTTTTTACAATACACGCCGGTGTAACAAAGGAAAGCGTGAAATATATCGCTAAGAAAAAACGAGTGATAGATATCGTAAGTCGAGGCGGGGCAATACTGTATAAATGGATCATGCTTAACAACAGGGAGAACCCCTTCTATAGGCATTTTGACGAAGTGCTCGATCTAGCGCGTACGTATGATATAACACTCAGCCTGGGTGATGGTATGAGGCCGGGGGCGATAGCCGATGCGACTGATCAGGCGCAGATAGCGGAATTGAAAATACTCGGAAAGCTGCAGCAAAGGGCATTGAAAAAGGGGGTACAAACAATGATTGAGGGACCGGGTCATGTGCCGATCGATCAGATCGAAAAGAATGTCAGACTGGAGAAATCTATATGTCATGGCTCTCCGTTTTATGTTTTGGGTCCGCTTGTAACCGATGTGGCTCCAGGATATGACCATATAACTTCCGCGATAGGAGGTGCCCTGGCGGGAAGTTATGGGGCTGATTTTTTATGTTATGTGACACCATCTGAGCACTTGCGTCTTCCAACTGTTGAGGATGTGAGGGAGGGGCTTATTGCCTCAAAGATAGCCGCGCATGCCGCGGATATTTCAAAGGGCAGGAAAGAATCCATATCCCGTGATATGGCTATATCACGGGCCAGAAGTAAAAGGGACTGGCCAAAACAGTTCGCCCTTTCCATAGATCCCGAGAAGCCAAAGCAATACAGAAAAAGTTCTGTGCCGAAAGATGTCGATGTCTGCACTATGTGTGGCAATTATTGCCCGATAAAGTTGTCAGAAAGAGAAAAAGGCGCGTGATGAAAGATAAGAGGATATTGATAATAGGCTCCGTAGCCCTTGATACGATAGAGACGCCGTTTGGCAAGCGAGACTCAATACTTGGAGGTTCAGCTACATATTCCTCCGTTAGCGCCTCCTTCTTTAATAATGGTACGGGTATTGTCGCTGTTGTGGGAAAGGATTTCCCCAAAAAGCATATTGCGACCCTGAGAAAGAAGCATATAAATCTGGAAGGGTTAAAAATTGTCGATGGAAAGACGTTCAGATGGGCGGGCAATTATACATATGACCTGCATGCGCCGGTTACAATATTCACCCATCTTAACGTATTTAAGGATTTTATCCCTGAAGTGCCTGAGGGGATGAAAAGGGCGCCCTTTGTGTTCTTGGCGAACATTGACCCGGACCTGCAGGAAAAGGTATTGTCACAGTTAACCGGACCAAAGTTCATTGTCTGCGATACAATGAACTTCTGGATAGATAAGAAAAAGGCGTCTCTAGAGAGATTGCTTAAGAAAGTAGATATGTTCCTTGTGAATGAAGGAGAGGCAAGGCAGTTTTCCGGAGTAAAAAACCTGGTGTCTTGCGGTAACTATATGCTGGATAAAGGAGCAAAGGCAGTCATAATCAAAAAAGGCGAGCACGGCGTGCTTTATTTTTCAAGGCGGTCCCGGTTCTCTGCCCCTGCGTATCTTCTTGAAACGATATGTGATCCGACCGGTGCCGGGGACACATTCGCGGGCGGGATGATAGGATATCTTTCTAACGCCAGAAAGATAAACGATAATAACATTAAGAAAAGCCTTATTTATGGCAGTATTATGGCGTCTTTTGTGGTAGAGGACTTCAGCATTGGCAGGATGAACAGGCTCAGACGAAAAGATGTAGATATGAGATATAAAGATTTCGTCGGCATAACTAGATTTTGATGGGGTATGGCGAGCGTAGTTCAGTGGTAGAACTCCAGCTTCCCAAGCTGGTAGTGTGGGTTCGATTCCCATCGCTCGCTCCAATTTTGCAGTCGTGTAACTGAGGCAAAATTGTCCCGCGACTGAGCGAAGCAAGGGAGTCCCGAGTTCTGTTGAAAAGCAGATGTGAGGGAAGGAGCAGTCGGATAACAGAGGTGACGAGGGACCTCTTCGGGAAAGAATTAACATATTTTTGGTGCAGTCGTGAAACTGAGGCAAAATTGTCGTGTAACTGAGGCAAAATAGTAACAGTGAAAAGTCAGGTATGAAAAATAATATTATCTTATTTATAACAGCTTGTGTCGTATCCGGATGCGCGACGGTTAGTTATCCGCCTCCGAGGCAGACGGTGCATGGTGTCTATCACAAAGTCCGGATGAATGAAACACTATGGAGCATAGCGAAAGGTTATAATGTCGGCATTGATCGGTTGACGGAATATAATAAGCTGCCCAATCAGGATAAGATCGAGATCGGGCAGATGATATTTATACCTGATAGGGATCAGGTGGTTGAGATAGATCTTGATGAGATATACTCTGAAAACGAAAAATTCATATGGCCTATCAAGGGCGGGATCATTTCACATTTCGGAAGCATAAAAAGGGCGTCAAAAAATAAAGGATTGGATATAAAGGCTAAATACGGAGAAGATGTCCTGGCCTCCAGGAGCGGGAAAGTAACTTATTGTTCCGAGTCCATGAAGGGGTATGGTAAGACAATAATTATCGATCACGGTGATGGGTATCAGACGGTTTACGCTTATAATTCCGAGAATATCGCAAGCGAGGGTGATTTTGTCAAACAGAATCAGGTAATAGCTAAAGCGGGCAACGGCGGTCGTGCCAAATCGCCATCGCTTCATTTTGAAATACGCAAAAAGCATGAGGCCGTCAATCCGTTTTACTATCTTCCATAGGGAGCGCATATGTTTACACAGCCGGTACATGGGGCTCAATTTTACGGCAGGCATGACGTCCTGAATATCCTTAACAAGAGGATGGATGCCTTGAGATCGGGATACAGGCAGAATGTTGCCCTGTCAGGGAAAATGCTTACGGGAAAGTCTTCCATACTTCATCACTTCTTGACATCCGTAAACGACAGGACATGCATACCGGTTTATGTGGAAGTTGGGGAAAAATCATTCATCTCATTCGCCTATAAGTTTATGGCTACGGTTCTTTACGGTTTTTTAAAATCAGAGGATATA
>Ga0272441_10002621_pt1 | contig 36041 bp, 34 predicted proteins | sample SSMProp6N_FD_193582 | JGI IMG/M metagenome (GOLD analysis project Ga0272441, IMG submission 193582) | Marine sediment archaeal communities from Little Sippewissett salt marsh, Falmouth, MA, United States - SSM-Prop-6N | ecosystem: Environmental > Aquatic > Marine > Wetlands > Sediment ...
TGGGCTATATACCGATGAAGGCTCGGAAATACCCGAAGTCCGAGGCTTCCTGTCTCTTTCATGATCAGGGCTGCAAGCGTCTCCACCTTCTCGGCAGTCGCGATCACTTTGACGACGTTTCCTGGCCTTCCTTTCTTCATCAAGGCAGGAACGATTGATGCATCCAGAGCCCCAGCTTCCATGAGAAGTTCCAACAAGTTTCCCAAAACTTCACCAGTCACGTCGTCCACGTTTGTTTCGAGCTGAACCACTCGATCATGATGACGGCGCGAGCAGGCGCTTTGATCTGCATCTTTTTCTACTCCGAGATTTCCAATCACTCCGCGCAAGACGTTAGGAATTTCAAGGTCTTTCTTTCCTGCACCGTACCCCACAGATTCAGCCCTCATTTCTGGATATCGATCCACGATTTCGTCAACGAAGTTGGCGAGGATAGCAGCGCCAGTGGGCGTTAAAACTTCCTCATCAACGGGCCCACCTTTCCAGATGAGTCCAAAACGGCGTAATATCTCCAAAGTTGCAGGAGCCGGAACCGGCAAGAGTCCATGAGACGTGGATACTGTCCCGCCACCTGACGATATGGACAACGAGAAGACTCGATCCAAACCGAGGCTCTGAAAGGCAGCAGAGCTTCCTGCGATGTCTGCCAACGCGTCGAGAACGCCGATCTCGTGAAAGTGGACATCTTGGGCTTCGACCCCGTGAACCTTTGCCTCGGCAAAGGCGAGAGTTTCCAGGACATTGAGGGCTTTTTCCAAGGCAGAAGGTTCGAGTTTTGCATCTTTCAGGACCGATCTTGCTTCTTGGACCGAGTGAAACTTCTTATCCGATATTACGCGGGCCCTGGTCGCGGCGATGTGGTGTTTCTTAATTTGCGATATTTCAAGCCTGCATCCCACCGATTCCACCGCTTTTCGAACCGAGTTTGGATCTGCGCCGAGGTCCAGGAGGCAGCCCATGATCATATCACCAGAGGCACCGGAAAGGGGATCTAATAAGAGAACTCTCAAAGCTCGATCACCGTTCCTGCGTTGTTGAAGACGAACTTCGTCCCAAACTCTGCAGCCAGAACTGACGCCGCTTTCAATCCAGTGCAATGAGATGCCCCCAGTATTTCAAAGTCATATTCTCTCAGGGCTTCAATGGTCTTTGGAAGCTTATCTTCGCCGCCAAATCCAAGGTGAGTCCCTCCCACAACGCCGATGACTCGATCTTCACCAGTCACTTTCTGGGCATGTCTGATGGTGTTGATCATTCCAGAATGAGCGCACCCCAGTATCACAAAGATGCCGAAATCCAGCTTCAAGACGAGAGCCTGATCGTCCAGGAGAGGATCTGTGACCATTCCGTTTTCGGTCTCCACGACCAAATCAGAACTTGGCGTCTCAAATTCCGTCAACCTTGGAACTTCGCCAGTCAGCCAGATCCCCGGCGCAATTTCTCTTGCTTCCCTCGAAAGATCGAACTGAGCACCCATCGCTTCGAGATCCTCCTTTTCGAAGGGGATCCCAATGTATCTGGTCTTGCCGTTGACCGCGTACTTGGGCGCAAAAATGTCTGGATGCCCATAGATTCTGGTGGGACCTGTCTTTTCCAGAATGTGCTTAAGGCCGCCAGTGTGATCGTAATGGCCGTGACTCAGAGCGATTGGAAGGCCCGCAAGTTCAATCCCCAAAATTCCGGCGTTATGAGCTGCGCTGAACGTCTGGCCGGTGTCGAATACGAGCTTTGCATCTCCACATTCAACGTAAAAAGACAGTCCGTGCTCGCCCAAAATGTTTCTCGTAAGCCCTGCTGTGTTCTCACTGATCGTGATGATCTTTGCGTACATTTTTATCTAACCTCGATTTGGGGACATCGTTTCCAGGAGTTTATCCATCACATTTTTGCACAGTTATCCTGTTGTGCTGCCATATTTCTGTCGTATTTTCATCATGCTTCTGCATTCTACAGATTTCGATAACATTTCTGACGCGTTGCCATCAGTTTTTCCAGAAATCTGGCATCAAAAGGATCAATACTGTCAGAATCTCCAGCCGCCCAATCCACATGCATAAGATCAATATGATCTTTCCAAGACCAGGTATCTGGGAATAGTTTTCAGTTGGACCAAACAAGTTGAACCCAGGACCGACATTTCCAAGGTTAACGGCGACAGCAGATGCGGCACTGACCATGTCCATAGATCCGCGACTATAAGACCAAGTGCCGATCACGTTATCAGACCGCTTGTAATTATTGCCTGAGGTGTTATAGATCAGATGGTCTATTTCGACCCATTTTTTCTTTACAGAATCGTTCGGGACGAAATAGATGCTCTTTTCGCCCTTTTTGGGATCTTTTGATGTGAAGGCCGCGATCTCGTCAGTTCCTTCCCAACGATCTGATCCGAAACAGACCACATTTTCGCCGTTTTCTGAGATAAAACAGGTGATGTCAGATCGTTCTCCTAATTCACCAGGTATAGCGCAGATCGAGGCGAAGAGGACAGAAGCCACAACGAAAATCAGGATATAGAGGGCAAAAAAGGAGAGGATGGAGTGAAGGATCTCTTCTCTTACGAGGTGCCCCTTCAACTTCACTGGAACCACAGCTTTGGGGTGCAACGCCTGGATCAGCTCCCTTCGGCCATATCTGATTATGAGCAAGATTCTGACAAGCTTAATCCCCCCTGCAGTAGACCCCGCACAAGCTCCCGTGAACATGAGAACGAAAAGAATCATCTTGGCCGTGCCAGACCAAAGGTCGTAATCGTCTGTGGCAAAACCGGTAGTGGTCACTATCGAAACTACCTGGAAGGCAGCGAACCTTAACGTTTCGAAAGGTCCATTGTTTGATATACCGCCGAACAGTGCTATTATGGCTATTGATGCTAAGACCAATAGGATGTAAAACTTGAACTCGGGGTCTTTCAGGGGACTTTTTCTGTCCGTGTACATGGTCCTGTAATGAAGCGCGAAGTTTGCTCCTGCCAGGAACATAAATACAATTATGACTAACTCTATCAGAGGGCTCCCGTAAGCTTCTATGCTCAGGGCCTTTGGCGAAAACCCACCACACGCCATGGTGGAGAACGTATTACATATGGCATCGTAGGCCGGCATTTTAGCTAACATCAACAGGAGAAACTCGGCTGCCGTGAGCACGAGATAGACACCCCAAAGAATCTTTGCAGTGCCCCGAATCCTGGGCCGGATCATGTCTTCGGTGGGGCCTGGAACCTCTGCCCTGAATAACTGGCGCCCTGCAACACCAAGGTTTGGGAGGATGGCGATGAAAAGTAGGATAATCCCCATGCCGCCAAGCCATTGTGTAAAGCTCCTCCAGAAAAGGAGGCCGTAATAGGTCTTTCCCGAATCGAGCGCTCCGGATAATGTGGCGTTTTCAGTGATGTTCTCTGCGGCGTTGAAGAGCGTGGTGGTGTTTCCAGTGGCGTTGGAGATCGAACCGTTGAGGTGCATGCCATTGGAGATCGAACCGTTGAGGAAAGTGTTGTTAAGACTGGCGTTCAAGGTGGCGTTGCCAATTTGGGGCACACTTGCAGCCTGGTTGTGGAATAGGGAATCCAAGATAGTCTGAGCAAGGGTCGCGCCCATGCTGTGATTCGCAGCGGTCGCGTTTATGAGCCAGTATCCACCGGCACTGACACTACTACTCTCCGAAAGAATAGTGGCACCGGTCGTCGTGAATCCGGACATGGATTCAAAGAGTGCATCGATTGGGCCCAGGCCCAGCAACATGTAAGGAACTGCCCCGATCATGGCAGCACCCATCCATCCAAACGCCACGAGAGCAAAGCCTTCCTTGTTTCCCAGGGTTTCGTTTACCCCCACCAGTTCCATGACCAATCCTGTGACCATGGCAAAGAGGGCAGGCACAACGAAGGCCACCACACCCTCCTGCTCTCCGTAGATCAAAGATACGACTGCGGGGATCAGCATCAAAGCTCCAAGGAGCTTCAGAAGTGTGCCGAATACTTTGAGAAACACTCGGATCTTCATGTCGCCAGGCGCCCTCCTACAAAACCCACCGAACCATTATCCAAAGGGTCATTCCCAGAGGAAGAAGGTTGCTTCTATTTTATCGTGATGGTCGTCATCGTCACTCTTTTCGATCTCCTAAACAGAGGGGGTCGTCGTACTGTTATATTTAATTCACGACGAACGCTAGCCAGATGCCCACGACTTTAGTCGTGGGAGGAATCCTTTCTTTTGAAAGAAGAAAGATTCTCCCACCAAAGGTGGGAAGAATGCGTCCATCTGCACATATTCCCTGCCCTTTGAACAATACAGTATTTAAGGCTGAATGATCTCCCGTGATATAATGGCGGACCAGGTACTGACAATCCGATGCAAACTCAGTCCATCTGACATACAGGCAAAATCAATCGGAGACACTCTGATAGCTTTTGCTGACGCATGTACCTGGATCAATCAGAACGTCGATCCAAAGATCAAGGGCAAAATCCGGATTCAACATATGGTCTACCGTGATGTGAGAAACAAGTTCGGGTTATCTGCAAACTTGGCTATCCGAGCGATAAACCGGGTAGCATCCAACCGCAAGACAGCTGGTGAGAACGGGATTAAAGAATTTAAACCCACCAGTGTCGACTACGATCAACGTATTTTCCAGTATCGCAAAATTGATGAACAAGTGGGCTTGACACTTTTAAATGGTAGAGAACGAGTCCCACTTGACATTGGAAACTATCAGAGAAACCTGCTACGAGGGCAAAATCCCACATCAGCAACACTGGTAAAAAAAGGATCTAACTACTATATCGATATCCAAGTTAAGTCTGAAGCACCAGACCCAATTGAGCCAGACGGGGTGATAGGAGTTGACTTGGGGATTACGGATCTTGCAGTAACGTCGGAAGGAGATACGTATTCAGGGTCAGAAGTTAAGAGAGTGAGAAACCATTACGCCCAACTGCGAACCGATCTCCAAAGGAAAGCTTCGAAGGGCACGCGAAGTTCTCGGCGAAGATGTCGAGCGCTTCTGAAACGGCTGTCGGGAAAGGAACATCGGTTCCAGAAATGGGTTAACCACGTGATCAGCAAACGTATAGTTCAAAGAGCCAAAGAGACCAAGTCTGCAATAGCGTTGGAAGATTTGTCTGGGATCAGACAGACTTCTAACCGTCGAATAAAATCGCTTCATACGTGGGCGTTCTACCAGCTAAGAGAGTTTGTAAGCTACAAGGCGCTTGCAACTGGTGTTCCGGTGATTCTGGTAGAGCCTGCGTACACCAGCAAGACCTGCCACCAGTGCCACCACATCGGAAAGAGGAAAGGAAAAGAGTTTTCGTGTCCGTCATGTGGTTGGAGGGGGGATGCAGACTTCAACGGTGCAAAGAACATTGCTGATCTTGGGGCTGTTGTAAACCAGCCTGGAGGTCCGGGATTGTTCTGCTTAATCAAGGCAGAAAACGTTCCAGGGCTACAGAAAGCCCCCCTCTTTAGAGGGGGGTAGTTTACGCTATAGTTTCGGGATCGATTCGGATCGCCCTATAGATCACACCATGTTTAGCGTTTTTTCTTCTGAAGAGCGCATTTTGGCAGCATGCTCACGTTTATGGACTTGATCCTGGGGGCCTGGACCGCCGATATGTAGAACGTTCTGCCCTCGACATCCAAGACCACATCTGTCATCTTGGGCGGCTTAATCCTCGTGGGAAGAAGGATGGGACCGTCGCAGGTAGTGCATATCCTCAGCTCGGAGAAGGAGTTCTTTATGTACACCCTCATCTCTGGATCTATCTTGATGGGCATCTTGTGCGACTGAAGCATCTCGGGATTGATAAATGGTATGTCCCTAATACCCCCAGTATCTGATGGTGTCTTGATATTTGCGATCAATATCTCAAGGTCGATATCCATTATCCCAAACGGGGTCTAGCGAGCATTCAAATCCTATTTGCGCCACCACCTGGTGTTTGATTGAGCAAGACCGCGTACCCTCCATCTCTAACTGGGATGCGAGAGGCGCCAGTGATGCCAGAGGTGTAAACTCGTGAGAAACAAGAAGAGGTATTACAAGGCCAAGGACTTGGCCAGACAGCGGATCGAGAGGCTTTTTGAGCTGGCAGAGGGTGAATATGCGTTTCACCCTGAAAGAAGCGATCGATATGTGGCCTTAGCCAAGAAGATGGGAATGAGGCAGAGGGTGAGGATTCCGCCCCATCTCAAAAGAAAGATGTGCAAACACTGTGGCTGTTACCTCTCGCCCGATCGGTCTCGTGTGAGGCTGCGCGATGGCGTCCTCACTGTGACCTGTCTTCAATGTGGTGGGCAGATGAGGCGACCCTATAAGTAGCTGATAATGGGAGGGGGTGGATCTCAAACCAACACACCCCCAAAAAAGCCATTGGCCTAGTCTTGTTGTCTTCTGTGGGTCTCTACTCAATCCTTTAACTCATACAATATCTTCATGGCTTTGGTAAAAGGTGGCATTCCTGATGTCAGAAGGACAACTCTAAGAACGTCCACAATTTCATCTTTGGTAACATCAAACTCCTTCATCGCGCTCATCATCTGTTTTTTCATCGCCCTTTCATCGGAGGTGGCTGCGTTAATGCCCAATGCAATCAGTTTTTGGGTTCTGTAGTCTATGACCTTCCCAGTGAATACGGCCTCGTTTAATCCCACAATCGCATCGTAAAGGTCTGAATAGTCCTTTTTTACACCGATCATCCCTTCGCCAAAGAAAACTTCTTCCTTCATTTTTATTCCTCCATGACTTACTTGTTCGTCTTATATTTTATAGCTTTCTCTTATGATTCGTTACTGATGTCTAACGTGATCTAAATTGGGGTATATTCTTTCTCTTTTTATCGAATGGTCCACAGTTTGTTGCGGGGGTGAGTATTCTGTCTATAACTCAAAGCAATGAAAAAATAGTGACTGGATGACCCCCTGGGGCCATCTTACCTTGCGTCGTAGTAGCAGACCTCGTCTACCTCTACGACCTGAGGAGACCCCACCTTGAACTCTTGGCCACCTCTTGCCCGTCCGTGCCCTACGACCTGGAGCTGAACCCTTGCGGCCTGGGCCTCACTTTCCTCGTAGAAGTCCGCTCCTGTCTGAATCATCCTGTGAGTGACCAGCTGGAGTTCCTTAACCCTGACGAGAAGCCCCATGGTCCCGGCGACCACATCTGAGGCACACGTCTCTGTCACAAATATCACATCGCCCAGACTTACGTCGAGCAGTGCAAAGAAGTTGTGAGGACTTCGAATCTCCACCGTTCTAATGCTGTTTGCCGCCAGTTCTTTGATAACCTGTCTTGATATCCCCGTTAGTGCAACGCGGTCCATGATATATCACCCGTACATGGGACCTGGAAGTTCAGGCTTCCCCATGTCCTCTGGAGCGGCTGTCTTGACCTGATCTGCAAGCCTTTGCATCTGAAGCTCAATCTCTTGAGCCCGCTCCTCAAGCTTTGTGGTGTCTACACCCAGGTTGTAAAGCTTGTTGAGCATGTTCACCGTCGCCACCGCAGTCACGGGATCTGGTGCCATGCTGTGAACTTCGCCAAGAATACACATGGCAGGAAGACCCCTTACAAGGCATTCGTTCATGACGCTGCCCGAGATTCCAGATATGGTGCCAAGTTCCAACGCCTCCAGATTCTCGTGTATCCGATCGAGCATCTCTTCGGTAGTTGCAGCCCCAAAGATCCGACGCTGGTCGCTTATTATTGATATCCCCGCAAGACAGATCATCTCTTTTGCGTTTACTGATTCGATCCATGAAATAATTCCTTTGGCAACGTCATAACAAGCCGCCGGATGTATCGGCACGTCCGAGGTGATCATCACAATGCCAAGATCGGCTTTTTCATAGATTCGGACAGGCATCTTGGCGAGGCCCCCAAGCAAGACAGAGAGCGGCGGAAAGAATCTGGATTCCACAGCGCCCAGGTAATCCATCTTGAGCTCGTTGACGATATACTGGCTGGCGATGTTGCCAACCAGGCCGACCCCTGGAAACCCCTCGATGATAACTGGATTTTCAGAGCTCGGTCTTTTGGCTATGACCTGGACTTGATCAGTCATGAAAATATAGTACTATCCTGATGGGAGATAAGAGCATCGCTCTCAACTTGCCCTAAGATCGACTGGATCGAAGGTCTCGTCGGTGTTTGAGCCGAAAATCTGACCATTCCCAAAGTCAAACTCAGAGCTGGAAACGAGCCGAAAATGGTGATGAAAATGTGGCTGAAAGTTACGAGGGAAAGGATGACAGACCGGATGACGGAAGTGACGCCAGATGTGGCGCCGAACGCAAGGCCAAAAGGCCAAGATCGAAACACGCGCCTCACACGATCCAAGCAGCCACATCTTGACGATCAAAATTCGCCTGCGGTTCTGCTAACTATATGTAACCGGTCTGAAAATCGTCAGAAAGGCTGTGGGCCCCAGGGGCGGTTGGGCCCACTTCTTCGGGGCGGCCAGATCCTTCCAGCTTCACCGTGATCGTGGACACATCGATATCGAGAATGTCGCCCACCACATCGATCAGGTTCTTTGCGGCCACGAGGTCGATCATCTCTTTTCTAGAGGTGTTTGCCATGAGGCAAGCCCCCCGCATCCCGTAGAAGGGAGACAAGCCAACCAGTATCCCGTTGAGCCCGCCTATCATGCCGCTTCGAAGCAAGGCAAATCCTGCATCGTCAAGCTCGCAGGCAAGCTCAAGGTCAGTGGCCACACCGATGATCTCTTCGTCCATATCTCCAACGTAAGCGGCCAGCGTGACAAAGTCGTGAACACCGAACGACCGAGCCTTCTCCAACAAACGTCCTGCGAGGTGATACATCGCCCGAGGTGTCAAAGGCTGGGCATCTCCGCTGAGAAATAGGAGATCATCCCGATCCTCTGAAACCTTCAGCTCCACCTGCAGCGGCCTTGCAACCCCGTCCACCAGGAGCACCTGGGCCGGAAATGCTGGAGAGATCATCCCTTCCAGGGTCCGACAATCCAGTTCCGTGATTATGCAGTCGGACGCCACTTTCCCGACGCTGCCAATCCCTGGCAACCCTCCAATGCAGACATTGGGCTCGAATATCTTAAGTGACATAACAGGCAACGCCCATGGGTCTAATGCCCAACAGCCCTGATAATCCAGTCTGCTGGCAGAGAACCTTCAGATTCTTCTATTATCACACTGGTAAGGGTAAGTTTTTTTGTCGATCTGTCGTATCGATATGATCTTGGATCGTCCGTTTCGGCGACAGTTTCATTAACGTTATAGGCCACTCCGACCGCTGCACGATCGTAGAAACAGACGTAAAAGTCGCCGTTCACGGCCAAGGGTGGGATCTCAATCTCGGCCAATACCGGCATAACGCTCGTGAAATAAGGCCGGTGAGAATCCGAAAACTGATACATCAGGCTGAGGTTCTCGTCCCGGATCTCAAGATATACTACCCTCTCAGGCGGCACTGTTTCGTTGTCGAAACCGTTCCATCCCACGATTTGTACCTTGGTCAGAGTCCAAGGAACACGGGGCGGCGTAAACCTCACCGTTTCTGCAACATCCCCCAAGAAAGTTGATGTATAAATGTCAGTCACACCATCGCCGTCGTACATCAAAACCTCTTCTGCGACTACATCTTCATCCTCTGACTCGGCTGCGCACAACCCCATGAAACAGAAAGCTACACAACAAAGTGCGATCAGCAGTGAGATGAACTTCTTCAAACAATCACCAATATGGAATTGGGGCGGGGTGATATATATGTGATTGCACCTCGCCCGAAAGACTATAGGGCTTCGGTCAATCGGTGACAAAATAGCCGAAATCTCTTAGCCGAAAGTTCTTCAGTGAGACAACTTTCGCGTTCTCTTTCGTATTTCCGTCCGTGTCACCACCTGTGTCACCGTTCATGTTTCCAATCGCTTCCGCCTCACTTTCAACCCCCCATCCTTGCCCTTGGAACATGCCATTCGGATTCCACCTTTTAGTATGCCTCTTTACGCTATTCCCAAACCTCGGTGCCGCTCCAAAATCTCGTCAGCCAACCGATCCAACGCCTCAAAGTCTCCATCTCTTGGAAGCCCTTTTGCCAAGACTGGCTCGATCACTTCCACATCCATCCTGGTGATCATCCCCTGGAGAACTTCCACGATCTTGGTACCCCAACCATAAGACCCTATGATCGAGACGAAACGAGCCTTGGGCCTGAGAGCATTGGCCACAAACACCGCATCCGCAGCTTTGGGGTGAGGGCCGGTAAGAACAGTGCAGGCACCAACCACTATCGTTGCCGCATCCACTAGCGCCTCTGCAAGCTTCCCCAAATCAGTCATCGTAAGATCAAATCTCCTGACCCCAATTCCCCTCTCAACCAGAGCATCCACAAAATAATCCACCATGATTCTCGTGCTTCCGTGCATTGAAACGTAAGGTATCACCACCTCGTTCTTGACAGAATCAGACGTCCAGTCCTGATAAGCCGCCATTATGAAAGAAGGGTCGCTGTAGATGGGGCCGTGGCTTGGAGCTATCATATTCACGTCGAGCGCTGCCACTTTCTCTGTGTTCTTCTTCGCAAGAGACCGAAACGGCATCATGATCTCGGCATAATACCTCTTGGCAGGTTCGTATATGATCTTCGGATCGGCAAATAGGTCGCTTGTTGCCATGTGCGACCCAAAGAAGTCGCAGGGAAAGAGTATCCGGTCCTCTTTTAGATAGGTCGCCATGGTCTCGGGCCAGTGCGCCCAAGGGATGTGATGAAACTCCAATGTCTTTTTGCCAAGGTTCAAAGCTTCACCATCTTCCACTGTAACAACACGATCTTCAGGGATGTGAAGATGGTCTTCTAAGAGGACTTGGCACCGAGGCGTGCAGACCACCTTGATTTCAGGATACTTCTCGACGACTGCAGGTAGCGATCCCGAGTGGTCTTGCTCGGCATGATTTGCTATCACGTAATCGGGAATTGCGCCCAACCGTTCCAGGTTCCTCATCAAGACCGGCCAGAACGGAGGGTCTACCGTATCGATAAGTGCAGTCTCATCCCCCCGAACCAGATATGCGTTGTAACTGGTCCCATCTGGCAGTGGTATAAGCTCATCAAAGAGCCGACGATCCCAGTCGATGGCCCCTATCGAAAACACATCAGACACTATCTTTCTTGGTGCAGTCATCTAAATCCTCCGTTTTCCTTCGCATCTTTCATTTCAAAACAATTGCCAATCATTCCAACACCACACGACAACAACCCCAACAACTCCAACAACTCCAACAACTCCAACAACTCCAACACCACCTTCCACCGATCAATAAAATAGAAGTTCGTTCAACCTACCAAGTCCTCTTTTGGCGGGATCAAGTTGGCAAACGCCCTTATCACAACCTCGCTGAGGGCAGGATGTATCACCTGAGCTTTGGCCATTGGGACGTAACCGCCATTTCCGGCGTTCATGAGGTAGACCACCTGCTGTACCAAATCCGAAGCTTCTGATCCGGCGATGTGACAACCTAGAATCTGGCCGCCCTCCCGGTTCACCACGACCTTCACGAGCCCGCCCTCTTCGGCCATGGCATAACCCTTGGCAACGTCGGTATACTGGGCTCTGCCCACCAGGATGCGATACCCCATTGCCTTTGCTTCTTCTTCGGTCATCCCGACCGAACCCACCTGAGGATGAGTGAATACGGCATGAGGAACTGCGTGATAATCCATCTCCACCTTCTCGTCTGAAGAGATATTCGTCCAGACGACCCCGGACTCGTTGTTGGCCGTGTGCCTGAACATGTGCTTGCCTATGGCATCTCCTAAAGCCCATATGTTGGGCTTTGACGTCTCCAAAAATTCGTTCACCACGATCCAGCCACGCGGATCGGTTTTGACCCCTGATTTTTCAGGTTTTAAGAGGTCGGCGTTAGACCGTCTTCCAAGAGCCACCAGGACCTCCTCAGATGCGAACTCTTCGACCTTGTTTGTGATCCGGTTCACGGCAGAGACCACCTTGTTTCCGCTTTCCCACTCGACCTTCACGACTTCGTGATTGGTCTTCACGTCGATGTACTTTGAAAGCCCCTTCTCGACAGCATCTGAGATCTCGGGCTCTTCGTTCGCCAAAAGCCTTGGGCTCCTTCCAAGGATGGTGACCCGGGTTCCCATTGCCGAGAAGAAATGGCCGTACTCGCAGGCGATGTAACCGCCACCCATTATGATCAGGCTCTTTGGGGGCTCTTTCAGGTCAAGAAGGGAGACGTTGTCAAGGTACCCGGCCTCTTCAAGGCCGGGTATCGGTGGGACCATCGGCCGAGATCCAGAACCGATCACGATCTTTGGAGCTGTAATGGCATTTCCTTCCACCTTGATCTGATAATCGCCCACGAACTCGCCGGTCGCTTCGTACCAGACCAGGTTCTCGTTGCTTTTTGCGCCCTTCTCCATCTGAGTTTGGCCCTTGTCAACGAGGGCGCGCATCCGGCCCATGATCGAGGAAAAATCTACCTTATCCAGATGTGCCTCAACTCCGATGGCAGAAGCCTCTTCAATGGTTCTCACGATGTCGGCTGGATATATCAACATCTTCGAGGGGATGCAACCGTTGTTGGGACAGGTTCCGCCCATCGGCCCGTGATCGATCAAAGCCACCTTCATCCCATGGCTTACACTCCTCCAAGCAACGTTCATCCCCGCACCCGAACCCACCACGATGAGATCGTATTCCTTCATCCTATCACCTAAAAATTAAAAATATATATTATCATTCGTTCAAGTACTTTTCAGGCTCCTTCTCAAAGGCCTTCTTGCATCCAGGTGCACAAAAATAGTAGATTTTGCCTTGGTACTCCGTCTTGAACTGAACGGTCTTCTCGTCCACTTCCATCTTACAAACGGGATCTATCTCCAAACGTTTTCACCACCCATTCAGCTTTTTTCCCTTCAACTTTCGTCCAGCGGCACTCCTTTAACGTTCCTTCAATTTTCCCTCAACACGGGTTGACGTTGACATCAGATACGCCTTCCAAGTCGCGAAGGGCGTCTTCTACCGTGGAAACGCAGGTTGCGCAGACCATCCCACCCACTTTCAGGGCGACCCTTTCTCTCAAGACGCCGTAGCCTGCATCCTCTACGGCCAATTCTAGATCAGTTAGCTTCGTTTCGGCGGGGTTGTATTCGATAGATGCAGTCTCGGTGCCCAGGTTGACGTTGGCCTGAGATATGCCATCGATTCCGCGAAGCGCGTTCTCGATGGTGGCAGAGCAGGACGCACAGGTCGTCCCCGAGATCTTCATCTCGGCCGTTTTCTTCTCTGCCTTGTTTTCCTCCAAAAGAGATCCCTCTGGATGAAACAAAACGAACCCAGATGAAATTATATGAACCGTTCAAATCGATCTCTTTTGGCCTTGCATATGGGGCAAATCCCAGGTGGTTCATCTCTTGCACAGAGGTATCCGCAGACCTTGCACCTCCAGACCGGATGAGATAACTCAGCAGAAGGTGTAGCAGAAATGTCGGATCCGGCCAAAGTGTCCCTCTTTTTTGCCCTTTCATCTAAAGATGGCCTCCTTTCAGGAACTGGCCCCAGTTCCTTTTTCCCTTTCAGGACATCTTCAGAGACGTAAAGGGCGCAGTAGCAAGCACCGAACTCCTCTAGATCCGGGTCTCTGTAATCGCAAGGGCATACGATATCCTGATCTTCTTCCTCTTCGCCTGAAGCAAGCCTGCAAGGACAGGACCTATATCCGTACCTCCTTTCGTTTACGATGAGGCCCCTTGCCAGGTCCTCGGTGAAGTCGACGTCTGGGTTCAGGTGGTAGCCGAAATCTTCAGCCTCATTATCTAGAAGTCGACGAAACTCTTGAACCTCTCGAACCTCTGGCTCTTGTTCTTGGTTCATCGGCTGAGCGCCTCCTTGAGCTCAGTCTCTTTATAACCTACAATACATTTTTCATTATTAATTATCACTGTTGGAAACGTGCATTTGACGTTGTGACGTTTTACCTCTTCTACAGTGTCTTCCCTCGCCTTTCCTTTCAAGAGATCGACGTAAACGTAACTGTAATCTACGCCCAGATTCTTCAACAGCTCCTTGGTCTTCTTGCACCAAACGCAGGTGCTCAGGGCGTACAATACCACATTTCCCCTGTCTTCTCCTTTCACATGTTCCATGGCCATAAGAATCGCCCCCATCGAACTATTGAAACAATTCTGTCTTCGATATGATTAATAATTTATCTCTGTAGATGCCACGATCGGAAGGTCGATATTGAATTCGAGCCCAATTTCTGCAGTTATCGATGAGCTGTTTTCAAAACATGCCATCCCAAACTTGCGGATTCTTGATCAAACTTCCTAAAAACGGTTTTTGGCATCGTACTATTCGCGAGATACCAAACTCGAAAATATAGCATTGTACTGATTTGAAATAAATACAAAAAAGTAAGAAAAAGAGGCTAAATAAGCCTCAACGCTTTATTGGAATTCTACCTGTCATGTAGAGATAAGCGGCAGCGCCTATGGCAAAGATCAGAATCAGAATCGCTACTATCATGCCGGTGTTGCTCTTTTCCTCTACGGTCAAGGTCCTCTGGACTCCATCAACCTCCACAGTGTAAGTTCCAGGTTCTTCTGGCACTATGTACTCGAACGTCTCAGTTCTGGTCTCACCAGGCTCGACCACAACGTCCCTCGTCTCGACAGAAGCTCCGTTGACCTTGAGCTCTACAGGTTTGGTATCGCTCACGGTGCCCGAGTTCACCAAGTCGACCTTGATATCGATGGTCTTTCCCGTCTTTGCGACCTCGTCCATCGCGATGTTGGTCGTCTTGACTGGAGTCAATACCACTATGCTCCTGGTGCCGTCCTCCAAGCCCTTCTTGGCAGCTCTGATTATGTAACCGCCCACAGATTCGGCTTCATAGGAGACGGTACCTTGGCTGTTGGACGTCCCGATCTCGGTTTCGCCGAAGAAGACAGAAGCGTCCTCAACGGACCTCTGGTCCTTTCCGATGGTGACCTTGATAACGAAACTTTCGCCCTTCAGAACCTCAGATGGCGCGCTGACCGCCAACTCTCTTTCTTCTTTGATTTCTTTTACAACAATGATGCTCTTGGCGTCGGTATAATCCTGCTTTTTCGCGCCTACATCGAAGGCGCCTGGATTCGCAGGGAAGTATATGAAGATCCCATCTCCGTCGGTAGCGCCCAAATCATCTTCGTCTATGGATATTCGAGAGTTGCTGACTGGCTTGCCCTTTGAGGTCACCTTTATGTTGACCTGGCTGCCGACTGTTGCTTCAGGGATTTCTAGAGTCATGGGCTTAAGCTCGCCCTTAACCTCCACGACTGGGGCCACAAGCTTTCGATCGCTGTCGGATACCTTGAACTTCAGGTTCTCCATCACAGTTATCGACTTACCCTTGCCAAGGCTGATCGAGTCACCGTTTTCCATGGTGATCCCATCGTCAGTGACGCTTTCGATCTCCATCTTGCCATATCGTTCGCCTTCCTCGATTACGGCAGGCTCGTCAGATACCTGGAAAATCCCATCTATGGTGGCCAGATCTTCTTCACGACCTCTAAAGACGCTCTGGATGTGAACCGCAATGATTGGAACGTTCTCGCTTCCAATCTCCTCTTCGTAGGCGAAGGTGGAACTCTTGACCGTGCTTCCTGGTTCTACCACTTTGTTGTCAATCTCATCACCATCTTTGGTGATCGACAAGAAGACTTTGTTACCGTCCAGGTCGACTTCTTTGATCCTGAGCTCGTAACCTTCTTCCAGCGGGAATGTGGCACCGCTTCTTACGGTGTATTCCTCATCATCATCCATCAGAACTTTTCGAAGCTCTTCTTCGGCTATGACGCTGAACTCGTCTGTGAAGTCGGTATCGTCAGTGTATCCTGCAAAGTACTTTTCAGCCAGGAATCCGATGACATCATAACTTCCCCAGCGAGAGTACTCGAAATCCACGGTCTGAGGATTAGTCTCGTATTCCAGGTCGCCATCGTCGATCTTGTCTCCGGTGAAAATGGCTTTGAGCCGTTCTGTGCCCACATCTTCATCGATATCGTAGTAGAAACCCTCGAAGTTGTAAGGAGTCCATGTGAAATCATCCACATCACCCAGATCCACTACAGTCCCTCGGATCTCATAGCTTCCAGTCCTCTTGACGAAAGGTGCAAACCTGATGGTGTTGTTATCTGCAACCAGGAAGCTGACGTCGCCCATGAGTGGGGAGCTCTTGCCCTTTCTAAGTGTGATGGAGTTTTCGTTTTTCATGGAGATACCACTGCTAGAAATGGCATCGATCTCCATCTCTCCATACTTATCACCGTCTTCAACTGAGGTGCTGGAGTCTGATATCTGAAAGAGCCCATCTATGGTTACCAGGCTCGTCTCGGCCCCTGCAAAGACGCTCGATACATGAGCCATGACCAGTGGCAAGTCTTCCCCGCTAAGGTCGACTTCGTAATTATAGGTCGAATCGCCCACGTCTCCTGGCGTTATAACCTTGCTGTCGACTTCGTCACCGTCTTGGGCAAGAGAGAACCAGACCTTGTTTCCGTCCAGGTCGATCTCTTTGATCCTGAGCTCGTAGCCCTCCTCCAAAGGCAAGACAGATCCTGTGGTGACGGTGTACTCGTCATCGCTGTCGATGAGAACCTCTCGCAGTTCCTCTTCGTCCAGGAGGCTGATCTCATTGTCTACCACATCGAGATTTGTGCCCACGTAGCCTGCGAAGAATTTCTCGGCCATGAAACCAATGACTTGATAGCTATCCCAGTCATTGAACTCAAAGTCGATCTCTTTTGGCTCGGTTTTATAGATAAGACGTTTCTCGTCGATGGATCGATCGCCTTCACTGAGACGGATTTCAAGTGACTCTGTTCCTATGTCTTCATCAAGGTCGTAGAAGAAGCCGGAAAAGGTCTGATATGTCCAATTATAATCGAGGGGATTTTTGCCCTCGCGCCAGATCCTGTCGGAGGTGGAAAGTTCTTCTTCTTCTTCTTCTTCTGACTCATCCACTATTTCAGGTACGTCGTCCTCTTCTTCAATAGGAGTTGCGTCTTCTTCAACAGTCTCGTTGGTATCATCTAATGGTGCATCGTCTAATGGTGCATCATCTAATGGTGCATCATCTAATGGTGCATCATCTAATGGTGCATCATCTAATGGTGCATCATCTAATGGTGCATCATCTAATGGTGCATCATCTAATGTTGCATCGTCTAATGGTGCATCATCTAATGGTGCATCGTCTAACGGCGCGTCTCCATCAGCCGCCTCCTCAGAAGTTGCGTCTCCATCAGCCGCCTCCTCAGAAGTTGCGTCTCCATCAGCCGCCTCCTCAGAAGTTGCGTCTCCATCAGCCGCTTCCTCAGAAGTTACGTCTCCATCAGATACATCTCCGTCATCAGGTGGCGACTGTGCCAGCCCCCCCATTGACAAGACCGCCGCCATTATGATAAGAATCAGACAGAGCAGTCCCCCAATCCTAAGGTATTTCATGACTCTCCTCCAACGCTTGTTGATTTTAATATAATCGCTTTTTGTCAGTTCCATATATAGTTTATGTACTTCCTCAAGCCGGCAATGTTACATATAACCCCACATAACCGTTCTGCCTTTTTACAGTTTTTCGCATCATATTAAACCTTACTTCGAAGTTAAGCGTTTTCATGGAAATATCGGGTATTTTGTTCATGGGTGGAGGCGGTCTCACAATTGACTTTGACGCTGGAAATCATCGTTCTTTTCGGATTTAAAGCCCCATTTGGCCTTCTTCATCACTCGGTTTTGGATTGCGGGACAGCCTCGGTGAATTACAAAACGGAGTGAAATCGATTATTTCGTTTCGCACCCTAACTTCCGTTAACTCCAATAATTAAGGAGCCACACCTAAAGGAAGGGGATCTTCCCGCCGTGCCACTCACCACATCCCTGAGATAAATCAGGGCATCCAAAGCGCACTGCAACTTGATAATTAAAATAATTATTAAAAATTTACGTAACTACTCAGGTACCCCAAAATAGATCGAATGGTACTGGTTCTTAGTGCTCAAGATAATCTGACTACTGACATGTACCAAAACAAAAACAGCATCATCCGACCACAAATTTAAAAAACAAGCTTAGTCGGTGGCCGACGAAAAATCTCGCAAATTACGGCGAATGGTGCTGATCATGAGTATCTTTGAGTAGTTACAAGTTCACTGCGTTCAACAGATCTTTGAAATTTTTATAGAGTACTTTTGCAAGCTGAGTTGTGCAATAGATTAGTGATACTACAGAGAACACCATGCCAGCTGATAACAGTGCTACGAACAGATTTTCTAATATCATACAAACCAATTCCTACATACACTATATAGCAGTATATTCTATATATACCTTGCGTATCACCTATTCTGTATTTGGCATGTGTTTAGCCCCTCGCCACAGTCCGTCCAAATTGAACTATAGTCAAGAACCAATTAGTGTTATCTAATTGGTTCTCGACAGAATAGTGCTTAACGATACGAATAGGTCAAATCTCAAACTCTTGCAAGTTTGAGATTTGTCTGAAAGGTATCGTTAAACACTACGCTTAGAAGCACGCGTAAAGGAACTCGAAGCCCTGCTGGCTAAATACGAGAATGCACACGCGCCACCGTGTCTAAAACGTGGTGACAATCGCAAAAAGTGCCAGAATAAGGATGCCTCCTGTCAGAAAAAAGGGCATAAGGGCGTTGCGAGACCTCCCGTAAAACCAGATAAAAATAGGATTTCGTAAGCCTCGGGTGGGATTTGAACCCACGACCTCGTCCTTACCAAGGACGCGCTATGCCAGCTAAGCCACCGAGGCACGAAAAGGTGCGATCCCCCCTCATGCCTTTCCTGTTTTTGTACCTTTCGGTCCGCGCGCCCTGGCGGCTGGGCGTTTACGCGCCCAACTTGTCGCCCCGTCCTCGACTAGAATCAGCGCTGCCGATAGTAGAATATTTATCTCAACAGCCGCAAAGCCGTAAGTGTGCCCCCCAAGATCCAGAACGGCGAAAAACTGATACGGAAAATCCGCCCTCATCCCCTGGCATTCTACAAGCTCTACCTGATCTGGATCTACCTCGTTCTGGTTGGCCTGTTCTTCATGGAGGGCCCTCAAATCGAGATCGGGAACATGAGCCCAGAAACCTCGGCCTGGTTTGCCTGGTGGGTTTCGATCATCGTGCCCGCAATCTTGATTGCTCTTTTCAGGATCAACTGGAGATGGCTCTTTGCACTCGTCATACCCGGCCTTGTTGCCTACTACCTGCCCGAACAGACGTGGTACCTCGCATCCCTTGAGACATACAACCTGAGCTTGCTTGGTGACCAAAACCTTATCCTAATGTCCTTTGGAGCCTTGGGAATCTTAGGGACTGAAATGCACCGACGATCTCACCGCTATTACATCACGAGCTGGCGCTTGATCTTGGAATCGGGCCACTTGGGTGTCCACCGAAGAACGTTGCTCTACAAAAACATAAACGACCTCGTGGTGGAACAATCAGTCTTTGGCCGCATATTCAACTTCGGAACGGTAATCCCCATCACCGCCTCGGGTTTTGGCCTTGGAAACGATTTCAGCATCGCAGGCGCCGCCATCGGAACCAAGGCGACGGTCGGCGCAGGTGGTGGAAAGACCATATCCACTCCAAGGGCCAGATCTTATCATCTCATGGAAGGAATCCCCCGGCCCGACGAGATTCACGACCTCATAATATCGATGATGCACAACCAGACCTATAACGCCTACAACGGCAACGTCGAAGGTCACGAGGGCGCAGGCCAAAATATGATATAAGACAGGGGAGCATGGAGCCGGATGGGCCCATGCCCATGAGACGGCTCAGAAGAGAAAATGTGGGCACAAGGACAAAAGACGGATCCTTGGCCACATTTCTAACACATTCTTGACGAACTGTTGATTGATTCCTGGCCAGAATCTGCTGAAATCTTGGATCCAGATAGGACCTTGCGCCACATGGCCTGGCTATTTCGCCACGTGACCTGACCATTGGATTTGGAGTGCAAGACCCTGGACCAATTGGCAGCGCTTGAACTAGATTTAGATCGCTGACTTTTGGAACGCACTGAAGCACTCGAAACTGATTCAGAAGGCGGAGTGTTGAGCCGCTTGGCAGCGCTTGAACTGGATTTAGATCGCTGACTTTTGGAACGCACTGAAGCGCTCGAAACTGATTCAGAAGGCGGAGTGTTGAGCTGCTTGGCAGCGCTTGAACTGGATTTAGATCGCTGACTTTTGGAACGCACTGAAGCGCTCGAAACGGATCTTGATGTAGGACTCCTGCCAAGGACGCTTGAGTAAACCTCTTCGGTCATCCTGGCGATCCGATCCCAGGTGAAGTCGCATTCTACCCTTTCCCTTCCTGCCAGGCTCAGACGCTCCCTTTCTTCAGGATTCTCAAGCATCCTGTTTAAGCACCAGGCGATCGACTGGGGCTCGATATATGCCAACAACCCGTCCTCGAAGTTCTTGATGATGCTGACCGCACCGGTGGCTATCACGGGTTTTGCCGCATCCCAACCTTCCAACACCACTATCCCGAAAGGCTCGTTCCTGCTCGGAATGCATATGATATCACAGGCATTCATCCACTCCTCTTTCAAGGTGCTGGGACAGTACCCAAGAAAGTGACAGGACTCATCGACGCCAAGTTCTCTCGCCTTATCTTCACAGTACTGCTTCATGCTTCCGTCGCCTATGAAGACGAACTCCACGTCCCAGCGCTTATCCAGGATCTGAGGAATGGCTTCCACCAAGATGTCTGGACCTTTCTGATACCCCATCCTACCACAGAAAAGAACCACCGGAGTTAGAGGATGTATGCCATACTTCTCCTTCACCTGGCCAGGATCAACATTCCTCCTGACGCTTCCGATGACGATCCCGTTTGGTATGATCTCCATCTTCTCGTTGGGAATCTGATAAAGCCACATCAGCTCGTCTTTCATCCTCTGAGTTGTGGTAATCACCCGTGCAGACCCGTATCCACCGAGCCATTCCCTATGGGCGACCTCCCTTGGGATTCCGTCATAGCTGAAGTTGTTCCCGCATCTTCCCCATTCGGTGCTGTGCAAGGTGATTACATAAGGAATGCCGTAACTTGCCTTGATCTTATCAAGAGCCGTGACCGGGTGCCAGTCGTGGCCGTGCATGATGTCAAACTTGCCAAAGAGCTTTTGCACATATCCGAACCGATCATGTATGGCATCGCACATGCGATCCATCTGATAGACAATATCTCCTGATATGTTCGAGTCCACCCTCTGATAATGAACGCCGTTGATCTCGTCATAGGGCCCAAAATCACCTCGCCGAGTGAATACGTGGACTTCGTGTCCTCTCCTAGCCAGGGCTTCTGACAGTTCTGACACGTGGGGCGCAACTCCACCAACCTTTACAGAGTAAAGGCTCTCCCAAGAGACCATCCCTATTCGCATCTCAGCCACCGCATGAAACTAATAACGCAGTTCATTTTATAATACATTTTATCCAATAATATACCCAACCAGATATCTTTGTTACATCTCAACACAGCATAGACGTACACAGGTTTGAGACGATGGATAGTCGAGAACCAATTAGGTTAGACTAATTGGTTCTCGCTAAATTAGTGCGTATCGACATGATTAGGCCAAAATGTCGAACTCTGACGAGTCCAACAGTTGGCCGAAAGGTATCATCGTTAAACACTATAATCCCAAGGCTCGATCGCTTCAGAGATTGTGATTTTTCGAGCAATATATGGCACATTCTCAGATTGAGTTTCCAAAATGGGGGTTATGCCAATCATCTCTGTCACGACGTGTCAGCAGAATCACCCCACAATTCAAGCTGAACACATCTTGCCGGGAAACTATATGCCTCATCGACTCTTTCCGTCACAATTTTTATGTTGTAAGTTCATAAACTTTTCGGTTTTGAGCCCCAAACCCCACGAAGATCAAAGGCAGCTTGCTCTGGAGAGACCACGTTTATGAAAACTCCCGTGTTTTTCTCAAAACCTGCGATTTTCGATAAAACCGGCTGAATCCGGATGTTCAGATGATAGCGACGATCTGGTAGCTGGTAGATCATGTAGTTGTAAGGTGGATCGTTCAAAAGTTCAGAGACACTGCGCAAAGCATCACCCAGAATTTGAGCAAGTTTTTGAGTCTGAAGGTCGCTTAGCTCTCTTAGATCAAAGACGTGACTTTTTGGCAAAATCCAGGTCTCATAAGGCGACTGAGAGAAAAAGGGCGCGATCAAAATCCAGCACTCGTTCTCATAGATCAACCGCTCAGAAGATGCCTCTCGCTCGATGAGGCTGCAGTAAGGACAACGCGCCGCCGAAGATATGACGTCCATCTCCCTCAAGAGAAGCGGAGGCTTCAATGGCATGGCGATGATCTGAGTATGAGTATGGGCAAGCGACGCTCCTGCCACCCGGCCCCAGTTCTTGAAGATGGAGACGTACTCGATCTCCTTTGAAGAGATGTAATGTGAATAACGATCCTTGTAAACTTCTACCATCTTCATCAGATCTTTCAAATCGAAATTGGCAGGATCGCTTTGGTGATCTGGTGACTCCACAACGACCTCGTGAAATCCCCGGGCCGGATGGGCCACCCACTCTCGGGTGGACGGCGTCGGGTCCGGTGCCATTGCAGGATACATGTTAGGAAAACAGCGGACTTGCCAGTTCTTAACCCTCTTGGCGCCATCGGAAAAGACGCCTCGTTTCGTGTAAACCGCGACCGCTAAGGGCGTCATCTCCTCGTTTCCAGGACAGAATGGACAGTTGACTGAAGCACTTTTTGGCTCTGGCTCGGACGCAAAGTCAGATGGTCTCTTCGCCCGTTCTGTGGCGATCACGCAGTACTCTTCGAGAAAGTAGTGCCGCCTCAGCTCCGGGATGCTATCACCTCTTCATATATCTTTGCAGTCTCCTCGGCGGCGCGTTTCCAGTTGAATATTTCAAGACACTTCTTCCGGGCGTTTTGACCCCACTGAATCATCTTGTCTCGATCTTCCAAAACCAGATTGATGCCCCAGGCGATGTCCTCAGGGTTTTGAGGATCGACGTGAACCCCGGTCGGATTTTCTGATGAGGGGTCATCCACTATCTCTCTAAGGCCGCTTACGCCATTAGCCCCCACCACCGCGGGCTTTTCCATCGAGGCGGCTTCAACTGCCACGATCCCGAAAGGCTCGTATAGACTTGGAAATACGCAAATGTCAGAAAGTGCGTAATGGCAAATCTTCGTCTCAAGGTCCAGAAAGTCGGTCACAACCCTGACAGATTCGCCCAACGGCTCTGCCTCGCGCCTGATCTGATCGGCAAGGGTACCTTTCCCCACCACGAGAAGCTTTGCCTTTGGGTGCTTTCTCAATACCGAAGGCATCGCTCTCACGAGAGGGATTGCGCCTTTGACTGGCTCAAGTCTTCCTATGAAGAGGATTACCGGATCTTCGTCCTCGATTCCATACTTTTCTTTGAGTGCCTGCAGCTTCCTTGGCTTGACTGAAGAGGGGCTGAACGTATCGGTATCGACGCCATGATAACAGACGCGGATCTTTTCCCGAGGAACGCCCAGGCTCGCAAGCTCTTCTTTCATGGCCAAAGATACGGTGATGACCGCATCTGCTGCAAGGGCACCTCTTACTTCTAGGTCGACGATCTGGGGGTTGGGGCTCGATTCTCGACCCATCTCTGTACTGTGGACGTGGTATATCGTGCAAAGTCCTGTCTTCTGAACTGCCATTGCTCCCGGAAGGCCGAGCCAGTCGTGGCCAACGGCGAGGTCAAAGCCGCCTTCTTCCAAGACCCTGAAGGCAGAAAGCTGGTTGTAACTCATGAGGTCGTGCAGAAAATCAATCCCGTCGCCCCAAGCCTTCGTTCGATCTGATACGAAAGGCCCCCAGCCGTCTTTCATGGGAACTGGCGTCTCCCTAAAGGCTGTAACCCCACTTTTGCTCTGACGCCGCCGAAGCTTGCCGTCGCCCAAAGTGAAGACGCCGATCTCGTGCCCGAGAGTGGCGATCTCTTTTGATATGGAATCGACGTAAACCCCAAGCCCCCCAAATACTCGGGGGGGATACTCTATGCTGAAATAGGCTATCTTCATCGTGGCTCACCTTCATCAAAAAAATCGGCACTCTCAGATTTGTTCTCCTCTGGCACGGACTTTTCCAGCTTGGTTTCAACCACCAGGTTCCTGTAGTATTCCAAGACCGGCTTAGTCCAGTCCATCAGCTTTGCAAGAGAGAATGACTCTTCGCAAAGAAGCCTGTACTTGACCTGATCGTCCAGATAGGTCCATGTGAAATAATCCATGGCAAGAGCGTAATCAAGAGTCATCTCCTGGTGTGTGCTCGCTATGTTATCTACCACAACTACCCCACCAAGTCCTGTAACTAGACGTTCCACTTTTCTCAAAGCGTCGCTGAACCCGCAAGCTCGGCTCACTATGCTTGGAGTCCCCTCTCGTCCCGCCTCAAGGCCAGTGAGCAAGAACGGCTCGTACTGAGAAGGAAATATCCCTGCAACGCAACCTGACATGATATCCTCTGCGCTCATGTTGAAGCCGCCATCATCTGGGCCAACCCACTGAGGATAGAGGAGTGCCGCTGCCTGCCTCTTTCCAGATACCAGCTTTTCCGCATCCAAGGCGCGATCCTGGATCATGTTGCTCAATCGGATCTCTTCGCCCACCAGAACTTCGAGAGGAAGGTCTACGGGAAAACCCTCTGGAAGCTTGTCTTTGGACTTGGGGCCATGAGCTGCCATCAAGAGACAGACAACCCTAATCTCCCCGGCGAACCTTTGTTCTAATTTGCGATGTTTGATCAGGTGGTCTTGGAGAAGAAGTGAATCGAGCAGCTGAGGATACCCCTTGTTCTCGATCTCGATCCTCGATATGGTGAATATGGGTAAGATGTTTTCTGGATCGATCCTCTCGCCGCCGAACTGGTTGTGAAGCTTGTCTGAGAGAAACTTTTGAATCTTCTTTCTGCATCGGTTCTTCTTGACCCAATCGATCCCGTTATCGGTCACATCGATCCCGTTTCGAACCACGATCCCGTCCAGGCCGTAAAATAGCATTGCCTCTTTTTTGGTGGAGTCGCCAACGAAGGTCGTCACATCTGCATATTTGGCCAAAGATTCCAAAGTTGCCATCCCTGTCGGGACGTTTGGCTCCCAAACAGAATCGTTTCGGGCGATCTTTTCCAAAGATCTGTAGCCAGAAGACCTGCCAGGAATTGTAGCATGAAGTGTTGCCATGGTTCTTACTGGTAGTCCCAAAGACTTGAGCCTGGCAAGGGCATAAAATACCCCAAACTCGTGACAGTGGAGCGAGACTTGCATCTTTGGCATGACTGACATCGCAAACTCAGAGATGGCACCATCTTTGTATTTTTCGGCCTTCATCTCCCCCAGTGTGACGAGGTTTCTGACAAACTGGGATATGGCGTAAGAAAGATTTGTGTAATGTGTGTATTCGGGGCCGTAAGGGGCCCTCTCAAAGTGCATCGAATCGAGCCGGACCAGATCCCATGCTTCTTTCTTGATGGCGTTGGTCAGGTTCATGTCCTGACCATATCGTCGAGCGATTATAGTGTCGTAATAATTGGTGTTGAAAAGTAGGTAACCTATGGGCACACCCTTGTGCTCTTTTTGGGCAGCCACCACCTCTATTCCCTCTTTTTTCAGGAGATCGATGGTTGCGCTAATCTCGCTACCCATATTGAGTGGTTCAAAACCGTCCTTTTCGTCGACCCTGGTAACCCTAGACCTGGCCCCGTTCCAGTCGGCCCCGTGCGTCTGGAAGTAAGGCCCTGCTACCAGTATCCTGAGGTCACAGTCGATCTCACCTCGACTAACCAACTCGGCCAGCATCTTGGATTCGGCGTCGATGACGTTCCATATGCCGCCCATCTTGTTGCAGGCGGGGCCGCCCTCTTCTCCTGCCAAAACGATCCAACGTTTGATCATGTGGACCCTCTTTTTATGGATATGGTGAAAGCGTCGAGATCGCCAACCCATCATCTGAGATGTCGAGAACCCTGATGGCGTTTGCGATCCTCGATCCTCTCATCTTCATTATGTAGATCGACCTGACGAGATTGTTTCCGATCCGCTCTCTTTGCAGGATGGTGCAGGAATCTGCGCCGTACTCCATGATCTCGGTCATACCAAAAGCCGTTCCGATGGTGATAATCGACGTTACTCCTGAAGATCTGAGAGTTCCGAAGAGATCGTCTACGAGCGATCGCATGACAAAGGGCGATTCCACCGCGGTGAAGAACGCCATCAGGTCATCGATCAGGAGGCGTTGGGGTTTTTCTTCCTCCAGCTTCTTTTCAACGAGCTTTCTAAAGCTGATCAGAAATTCGGTTGGATCGGTCTCGATGCTCTTTTGGAGTCGGAGAACCGGATCTGTGACGTCCACTACTGCCAACTTTCCCTCCTCTTCGAGCTTCCAAAAGTCCCAATTAAAAGATGTGTACATTTCCCGTTTTATGAACTCTGCACTCTCTGAGGGCAAAACCAACATGCCCTTCTCGCCCGCCAGGATTCCTTGATATATGAACTGGCTTGCGAAAACGGTCTTTCCGGCCCCCGAAGATCCGGTCACTGTGTTGACGGTACCTCGATGAAAGCCCCCATTAACAAGATCGTCAAAACCAGGTACCCCAGATGACACACGTTCGTAGGTCTTTGATGCCTCGTCCATTTTTTTCCTCCTCAAGGACTTACTGTATATCAGGTAAGGGCATTATTTTTTTCGGTCAGAGCGCAAAACATCTAAACTAAACAGTTCAATTAACATTCCATGGATGTCTCTTTCTGCTTTGAAGTTCATCAGCCCCTCAGGCTCAGAAAAGATTTTTTCTGGGGTGGGTCCCCCTTTAGAAAGATCGGGCCAAACGGGCTTTTGGACTTTTACTTCGACGAATCCGAGAACGATCGAATCTTCAACCGCGTCGCTGAGAAGTGCTACCTTCCGGCAAACCAGACGATAAATGAGGAGATCGAAAGGTTCAAAGATTCAGATCGTCCCTTCAAAGTGGCTTACAGCTTCTCAGGAATTTTTCTTGATCAATGTCAAAGGTATAACCCTCGCGTGCTGAACTCCTTTGTGGATTTGGTAGATACAGGAATGGTGGAAGTCCTCGAGCAGACTTACTGCCATTCGCTCTCGAGCCTGTACGACGACGGCCAAGAGTTCGAAGAACAGGTCAAGATGCATAGAGACGCGATCTGGGATATCTTCGGGGTTCGGCCGAAAGTTTTCGAGAACACAGAACTGATCTACGACGATCGGATCGCAAAGTTGGTGGAGGGGATGGGATATGACGGGATCTTCGCAGAAGGCATTATGGCTTATCCCAACTGGGTCTACAGGCCTGAAGGATGCGATCGGATCGCCCTTCTCTTGAGAGATTATCAGATCACTGACGACATGGGGTTTCGGTTTTCAGCTCGGTGGTGGCCGGAGTATCCGCTCACCGCCGAAAAGTATGCCACCTGGATCGCCGCAAAAAGTGGCCATTGCATCAACATATTTTGCGATTACGAGACCTTTGGCGAACACCAATGGGCCGACACCGGCATCTTCGAATTCTTGAAGGCCTTGCCAGGTGAAATTCTCAAGTGGGATAATCTTGAGTTCGCGACACCTTCTGAGGTGATCGAGAAAAATGAGCCAAGGGAGATCTTGAGCGTCGAGAAGACCACCTCTTGGGCAGATATCGAGCGCGATACCAGCTGCTGGCTTGGAAACGCTCTCCAATGGGCTTGTTACACCTACCACAAGAGGATGGAGTGGCCAATTAAGGAGATGGAAGACGAAGAGTTCCTAAAGATATGGAGGTACATGGGCCTGAGCGACCACCTATATTATGCCTTCACCTCGGGTGGCGCGCCGGGCGAAGTTCACAACTACTTTAGCCCTTATGGCAACCCATACGACGCTGCTGTCACTTTCTTTAGCATACTTTCTGACCTCCACTTCAGAGTGAAAGAAAAACTAAGAATGGCCGACGACCCGTTCTTGTTCTCAGTGGACATAGACAAGTTTACAGGAGACTTGGCATGGAGTCTGAAGGGGCTAAGACGAACTCTAAGTGGCGTCAATATCGAATCGATCGAGTACCACATGAAGAGGGGCGACCTATCCTCTTGGGCCAGGTTCAGCCTACAAGACGAGATATTTGCCGACCGGTTGGACGCGCTCGACACTGGCGCGCTGAAAGGCGATGCACTAAGACGGGCGGTCGTGGAGCTAACCGATTCCAGGTTGAAAGAGACTGGCCAAGAATCAAAGGGGAGATGAAGTCTATGGATGAAGGTTACCGATTCAGTCCAGAATTTCTTGAGGGAATAGAAAGAGAGTGGTTGATCACAAACGGCCTTGGAGGTTATGCCTCTTCGACTATCTTTGGCCTGAACCAGAGAGCTTATCACGGCCTTCTGATTGCGGCCCTGAAGCCACCCGTGGAACGAACTTTGACGCTTTCGTCTCTCGACGAAGAGTTTGTGACCGAGTCTGGCATTTATCTTCTGGGAAATCACCAATACCCAGGCGCGATCTATCCTCAAGGGTTCGATCACCTGACCGAGTTTCGAGAAGACCCAATGCCCACGTTTTTGTACGAGACAGAGGGCGGATCTGTCGAGAAGACAGTCTTCATGGTCTATGGCGAGAACACGACCGGAATTCGTTATCATATAGAGGGCGAAGGATTGTTCAGGATCGTTCCTTTGATGAACTGGAGAAACTTTCATGCAGCTTCATCGAGCCCTCTCATGGAACAGGAGATCTTAGAAAATGGCGTTAGTCTCAGTCCTGGATCGAACATATTTCTGACATCGAGCGAGCCGGTGTACACGAGATCTGAAGTCTGGTTTCACAATATAGAATACCTGACCGAGAAGCGGCGAGGGCTTGCCTGTCGCGAAGACCTTTTCAGTCCAGGCAGGTTCGAGATAGAGGTGAAAGGCGAGAGCACCTTTTGCATAATGGCATCACTCGATAGAGAGACTCCAAAAGGATGGGAAAAACTTCTCCGAAAAGAGGTTGCAAGGCAAAGAGGCCTTAGAGGAAACAGCAGGCGAGATCCCAGGTTCAGGCGGCTCTCTTGCAAGTCAGACCAGTTTTTGGTGAAGCGAGATGTTGGAATGAGCATAATCGCCGGATACCACTGGTTCAACGACTGGGGACGAGACGCCATGATCGCACTTCCTGGGTTGTTGCTTGTTACCCGCAGGTTCGAGGAGGCAAAGGCGGTCTTGGAAACTTTTGCAGGAGCGATGAAAGATGGGCTTCTTCCAAACGACTTTGGGGCGCAAGGGTACAACACGGTAGACGCATCGCCTTGGTTCGTCCAGGCGGTTTACAGTTATTGGAGTTACACCGAAGATCTCGATTTTGTAAGGACACTTTGGCCTTCTCTTAAGAGCCTGATGGAACGTTATTCGAAAGAGACGCCAGGATCCAGGATGGATTCGGACGGGCTCATAATCTCGGGACCTGGTCTCACCTGGATGGACGCGAAAGTCGAAGGCCAGTTCGTCACTCCAAGGGCAGGAAAGGCCTGCGAGATCAATGCCTTGTGGTACAACGCGCTCAAGGTGATGGAAGTATTCGCAAAGGAGCTTGCTGAATCTTGGGACGAAAGTTTGGCTGACCTCGTCAAAAGGAGCTGCCAAAAGTTTTGGAATCCCGAGAACGGATGCCTCTACGACGTGATTGGTGAGGCTGAGATGGACCGCTCGATCAGGCCAAATCAGATAATCGCAGCTTTCTTGCCCTTTTCACCCTTAACAAAAGATCAAACACGAGGCGTGGTTGAGGTTGTGACCAGAGATTTGCTCACACCTTTTGGCCTTAGAACCTTATCGCCTACAGATCCTGCTTACGTGGGCAGATATGAAGGCGGCCCTCGGGAACGGGATCGAGCCTACCATCAGGGCACGGTTTGGCCTTGGCTCATGGGCCCTTACATCACCGCATATCTCAAGACGAATGGTCGCTCCAAAAAAAGCAGAGATCAGGCAAGAGATATCCTCGCGTCGCTAATGAACCTGGATTTCCAAGCAGGCGTTGGCACCATCTGCGAAGTTTTCGATGGTGATGCACCACATCGGCCAGAAGGATGTATATCTCAGGCCTGGTCGGTGGGAGAAGTTATGAGATGTTGGTCTGAAGACGTGATGATGAGTAAGAAACAGTTAAGAAAGCCAGAAAATCGTTGAAAGACCCAAAAAGGTCTTATCAACGATTTAGACTTTTCTTTGCCTTCATGCCCGATGGCGGTTTTTGTGTCGAGTCCGGTATCGGACTTATGCGGGCTATGCGGGTTGTTCGAGTTGCTGTTGGCCTGCCATTGACATCATCATCATTTCAAATAAACTGGGCGCGTTTTCTGCCTCTGGCGGAAGCACGATCTCGACTGGCTCGTTGTAGTCAGAGTAGGTCACCGTCGACCTTATATCCATCTCCATATTGATATCGCCCACCAGTTCACGTGGAATGCCCAGGGCCTCTGGGGTCAGGCTCATCTTCATCTCGATTTCGGCTTTCAAGGGGAGCTTTGACTCTTTTGATATCCAGATAATCTGCTCCATCTCAGAATCCTTAAATAATTCGCTGAAATTCATGAACTGAACTGGCATCATAGATCCCATCTGCTCGTCCATAACCCTCGTGAACGTATCAGCATCGATGATCACCTTCAGTTTGTAAGCTTTCTCGCCGTTGACCTTTTCAGATCCCATCAGCTCAAAATCCGAGCTGTTGTAGAGTTCCGTCTGGGCCTTGGCCATGTTCTGCTTGTCCCAAGCTTCTGCCGGGATTCCTGGCATCGTGGTCCAGTTGCCCTCAACCTTCAAGTACATGGTATCGTTGATCATGTACATATCAGTCTCCTGAACGATGGGCTCTTCATCAGGCACTTCTGTCGTGGTGGTCATCGTCATCTCCATGGCTGGAATGGCCATATCGATCACGCCCGATCCATCTGATTGGGTCGTAAAGGTCATTGTTTTGAGAGCCTCGTCTGTCTCAGAATGGTTTATGACGGAGGTAGTCTGCTCCGACCCCATGGTGAAACGGTACGTGTCAATCTTATCGACCGACTCAATCATCATAGATTTGAGCTCTTCTGCGCTTGGCTCCTCTTCGACGCAGCCTGCAAAGAAGGCGACGATCAGAGCCAATAACAGCAACACTTTCTTCATGTGGGAGCTTTTTTCATCGGGTTCTATTTCATTCTGTCGTTCTATCCTAGCAAAGACTCGGTAGTTAATGCTGCCAACCCCCATCTCGCCAAAGCTCTTGACCCTGACGAGGCCGCTCGTCTCACCTTTGAGCGTGCCTCTCTACCAAGACCTCATGACTTGCAAGATACTGAGGACTCTGACGCAAGTTCGTCTATTTCGATTTGGTAAGCCAGGAATTTTCGCCTTCTGTAACCGCATCCTTGTACAGGATGGGGCCCAAGTCGAGAATTGCAACTATCTCTGGCCGGTATCCGTACTTTTCAGGGACTTTTCGCACCCACATATCAGAGTGGATATATTCTTGAAGCTCGGCATCCGAGTTGAAAATGTACATCGCACCCCACTCGCCTTTTTCTTGGTCGCACCACCAGACCTTGCTGAACAAACCTGGCATCTCTCTGAAGACTGGGTAGGACACCAAGAACTTTTCACGCATCGCAGGAATATTTTCTGGACTTTCGGGCCTGAATACGACCCACAATGCCTTTTTTTCTGAGGTCATAAGAATCGTCTACCACGTATGGCAAAACCCTATATCAAATCTCTGTGATGCAGGTCCTGGCGAGGTCCGCGCACTTGGCTATAATCGGGCGATAGAAAAATGTATCAGAGGTTTGAAGAGCTGCATAAGCAGTCTTCAAAATCCAGCATCCATCATCTGTGCCGTGATAGCCTCCAAGTCAGCAGTCATTTGTTCTTTGCTCGACACAGGTTCAGCCTGCACGGTCTCGCTCACGGTCTGCGCGGGGGCCGCCTCGACCACTTCATCACCGGCGCAGTAACCTGGCCAGAGAGGTGAGCTAGCATCGTTGACGGTTATCTGCAAAGAGCAAAGGAGATACTCCATGACGTCATCGGTCACGTTCACGTCGATGAAGGTAAGCGAAAAGGTTTCATTCGATGGCTGGTAGGCGACCAAGATCTGGTTTCCGATCTGGCCCCAGATGGCAGGTTGATCGCTGATATTCAGGGGCGATGGACTGTAGACCGTCTGTTTCAGACCTGGCTCAAAGCCATCGACCAATACTTTCAAGCCCGCAGCGTTTAGCTCGGTTTCGGGGGCCTGGCATGGGTAGATAAGGAACAGAGAGATTCTGCTCCCGTTGAGAAGCAAAGACGCCGTCACGTATCTTCCTTCGGTGTAATTTGCCTCGGATATGGACTCTGGCTCAACCGCGACTTCTGTGGGGAGGGCGAAGCTGAGTTCAGCATAATCTTTCAAAGGTGCGACGAACGGGGTGAAGCTTTCGGCTTGTGCTGCCGCCGGCATGCAAGTCAAAAGACATAATAGAAGGCATCCAAAGAGCATCTTCACCCCTCGTGGGGTTGATCTGCAAGGCATAATCGCAATTTTCATCCAATTCACCTCATAACTTAAGTTCAACTGTGTTGAACTGCATTCACATTATAGTGCTTAACGACGCTTTTCGGATAAATATCGAACTCTCATGAGTTCAATATTTTGGTCTATTCGTATCGTCAAGCATTATTTCTGGCGAAAATCGACTAGTTTCACCTGGGTGTGGTTAAGAGTGCGACCAAGAACCTGGCATAATGTTTCAAATCCACCAAGGTCACGTTCTCGTTTGCCCCGTGAGGATTCGAATCTGTTTGCCTGCCTACGCCATAGGCGCAAGAGGGAATTTCGGTTACATTAACGACGTATGACAGGTCTAGGCTGTACTGGGCCCCAGAAAGTTTTGGCTTTGATCCTGTGGCCGTCTCCAAAGCATCAGCAACCCTGGAAACCCACGGGTGACCTGGATCGATCCGCATCGGAGGATACCCCATCCAGAATCGCCACTCAAGCTTTGGCCCTTCACCAAGGTCTAAGCTCTCGAAGACTCGTTCGATCTCGGCTACAGCATCTTCCATTCTTTCGTCGGGAATGACCCGCCGATCGCCTCGGATAACACACTTTTCAGGGACGATATTCTCTTTGACCCCGCCCTCGATTATGGTTATGTTCAGCATGGGTCTCATCTTCGTTACGCCAAACTCTGCAAGCTCAGAGGAGGCCGGGATCGAAGACTCTCTTGACTCTACCTCTTTTTTGTGGGCCAATATTGCCTCGATCACGGGAAATGACTTTTCGATTGCATTAACTCCAAGAAAGCTGGCTCCAGAGTGGACCGATCTTCCCTGAACTGTCGCCTGCCAGGTCATCGTCCCGTTACATCCTATGATCAGATCGTCAGAGAAGCTGTCCATGCAGAGCATATAGTCGCCTTCGATCAGGCCGGAATCCGCAAAGTAGCAAAGGCCAGAGTACCCTGCCACTTCCTCGTCGGTGGTGAGAACGATCTCAAGATTGTACCGGTGACTGCCACAGGCCTGAACCGCATCGAGCGCCGAGATCAGGCATGCTACGGCCCCCTTTGAGTCTGCAGTGCCTCTGCCATATACCCTATCTTTTTTGGTTGTCAGGTCGAATGGGTCTGTAAACCAGCCAGTTCCGGCCGGAACCACATCGAGGTGGGTGTAGATCACGAGCGTCTCTTCTGCGCCGGTGTCCAAACGAGCTTTGAAGTTGACCCGATCCCCGACCAGTCCGGGAACGTCACACCTCTGTTCGAAAAGTTCTGGAGGCATCACGATCTTCTCGGTTTCAAAGCCAAGCTCGTCGAAGACGTCGATCAGATAGTCCACGATCGGATGGTAGTCATCACCGGGAGGTGCCACTGTATCAAATCGTATTAAATCACTCAACACGTCCAACAGCCAAGACATGTTCGAGTCCAGGTGCTCATAAAGTTCCATAAATCTCAGCATGTTTACATGGATATGGGCCTTCTTAAAGGCTTCTCTGACGCGATTGCTCAAAATCGTCTCCTGATTCAGAAGGTGCCTTCACCAGGAGGTTAAGGCGCGTTCCCTCCCATTGATCAATCGGTTAAGACAAAAATCGCAATGTGGCAATGATCTTGGTAGCGTCTTATATATTGAGTTGCAGAATGGTGGTTGAAAGAGACGTTGAAAGATGCAAAGGGAACTATAGTCAAGAACCGATTAGGTGAGACTAATCGGTTCTCGAAAGATTAGTGCTTAACGATACGAATAGGCCAAAATGTCGAACTCTTACGAGTTCAACATTTGTCCGAAATGTATCGTTAAGCACTATATTTCAAAGATGTGGAATGATGTCTAGAAACAGTAAGGGGATTTTGGCGGTTGTTGGCAGCTCGATGGCCATATTCTGGCCTGGCGCGCTGATCTTTGGCTTTCCAGGAGTGATGGCGCCGTTCTAGCAAGAGATGTTTCAGGTCGGGCGCGGAGCCATCGGAAACGCCCTCTTTTTCTTGCTGGCTTCCCTTGGGATCTTCATGTTCTTGGTGGGACGCTGGCAGGAGCGTTACGGCACGAGGGCGATGATCACGGTGGGTGCCATCATCTGTGTTCTTGGCACAATCGTCATCGCGTATGCGTCTTGCTTGATCATGTTGTATTCCTGGGCAGTTCTCATGGGCATCTCGTCTTGCTTTATCCTCATCCCAGCGTTGACCACAGTTCAACGTTGGTACCCTGAAAAGAGGGGGCTTGTGTCCGGCACCGTCAACCTAGTTTTTGGGCTTTCGGCCGCTATCATGTCTCCACTGTTCGGGAAGATGTTGATTTCGATGGGCTACTTTGGCATGAACATCACCATTGCGATCCTGGCGCTTATAATCGGCCTTGGAGCGGCTTACCTTGCCAGGTCTCCAGAGGTTCCATCTTCTGTGGCGGGGCAGATGTCGGGATCGGAAACTGGAACTGGAACTGGAACTGGAACCGGGACCAGAAATAAAAAAGAAGCGGGAAAAGAAGGGGCAAGAAACGGCGCCGAGATTAATATCGATATCGAAACGAATGTCAAGACGAATGTCAAGACCGTTACTGAAACTGCACTCAATAGATCCGGCAGGCTTGCGTGCGGGATCTTTGACTGTGAATGAAAGTGTCAGAACCCAAAGCTTCTGGTTTCTCTGGATCACCTGGGCGATGATGGGCGCTGCAGGAATATCCATGGTGATGCTTTCGACCAGTTACGGAGGCTGTCTCACAATTGACTTTGACGCTGGAAATCATCGTTCTTTTCGGATTTAAAGCCCTATTTGGCCTTCTTCATCACTCAGTTTTGGATTGCTGGACGGCCTCTACGGTTTATCCAAAGGTTTCGCGCTCGAATCCGCCGTCATCATTCTGACGGCCTTCAACATCACCAACGGCGCAGGCCGCTTGGTGACTGGATACTTTTCCGACATCATCGGCCGAACCCAGATCATGAGCATAACGTTCTTTGCGGCGGGCGGCGCCTATTTCATCTTGCCTCACGCCGACGGCCTTTTGGAGTGTGCAGTGCTAGCTTCAGTTGTAGGGCTTGCTTTTGGGACTCTCTTTGCGGTTTCGGCTCCGTTGGTCTCAGACTGTTTCGGCCTCAGGCACTTTGGCGCCATATTCGGGCTGGTGTTTACGTCCTACGGTTTCTTTTCAGGGGCGCGGGGCCCTTCGCTGAGCGGATACCTGTTGGACATGACGGAAAGCAATTTCGTCCTGGTGTTCCTGTATCTTGGCGTATTCTGCATGCTTTCTGGGTTATGCATCCGGCGAGTCTTGCCGCCGTAACCGGTCATTTATAGTCGAGAAACAATTATAGTCATAAACCGAAAGATTGATACAATATCGCGCTAATATATTGTCATGCCTAAATCAGAACAGATCCACATTCAAAAACACATTAGTCTCGGGGAACTTAATAAGAAAATAAAATATGA
>Ga0272441_10002622_pt1 | contig 36030 bp, 38 predicted proteins | sample SSMProp6N_FD_193582 | JGI IMG/M metagenome (GOLD analysis project Ga0272441, IMG submission 193582) | Marine sediment archaeal communities from Little Sippewissett salt marsh, Falmouth, MA, United States - SSM-Prop-6N | ecosystem: Environmental > Aquatic > Marine > Wetlands > Sediment ...
GCCAGGGCCCCGACGAGTAATCGGTCGCTTCTCATCACGCTATCCCTCCACGTTCGACAGGTCTCTCAGCAGTTCTTCCGGAAGGTACTACGCCCCGGCCTCCCGCCGCGTAAAACGGAACCCGGGAAAAATCCGCCTCACTTGCCGGAGCCCTTCGGGACGGGCCTCCTCGAGGGGGAGCCGGAGGCGGCCCCCATCCTGGCGAGCTTCTCCTTGATCATCTTGATCCGACGTTCCTGCAGCTCAGGGGTCAGCCAGCCGGTCTCATGCTTGGGCGTGATGCGGTCCTCCTTGTTAGGGCTCTGCATGACGACGCCGAGCGCTGCACAGAGCATGTCGGCCGCCTCGAATCGCACCACTCCGGCTACGTCCCCGAGCTCCCGGCGCCTGCGAGCTATCAAGGCCGGGGCCTGATGCACCTTGGTTTCCCGATGGTCGTCCAGCAGCACCGCCATGTCGCGGAGGGGCCAGGGCGGTCCGAGGGTCTTGATTCCGCGCAGCCCGAGCAGCCTGTCGGCCGCCCCCTCCTTCTTGAGCAGGTCGGCGTAGTACGCGCGCCTCACGAAGATGGGTAGGTTGTCCTGCTTCCCCAGCTTGACGATGACCCTTATGGTCGCCAGCTGCCTCGCGTCGGGCTTCTCGGCCTTGTAGACGAACGGGATCAGCTTGCCCGCCACGGCCGGGCCCATCTCAAGCAGTCTGGCCTCGGCTGCGGGATCGGGAAGCTCATTGACGATGCGCTGCAGGCCGCTCTGCCTGTAGCGGAATATCCAGATGAGAAGGAGCACCGGGATGATGACGGCTATGCCGGCGACGATGGTGCGAAGGGCTGTGCCGCCCGGCAGCTGGTCCTTCAGAGCGTCCGGCTCGGCCGCTTCCTGCGTCTCGCTCATGACTCTCCGCCGTCTCCTTCCGCGTGGTCGGAGCTGTTGGCCTCGCGCTCCGTCTCCTCCTCGTCGATCTCGACGAGGTCGCGCCCGCCCATGTGGACGGTGAGCACGGGGCACGGCGCGCCGCGCACCACCTTCTCGGCGACCGAGCCGAGGAACAGATGCGACAAGCCCATGCGGCCCTGGGTGGCGAGCACAACCAGGTCCATCTCCTTCTCGCGCGCGTAACGGATGATCTCCCGGAAGGGCTGCCCGTGGATGAGCTCCAGACTGATGTCGACCCGGTCGCGATAGCCTTGCGGGACGAACTCCTCGAGGCAGGCTTTCACCTTGTCGTCGTGCTCGCAGACTATGCGGTCTGGCATCGGCACCCCGCCGTACATCCAGCCGTAGTCGTAGTAGATGACGTCGATAACGTGCAGAACCGTCAGGGAAGCCTTGTATTCCTGAGCGAACGAGACGGCGTACCGCAGCGCCCTCTTGGAGCCCTCTGAGAAGTCGGTCGGCGCCAGGACCTTTTTCAGTCTGATCATATCGCCCACCTTCCGCGAAGGATCCGGGGTCCGGGACAGGGGCGGAATTCTATCCCGCTGGGGCCTCAGGCGCAAGGGAATCGGGCGGCGGCCTTTGAACTTCGGGCCCCCAGCGGCTAGAATGGTCCGGACGGCCCCGTTGGGGCCTCCCGGCGGCGGGCGGAGGTGGATACACATGGCCGGTGGCAGCGATCGGGGTCGCGCCTCGGGCTTCGGCCCACGCCTCGGGCTCCTCATCGGGGTGCTGGCGATATCGACCGCCTCCACCTTCATACGGCTCGCGCAGGCAGAAGCCCACCCGATTGCTGTGGCCGCGTGGCGTCTGACGATCGCGTCGGTCCTGCTCGCTCCGGTGACGGCTGTGCTCGGGCGGAGGGAGCTCGCGGGCCTCTCGAGGCGGGGCTGGGGCCTGCTGGCGGGGGCGGGGGTGCTGCTCGCCGTCCACTTCGGAGCGTGGGTATACTCGCTCGCGATGACCTCGGTCGCGGCGTCGGTGGTGCTCGTAACGACCTACCCGCTCTTCGTCGGGGTGGCCTCGCACCTCTTCCTGAAGGAGCGAATGACTAGGCGCATGGTGGCGGGTCTGCTCGTGGCCGTCGCCGGCTCCGGCGTGATAGGCCTGGGCGACTGGGGGGCCGGCGGCGGGGGCTCTCACCGCCTGGCGGGGGACGGGCTGGCGCTTCTGGGCTCGGTGGCCGTGGCGGGGTATTTTCTCATAGGGAGGCGGCTGCGGTCGAGCATGTCGCTCGTCGCCTACGTTACGCCGGTCTACGCCGTGGCCGCCGCGGCGCTGATGGCCGTGGCTGTGGGGTCGGGTGTGACGCTGACGGGGTACTCGTGGACGGTATGGCTCTGGCTCGCGATGCTCGCGCTCGTGCCGCAGATCGTCGGCCACTCGAGCCTCAACTGGGCGCTGCGCCACCTCACCGCGACGTCGGTGACGATCGTCGTCCTCGCCGAACCGGTCGGGTCGACGATTCTGGCGTGGCTCGTCCTCGCCGAGCGCCCGACGCTCTGGGCCGTCGCAGGCGGAGCGGTGGTCCTCCTGGGGATAGCGATCGCAGGCCGCTCGCGGAGTGCCCCCCGCGGCCCCCCCGGAGCTCTAGCCGGCCGGCGCCTTGCGGTTTGAACACTGGACGGGGTGGCGCTACAATCGGGCTGGACGTGACCGGATCTGAAAGGAACGCGCGGATGGCAGTCTCGATGGCCGACATCTCGGGCCTGGGCCTCAGTGGGGTGACCAAGGCCGGAGCGGAGGATCTCGAGCGCCTGGGCCTTCTCACCGAGATCGGCCAGAGGATCGAGCCCGACGAGGTCGCTGCCCTGGGGAGTCTCGTCGCGAGCGGCCACGCCCCCTTCGGCATCGAGGGCATGAGGCTCAACATCGCCGCGGTCGACGACGCGTTCCGCGAGATGTCGATCCGGATGGTCACCGACTACGTCGAGTCGGCCGCGGCCGTGCCCTCTCTCAGGAAGGTCAACATCCACGCCGCTCCCAGGCGGTGGCACCGCGAGGCACAAACGTCCGGGCGCGAGGGCAGCTACGACCGCCTGATCGACGCGCTCAGGCGCATCGGCGCGGCCGCCCGACGGCACGGCATCGAGATAGTCGTGGAGAACAACAGGGCCTACTGGGAAGGCGTCGCCGAGTCAACGCTCCTCGAGGAGGTCGACCGAGACGCGCAGGACGTATACTTCTGCACAGCGCCGGAGGAGTGGATACGCGCCTGCGAAGACGTGGCCATGAAGAACGTGAGGCTCTGCCTCGACACGAGCCATGCCTGCACCTATGCCCACACCTTCCCCGAGGGCGAAGAGAGGTCGGCGGCGATGGACGCCTTCCTCGCGCGGCCGGAGCTTGTCTCCCACGTCCACTGGAACGGCAACTTCATCGATGACAATCGCGGGCGGGACGACTCGCACCTCAGCGTCGGCAAGGGCACCCTCGGTAGCGAGTTCCACCGTAAGATCAAGTCGCACGGGGCGACCAAGCTGCTGGAGCACTGGCACGGCCTGGATGCCCTGGAGGAGGAGCTCGAGTACATCCTGGGCCTTTGACAGGCGAGGGAGCCCCAATGAAAGAGACTTACGTGCCCGATTGCCCGCCGTGCGCGGTCGTGATCTTCGGCGCTTCGGGGGACCTAGCCAGCCGCAAGCTCATCCCCGCGCTCTTCAACATGGCGTCGACGGGGCTGCTGTCGGAGCGTACGCAGATCGTAGGCTTCGCGCGGCGGGCGATGAGCACGGACGAGTTCCGCGAGCGAATGCGCTCGGCCGTCGCCGAGGAGTTCCCGGGTGAGGGCAAGGGCGAGGCGTGGGACTCCTTCGCCGCGCGGCTCCACTACATGAGCGCGCAGTACGACGATCCGGAGTCGTACCGCAGGCTCCGGAATCTGCTGACTGGCCCGGAACTGGGTTCCGCGTCGGGACGGACGCTCTACTACCTCGCAGTGCCCCCGAGCGTGTCGGAGGTCGTCCTCGGGCGGATGAAGGAGATGGGCCTCGCGGAGGGGGGCGACGCCTGCGAGGCGCGAGTTATGGTGGAGAAGCCCTTCGGGCTGGACCTCGCGAGCGCGCGCCGGCTGAACGGGCTGCTCGCGGAGCAGTTCACCGAGGATCGCATCTACAGGATAGACCACTACCTCGCCAAGGACACGGTGCGCAACCTGCTGGTATTCCGTTTCGCGAACGCGATATTCGAGCCGCTCTGGGACCGGAAGTACATCGACAACGTGCAGATAACCGCCGCCGAGGAGATCGGCGTCGAGGGCCGCGGCGGCTACTACGATGAAGCGGGCGTCGTCCGGGATATGGTCCAGAACCACGTTCTGCAGGTGCTGGCGCTGATCGCCATGGACCCGCCCATCTCGGGCGGGGACGAGCCCGTGCGCGACAGGAAGGTCGACGTCTTCAAGTCGCTCGCCCCCGTCACCCCGAGCGACTTCGTCTTCGGCCAGTACCGGGGCTACCGCGACGAGCCGGACGTCGCGGAGGACTCGGTCACGCCGACTTTCGTGGCCATCAGGTTCCACATCGACAACTGGCGCTGGCAGGGGGTGCCCTTCTACGTGCGCTCCGGGAAGGCCCTGCCGGCGAAGGTCACCGAGGTCGTCATAGAGTTCAAGGCCGTGCCGCTTTGCGTGGTCGGCGACGAGGACGCCTGCAGGATGGTCCAGCCCAACACGTTGACGATACGGATCCAGCCCGACGAGGGGATTAGCCTGAGCTTCAACACCAAGGTGCCGGGCATCTCGGACAACATTGCGCCGGCGAATCTGGACTTCCGCTTCTCTGCGCTCGGATCGAGCTTCTCCGGTGCTTACGAGCGGGTGCTTCTCGACAGCATGCTCGGCCGGCCCGGGCTCTTCTGGCGGGCAGACGGCGTCGAGGCGGCCTGGAAGGCGGTCGAGCCGCTGCTGGCGGGGATGCCCGGGGGCGCGGACGCCTTCCCGAACTATGAGCCGGGATCGTGGGGGCCGCCGGAGGCGGACGCGCTGCTGCGCAAAGACGGTAGAATTTGGCACTCTCCGTACTGAGGAGAAGTTGAGCGATGGTGCGCTTCTTCCCGGACTACAGGTCGATGAGTTCAGTGGCGGCTGACCTCATCGTCGGTGCAGGCAAGGGGGCGTTCTCGACGCGCGGCCGCTTCGATCTTGTCCTCTCGGGAGGGAGCACTCCCAGGCTGGCCTACGAGATCATCGCGGAACGCTACGGCGACGCGGATGATCTCTGGTCGGCCACGCATGTCTGGTGGAGCGACGAGCGTTGCGTTCTGCCGGACGACGAGGCCAGCAACTACCGCATGGCCAGCGAGAGCCTGCTCTCCAAGGTGGCCGTCGCCGACGAGAACGTGCATCGCATCCCGGCCGAGGAGCCGGATCATGACGCTGTGGCATCGCGCTATGCGGCGGAGTTCCCCGACACCATCGATGCGCTGCTCCTGGGGCTGGGCCCCGACGGGCACACGGCGTCCATCTTCCCGGGATCGAACGCCGAGAGCGAGTTCTGGGCGCCCTTCGTCGCGGTGGAGGGCCCACCGTCGACGACTCAGCCGAGACAACGGATAACCATAACTCCCGCGGGCCTCATGCGGGCGCCGGATCTCATCTTTCTCGTCTCCGGCGAGGGTAAGTCCGACGCTTTCAGGAGCGTTTTCCTTTCGGAGGCGGCGCCGTTCCTGACCGCTCGGATGGCGCGGGGCTCCACGTGGCTCGTCGACAGGAACTCGGTGGCCGAGTTCCTGTCCTCGCTATAGGACTCCCTCCTCGATCGCTAGGCGGCGACCGCGAATAGAGACCGCCCGTCACCATGCTCACTTGTCCGCCGCCGGGGTCTCATGTATCATCGTCCCGATGACGGACGCCGCTGCAAAGATACTGTCGGGCCTCAACGACGCGCAGCGCGAGGCCGTCGTGCACTCGGGCTCGCCGCTTCTCGTAGTGGCGGGGGCGGGCTCGGGCAAGACGCGCGTCGTCACGTGCCGGATCGCGCACCTGATGGCGAGCGGCGTCGAGCCCTACCGCATACTCGCCATCACCTTCACCAACAAGGCTGCCGGCGAAATGCGCGAGCGCATCGAGGGCCTGGTCGGACCGTCCGACGCGTGGATTTCCACGTTTCACAGCATGTGCGCGAGGGCGCTCCGACGTGAGATCCATCGCCTCGGGTACGACCGCTCGTACTCGATATACGACCGCGACGACACGCTCAGATGCATACGCGAGGCCACCGCCGAGGTGGGTCTCTCGCCGACGCGGTGGCGGCCGGAGTCGCTCTGCGCCGCCATCAGCTCCTACAAGAACGCCTGCGAGGGGCCCGACGAGGTGCCCTCCGGCGACTACCGCAGCCGGAACATCGCCGAGGTCTACCGCGTCTACCAGGACATCTGCCGCCGGAACAACGCCGTCGACTTCGACGACCTTCTGGTGCTCATGGTCCGCCTGCTCGAGGACGAGCCCGAGGTGCGCCAGTACTGGCAGGGGCGCTTCCGTCACGTCCTCATCGACGAGTACCAGGACACCAACCGGGCCCAGTACCGCATCGTGCGCGCTCTCGCCAGCGGCGGGGCCGAGCTCTCGGCCGTCGGCGACCCGGACCAGTCGATCTACGCTTGGCGCGGCGCTGACGTGCGGAACATCCTCGAGTTCCAGAAGGACTTCCCGGGCACCAAGATAGTCCGGCTCGAGGAGAACTACCGCTCGACCGAGGTGATCCTGAGCGCGGCCTCGGGCCTGATCCGGCAGAACACGGAACGCATCGATCGCGAGCTCTGGTCGAAGCGCGCCTCCGACGTGAAGGTGACGACGCTCGTCCGCGCGGACGAGGAGCTCGAGGCCGCGGAGGTCGCCTCGACGATCGAACGCCTGCGGAACGAGGACAATCTAAACTACCAGGACTTCGCGATCTTCTACCGCACCAACGCGCAGTCGCGCCCCTTCGAGGACGTCTTTGTCCTGAAGTCGATCCCCTACGCGCTGCTGGGCTCGATCTCGTTCTACGAGCGCAAGGAGATCAAGGACGCCATCGCGTACCTCCGGCTGCTCGCCAACCCCGCCGATGACCTTGCGTTCCGGCGCGCCGTGAACACCCCTACCCGCGGGATCGGAGACAAGACGGTGATGGCGCTCAGGGAGCGCGCCGCCGCGAAGGGCGTCGCGCTCGCCGAGGCGCTCCTCGACGGCGAGGTGCGTTCGAGCTTCGGCTCCCGGGCGAAGCGGGCGCTCGACGGCTTCGCGTCGATACTGACCGAGCTCCGCAAGGTCGCCTCGACCTCCCTGTCGGTGGCCGAGATCATCCGGGAGACGCTGCGCATCTCGGGTTACGTCGCCTCGCTCGACGAGTTCAACGACGTGGGGCGCGCGGAGAACCTCGACCAGCTCGTCGCCAAGGCCGCCGCCTTCGACGAGAAGGAGCCGGAGTCGGGCCTGGCGGATTTCCTCGCCGAGGTCTCGCTCGTGGCGGACGTCGACGAGTGGGATGAGAAGGCCGACCGGGTGGCGCTCATGACGCTTCACTCGGCGAAGGGGCTGGAGTTCGGCGTCGTCTTCGTGACGGGGATGGAGGAGGGACTGCTGCCTCACGCGCGCTCGATCGAGTCGGGCGAGCCGGCCGAGATAGAGGAGGAAAGGCGGCTCGCGTATGTCGGCATGACGCGGGCCAAAGACCGCCTCTTCCTCACGCGCTGCCGGAGGCGCTACCTGAGGGGCGTCAGCCAGCTGGCCGCGGCGAGCCGGTTCATCTCGGAGCTGCCCGAGGAGGCCCTGGAGCGCGGGGACGAGGACGAGGTCGAGTTCGGCGCGGACCCCTTCGCTGCGGAGACGGAGGCCGGGCCCGCCTACGAGCGCCCGGAGCCGGGCTCCGAGGAGCCGGGCGGCGTCCGGCGCGTGTATGACGAGGATGCGGACCTCATCATGCCTCACGAGATTGAGCCCGGCGACCGGGTCAACCACAGGAAGTTCGGCCTAGGCGTCGTCGTGGAGATGCAGGGCTCGGGGCTTTCAGGGAAGGTCATAGTTGACTTCACCTCGGTCGGCCCAAAGAAGCTGGTGCTGGAGTATGCCAGGCTGACGCGGCTCTAGCGCGGAGAGGAACGGGCGGGATTTGGCGAGGCGGTGCCAGTGTAGTGGAATTATCTTGACACTCCCTGGGCCGCGCGTATAATGCGCGTGCTTCGAGTCACTCTCCCAAAGGATTTCCAGGAGCGCACGGGTTCAAGGCAAATCTCTCTCCGCCCATCGTCCGCGCGGAGTCTTGTGACTGACCGGGCATCCGGCCCCGAGGAAGAAGACCGGACCTTCTGAAGCGTTTCGTTGCGGACGACCGCGCCGGGATGGCGCATCGATTCGCCCTGTCGGGGGGACGGGGCAGGCCGTTGTCCTGAACCTTCCTTATGGCTGAGACCTTTTATCTCATAGACGGACACTCGAACGCGTACCGCGCGTATTTCGCCATGGAGCGCTCCCGGAGCCGCCTGACGTCACCGACGGGTCAGCCGACGGGCGCGATCTACAACTTCGTTTCGATGCTGGAGAAACTGATAAAGCAGAAGAAGCCCAGCTACATCGCCGCCGCCTTCGACGCCAAGGGCCCCACCTTCCGCCACGAGCGATACCCCGACTACAAGGCGACGCGGAAGCCGATGCCCGACTCGCTCCGCTCGCAGCTGCCGACGATAATAGAGGTGGTGCGGGCCTACGGAGTGCCTGTTTTCTCCATAGAGGGCTTTGAGGCCGACGACGTCCTGGCGACGCTCGCGAGGCGGGCGGCCAAGCGGGGCATCGACGTCTACATCGTCACGGCCGACAGGGACCTCTACCAGCTTGTCGACGGCGAGCACATATATGTCTACGACGAGAGGAAGGACACGGTCTTCACGCCCGACGAGGTTAAGGCCTCTCTCGGAGTGCTGCCGGAGAAGGTTTTGGACCTGAAGGGCCTCGCCGGCGACTCGTCCGACAACCTGCCGGGCGTGCGCGGCATCGGGCCGAAGACGGCGGTGCAGCTCCTGGAGAAGTACGGATCGCTGGACGAGGTGCTCGCCAACGCCGGGAATGAAAAGGGCAAGCGCAAGGAGAGGCTCATCGCTCACGCCGACGACGCCAGGCTCTCGCGCGAGCTCGCGACCATATGCGACGACGTCGAGCTCGATCTCGATTTCGAGCAGTGCCGCGTGGGCGGCGGCGATATGGAGAAGCTCTCCGGGATGTTCAAGGACCTTGGCTTCCAGGGCTTCATGGACGTGGCGGCAGAGGTGGCGGACGAGGTCCCCTCGGAGGGCTACGCGACGGTCACCTCGGCTGCAGCGCTGAAGAAGCTCGCGGCCTCGCTGCGCGAGGCCGGCCGCTTCGCCTTCGACCTCGAGACGACGAGCCTCAGCCCCATCGGTGCCGAGATCGTCGGCCTCTCCGTGGCGGCCGAGGCCGGGCGGGCGTCGTACGTCCCCGTCCGCGCGCCGTCGGGCGTGAAGCGGCTCTCGGAGCAGGAGGTGCTGGACGAGTTTCGGCCGCTGCTCGAGGATCCCAAGATCACCAAGATCGGGCAGAACCTCAAATACGACACGCTCGTGCTTCGGGGCGCGGGGATCGAGGCGGCCGGCTTCGACTTCGACACGATGGTCGCCGCCTACCTGCTACAGCCCGGCGCGCGCAGCTACGGCATCGACGCGCTGGCGCTGGAGCGGCTGGGCCTCAAGAAGATCTCCACGCGGGAGGTGATCGGCAAGGGCAAGGATGCCCTCCGGATGGACGAGGCGCCCGTCGACATCGTCTCGCGCTACGCCAGCGAGGACGCCGACGTCACATGGCAGCTGTACGAGTCGGTCGGGCCGGAGCTCGGCGAGCACGGGCTCGAGGATCTGTTCCGTGAGATCGAGATGCCCCTGGTTCACGTGCTCGCAGAGCTCGAGTGGAACGGTGTCAAGGTGGACCCCTCGATGCTCGAGGCCATGAGCGAAGAGCTCGACAAGATGCTGGAGCTCTCGGAGCAGGAGATATACGAGGCGGCCGGGCAGGAGTTCAACATCGCCTCGCCTAAGCAGCTCCGGACCATCTTGTTTGACGAGCTGAAGCTCCCGGTGCTGAGGCGGACGAAGACCGGCCCCTCAACGGACATGGACGTACTGAGGGGGCTCTCGTCGAGGCATCCCCTGCCCAAGCTGATACTCGAGCACCGCTCGCTCGCAAAGCTCAAGGGGACCTACGTCGACCCCCTGCCGCAGATGATCAACGAGCGGACCGGCCGCATCCACGCCTCCTTCAACCAGACGGTGACGGCGACGGGCCGGCTGTCCAGCTCCGACCCTAACCTGCAGAACATCCCGGTCCGTACCGAGATCGGCCGCTCGATACGGAGCTGCTTCGTCGCGGAGCCGGGCTGCAAGCTCCTCTCGGCGGATTACTCGCAGATCGAGCTCCGCATCCTGGCGCACTACTCGGAGGACCCGGGCCTGGTGCGCGCCTTCCGCGAAGGCGCCGATATCCACAGGGCCGTCGCCGCCGAGGTCGGTCACGGGGGCGAGGCGGTGCCGCTTGACGAGGTCACGCCCGAGATGCGCCGCCAGGCGAAGGCCGTCAACTTCGGGATCATATACGGCCAGGGCGCTGCGGGGCTGGCTGCGGATCTCGGGATCGAGCGCGGAGACGCGCAACGTTTCATCGACCGGTACTTCGAGCGCTTCAGCGCCGTGCAGGGCTGTTGGGAGAGTATCATCGCCGGCGCGCGCGAGGACGGCTACGTCCGGACGATCCTCGGACGCATCAGGTACCTTCCCGAGATCAAGGACGAGAGCCCGGCGACGAGGAACTTTGCCGAGAGGGCGGCGGTCAACACCGTCTTCCAGGGCTCCGGAGCTGACCTTATTAAGAAGGCCATGGTCGATACACAGAGCGAGATCGAGAACCGCGGTATGAAATCGAAGATGATACTCCAGGTCCACGACGAGCTTGTCTTCGAGGCGCCGGAGGCGGAGGTGGACGAGCTCCGCGAGCGGGTCGTGTCGCTGATGGAGGGGGCCATGACGCTGGGAGTGCCCCTGAAAGTCGACACGGGCGTCGGGGACAACTGGCTGGAGGTGAAGTAGTGAGCGCTCGCGAGATAGAAGGACGGCTGATCGACGCGATGTCCGAAATGGACGTGGTGGACGCACACGAGCACATCATGGTTGAGCCGGAGCGTCTGGCGCGTGACGTCGACGTCCTGACGCTCTTCCAGCACTACACGCGGACGGACCTCCGCTCGGCGGGGATGCCCGAGGAGTGGGCATGGGGCAAGCTGCACGATGAGACGCTGCCCCTGGAGGCCCGGTGGAAGGTCTTCAGCCGCTTCTACGAGGACATCAAGCACGGCTCCTATGCCCGCGCGGCACGGATAGCCGCCCGCGACATCTATGGCGTTGACGACATCAACGACTCGACCTACCTCGAGCTCACCGAGAAGATGAAGGCTGCCAACGTGCCGGGCCTCTACGATCGCATCCTCAAGGAGAAGTGTCGCATCAGGAAGATCCTGGTGCTTGGCGGGCAGAAGGAGGGGGATGAGTTCTTCGCGCCGCTCCTGCCGGCCGAGTGGCTCGGCACCTGGGCGGGCCGCGAGCGGATGGAAGAGCTCTCGGCCATGTGGGGCGTGCCCGTCAGGACCTGGGACGACCTCATGACGATGATTGAGACGGCCCTCGCCGAGTGGCGCCGGCGCGGCGGCTCGGGCGTGAAGTTCGCGGCGAACATGCTCGGCGAGAGCTACCCCGAGGACGCGCGCGCGATCTTCACCGACATCATGGACAAGGGCGACGTCGATCCGGGCTCGCGCGTCATCTTCCGCAACCAGTTGACGCACGAGATCGCCGAGCGTGCGGGAGCCGCCGGCCACGTCGTGGCCGTGCACACCGGGATCATCTGGGACAACTGGAACGACTTCCACCAGATGCATCCGCGGAAGCTCATCCCCTACCTGCAGCTGCACCGCAGCACCAGCTTCGACGCCTATCACGCCGGCATCCCGTGGGTCGGCACCGTGGGAGTGATGGGCAAGACCTTCCCCAATCTCCACCTTAACCTGTGCTGGTGCCATGTTATCAGCCAGAGCATGTCCGTTCGGGCGCTGGACGAATGGCTGGACATCGTCCCGACGAACAAGATCATCGGCTTCGGCGGTGACTACTCGCTGCCGGTGGAGAAGGTGTGGGGGCACCTCGTAATGGCGCGTGAGGACATTGCCCGCGCGCTCGCGCGGAGGGTCGCCGATGGCCTGTTGACGGAGGACGAGGCTGCGGGGCTGGCGCGGCGCTTTCTCTACGAGAACCCCAAGCGCATCTACGGGCTCGACTGCTGAGGAGAACCGGAAGTGGTCATTGGCGTGACGGGCGGCGTGGGATCGGGCAAGAGTACCGTGGCGAAGATGCTCGGTGAGCTCGGCGCCGAGGTGGTCAGCCTCGACCAGATCGGGCACGAGTTGCTCTCTGACGCGCAGGTCAAGAAGGAGATCAGGTCCGAGTTCTCCAGCGGCGTCTTCCGCGCCGCGGCGGAGGAGGTCAACCGCGAGCGCCTGGCGAAGGTGGTCTTCGCCGACTCTCGCGAGATCGGGCGTCTGAACCGTATAGTCCACCCGCGTATGGTCGAGCGTGTGCGCGAGGCCGTCGAGCGTTTCAGGGCTTCGGACCCCGAGGGTGTGCTCGTCGTGGAGGGGGCGCTCGTGGTCGAGTTGGGGCTGGACGAGCTCTGCGACCGGACTCTTTTCATCGACGCTCCGGCAGAGGTAAGATACTCGAGGGCCGAGAGCGCCCGCGGCTGGGATCCCGGCGAGGCCGCGCGGCGCGAGAACGCCCAGCAACCGGTGGAGAAGAAACGGCAGACTGCCGATACGGTAGTGGATAACCCGGGCGACACCAATCAACTCAACGAGAAGGTGCTGGACTTCTGGGAGGAGATTCACCATGGCTGAGAAGGCCACCCGCCGGTCGCGCAAAGGACCTGGCAAGAACGGCGGCAACGGGGACGGCAAGAGGTCGCGGTCGAAGAAGAGCAACGGCCACAGCGAGTCGCCCTCGGAGCCTTCGCCGAACGCACAGGTCAGCCTCACTGAAGACGAGATTAAGGAGCAGATTGAGAAGATGAAGGAGGAGGGGCTCAACATCAACGAGCTCAAGCGTACCTCCATTCACTCTCTCCACGAGCTCGCCGACCAAGAGGAGATCGAGGGCATCTCGGGGATGTCGCGCCAGGAGCTGATCCTGGCCATCATCTCGGCCCAAGTGACGCGCGGGGGCAACCTCTACGGCGAGGGCGTCCTGGAGGTGCTGCCCGACGGTTTCGGCTTCCTCCGGAGCCCCCACTACAACTACCTGCCGTGCCCGGACGACATCTACATCTCGCCGAGCCAAATCCGCCGCTTCCAGATGCGGACCGGAGCGGTCGTCTCTGGGCAGATCAGGCCGCCGAAGGAGGGCGAGCGGTACTTCGCGCTGCTGCGCGTCGAGTCCATCAACTACGAGCCGCCCGAGAACCTGCACCACAAGATCGTCTTCCGCGACCTGACGCCGCTCTTCCCTGATGAGCGTTTCCTCCTGGAGGTCGATCCTCAGGAGTTGTGCATGAGGATTATGGACATCGTGACGCCGCTAGGCAAGGGCCAGCGCGGACTGCTGGTCGCCCCGCCCCGGACGGGGAAGACGGTCCTCCTCAATTACATCGCCAAATCCATCTGCCACAACAGCCCGGAGTGCGACCTCATCGTGCTTCTTATCGACGAGCGGCCCGAGGAGGTCACCGATTTCCTTCGCTCGGTTCAGCGCTACGCGGAGGAGGGTTTCGAGAAGCACGGCAAGCGGATTCGCCACGAGGTCATCGCCTCGACTTTTGACGAGCCGGCCTCCCGCCACGTCCAGGTTGCCGAGATGGTGATCGAGAAGGCCAAGCGCCTGGTGGAGTACGGGCACGACGTTGTCATCCTGCTCGATTCCATCACGCGCCTCGGACGTGCGTACAACACCGAGGTGCCGCATTCGGGGAAGATACTCTCGGGCGGCGTCGACGCGACGGCGCTCCAGAAGCCCAAGAAGTTCTTCGGCGCGGCGCGCAACATCGAGGACGGCGGGTCGCTGACCATCTTGGCCTCGGCGCTCATCGACACGGGCTCGCGGATGGACGAGGTTATCTTCGAGGAGTTCAAGGGCACCGGCAACATGGAACTCCACCTCGACCGGCGTCTGGTGAACCGGCGGCTCTACCCGGCCATTGATATCAACCAGTCGGGCACCCGTAAGGAGGAGCTGCTGCTGCACCCGGATGAACTGAGCCGAGTCTACTTGCTCCGGCAATACCTCAACGACCTCAACATCGTGGAGGCGATGGAGTTCCTCCAGCAGAAGATGAAGGCTTCGGGCTCCAACATCGAGTTTCTCATGTCGATGAACATCTGAGCCGCCCTGCACCTTCTGCACGTGCATACGGGGACGATTATGCTGCGCATCCGACTGGGGACGCTCACGCCGCTGGCGGTGCTGCTCTTTGCGGGCGCAGGCTGCATGGGGTACTCGGGCATCAGGCTGGAGTACCCGGAAACGGCGTGGCCCGGCGGGGGCGGCGGGGCCAGGCCCGGCATCGAGACCGCTCACATCCCCGTTGGCCAGGCGACCGGCGAGCTCACCGTCGAGTACGCCAAGCACTTCGTTGACAGCCTTAACAGATTCCAGTGCTTCGCGCTGCGGTTCGATCTCTCGGCGCTTCCGGCGGGAGCGAGGGTCCTGAAGGCGGAGTTGAGGATGCCCAAGAGGACCTCCTACGCCGAGGCCCGACAGCTCCCCATCGAGCTGACCAACGTCAACCGCGGGCTGCGCGTCAAGAGGGCCGAGGTCGTCGAGTTCGACGAGACGATAACGCACAAGTACATCACCTCGTGGAACGAGACGACCGATGAGAGCGAAATCTGGGCGAAGGACCGCCGGGGCGAGGTCGGCCTCACTCTCTTTGACTACAGCGTTAGACGCCTGAGGCGGAACTACGGCGGGCTTCTCAGGACCGAGTGGAACGACTCGAAGCCCTACTCCGTGGGAAGAACCGACGCCTGGGACTCGCTCGATGTCACCGCTTTCGTCGCTGCCGAGGCCGCGAGGGACCGGTCGATTACGCTGCTGTTCTCGCCGGAGGGCCCGCAGCCCTTCCTCGTCGGCTGGCGCAGCGCCGAGGGAGCGGGCACTCTCGGCCCCCATCTGGTCGTGCAGTACGCGAGCGCCGGGGCGGCGTCCGCAGCCGCGGCCGAGCCCGGGCCATCTGCGAACCTCCCGGCCGCCGGGGCCGCGACGGTTTCCGAGAAGCTGAGGCTTATCAAGGGCTTCCGCGACGAGGGGCTCATCACGGAGGAGGAGTACAAGGCCAAGAAGAAGGAACTCCTCGACGGGCTCTAGAGGCCCGTCGCCGCTGCCAATTTGGCTTGCGGACCGCGCCTTTACGTTGTATATTCCTGAGCGAGCCAAGGGTGGCGGAGTAGCTCAGTTGGTCAGAGCAGCGGAATCATAATCCGCGTGTCGGGGGTTCGACTCCCTCCTCCGCTACCAGAATGCCCACCCGAGTTGAGAACCTTCCAGATTCCTCCGGCCCTGCGGTTTCAGGGCCATGCAGCCGGACTTCTTTGAGGCGTGAACAATGTGTCCTCAATGTGGAAGGTGACCACTCTCCCGGCTGTCTGCCCGCAGCCCGCCCCTATCTCGATGCTGGCTCTGCGGCGGGAGCTGCTAGATGGCGCGAGCGTGCGGAGTCAGGTGCGTCTGGCCGTTGGCAGGATGCGAGCGCGTCTGCCCATTGTGCTTGACTTGGGGGTGCTTCTCTTCTAGTCTTGACAAGGGAGGTGAGCGCGAGTTGAGTTCACAGCACACCCAGATCATCCTCGACAGCATCGCCGACGGTGTCTTCACGATCGACCGCGACCGCAACATCACATCCTTCAACCGCGCCGCCGAGCGGATCACGGGTGTGACGCGTGAGCAAGCTGTCGGCCAGAAGTGCTTCGACGTTTTCCGGGCCAGCATCTGCCAGGACGCCTGCGCCCTCGAGAACGCCATCGAGACGGGCCGCGAGATGATAGATGTCCGCATCGATATCCTGAACGCAGCAGGCGAAACGATCCCGGTGAGCATCAGCGCCGCAGCGCTGAGGGGCGAGTCGGGCGAGGTCGTGGGCGGCGTCGAGACCTTCCGCGACCTGTCGGCGATAGAGCTTCTGAGGAGGGAAATCCGCAAGCAGTACACCTTCCATGATATCATCAGCAAGAGCCACGAGATGCAGCGCATTTTCGATGTCATGCCCGACATAGCCACGAGCGGGAGCACCGTGCTCATCGAAGGGCCCAGCGGTTCCGGCAAGGAGCTCTTCGCGCGCGCGATTCACGACCTCAGCCGGCGGAGCGGCGGCCCATTTGTCGTTGTCAACTGCGGCGCTTTGCCGGACACCCTCCTGGAGTCGGAGCTTTTCGGCTATGTCAAGGGAGCCTTCACGGGCGCAGAGAAGGACAAGCCCGGGAGATTCGCGGTGGCCGAGGGCGGAACGATCTTCCTGGATGAGATCGGTGACACCTCGCCCGCGCTTCAGGTGAAGCTGCTTCGCGTGCTCCAGGAGAAGGAGTACGAGCCGCTCGGGTCCACGGAGATTTCAAGGAGTGACACCCGCATCATCGCGGCCACCCACCGGGAGCTTTCGGCGCTTGTCGCGGATGGCGGGTTCCGCGAGGACCTCTACTATCGCCTCAACGTTGTGAGGATCGAACTGCCACCGCTTGCGGCGCGTCGCGGAGACATACCTCTCCTCGCCGACCACTTCATTCGCAAGTTCAACGCCGAGAAGGGCAAGCGCATCGAAGGCATCTCTCCCGAGGCGCTCGACATCCTGATGCGGCACGACTTCCCGGGGAACGTCCGCGAGCTCGAGAACGCCATCGAGCATGCCTTCGTCCTTGGCAGGAGCGCGCAGATTCAGCCGGAGTGCCTGCCTCCCGGACTCGTGGAACAGGCCTCCGGGCCCCGACCTCGCCAGGGCAGCCCGATCGAGGAAGCCGAGGCAGAGGCGATTCGGCTGGCCCTCGAACGGCATGGCGGGAACCGCAGCGCCGCGGCGAAGGAGCTTGGGATCCACAAGACCACCCTCTGGCGCAAGATGAAAAAGCACGGTATCAGCTGACCGAAGCGCTATCCGCCGCCCCGCCGGGTAGTTGCAGTTATGCAATACTTCTAGTGCGCATGGTTGCAGCGCCGCAACCCTAAGTGCGGCCTGCCATCTGGCAGATTGTCGCAAATCGGCTCTAAAGCGCACAATACAGTGGTTTCTCGTTCGTGGCACAGCTATTGCTTGTCAAGATTGGCGGAGGAGCGAAGCTGATGAAGATTGCAATGGCAGTCTTCAATACGAGGGTATCGCCCCGCTTCGATCGTGCCCCGGCTTTCGTCATCGCCACGGTGGAGAACGGCGGGGTCCACGACCGGCAGACGACAGCGGCCATGGGGAATGGGCCGAGACCCAGGGCTGAGTGGCTTGTGGGCATGGGTGTGCAGACGGTGATCTGCGGGGGGATAGATGAGCATTCGGCTCAGCTCCTGACGCTGAACGGGATCGCCATCTGCGCTTGGGTCTCCGGGGAATCAGACGACGCGCTTCAAGCCTTCGCAGAAGGAAGGCTTGAGCCAATGATGATGATGGGACCTGGAGGCAGGTGCTCCGGGAGATGGCAGTTTCGGCGGGGCCAAGGCGGCCCCGCGTGGAAGAGGGGAGGAGGTGACGCGATGCCTCGTGGCGACGGAACAGGGCCTGCCGGGCAAGGCGCGGGAACGGGCAGAGGCATGGGCTCTTGCGGAGCGGGCGGCGGCAAAGGCGCCGGCAGAGGGCGGAGGCAAGGCCAGGGAACTGGTCGCGGCCAGGGCCGCCGTGGCGCTCGTGGGAAGGGGCGCGGCCGGTAGGACCATGCGCTGAAGCAGGAAGACTGCAGAAATGGACCAGCCGTATCGGCTGGGGAAAGGAGGCCGAAGATGCCTCGTGGAGACGGAAGTGGCCCGATGGGAATGGGGCCGATGACAGGCAGGGGCGCAGGATACTGCGCCGGAAACTCGGTTCCGGGGTTCATGAACCCGGTTGGGGGCAGGGGCCTCGGAATGGGCTTCGGCCGCGGTTGGGGCCGTGGCCGGGGAGGTGGATGGGGTAGAGGCGGAGGCCGGGGCATGGGCTGGGGACGGGGGTTCGGGGCGTACGGCGCCCCCGCAGCGCCCTATCCCTACGCCGCGCCGTACGCCGCGCCGTACGCCGCGCCCACGGCCGCTGACGAGCGTGCGCTCCTTGAGGACCAGATGGGCTTTCTCAAGGAGCAGATGGAGGGCATGAAGCAGAGGCTGGACGAGCTCGCGAAAGAAGAGAAGAAGTAGCGGACGCAACAGGGGTGGGGAGGCGGCAACGCATGCCGCCTCTCCCCCGCCTGTATGAGACAAGCTTCTCTAAGGAGTGGCCATGAAGATCGCTCTGACCTCCATGGGCGAAGGGCTCGACGCCCAGGTGGACCCGCGCTTCGGGCGCGCGAAGGTGTTCCTCGTCATTGACACGGAAACGGAGGCAATAGAGGTCGTCGACAACACACAGAACCTCGAAGCCGCCCAGGGGGCGGGCATCCAGGCGGCTCAGATCGTGGCCGAGACCGGCGCGGAGGTTGTCATCACAGGTCACTGCGGGCCGAACGCGTTCCGTACGCTGACGGCCGCCGGCATCAAGCTCGTCGTCGGCGCCGAGGGCAAGATTGGCGAGGTCGTGGCGAAGTTCAAGTCCGGCGAGCTGAAGCCGGCAGAAGGCGCGGACGTAGAAGGGCACTGGATCTAGATGCGCACCTACATCGACTGTGTCCCCTGCTTCGTGAGACAGGCACTGGCCGCCGCGCGCCTGGTTTCCTCCGACGAGGCGGCGCACGAGAGAGTCCTCCGCCGGGTGCTCGACGCGGGAAGCCGCATAGGGTTCGAGCATTCGCCGCCGTACATCGGTAGGCAGATCCACAGGATCATCCGCGAGGAGACCGGTTCCAGCGATCCGTACGCCGACATAAAGCGGCATTCGACGGAGGCGGCTCTCGAACTCCTTGGCGCCACCAGAGCGCGCGTGGAAACAGCGTCCGACCCGTTCGATGCGGCGGTGCGATTCGCGATAGCCGGCAACGTCATGGACTTCGCTCTGGCGGCCACGTGGGACGGCACCAAGATCGGCGAAGCGCTTGACGGGGCGCTCTCGAAGGAGCTAGCGGCCTCCGATGTCGGCGAGCTTGAGGAGGCGGCCGGGACCGCGGCGACAATCCTCTACATCGGCGACAACGCCGGCGAGATCGTTCTCGACAGGTTGCTCCTTGAGCGGCTTCCGGAGGGCCGCGTGAAGTTCGCAGTGAGGGGCAGCCCAGTCATCAACGACGCTGTTCGCGAGGACGCTGAGGCATCGGGCATCGGCCAAGTCGCGGAGGTGGTGGATACCGGCTCGGACGCCCCCGGGGTCATCCTGGACGACTGCTCCGGAGAGTTCAGCGAGCTGTTCTCGCTGGCCGATGTGGTGATAGCGAAGGGACAGGGCAACTACGAGTCACTGTGCGATTGCGGGCGGGAGGTGTTTTTCCTCACGCAGGTCAAGTGCGATGTGATCGCTCGCGATACGGGCGCACCTGTCGGGGGATGGATGTGCCTGTGCCGCGCGGGGCATGGGGGACTCTCGTCGCAGCGTGCGGCGGGCGAGTAATCGAATCGTGTAAAGGGGAGAGAACGATGAACATTGCCGTCACTGCGGAGGGGCCGGATCTTGACTCGCGTGTTGACCCGAGGTTCGGGCGTTGTGCCCACTTCGTGTTCGTGAACCCGGAGGATATGAGTTTCGAGGCCGTCAAGAACCAGAACGCCACGCTGGGAGGCGGAGCGGGAATCCAGTCGGCACAGCTTGTTTCGGAGAAGGGCGCCGAGGCGGTGATCACCGGGAACTGCGGTCCCAATGCGTACGGCACGCTGAGCGCCGCAGGCATTCAGATCGTCACTGGTGCGGTGGGCACGGTGAGGGAGGCAGTTGAGGCATTCAAGTCGGGGGCCCTGAAAGCAACGGGCGAGCCGAACGTCCAGAGCCACTTCGGTACCGGCGGCGGCCAGGGCATGGGTGGCGGTCGTGGAATGGGCGGCGGCCAGGGCATGGGTGGCGGTCGTGGAATGGGCGGCGGCCAAGGCATGGGTGGCGGTCGTGGGATAGGCGGCGGCCAGGGCCGGGGCAGGTAGCAGGCTCGATGTGACAAGCACTACAGGCACTTGCCCTGCAGGTGCTAACTGAGAGCACTGGTCGTGTTTCTGTGGCGAGGGAGACTCTGGCTGTGACGCGAGCATTCAAAGCCAACGAGATAGATGTCGGGTATCATTCAGACGGGTACCGGATTGACAAGACCGCTTCGCCGATGAACCGCTACACGCGTTGGGAGACGACCTCCGCCGGCGAATGGACCAATCCCAAGCCCGTGTGCTTCGATTCGCTGCCTCAGGAGGGCTGGCTGAAAGCCGAGGGTTTCGACTGGGGAAGCACCGGGACGGTGGAGGGCGGGGCATAGTATGCTGATCGCTATAGCCAGCGGCAAGGGCGGGACCGGCAAGACGACCGTGGCGACGAGCTTGGCGCTCGCTGCCTCGGGGGACGGGCGCGCGGTGCGGCTTCTCGACTGTGATGTGGAGGAGCCCAACTGCCACATTTTCATGCGGCCCCAGATCTCCGTCAGGGAAACCGTCGGCGTTCCCGTCCCGGAGGTCGATGCTGAAAAGTGCACCGCCTGCGGCAAGTGCGGGGATATCTGCCAGTACAGTGCTATCGTGTCGCTCAAGACGACGCCGCTCGTTTTCCCCGAGCTCTGCCACGGTTGCGGCGGCTGTGTCGCGGTCTGCAAGCCGGGGGCGATATCGGAGGTGCCCCGGGAGGTTGGCGTCGTCGAGAGAGGCAAGGCGGGAGAGATAGACTTCGGGCACGGGGTGCTGCGCGTGGGCGAGGCGATGTCGCCGCCGCTCATCCAGGCTGTGAAGCGCGCCGTCGGGAGCAACGACGAGGACGGGCATCTCACGATCGTGGATGCCCCGCCCGGGACCTCGTGCCCCGTGATCGAGGCGGTGAAGGGGGCCGATTTCGTGGTGCTGGTGACGGAGCCGACGCCCTTCGGGCTCAACGATCTGAGGCTGGCGGTGGAAATGACGAGGGTGCTGGGTCTTCCTCTTGGCGTGGTAGTCAACCGGGCCGGCGTCGGTGACGACCGCGTCGCCGAGTACTGCGCGGCGGAGGGCGTCAGCATCCTGGCCGAGCTTCCTGACGACCGGAGGATAGCCGAGGCGTACTCGCGCGGGCAGACGGTCTTCGAGGCCCTGGAGGATTACCGGGCCGTCTTCGGAGAGTTGCTTGCCACGATTGTGCAGAGGGCCGGGAAATGAAGGGGTTCTTCCCTGGTGAGTGGCAAGGGCAGAACCGTCAGCAGCAGTAGTACGATCTTGCGCGCGCCCTTGACATCAGGTGCGTGCCCCAGGAGGCAGGGGAGGAAGTAAAGACCATGGGCCGAGTGTACTTCCCTCAGTATCGCAGGGGACGCGAAGGCATTGAGGCGTTCGAAGGAACGCTTCTCGATCACGCCCGCGAGCTGGGTGTCGAGATAGCATCGGAGTGTGGTGGCGCCGGGACCTGCGGGCGCTGCGTAGTGCGCATCGAAAAGGGCGCGGAGGCGTTGGGCGTGAGCACCGCGGCGGAGAGGGAGAGGTCGCTCGGGCCGAACGAACGGCTGGCGTGCCAGGCGAGTGTCGTGAGGCCTGAGCACAGCATCCACGTCTTCATCCGCGATTTCGGGGACTACTCGATCGTCTCGGATACACTTGAGACGCACGTTGAACTCGATCCCGTCGTCCGGCGAGTGGGCGACAGGGCGGTGCATGCCGATGCCGGGGATCTTGGCCCATATCAGGGCAAGATCTACGGGCTGGCGATCGACGCGGGGACGACGACGGTCGTGACCGAGGTGCTGGATCTCGAAAGCGGCGAAAGCCTCGCGACGCTGGCCCGGAAGAATCCCCAGATAGCGTACGGAAACGATGTGATCTCCCGCATCGCATACACGATGGGGCGTGAGGGCGGCCTCGAAGAGTTGCAGCAGGGCATCGTCAAAGGCGTAAACGAGAGCCTCGCGGACCTAGGGAGGCGCAACGGCAGCGTCGGCGAGTACATCTACGATGTCGTGGTCGTCGGAAACAGCACGATGCGAGGGATCTTCTTCGGACAGGACGTAAGCACACTCGGAATGATACCGTTCGAGCCCGTCAGCCTAGAGAGCGTGGCCGGGAAGGCGGCCGACCTCGGCTTGACGGTGAACCCAGCATGCAGAGCCTACGGCGGCCCGCTCATAGGTGGGCACGCCGGTGCCGACCCGGTTGCCGACATTCTCGCGTGCGGCATGCACGTCGACGACGACATAACAATGATCATCGACATAGGCACCAACGGCGAAGTGGCAATCGGCAACCGGGAACGAATAATGACCGCATCCTGCGCCGCCGGCGGGGCGTACGAAGGCGCAACCACCAAGTGCGGCGTCGGGGCAATCGAGGGCGCCATAAAGAACGTCCGCATCCTTGACGGTCGCGTGGAATTCGACACAATAGGCGGCAAGCCGCCGGTCGGCATATGCGGGTCCGGGCTTATCGATCTGCTCGCGGAGATGCTCAGAAGTGGCGTTATGACCGAGAAGGCGAAGATCAAAGATGAGTTCCATCTTACTGATGAGATCAGCATTAACCAGCAGGACATCTACCAACTCATCACGGCCAAGGCCGGACTGCGCGCCGACCAGGATCTCTTGATGCAGTACTACGGCGTCGGGATTGATGATATCAGCAAGCTGCACCTGGCGGGCGGATTCGGGAATTTCATCAATCCCGAGAGCGCCGTGGCCATCGGTCTTCTTCCGAATGCGGCCGAGAAGGCCGTACGGGTGGGGAACGCGGCGCTGGCGGGGGCCAGGGCGATGCTGCTCTCGCGGGCAATGAGGCTCACCGGCGAGAAGGTCGCCGCGGGCATCGAACACGCCAAACCGAACGAGCTGGAACCCGACTTCGCTTACCTTGTGGCGGAGAAGATGTACTTCTGACGAGTTGGTTCTTGACTGGAGGAGTTGCTTCTTGAAGGAACTGGTTGTCATAAGCGGCAAGGGCGGGACCGGCAAGACGAGCATCGTCGCCTGCTTCGCAGCCTTGGCGTCCGAGAACGGCGGGGCGGTTCTCGCTGATTGCGACGTGGATGCGGCTGACCTGCACCTGGTGCTGGAACCCGAAGTGAAGCACCGCGAGCCCTTCAGCGGCGGACGCGAGGCCGTCATCCGCGAGCAGGACTGCACGGGCTGCGGTGAATGCCTTGCGCGTTGCCGCTTCGACGCAGTGAAGCGCGATGAGGGGAAGGCCGGCGATGCCGGTTTCAGCATTGACCCCATCAGCTGCGAGGGCTGCGGCGTCTGCGTGCACTTCTGTCCCGTCGGTGCGATAGACTTCCCCGAAAAGGTGAACGGCGAGTGGTTCGTTTCGGAGACACGTCACGGCCCGATGGTCCATGCCAAGCTGGGTATTGCCGAGGAGAACTCCGGCAAGCTCGTCAGCATCGTGCGGAATAAGGCGAGGGAGGTCGCCGAGGAGCGGGGCCTGGATACCATAATCGTCGACGGGTCGCCGGGCATAGGGTGTCCCGTGATAGCGTCCCTCAGCGGCGCGTCTCAGGTGCTCGTGATCACCGAGCCCACGCTCTCCGGCGAGCATGACCTCGGTCGCGTGCTCGACCTGGCCGAGCACTTCCGCATTCCGGCGGCCGTGTGCGTGAACAAGGCCGACCTCAATGTGGAGATTGCCGACGGTATCGCCTCCGGGGCAAGGGCGCGAGGCGTGCCGACGCTCGGCCGCATAAGATATGACTCGACAGTTACGGCCGCGCAGGTTGCCGGGCGTGCCGTCGTGGAGCAGAACTCGGGTCCGGCGGCTGAGGACATCCGGTCCGTGTGGGAGGAGCTGTGCCGCAGGATGGAATGACGCGAGGGGGACAGCTCGGTAGCCAGGCAAAGCAACAGCGACTCGGGATGCTCAAGTGGGACGTCCCAAACGAAGTGACGGATAGGTGAGAGCCGTGGTCATGTTCTCGAATCTTTCCCGTCGGCAGTGGACTTGGCTGGTCCTTGCCCTGCTGGCAGCAGTCGTGATCCTGGCGGTCGGCGGGTTACGGCAGAAAGCGGCCGCGCCAGTCCAGGTTGCGGACTTCACCGTCGAGATGGGCGTCAAGCAGATTGCGCCACGGCTCGACGTCACGGGGAAGAACCTCGCGCGTGAGCTGGGACTGCAGCTGGATGTGCCAAAGACGGAGCCTGTCAAGGCGCTTGGTGTCACGCAAGAAGAACTTGACCACGCTGTAGAGCATCTCCTGGGCCACCGTGAGACCGCGTTCAAGTACTACATTTTCGTGGCGCTGGTCCTATTGGGGCTGGTCTACCTTGTCAGATTGGGGCGTCCTGACGGGTCGCCTGCGGCTGAACGCAAGACCTGGTACCCACGGTGGCCATACGTTGCTTCTCTCGTTGTGGCCGTAGCGATGGGTGGATTCGCGCTTGGGAAGTCGCCCAATCCGATGGAGAGTGCAGTCAAGGTCTTCAAGAGCCTGGTGGGGCTGTACCCGTCGGTCGCCGCAAAGGTGGTGGCTTTCGCATTCTTTGCGGCCCTGGCCGTCGTTGGGAACAAGGTGATCTGCGGCTGGGCCTGCCCCTTTGGCGCACTGCAGGAACTCATCTACCAGCTGCCGGTCTTGAGGAACCTAAAAAAGCGCAAGCTGCCATTTGCGGCATCGAACACCGTCCGTGGCACGCTGTTCGCCGTCATGCTGCTCCTGCTCTTCGGTATCTTGGGCGGGCGCAAGGGATTCGTCATCTACCATTTCATCAACCCTTTCAACCTGTTCAACCTCGATATAGAGACGGTCACGGTCGGTGCGACTATCGTGGTGGCGCTCGTCGTGTCGTTCGGTTTCTACCGGCCGTTCTGCCAGTTCATCTGCCCCTTCGGCTTTCTGAGCTGGCTTCTTGAACAACTGAGCATCTTCCGTGTGAAGGTTGATCATGACCGCTGCACCAACTGCGGCGCCTGCGTCGCCGCTTGCCCCCTAGATGCCGCCAAGGATCGTGTTGCTGGCCGAATGCTCCCCGCCGACTGTTTCAGTTGCGCTCGGTGTCTCAACGTCTGCCCTGTGGATGCCATCTCCTACGGGCTGGTCGGCAAGAAGCCCAGTGTCCAGTTGGAGTATCATTGATGCATTGTGGGAGATAGAGGTTGATGAGGAGACCTCCGGATGGAGCGAACAGGGAGTCTCGGGACCTGAGGAGGAGTGTGGCCGAGCGGAAAGGACCTGGAAAGCCTGGGTCTGCCACTTCGTCTCTGGATGAACTGGTCGAGGAGGTGAACAGGCAGATACTCTCTGACATGCGGCGGTTTTATTCGCCGCAGGTTGTGGAGCGTTTGCATGACCCGCGGAATCCGGGCCCGATGCGCGAGGCCAACGGTCATGCGAGAATCACGGGGCCGTGCGGTGACACGATGGAGATATGGCTGCGGATCGACGAGCGCCGTGTCGCTCGAGCCACATTCATGACCAACGGCTGCGGGCCGACCATAGCCTGCGGCAGCATGGCAACGGAGCTGGCAACGGGAAGAAGCACGGATGAGGCCGCCACGGTGGAGCAGCAGGACATCCTCGATGCGCTGGGAGGGTTGCCGGAGGCATCGCGGCACTGCGCTCTGCTTGCGGCGAGCGCCCTGAAGGGGGCGGTACTGGACTACTTGCAGAGAGGGCGGGCAACTGGGGAGAACGAGGGATGACCGAGAAGAACTGCGACACGTGCGACACGGAGTCATGCTCGGCGAAGGATCGCAAGCCCGGCGAGGAGCTCGAAGCCTTCGTTGAGCGTCAGGAGTTGAGCAAGCGCATGTGCCGCATCAAGCACAAGGTGCTGGTCCTTTCCGGCAAGGGGGGGGTCGGAAAGAGCACCGTGGCTTCGAATCTGGCGGCTGCTCTCGTGGACGCAGGCCAGTTGGTGGGGCTCCTCGACATAGACGTCCACGGCCCGAGCATCCCCAAGCTCTTCGGCATGGAAGGGCGCCAGATTCAGGCCAGGGACGGGGCCATGCTGCCTGTTGAATTGCCGGACGGGCTGAAGGTGATGTCCATCGGCTTCATGCTTCAGGGATCGGACGATGCTGTGATCTGGCGCGGTCCGCTGAAGATGGGCGTCATCAAGCAGTTCCTGAAGGACGTCGACTGGGGCGAGCTCGACTACCTGGTCATCGATTCGCCGCCCGGGACCGGCGATGAGCCGCTCTCAATATGCCAGCTCATTCCAGACGCCGACGGCGCGATCATCGTCACGACGCCGCAGGAGGTGGCCCTTGCTGACGTGCGCAAGTCCATCAGTTTCTGCCGGAAGGTGGCCATGCGTGTTCTCGGAGTGATTGAGAATATGAGCGGTTTCATGTGTCCCAAGTGCGGCGAGGTGACGGAGATATTCCGATCCGGCGGGGGCAAGGCAATGGCCCTGAGCATGGGGGTGCCGTTCCTCGGTGCGGTTCCCCTGGACCCCGGCATAGTCCTGGCCTGCGACGGCGGCATGCCGTATGTCAAGGAGTTCGGCGAGTCGCCTACTGCGGAGGCCATCAGGCAGGCCATCAAACCCATACTCGAGCTCGACGGCAAGTCGCCTCAGGTCAAGGGCGGCACACCCGAGCGGAAGGAGAATAGGAACATGCGCATAGCCATACCGACCGCCGGAGGCAAGCTGGCGATGCACTTCGGTCACTGCGAGGTCTTCGTGATTGTCGAGGCGGACGTCGAGAAGAAGGATATCCTCGGCAGTGAAGTCGTGGAGGCCCCGGCTCACGAGCCGGGCGCGCTGCCGCGCTTCCTCGCCGAGAAGGGCGCCGACATGATAATCGCGGGCGGAATGGGATCGAGGGCCCAGGCCCTCTTTTCGCAGAACGGGATCGAGGTGGTCGTCGGCGCCCCGTCCGATGCTCCGGAGGCAATTGTACAGGCATACCTTGACGGCAAACTCGAATCCGGCGGTAATATCTGCGACCATTAGGAGAGGCGTGTTCTGCCGAGAGGCCCGGGCCAGGATCCCAGCCGCGGCGGGCGCGATGCGGTCAACTGGGGCGACGCTCCTCGTGCCGGATGGCCGTTCCGAGGAGACCGGTCCTGTTTGGCTCCCGGTTCCTGATGATCGGTGAATAGGAGGCGCACGATGCCCATCTACGAGTACGTCTGTCAGAAATGCGGCGCAGTGACGGAGGCCCTCGTCCAGATGGGGCGGAAGCCCGATCTCGCATGCAGTGGGTGCGGGAGCAGGAAGCTCGAGCGCAAGTTCTCGACGTTCGGGACGGGCGGGTCGCGATCCGGCGGTTCGTCAGGCTCGTGCACCGGGTATACCTGACCTACCTCGCGGAAGTAGGGGCCTCGGTCCGGGGCCTCGGGCGTGAAGCGGGGAGTAATCTGAAAGACGATGAACTTGTCGAAGTGGGCGAAGGGGCACTGCGCTGTATTCGAATTTGACGCGGGCACACAGTGGGATAGCATGGGCAGGCGTGTGAGGGCCGCGCGGAAAGCGAAGAGGCTGCAGCGGACGATCACCTTCGCGCTCGCCTTCTGGTTCACTGCCATCCAGCTTGTCATACACGGCTTCCACACCTGTGGCGTTGGCGGAGCAACTCGGCACGCATGCTCTATCGGGTGTAGCCCCTGTGAGCACTTGGGCCTGAATGTCGCGGATCAATGGCTTGGTCGGTCGGACTCGGCAACGAGCGCCACAACGCTCGCGACAAGCAGCGAACTCAGCACGGTCAGCACGGAAAGCGTCAGGGCGAACACCCAGCCGAAGTAGAAGACCATGAGCGGCACCAGATAGGGCTTCACGGCGCGGTTGGAAAGGAAGTTCGCCAGGTGGAAGCAGGAGGCCCCCTTCTCGCGAAGGCTCTTGAGAAGCGGATACCAGGCGTATATGGGCCCCATCGAGAGAATGCCCGCCGCGGTCGAAAGCACGACCCCCTTGAGCCCGGCCCCGCCCCCCATGAAGCGCGCGACGTGCGAGGGCCTCACGAGCAGATTGATCAGGAACATCAGGGCGAATGCAATCAAGAGCGGGATGGCCACCTGAAGAAGAACCCGGCCGCTCGCCCTCAAGGCGGCCAGAGCGCGATCCGGGATCGCTACTAGGAGCACGACGTAGACGGCCGTCACGAACAGGAGAAAGGCCCATCCCCCGAGGAAGCGGCGCCACCCGCCGTCCGGGTTCCGAGTGCCCGCATCAGACGTCGGCTTCAAGCCAGGCCCCCCACCAGCAGCGCCGTTACGAACGCAATCGCTATCGATAGAATGAAGGCCGCCACGGTTCTCGAAACGGCGAACCTGACCCCGAGGGCCGATATCTCGGCGGGAAGCTGGACCAGCCCCACGCTGACCCAAGTCAGGATGACGGCTGTCGCCGCATAGAGGCTGACCCCTGCGGCGAGCAGAGCATCACCGATGACATAGCTGTTGACGGGGTTCCCCGCCAGGATGCTGCCGAAGACAGCCCCGAGAAGCGTATCCAGCAGCGGGCGACCAGTGAAGAGGGAGAAGAGGGCTTCTCCGGTCACGAAAGTTTTGAAGAGACCCACCAGCATTATGACGCCGACAAGGACGGGCAGAACCGAAGCGAACTGCCTCGCGGACCTCTTGAGCGATCCGGCGACAGCACCGCCGCCGGCCCCGAGGTGCCCGCGCCGGTGAAGCTCTCCCCTGGCGTATTTCTCGACCGCCTCGCGCGCGTTCCCGCTGACGGGGGTTATAACGTCGATGCCGCTCTCGCGGAGAGTTGCTGCGATGCTCGGCGAGATGTAACCGGCGAGGATTACGTGCGCGTCATTCGCGGCCGCCAGCGCCACCGTCCTGACGCCGGCTCCGGGGCCCCCCCTGCCGCTAGGAACGGGCACGGCCTCGAAGGCCATGGTCTCGGTGTCAACAAGCAGCAGATAGGGGCACAGGCCCAACCTGGGCTCGACAGTCGCGTCCAGATCCGGCGCGCTCGCCGCAATGGCGATCTTCACAGGTCACGCCCTCCCCTTCGGAAGGTGAGGATGTAGCCTTCCGTGATGCCGTCGTCATGTACGACAGGGCCTCTGTACTCGCTGGCGACGTCGAAACCGATCCCGGCAGCGCGGCCGATGATCTCCGCTTCGATCTCGTCCTGCTCCATATGGTTGGGAAAGACCGACATGACGGCTTCCGGCGAACTCACGCGGGCCACCTCGCGGAAGAGTGCGTCTCGCTCCTCCGCGCAGAAGTAGTGCGAGTGCAGAACGTCGTAGAGGAGGATGACGTCCACCGATCCGTCATCCAGCGCAATCCTCGAGTCGCCGGGCGAGTCCATTCTCCTGATGTTGCCCAACCCCGCCCCGTCGGCTCGCCTGAGCAGTTCGTTGAGCTTGCCTCCGTCCTTGTCGAGCGCGTGGACCGTGCCCGCCGGCCCCACTATCCGAGCGAGCGGGATGGTGTAGTTTCCGTGGCCGCAGCCGAAGTCGACGCATGTCTGGCCGGGATCCATACCGACCGACCGCAGCACCCTCTTCGCCGCTTCATGGAGCCTGCAATCGCCCAAAATCTCCTCCGCTGCTGTGCTTCCGCTTTCCCTGAGCGCTGGGTTAGAAGAAACTCTCGCGCCACCACGCGGCGTACCCAGGACCTTTGCTGGTCCTGCTACCGGCATCCGCCCGCCCCGCTCGAGGTCCGCGCCCATCGAGGAGCGATGGATGTCCGATGCCCTTCGATAGCAACCTGTAGGCGGCGACCGTGTCCTTGAAGCGCTCGCGCGCCTCCTCGTCGTTCGGGTTTCTGTCGGGGTGATCCCGCTTGACCGATTCTCTGAATGCGCGCTTGAGCTGCTCGGACGTGGCGCCCGGGGGAACGTCAAGTATCTCCTGCGCGCGCTGCTCCATCCGAACCAGCGACTCCAGTTCGCGTTGCCAGGCGTGTTCGCACATTGCCCGTTCCCTGCATTTCGGGGGCGGTTTTCGCCGCTATCCCCCGTTCGCCTTCGGCTCGTCGCCGTTCCTCACCGAGCCGCGCAGATGCCGCTCCAAGTCCCGCGCGAGCCTGCGGGCCTCCTCCATCGCTTCCTCGTCCTCAGCGATCGCCCCCTGCTCGAAGGCGTAGCCGAGGACGCCGGGAACCGTGACCATGCCAAGACGCGACAGGTAATCCGACATGGCGCTGACGGCCACGCCGATCTTCCGCCTGCCCGTGACGATGTAGCTGCCGGTCCTGCCGGCCATCTTCCCTTTCCTCAGAGGCCACGTTCTTTCCATGAACGCTCGCATGCGGGAACTGAGGCCCCCCATGTACGTCGGACTGCACAGGACTACCGCGTCGGCATCTTGGAGCAATCCGCCCAACGCGGCCATATCATCCTGAATCCGGCACGCCCCTTTCTTCTGGCAGTAGTGGCACCCGTCGCACGGTTTGATCTCGAGATCGCTCAGGAAGACCGTCTCCGTCTCGAAACCGCCGCGGAGGCGCTGGAAGACCTCCTTGAGCAGGAGGGCGCAGTTCCCCTGCTTCCGGGCCGACGCCACGATTCCGAGGATCTTCACTCGTCGAGGTCCGCCGGCGGTCATGGCAGATCCCCCAAAACGGGCCTACATCCCGGCTGGCGCAGGTGCCGCACCATCGGCGAACGGAGAACCGCCGGCGTCAGCGGCGGCCTCGTCCATGTGGACCTCTTCCATGTGTTCCCTCGCCGCGGCGAAGCAGGCCGACATCTCCTCGGCCGTTGGCGGCGGCACGCGCTCGTAGGCCGGATCCAGCGTGTTCATCGGCCTGAAAGCCCGGAGGACGTACCTCCGGCAGGGGGATATCTCCCGAGCGATCTCTCCAATGCTCTCCGGGGTGTGAACCCCCGGAACGCAGATAGTACGAAACTCATAGTTTACACCTGAACTCTTGATGATGTCCATCGACTTCCTGAGTTTCGGAAGCCATCTTGCCATGGCGACGCCGGCGCTTTTCGAGTATTCCGCCTCCGTCAGCGGCGCCTTGACGTCCATCGCGACGTAATCCACACAGCCAGCACTGAGGCACTCCTCGAGGCGATCGGGGAAGCAGCCGTTGGTATCGAGCTTCACCGCAAGCCCTTCTTCCTTGAAACGCTGCAGGGCGTCCTTGATCCACTTGTGCAGGAGCGGCTCACCCCCGGTCACACATACGCCGTCGATCCACCCTCTGCGGCTGCGCACATGCTCCAGCACAGCCTCGATCCCGCTCTTGGGCAGCCCGTCCGCCAGTGAGAGCGCCAATTGGCGGTTGTGGCAGATGGGACAGCGGAAATTGCAGCCGAGCGTATAGGCGGTCAGTGCTATCTTTCCAGGGAAGTCCACCATCGTGAACGGCACCACTCCGTGGAAGACCGGCTGCTCGACCCCGCCGGATCCAGGCCGCCGCGATGACATATCCCCGCTCACCTCGCCTGTCGGCGTCCCGGCCATCTCTCAGCCCAGCGTGTCAAGTTGCTCGAGCGTCTGCTGCACCACCTTCGCCTCTTTCTTGAAGTGCCGCTTCATCCGCTCCATCAGACCTGCCTTCTCCTCTTCCGTTTCGAACTTCCCTCTGAGCTCATTGACCCACTGGATGTTCGCTTCCACCTCCTGCGGAATGCGTTCGCTGTCGTGCCGGACGGCCTCCTGAGGGCAAGTGTCATGGCATCTGCCGCAGCGGATGCACTCCTTGTCGTCGATCTCAGCCGTATCCCCTTCGAGCGATATTGCCCCAACCGGGCACTCGTCGACGCAGACCCCGCATCCCATGCACATTTCCTTGTTCACCCAAGGCATGACTCAGTCCTTTCTCCACTCGACCACGACGGTCGACTTCATGAAATCGATACTCTTGATGACACCGTTGACTATGCGCGTCTCGCCCATGAAACCTGTTACGACGAGGCCCTCGTCCGCGGGTTCGATCCAAGCCACGTCGTTCATGACCTCGTCTTCGCTTTGCTTGCCGTCCTGGAACTTCACTCGCGCCAGGCACATCTCGTCGCCTCCTTCGTGCGCCACCTCCCGGCCTACACGTACCTGCAGTTCTCCTGGTCCGCTGCCGCGCCCTTCAGATCAACTACTCCGCATTCCTGTCCCGGTTCGGCGCAACTGTCGCATCGGCAACGGCGGCGATTTCCTTGGACGCGACGTCGGACGGAAGCGGCCCGCCTTCGAGTGCCGCTTCGACGAACTCGGCATAGAAGCGCAAGGCGGTCAGCGGCTTCACGTCGCGGCTGTCTAGGGCCTCCTTGAGGTTTCGTGCCATCTCCTCGGAGCCGATCTTGTTGAGCACCGCGCCATCGAACCGGGCGCCGGATGTTGAGGCCAGCTCCTTCACCCTTTCGGCCAGGCCAATCGACTCGAGCGAGGGTTCGACGACCGTGATCACGGAATCGACACTCGTCTCGACCCCCCGGCCGAAGTGCTCCACTCCCGCCTCCATATCGACGAGGGCGATCTCGCCCTCGACAAGCTCCAGCCTCTTCAGAAACTCGCGGGTGAGCACCCCTATCGGGCAGGCGCAGCCCTCGAGGGCCTGGTGTATCTTGCCAATGGACACCATTCGGAGGCCGTCCCGCGCGCTCACGAATTCGGGCGGAATGTCCTCCGGCCGGATGGTATCCTGGGCCAAGACAGACGCTTCTTCCGCTTCCGCGCTCATCGCCCGCCTGACGTTTTTCCTGCCGCCGGCCAGTTCCATGAGTGGCGTCGGCGGCCCAGCGAGTCCGAGCATCCGGTGTAGCCCCGCATTCGATTCGTCCGAATCGACGACGAGGACCTTCATCCCTCTGCGCTGGAACTCGCTGGCCAGGAGCGCCACGAGTGTGCTTTTGCCGCTGCCGCCCTTGCCGCAGACCGAGATCTTCAACGTGAGCTCCTTCCCTTCCTGGGCTTGAAAGCCCTGGCCCAGGTCAGCTGCCGCCGCTCGGTCCGCGTGGCGCGGATTCCCGCGAACCCTGCGCGCTTGAGCATCGCCGCCACCTCGCCCGTGGTGTAGTAGTCCTCGTTCCACAAGCGCTGCGCCAATGACCCCTTGGGGAAATCGACGACGAGGATCTCGCCTCCGGGGCCAAGCAAACGCCTTGCCTGGCGAAGACACGCCATGGGCGCGGCGAGCTCGTGGAGCGAATGGAGAAGGACCACCGCATCCACTTCGGCACTCCGAGGGAAGGCCAACCTCCTGGCATCCGCCTTGATGCATCGGAGTCGCTTCCCGAGGGAATGGGCCTTGGGGAATGCGGCGTCGGAAACGTCGATGCCGATTACGTCTCGGTCGGTGCCGCTCTGCTCGAGCAGCCGCGCGAGCTCGCAATCGCCGCAGCCGATGTCCACGATTCTCCGCGCGGAACGGAGCTCCCTGACGATCCGGGAGCGAACGCGGGCCTCTATTCTCCGGTAGAAGTCATCGGGGATTTGCACGAGGGCCTCCGTCATCAGTCACTCAGTCCAACTCGGCCGCAAGTAGCTGGGCTAGACGTTCTAGGCCTACCGGATAGGCCTCGAGCGGGATCTTCATCCAGTCCGCGATCTCCAGAATTCTCTCCGGGTCGTCTGCACAGAGCTGGTCGAAGTAGCCGAGGGGATCGAGAATTATTGCCTTATCGTAGCCCGGGAACATCTCGTTCGCCTTGCCGGCGTCCCAGTCCTTGAAGATGTAGTCCCAGTGCTCGACCCAGCCCGGCGTGAGCCAGTATATCTTCTGCCCGGCGGCGATCTGCTCCCGCTGGTCGTCGTCGGCGAGCATGTCCACGCACCGCCTCGCCCTGATCCTCCGGAATTCGGGCCCCTGCTCGCGGAGCAGCGCGTCGACGTTCCGGTTCGGGTCGGCCGGATCGAGATAGCATCTCTCCCCGTAGACGACTATGACCCGTTGCGAGACCGCGCGCGCCTTCTCGAGCTGCCGGAGGAGCTGTTTCTCGAGCTCCCTCTGCCACTCGTGCAGCCCGGGGGCCGTGAAGAGTATCTTGTCGGCGTCGAGCAGGCCGTCGTCGGCCAGTTTCTCGATCTCGCGCCGGAGGGTGCCGCAGGCGACGATGCTGATTCCTTTGAAACTAGCCACGCGCTCTCCTCTCTTTGGCACTCATGGCCCCCGTGACGCGATGCCAACCTGGGACAAGGGGCTGGCCAGCGAGGGGCGAGCGGCGTAAGTTGTCCCTGTCGGACTCGAGATTGCCCTGCATACACCTGGACAGGGCGGACACCCTTTCGTCCACGCGTGCCGGTGTCCTGTCCAATACCCGAGCGTCGCTTTCAGGCATCCGATGGTTCTCCGCGAAGCGCATGGAACGCCGCGTCCGCTGCCAAGGCTATCGGCTCCTTGCCGGGGTCTGGGGAGAGTTCGGGCTGTCCTGCAGCCCTGAACGTTGCGAGGTCCAAGGCGGTCAGGCCGCAACGAATGGCTAGGGCGATCGCGTCGATGCTCTTCGCAGGGCAGGGGCTGTCACTGACGATCTGCCCACCGATAAGTTTCTTGGTGTCCCTGTCGAAGACCAGTTTCAGCATGTAGGGTTTGCGGTCCCTCATCATTGAATGCTGGCTGCTCGATACCTGCTTGCTTGAGAAGGTCCTGATGCCCTCTTCCTTTGCCGAGGATTCGGTCAGGCCCGCGGCAGCGATTGATTGGTCGTAGAACTTGGTGCAGAGCGAGTTGATCAGTGCCGGGAATTCAACCCCGAGGCCGAGGATGTTCCAGGCTATGACCCTACCTCCGATCACTGCGTTCGGGCGGAGTTGTCCCAACGTTGGCCGACCGGTAATGTGACTCGCGTATTCCACCAGATCGCCGCCTGCGTATACATCGTCGTCGGAAGTCTGCAGAAACCTGTTGACCTTGAGAGCCAGGGAGCCGCATTCGAGTCCGGCTTTTTCCGCAAGTTCTGTGTTGCAGCGCACGCCCGCCGAAACGATCACCATGGTCGCCGGTATCAGCTCGCCTGAAGCGAGCCTCACGCCTTCGGCCTGGGATGTCCCCTCGATGGTAGCCACTCTCTCTTTCAGCAGCAATCCGAGCCCCCTTCGGCGCATGTCCTCCTGCACGATCTCGCTCATGTCGGCGTCCAGGGATTTGTACATCACCCGATCGAGCATCTCTACGATTGTGACTTTGAGCCCTTGTGAAGACAGCAGGTAGGCCTCCTCGACCCCGATCGCGCCCGCTCCCACTATGACAGCATGACGCACGCGTTCAGAGTTGACCCAGTGAAGAATATCGGTCGCATCGCCGCTGGTACGCAGCGTGAAGACACCTGGCAGCTGCGTACCCGGGACAGGCAGCATGATCGGTTTGGCTCCCATGGCAAGGACGAGCTTGTCATACGGGTGGGTCTCGCCGTCTGCAGTGGTAACGATCTTGGCCCCCCTGTCGATATCCACGGCTGTTTGGTTCACCAGCTTGATTCCGGCATCGCCGAATATACGGTCGTCCTTGTAGGATGGGTCTACAAGGGCTTGGCCGCAGCATATGTACGGCGTCGCACATCTGGTCAGCAGGCCTTGCTCATTCGGCTCGCGGATGATCTTCACGTCGAGCGATGGCTGGAGTCGCTTTGCCGTCAGCCCGGCCAGCGCCCCGCATCCAGAGCATCCTATGACAACCATGTTCAGCGTTTCACCCATCATCTCCTCCTCGAGGTGACTGGTGTGCCTTCCGATAGAGCGCGGTTACGAAACCGGCTCCATCATGCCTGCCCTTTCTGGGGGGCTCGGTCTCGAAGGGACCGCCGCCGGGCCGCTGGAAGAGCGTTGATTCGGACCTCTCGTGATGTAGTCCCGCGCTACTCGCCAAATTGTCAAGCTCGCCGAGACCGAAGAATCTCGCGTGGGAATAGAAGGCGTGTCCGGAACTGCTCTTCTTCGCATAGACTCGGCCCCAGGGGCTTTCGGCGGGGACGATCCCCAGCACGACGCCGCCTCCTTCGGTGACAACGCGCCGCGCCTCGCGGAGGAGTGCGGACGGATCGTCGGCGAAGCATAT
>Ga0272441_10002623_pt1 | contig 36029 bp, 30 predicted proteins | sample SSMProp6N_FD_193582 | JGI IMG/M metagenome (GOLD analysis project Ga0272441, IMG submission 193582) | Marine sediment archaeal communities from Little Sippewissett salt marsh, Falmouth, MA, United States - SSM-Prop-6N | ecosystem: Environmental > Aquatic > Marine > Wetlands > Sediment ...
GGGCCAGTTCGTCTCCTCGGGAGTTACTCCCATGAAGTACCGCTCGGACCCGCGCGCGTACCACATCCCGAGCACCGGCATCCCGCCCGCGCTGGCGAGAGGTCGGAACTCGCCGGTGACCTTCACCCGGGCGACCTCCCGTGGCGATACGCCCGAGAGGTCGAGTCCCGCCGTGAGCTCCGCGCCCGGCGTCGCGGCTAGGGGGCCGGGGCTCGCGACCGGGAAGTTCTCTATATGCAGCGGCCCGATGGAGGCCGCCGGCCTCAAATAGAGGACGGGGGTTCTCCCGGGGACGCGCCCGGGGGCTCCTCCGGAAAGGACGATCATGTCGGGAGCGAGCGCTGCGGCGGTGGCCAGGTCCTCGACCTCGAAGAGCTCCGCCCCCTCCTCGGCCGCGCGCCCGGCGCGCGCGACCGCAGGCGAACTCCTGCCGACGAGGGCCACCCCGAAGGGCGCGCCGCGCGAGCTCACTGCGTATGCGACGTTGTCGGCGGCGAGGTCGTCCGTCCCCTCGAGCTTCGCCGCCACTCCCCGGTCGTCCTCGGCGAGCGCGAACCGGGCGACGATGACGCGGCGGGCGCCGGGCGCAAGCTCAACGTCGCGAGCCAAGATATCCCTGAGCGAACCGAGGGCCCGGACCACGACGCGCACGGTCTCCGCCGCTCTCGAGAAGCTCCTCACGGCGAGGAGCAGTCTCGCCTGCTGGCCCCGCACCTCGGCGTCCATGGCGACGATGGCGACGTTGCGCGACGGCGAGCCGACGACGTGCCAGCCGAGCTTCTCGCCGGCGAGCGCCTCCGGGCGGGCCTTGTCCGTGAAGACGTGCACGCCCGCCCCCGTGGCCGCGGCCCGCGCGAGGGCGACCGAGACCGCTCCCTCCAGCTCACCCCTCACGTCTGCCGGCGTGATGGACGCCAGCCCGGCGCGCGCGGCCGCAATCTCTCCCATCTCTGCCGCGAGCCTGGCGTGCGGGGACGTCGTCACGAGCTCGGCCCGGTCGGCGGGGCCGAGCCCCGCGAGCAGCAGCTCGGCTCCGGCCGCGGCCTCCTCCAGGCGCGAGGCGCCGTCCGAGACCGTCTGCATGGTGAGCGAGTTATCGAGCACGACGACCACGCGCCGCGACGCCGCGCCCAGAGTCAGGATCACGGGCCCGACGGCCGCCGCGGCAAGCGCCGCCGCCGCGAGCAGCCTGAGCACGAGCGGCAGGTCGACGCGCCGGCGGCTCGCCGACTCGCTGGCCGCGCGGGCCGCCACCCTCCGCCAGATGATGAGCGTCGGCACCGTGACGCTCACGCGCCGCCTCGCCAACAGATGCAGCGCCACGACGACGGCGAGCGCGCCGAAGGCCACGATGGCCGCGGGGTTCTGCAGATAGAGTGCCATGGCACTATTGTAACGGCAAAACGGGCCGGGATGTTCAGTCGGAAACGGCCAGCTTTTCGCTCTCGGTGGCCTCGCTCTCGAAAGAGGCGGACGCAGACGGCGCCAGCTCGGGAGCCACGGGCTCGGCTGCGGCCAACTCGGCAGCCGCAGGCTCGGGAGCCGCAGGCTCGGGAGTCAGCGGTTCCCCGATGGGTATGAAGCTGTATCCGCAGGGCGTGTCAGGCGCCAAGATGTCGCGGTCACGCAGGTCCGCCTCGTCGACGGGGAATATCCGGCAGTTACGGGGCCTCACGGGGTGGCGCAGGCAGAGGGCCTGGCCATCCCCGTCCTCGGAATAGTGGAGGCATGTGCTGCCCATCAAGCAGCAGATGCCGCAGCGGGTGCACTCGCCCCGGCGGCGGAGGTGGTTCCGTGCGATGTAGTCGGGACGGCACGTGTGGTAGTAGAAGCGACGGACCTTGCCCCAGAAGAGGATGATCTGGTCGCGGAACGTGAGAACGCGCTCTGGTTTCAAGATGTGTCCTTTCCCCAAGTGTCCGGTGGCGATTCTAGCCCGCACGCGGGCCGAAGTCAACCCCACTGGCGCTTCATTCCCCGGCGAGCTCCGCGAGGGCCGTGTCGGTGAAGCCGAAGGAGTAAGCTTGGGAGCGGGGCACCTGGTCTCTCCCGGGCGCCTCAGCAGGGGATCACCTGGACGTAGCACTTCCGCGAGCGCGGCCCGTCGAACTCGCAGAAGTAAACAGCCTGCCACGTGCCGAGCACGAGCCGCCCCCCCTCGATGGGCACGTGCGCCGAGAAGCCCATCATAGACGCCTTCACGTGCGCGGCCGAGTTGCCCTCGCCGTGGCGATAGCCCGCCTCCCACGGCACGGCGCGGTCGAGCGCCGCGAGGATGTCGACGGTCACGGCGGGGTCGGCGTTCTCGTTGACCGTGACCCCGGCGGTCGTGTGCGGCACGTAGACGTGCACCACGCCGCGCTTGGGGCCCTCGGCCCTGGCTGCGGCCTGGACCTTCGCGGTGATGTCGACGAACTCGCTCCGCGATGAGGTCTCGACGTCCAGCGTCTGCATCTCAGCCTCCTTCGCTCACGACGGCTCCGGCGCATTCGCAGGAGCGCGCCGCCACGCACCCGTCGCAGACGGGCCTCTTGCGGCAGTGCTCCTTGGCATGGCGGACGAGAAGGGCGTGCATCTCGCCGAGATCCCCGGACTCCGCCGGCAGGCGCGACTCGCACCACGCGCGGAGGTCGTCGTAGGGCTCGTCGCCCGAGATCCACCCCAGCCGCGAGAGTATCCTCCGCGTGTAGGCGTCGACGACGAACACCGGCTTGCCCAGCGCGTAGCACAGGATGGAGTCGGCCGTCTCGGGGCCGATGCCCTTGAGGGCGAGCAGCTCCGAACGGAGCTCGCCCGCCCGGCGCCTCTTCGCCCTCGCGAGCGACCCCCACTCGTCGACAAGGAACTTCGACCACCCCCGCAGGCGCGCCGCCTTCTGGTTGAAGTAGCCGGCGGGGCGGACGAGCCTGGCGAGCGTCGCCGCGCGCGCGCGCGACATGCGCTCGGGCGAGAGATACCCCGCGCGCCTGAGACCCCCGATGGCGCGCTCGACGTTCAGCCACGCCGTGTTCTGCGTGAGTATGGCGCCGACGGTCATCTCGAAGGCCGAGCGCGCCGGCCACCAGCCCTGGGACCCGTAGCGGCCGAGCAGCTTCCGGTAGAGCCTTCGGAGGTCGCCGCGCATCGCTAGTACTGCCTCTCGCGCTTCCAGTAGTCGTGGATCATCGTGTAGCGCTCGAGCTCCATGCCCTTGAAGGCCACGTTCGAGGTGCAGTAGATGTAGCCGCCGCCGGGCTTGCAGCTCTCCATGCAGTAGCTGGCCGAGGCGAGCACCTCCTCGTCGGTGCCGGTCTGGAGGAGAGCGCAGTTGACGTTGCCGCAGAGCGCCACCCGGTCGCCCCAAGCGCGCTTCACCTCGGCGATGTCGACGCCGGCCATAGGGTCGAGCGAGTGGAGCGCGTGCGGGTTGGCGTCGACGAGCTGGTCGATGATCGGCATGATCTGTCCGTCGGTGTGCTTGATGCAGTAGGCCCCGGCGTCGCGTACGGCCTTGCACTCCTCGGCCAGGTATGGCGCGATGAACTCGGCGAACATGTCGGGCGACAGGAACGGCCCGTCGTTGAAGCAGTAGTCGCAGCACAGATGAAAGCAGTCGGCCCCGGCGGCCGTCATCTCCTCGACGTGCGCGTGCATCCTCTCCATCTCGCGCTTCGAGTGCTCCTTGGCGTCGTCGGGAGAGTCGGCCAGCCAGTAGACGAACTCGAGCATCTTCTCGCCCGAGGGTATCGAGAAGGTGAAGTCGCCGTGGACCGACACGAGCACCGAGTCGCCCACGCGGTCGCGGACGGCCTTGACCATCGCGTTCCTGATCTCGCCCGAGGGCGCGCCGACGCAGTAGATCGAGTACTCGAGCCGCCCCAGCGTCTCGACGAGAAGATCGGCGTTGTGCTCGACGACCGCCGCTACGCCGCGCGTCTTCGCCTCCTCCCAGGGGAGGTGCTCGCGCCCGAGGAGTTCCTGGGTGAGCTGGAACTCGAGCTCGAAGGTCGGCACGGACTCCGGCACTCTCAGCTCGAGCGCCGCGACGGCGTTCTCCCGAGGTGTCACCTTGCGCCCCCTTTCGCGTCGAGGTAGCCGCGGAGTATGACGACGGCGCTCGCGGAGTCCACCATCTTTCTGCGCCGCGAGCCGGAGAGGCCCGATTCGCGCAGGTGGCGCTCGGCCTCCTCCGTCGAGAGTCTCTCGTCCCATAGCTCGACCGGTAGATTCGTCGCCTCGCGGAGTTTCCGGGCGAACTCGCGCGCAGCGGCCGCGGCCGGGCCCTCGCGTCCGCTCATGTCGACGGGAAGGCCGACGACGACTAGCTCGGCCTCGCGCTCGCGCGCCGCGCGGGCTATGGCGTCGAGCGCCGCGGCCTCGCCGGTCGCGTCGATGGCCTCGAGCGGCTGGACGCTTATGCCGAGCGGGTCGGAGCCCGCCAGGCCGTGGTGCCGCGAGCCGAAGTCGACGGCGATGACGGACATCAGTCGGCCTGGCCCTCTCTGGTGAGCGCGCACCACCCGTCGGCGAAGCTAACCACGTAGACGGCATCGGTGCACTCGAAGCGGTATTCGGACTCGCGCTCGAAGTCGTCGGGCCCCGAGAGGCGGCGGGATATGATGTCGCCCGAGCAGTGCTTCACGGTCTCCTTGTCGCGGCCCGTCACCGGATCGAGGAAGTGCCGGCCTCCTTCGGTGTAGTGCGCCTCGTGCTCGACACCGGCGTTCTTCAGTGCCTCCTCGAGGGCGTACCCGTGCCTGACGTCGACGACGTCGTCGGCCGTGCCGTGGAAGACGTAGACCTTGTTCTCGATGCGGTCGGCCCAGAGCGCGGGCGAGCGGATCTCTGCCGCGTGAGTCTCGCCCTCGTGGCTGCGCTTGCCCCCGTCGGCGAAGTCCGGCATGCGGCTAGCGATGCCGCAGCACTCGATCGTCAGCGCGAAGGTCTTCGGCGCGAAGACGGTCGCCAGCATGACGATCAGCCCGCCCTGCGAGCCTCCCCAGCAGAGCGTGCGCGCCGCGTCGCAGTCGGCGAACTCGGTCTTCACCTTGCGCAGGCAGTTGAGCGTGTCGACGACCTGCAGGTGCGAGCCGTCGTACGGCTCGCGCGTGCCGCGCAATCCCTGGCCGGAGTCGCGCCCCGAGTCGCGGTACTCCGGCGAGACGCATATCACGTTGTAGCGCGGGGCGAAGTCGAGCATCATCTCCCGGTACTGGAAGCGGTTATTGCCGTGGCCGTGGACGACGAGCATGAAGCCCGTCTCCGGCGTGATTTCGTCCGGCGCGACGTAGCACCCGATCACATCGCGGTTCTGGCTCCAGACTATGAAGTCTACGGGCTCTGGCATGGTCTCTCCTGAGTGGTGCGGGTGCGACCGGGGCGTTCTAGAGGAGATCCTCCCGCCCGCGGAGCTTGAGCTCGCTGATGAGGCGTTTCACCTCCTGGTCGTGCCCCTTGTGGGCGACGAAGAGCGCGTCGGGCGTGTCGACGATGATGATGTCCTTGAGGCCGAGGAAGGCGAGGAGCTTCCCCTCCGGCATCATGGCGACGCAGTCCTCGCTGTCGAACTGGACGAAGTCGCCCTCGACCGCGTTGGCGTCGGGGTCGCGCGGGAGGTGCTTGCCGACCGCCGTCCACGAGCCCACGTCGTCCCAGTCGAAGATGGCCTCCATCACGGCCACGTGCTCGCAGTGCTCCATGATGCCGTAGTCCACGGAGACCTTCGTCAGCGGGTCGAAAGCCGCGGCGAGGACATCCGCGAAGTCGGGCTTGCCGACCGCGGCGGCGATCTTCTCCATGGCCTGGTGGTGCTCAGCCATGTACTTGCGCATCTCCTCGAGGATGACGGCCGCCTTCCAGACGAATATCCCCGAGTTCCAGTAGTAGGCGCCGCTCTCGACGTAGGCGCGGGCGGTGTCGAGGTCCGGCTTCTCGCGGAAGCTCCCGAGCCTGTAGGCCGCGATATCGCCGATGCGCTTGATCTCCTCCTGGCGGTGGATGTACCCGTAGGCGGTGTTCGGCCCCGTGGGGACTATCCCCGTCGTGACGATGCAGCCCATCTGCTTCGCGACGTCGGCGGCCGCCCACATCACGTCGACGAAGCGGTCCACCGGCTTGATGAGATGATCCGCGGGAAGGACGGCCATTACCGCGTCGGGGTCGCGCTCGCGGATGACGACGGCGCCGAGCCCGATCGCCGCCGCCGTGTCGCGCGGGAAGGGCTCGCCGATGATGTTCTCGGAAGGTACGTTGGGCAGCATGCCGCGGCACATCTGCTCGTATCGCTTGCTGGTGATAACGACGGTGTGCTCCGGGCCCGCGAGCTGCTCGGCCCTCTCGCCCGCCTGCTCGAGCAGGCTCTTCTCGGCGCCGACCGTCATGAGCTGCTTTGGCGAGTCGACCCGGCTCTTCGGCCAGAGCCGCGTACCGGACCCTCCGACCATGATCATTGCGTAGATGTCGCCGCTCATCCGTGGCCTCCGGGGGATCTCTGAACCGCCTTGCCGTCTGCAGCGATTATAACTGTGGTGGCCGGAGCGTCAAGGGCGGCGGAGGATGTTGACAATGTCTGCGAGGTGTGCTAACCTTTCCTGCTGGCCTTCTGGACCAGCAACGGGAGTCATGCCATGGCGGGAGGTGCGGCCGTGTTCGAGATGAAGAGCCCGAAGGAGAAGGCGCCGAAGCCGGCGTCGTTCTGCTCGAAGAAGGAGTTCAAGGCGCTGGTTGTCATGGTGGTCTTCTTCCTGGCCATTGTCGCCTATATGGCCTGGCAGGAGGCCGAGCGCGTTCTCCGGTGGGCCGAGAAGAAGAGCAGCGTGCCGGCCGTCCTGTCGGAGGAGCCCGGCGGCGCAGCGGCGCCGACCGCCTTCGCGGGCGCCGAGCCCGCCCGCCCGACCGGCGCACCGGCGGCTGCCCCCGGCGAGGGCGGTCTCCGCGAGCCCACCGGCCAGGAGATCAAGCCCCCTGCCGGTCGGAGCGAGGAGGGTGAGGCGGGTGAGGCGGGCGAGGGGGGCGAGGGGGGCGAAGCGGCCGAAGGCCGCAAGAACTGGATGGACGAGTGGCTCAAGGGGCAGAAGGCCGATTTCAGGCCTCTCGATCCCGAATTCGAACGCGTTGACGAAATCGACCTCGAGATAATCGGCGAGCTGATAGACGACTACAACCTCCCCGAAGCGACCTCCAAGATCAAGGACGAGTCGAGTGTCTTCTTCCATGTCTACTCCTTCCTGAGGACGAAGACCCCAGAAGAGCTCCGCGCCATGACCAGGAAGGACGTGACCTACAACGAGCTGCTCGACAACCCCGAGCCGCATCGCGGCACGGTGATCCGCCTGAAGGCGGCCTTCATCAAGACGTACCAGCGCCAGCGCTGGACGACCCCCGAGGCGCCCAAGAATGTTGCGGGCCTTAACGACACGTGGATAGTCTTCGCGCGGGATCTCAAGCAGAGGGGCGCCGACTACGCCATCGTTGTCTCGCAGAGCGTCAGGAAACAGTTCCGCTCGGACGAGCTCGTCACCTGCGAGGGCATCTTCATCAAGAGGTGGTGCGGTGTGACCCCGGACGGCCGCTACCGGTGGCTGCCGATGGTTGCGACCCTCGAGCTCAGAAAGCTTAAGGCCCCGGAGACCGGCACCAGCCCCATGAAGTACCTCGTGGTGGCCATCTTCGTGGTGGGGGGGACCATCATCTTCATCGCCGCCTGGCGCGAGTTCGGCAAGACCGCGGCAGCGCGCGACCACTTCCGCGAGAGGCAGAAGGTCACCAGGGGCCTCATCGCCGAGCAGGTGAAGAAGAACCGCGAGGAGGACCTCGAGGGCGAGAAGGAGGCCCAGGGTGAGTCCGAGACCGAGGTGGACGTTTCGGAGACCGAGTCCGACGACGCGGGGGACGGATCATCCGGCGAGGACGAAGCGGCCGATTCCGGTTCCGAGGGCGAAGGCGAGGGAGAGGAGAAGAAGGACTGACCGGCTGCCCTCGCGGCGCCCTTGGGCCTTCTGCGGCAACCATGAAGACTCTGCGCGTCCAGCTCGCCGAGAGGAGCTACTCGATAGAGATCGGCGCCGGGGCGCTCGCCGAGCTCGGCCGCCTCGTCGCCCAACACGTCGACCCCTCCTCGGCTATAGTCGTTACCGACGAGAACGTCGCCCGCCTCTACGCCGAGCGCGCCACGCAGAGCCTCGAGTCGCAAGGCATCCGCTGCGCCAAGGTGGTCCTCCCCGCGGGCGAAGAGGGCAAGGGCCTCGGCACCGTCTCGAGGCTGCTCGACGAGATCTTCGACATCGGCATCGACCGGCGCTCGGCAGTGGTGGCCCTCGGCGGCGGCGTCGTGGGCGACGTCGCGGGCTTCGCGGCGGCGGTGGCGTTGCGCGGGGTTGACTACGTCCAGGTGCCGACGACGCTGCTGGCCCAAGTCGATTCGTCGGTGGGCGGCAAGACGGGCGTCAATCACGCGACCGGCAAGAACCTGATAGGTGCCTTCTGGCAGCCGCGCCTGGTCGTCATCGACCCGGCAAGTCTGGAGACGCTGCCGCGGCGCGAGCTCCTCGCCGGCGTGGCCGAGGTGGTGAAGTACGGCGTGATCTGGGACGCGGAGCTCTTTGGCGAGCTCGAGGAGCGCCACGAGGCCCTCCTGGCCCTCGACGAGAGCTACGTCTCCGACGTCGTCGCGAGGTGCTGCGAGATCAAGGCCGAGGTCGTTTCCCGCGACGAGCGCGAGGGGGGCCTCCGCGCCATACTCAACTTCGGCCACACGGTCGGCCATGCCATCGAGAACGACACGGGCTACGGCGAGCTCCTTCACGGCGAGGCGGTCTCCATTGGCATGGTGGCGGCGGGGCGCCTCGCGGCGTCGCTGGGCATGTGGGCCGAGTCGGAGGCCGGCCGGCTGGAGTCCCTGCTCGAGCGCTTCGGCCTGCCCATCTCGATACCGGGGCGCGACCCGGCCCGCATCCGGGAGCTCATGACCCGCGACAAGAAGACGCGCGGCGGGACGCTCAGGATGGTCCTGCCCGAGCGCATGGGTTCGGTAACGGTCGTCGACGCGCCGGACGAGGCCCTCCTGGCCCGGGCGCTGAAGGGGATCTTTTGAGCGGCGACGCGGAGCTCATTCCTCTCCTCCGCCTTCAGCTCACCTCGCGGATCGGCGCGGTCACCTACCGGAAGCTCGCGAACGTCTTCGGCTCGGCCGAGGGGGCGCTCGCTGCCCCGCGTGACAGGCTGCTCGAGGTCCCCGGCATCGGGCCCGAGACCGCGGCCGCGATCGTCGAGAGCCGGTCGGACTCGGCCGAGCGCGCGGCCAAGGAGGCCGAGCGCGCCGAGGGGCTGGGCATCCGGCTCGTCCCCTGCACCGCCCCCGACTACCCCCGGCCGCTGAGGTCCATCTACGACCCGCCGCTCGTGCTCTACGTCAGGGGCGAGTACGCCCCGGGGGACGAGCTGGCCGTCGGCATAGTGGGCGCGAGGCGCTGCAGCTACTACGGGCGCTCGACGGCCGAGATTCTCGCCGGGGCCCTCTGCCGCTCGGGCTTTACGGTGGCGAGCGGCCTCGCCCGCGGCATCGACTCGGCGGCGCACCGCGGGGCCCTGGATGCCGGCGGCAGGACCATCGCCGTTCTCGGCAACGGGCTCGGCGCCGTCTATCCGCCGGAGAACGAGAAGCTCGCCGAGGAGATCGCCGCGAGCGGCGCCATCTTCTCCGAGTTCGCCATCGACGCCAAGCCCGACCGTGGGAACTTCCCGCGCCGCAACCGGATCATCTCGGCCCTCTCGCTCGGCATCGTCGTCGTCGAGGGGAACGAGCGCTCGGGGGCCCTCATAACCGCCCGCTGGGCCGGCGAGCAGGGGCGCGAGGTCTTCGCCGTGCCGGGCAAGATCGACTCGCCCCTGGCGCGCGGTCCGCACAGGCTCATCAAGGACGGCGCGAAGCTCGTCGAGTCGGTGGACGACATCCTCGAGGAGCTCGGCCCAATCGCCGACGGGCTCCAGACCGCGGAGGCGGTTGCCGAAGAGGGCGACGCGTCCGAAGGAGAGGGCGGCGCGGGGGACGCGGACCTCGCCGGGCGGCTGGCCGAGCGGCTGACGGGGGCGGAGCGCGAGATATACGAACTCCTCTCGACGGACCCCGTCTCGGTCGACGACCTGATATACAGCAGCGAGCGGCCTCCGGCAGAGGTCTCGAGTGCCCTCATGCTCCTCGAGATCAAGCGTTTCTGCAGGCAGCTCCCCGGCAAGCGCTTCGTGAGAACGAACCCGACGGGCCTCCAGGACGTTTAACTCCGAAGGGGCGGCATTAGCGCGCGTCCAACCGGGGGAGGGGTCGGCATGAGCAGGCCGCGCGAGCGATGGACGGCACCGGCGGCGATCCTCTTCGCGGCGCTCGCCTTCTCAGTGGCCGGCCTCTGCGGCGAGGCGGCAGCTCCGAAGCAGGCGAAGCCGACCGCCGGGATGGTCGAGGAGACAAAGAAGGAGCTCGGCGAGGGCTTCATTGTTACAGTCGAGGGCCCCTTCATCATCGCCTCCGATCTCACGCTCACTCAGCACAACCGCTTCGCCAAGGGCACCGTTAAGGCCTGTTACGAGGCCTACAACAAGCAGTACTTCCGGAAGCGGCCGACGAACGTGATCACCGTCTACCTTCTGAACGGCCCTCAGTCCTACGCCAAGTACGTCAGGAAGACCTTTGGCCGCGATCCCACGACGCCCTACGGGTTCTACTCGCCGGTGGGCGAGCAGCTGGTCATGAACATCCGCACCGGGGGCGGCACCCTCGTCCACGAGATGTTCCATTCCCTCGTCAAATACGACTTCCCGGCGATCCCCTCGTGGCTCAACGAAGGCATCGCCTCGCTCTACGAGCAGTGCCGAATTACACCGAAGGGGCTCGTCGGCCTCAAGAACTGGCGCTATCCGGGCCTCATGAGGGGAATCGCCGAGGGCCGGGCGAAGCCGCTGAAGGAGCTCATGGCCCTCTCGACGGACGGTTTCTACGGCACGGGCTCCGGCCTTCACTACGCCCAGGCCAGGTACTTCTGCATGTACCTCCAGGAGCGGGGTCTCCTGGTCAAATTCTACGAAAAGTTCCGCAAAGGCGTCCGCGACGACCCCACTGGCTTCGCATCGTTCAAGGCCGTCATCGCCCCGCAGTCGGTCGAGGAGTTCGAGAAGGCCCTTCTTGAGTGGGAGAAGAAGCTCGGCGAGCCCTGAGCCTTCCCGCCTCCCCCGCTTGCACCCCTCTGAAACCTGCTTAGGGCCGCTCTGAGAGCCGTTTTGGGGGTGGTATATACTCGGACGCTTTTCGGCGCACCTCCCCCCTCGTGCGGTGTAGTCATAGAAGAGGTATTCTGAGGCTGCGCGGCTCGGAATACCACAAATACCTTTGCCGCTGAGATTGCTGAAATGTGGCGTTCGACAAGTTGCCGGGGCCGCTCTCTCGGCCGCGGCGCAGGCGGGGAACACAACGGTCCGCCGGAATCGCGCCCGCGGGGCGCCGATAGGGGGTGTATGCCAATGCGCCGCGTGTCGAACATCACCACCGGAGCAGCCGCCTTGCAGGCGGCCGTCTGCGGGCTCTGCAGTGCCGCGCTGGCCGCGGCGGCCATGGCGATGGGGTCCCCGGCCGTCGCAGGAGTCGTCGCCGATGCTGCGGGGCTCAGGATCTACAACCAGAGCCCGTTGCGGATGGCCTTCGAGACCGACCCGACGAAAGACGTGAAGCTCAGGCCGATCACGATTGTCGGCGCACGGAACGGCACATTCTCGGGCAAGGTGGTGGTTGCCTCCAAGGGCCCCGTAGCGGATCTCGGGGCCGAGGTCACGGATCTGCGGAGGTCCGGCGGCGGCGGGAGCATCGCGGCCGACAGGATCGAACTCTATAACGGGCTCATCACGCGCTTCACCAAGCAGGTGATCACCTTCGACAATCTCGTGCCGCCGCCCTTCGGCGAGGTGCCGGTCCTGGACCTAAACCGGTTCCGCCGGCACTGGGTCAACAAGACGGCTGTCATGGGGTGGTCTATCGCGACGGTGTGGGTCGTGGTGAACGTACCGGAGGGCGCCGTCCCGGGCGAATACGAGGGCCTGCTGAAGGTCTCCGCCGGCGGCAAAGGCTCCGCGAAGGTTCCGATCAGGCTGAGTGTCTCGAAATGGAAGGTGCCAGACTGCAGGGACTGGCAGACCTTCTTCGAACTCGTCCAGTCGCCCGACTCAGTCGCGCTCTACTACCAAGTGCCGCTCTGGTCGGAGAAGCACTGGGAGCTGATGGCGAAATCCTTCGAGCAACTGGCCGAGGTCGGCCACAAGACCCTTTACCTCCCGCTGATCTGTGAGACGAATCACGGCAACGCCGAGTCGATGGTTCGATGGACCAGGAAGGGCCAGGGCTACAGCTACGACCTCTCCATCCTGGAGAAGTACGTCGACACGGCCCTGAAGGCCGGCATCAACCCCCGGTTCGTGTCGCTCTGGGTCTGGGACGCCTATCTCGGCGGCGGCGCGGTCAGGGCTGGCTACCTCGACGACACGTGGCACACATCGAAGGAGGGCGATCCCGGGCCCAAGGTGACGCTCCTCGATCCCAAGAGCGGCAAGACGGGGACCTTCGCCCTTCCCGATTACTCCGAACCCGCGAAGGCCCTGCCTCTCTGGAAGCCGCTGATCGCCCAGGTGAAGGCGCTGCTCCAAAAGAAGGGCCTGTGGGAGAAGGTCGTCTGGGGGATGACCTCCGACAAGGTGCCGACGGCCGAGACAGTGAGCTTCTTCAAATCGATCGATCCCGGCATACCGTGGAGCCGCCGCGGGCACAGCCGCTTCAAGGGCATCCACGGGGTCCCGTACGCCTTGCAGGTGGCGCCCTCGGGCAACACCTTCAGCTACAGCATGGGGCCGGGGGAGTTCAAGTACGGCTGGCAGAGGGTGGACCCGTGCGTGGAGGTGGGCTTCTCGCGCGACACCCGCAACTACTACGCGCGCTGCCGGTACCGGATGATCTCCGAGATCAACATCGGCGGCAACCAAGCGGGCCACGGCGGATGGGGCGGCGATTCGTGGCTCTCGATGCGCGACAAGCGCGGCCGTATCGTCGGCCGCGTCACCGAGAACCGCTACCCCGCGAGCAGCTGGCGCAACGTCTCGGTGAGGACGAACCTGCTGCACCCGGGCAAGGACGGGGCGCTGCCAACCGCCAGGTTTATGATGGTCCGGGAGGGGCTGCAAGAGTGCGAGGCGCGGACCTTGATCGAGAAGGCCGTCGTCTCAGGCAAGGTCACCGGCGCTCTCGCCGCACGGTGCAGGAGTCTGATCGACGAGCGCAACCAGAAGCTCAAGGCGGAGATGCCCGGCAACTGGAGCTACGGCGATTTCCACTGGGAGAACGCCAAGAAGGATTTCCCTTCCTTCATCGACGGTCCCTGGCAAAAGCGCTCCAGACAACTGTTCGACCTCGCCTACGAGATCGCGATGAAGGTCCATCCCGCCTCGCAGAAGGCGGCCACCCCGCGCCCTAAGCCGCCGGCGGCCCGGAGCTCGCGCCCGGCACCGACGCGTCCGAGGACACCCCCGAAGCCACGCACGCTCGACGAGAAGCTCAGCTCCTGGATGCGCATGGCCCGCTCGGCCAAGCGGAGCGGCGCCGATCCACTTGCGCGCAGCTATCTGCAGCGTATCCTGAAGAACGCCCCGGCCGCCTCGTCAGTAAGGGCGGAGGCGGAGAAGATGCTGGTGGAGATCGACGAATAGGAGAGACATGGCGCGCAGAATGAGACAGAGATGCCTGTTCGCGGCCCTCGCGTCGTCGGCGCTCGCGCTCGGCGCGGCTGCCCTCGAGGTCGAGATAACCGTCGACGACAACGCCAACTGCCGCCAGGTCCTGGGGCCCGTCTGCGGCGGACTGCCCTTCCCGCGCGGGAAGCTGAAGGACGGCGACCTGGGCCGCCTCTCGATGACCGGCTCCGACGGCAAGGCCGTCCCCAACGTACAGGGCACCCCCCTCGGCCACTGGTCGGACGGCTCGGTGAAGTGGCTGCTGCTCGACTTCCCCGCGAACATCAGGGCCGCCGGACGGAATCGCTACACGCTGAAGCTCGGCGGAGCCCGGCCGGCACGGAACGCCATCTCGGTCGCCGGCGGCGGCAACTCTTACACCGTCGACACGGGCGCGATGAAGGCCGTCATATCGGCGTCGAATCTCTTCGAGCGCGTCTGGGTCGACGCGGATCGCAGCGGCTCGTACTCGGCCCAGGAGCTGGTCGTGGGCGGTCCCGGCTCCGTCTTTCTCGATCTCGACAACTCGCCGCCGGGGGCGGCCGACGGGGGGATCAACGCCTTCAGCGGCAAGGTCTTCCGCGGCATGGAAGGCGGCAACTGGCTCCGCGAGTCGAAGTCGGCCTCGTCGACGCGCTACAACTTCTCGGGCGACGGGATATCGGTCTTCCGCCCGGGCCCTCAGCACGTCGTGCTGAAGATCACCGGCTGGTACGCGGCGGCCGGCCGCAAGTTCGCGAAGACGTCGATGTACGTCCACTTCTACTCGAACCAGAGCTACGTCCGCGTCTCGCACACCTGGACGATGACGGGCAATCCGCAGAAGGACTTCATCCGCCGGATGGGGATATCGGTGCCTGTGGCGAAGTCTGTCGGCGACGAGCTCGGCTTCGCCTTCGGTGGGAGACGTACCAGCGGCGAGGCGCCGCGCCTCTCCGACCGCCCGGCCAGAGATAGAAAGCCCACGGGCGGCCGCAAGTGGCAGCCCCTCGGCGCCGCCAAGGTCCACTCGGGGAAGGTCGCGCGTTCGGGCGAGGCGTATCTCGTCTCCATCGGCCCCGACAAGTACTACCACTACATCCCGCCCGGCAAGGTTCCTCTCGTCGACTACGAGGTGCACTCGGGCGACGCTCAGCTGGGCAAGGGCTTCGAGGCGGCGGGCTGGGGCGACGTCTGGGGCGAGAGGGTGGGCGTGGCGGCGGGGGTGCAGGACTTCCACCTCGAGCACCCGAAAGAGGTCGCCTTCAAGAACGGGGACCTCACGGTCTACCTCTGGCCCGACCACGGCAACATGGCTCTGGACCTGCGGAGGCGCTACCCGAAACCGCGGGGGCACACGAACGTCGCCGGGCGCGCCGCGCGCCGCTGCTTCAACCGCCCCGGCAGCGCGGTGGGAGTGGCGAAGACGACCGACTGCTTCTTCTACTTCCACGGCGGCGACTGGCGCTCGGGGGCCGTCGACGAGACGTTCAGGGCGCTCGACTTCCCGCTCAGGCCCTTCGCGGGCGCGAAGTGGAACACGGACACCATGGCCCTCGGCGTGATGGGGGCCTACGATCCCGTCAACTGGCGGCGGACGGAGAACGCGGTCGAGCTCGCCTTCGAGTGGATGCTCCGCAATCAGGACGTCTTTCAGTGGTGCGGATGGATCGACCACGGCGACGCGGGGCTCGAGTATGAGGCGATGCGGTGGGAGCTCGGCTTCTGGCCCAAGGACGACTTAATGTGGAACTTCTGGGGCTACACCGGCTGGAGCCACACGCGCGACTGCGGCCAGTACCTCCTCGTCCAGTACTACCGAACGGGCAAGTACCGCTACTGGTGGAAGGGTGACCGCTGGGCGCGCCACCACCGCGACGTCGACGTCATCCACTGGGACAAGCCCGACAACGGCCCGCGCCCCGGCGACAACGGCGGGCGGCCTCGTCTCGGGGGCGGGCGGCGCCACGACCAGCAGCACTGGGGGACCTACACGGCGGGCTACGGTCAGCCCGCGATCACCACGGGTCACCACTACTACCTGTCGGGCGAGGGGCGCGACCTCGAGTGCTACGAGGACATGGCCACGTATCATCTCCACAACTCGTGGTCCGAGAACGAGGCTAAGCCGACGCTCATGTACATGGGCGAGGTGCTGGGCAAGCGCGAGTACTTCGAGGCCGGGGTCGAGAAGGCCCTTCGCCACGACGGGGTCGACCCGAACAAGCCGGCATACGGGCGGAACTGCTCGCTCGCCGGCCAGGCGGTCATGCTCGCGGACATCCAGACGAACGGCGATCCTCGAGTGCGCAAGCTGCTCGGCGAGTGGTCGCAGCTCAACCCCTCGAAGGGCTACGGGTCGCAGGCTCGCATGAACTGCTACGCCCGGATGAAGCAGGCGGGCGTCGCCGGCCGATGGGACTCGAAGATACGTACCGCCTACAACCAGATATTCCCGGCCAAGGGCATCAGCCGGCCCATCCGCGCGCGGAGCGTGCGCGAGGCGCTCGGCCACGACAAGATACCGCAGGGCGTCCGGGGCATAACTCTCCGGTACCACGACACGATGCTCTACCAGTTCCCGGGCTCCATCGCGAACATGCCCAACCGGGCCTACGTCGTGGCCTATCTCGTCTACGCCATGCCCGCCATGGGCGCCGAGCCCGAGGGCAGGACCGCTGACACCGCGCCGCCCGCAAGCTCGATGAAGCCGGCCGGAGGCTCCTTCCGCAACGGGGTCACCTTCCACATCGATTGCTCCGAGACGGCCGACGTCTTCTTCACGCTCGACGGCGCCGATCCGAAGTCGGCCGCGGAGAAGGGCATGGCGCGCGTCTACCGCGGGCCATTCACGCTGCGCGACTCGATGAGCACCGGGACGAGCTCGGTGACGGTGAAGTTCCGCGCCCGGGATGAATACGGGAACTGGGAGGCCAGGACGAACTCGGCCGCCTTCAGCTTGCCCAAGGCGACGGAGGCGACCGCGCCGCGACCTTTCGCCGAGTCGGGCTCCGCGGCGGCCGGAGCGGCCACGCGCCCGGCGCGGCGGGTGCCCCGGAAGGTCGAGCGCCCGGAGAGAACGGAGACGGCCGGCGAACCCGCGAAGCCGGTCCCCGTGCCCAACGAGCGCAAGGCCCGGATGCACTTCAACCTGGCGGAGAATTTCTTCAACAAGGACGACGCCGCCAACGCGGCCCTTCACTACCGCAAGGTCATGGAGCTCGTGCCCGGAACGGCGCTCGCCGATCGTGCCCGCGACCGGCTGGACGCGATAGAGTAGGGCGGCGCCCGCTTCAGCGCATCTGGCAGCACTTCGAGCAGGGCTTCTTGCCGGCGGCGAGGGCCTCGGCCCGGGAGGCGAACTCCTGGCGGTTCTCCGGTCGGATCTTCTTGCCCGTCGGGCACTCGGCCACGTGAAAGACCTTGCCCCGCCTGGACGAGAAGAACTCGTACTCGGGCAGCTTGTAGAGTTCCTCCGGCACCGGCTCCGCGAACGCGGCGATGGCCTCGGCCTCGGTGTCGAATCTCTGGAAGAGGGGCTCGAGCCCAAGGTTCTCGAAGATGGCAGCCGGCTTCCCGTGAAGGTTGAAGAACTTCAGGTCGCCGCCGGCGTTGCGCACCTCGCCTGCATGAGCGAGCATTGCCCCGATGCCGTCGGAGTTCATGTACGTAAGCCCGGTGCCGTTCACAGCTATCTTCACCTCGCCGCGCGAGACGAGGCTCTGCAGGGCCAGGTCCATCACCTGGAAGGTGTCGGCGTCGATGTAGCCGTCGAGGTCGAGGACGCAGACGTCGTCGGCGGCATCACGGGTGCTCACCAGCAGTGCGCTCTCCTGGCGGGCGAGGATCGTCTGGACGTCGTCGTGAGAGACGACGGAGCTCTCGACGAGTATCTCTCCGATGCGCTTGTGCGGCTCGCCGCGCCGCCTGCGCCGCTCCTGCTCGGCCAGCGCTTCGGTGACCTGGTCCTCGGTGGCGAGCCCCTCGCCGATCAACATGTGCCCCAGCGCTTTGACGCCCTTGCGGAAGATGCTCAGGATGCCCATCCGGTCCTCCCTATCGTGCCGGCTGCGCGGCGGCCATCAGGATACAGCCCTTCAGGACGGCGAGCTCCGGCTCCTCGACCGCCTCGGGCTCGGCGAGATCCACAATGGCCGCGAGGGGCGCGAGCTCCGCAGCCACCGGCCCCGCCATCCCCCCCAGCCCCCCCGTCCTCGCGAAGCCCCCCGCCAGCCACACCGGCAGCGCTCCTCCCGCCGCGGCGGCCGCGTGCTCGAGCAGCGCCGCGTGCTCTCTCATCGACAGGACCAGGTGCGCGATCGACGTCCGGACGTAGACGGCGATCGCCTCCTCCTCCCGCGTCTGCGGCTCTGAGAGATCGACGCCGCGCTCGCGGATGAGCCTGACGCGCCCGGGCTCGAGGCCCAGCACCTCGGCGGCCTCGCGATCTATCACGTAGCCCGCCCTGCGCGTCGTGACCGACGCGATGCAGTCGCCGAGGACCATCAGCGTCATCTGCGTGAAAGACTGGCCGATGACTATCACGAGGCCCGTTCCGTCGGGGCCCGCCGCCCCCAGCCCCGCCGCCACCGCCGCGCCGAAGGGCGCCGGTTCGTAGCCGAGGCCCGCGATGATCGAGCCTATCGTCAGGCCGCTCATGGGAACGCCGTCGGGGCCGACGGCGGCCGCCTCCGGCACGCAGAAGACGCAGGCCTCGCCCGGCGGCGCCGAGGGCCTGAGCGTGCGCTCCATGAGGGCACGCGTCGCCGCTCTCGCGAGGCGGTTCGAGCTCGCCGGCAGGCCGCGCTCGAAGCACTCGCTGGGCACGCGGCCGATGGCTCCGCCCAGCTCCACGGCCTCGTCGCCGCAGATGAGCATCCTTCCCTCGACGACGACCGGCGATATCTCGAAGCGCTCGACAAGACGCCTCGATCCCTCGTCGTCGGGGAGGTCGAGGTACAGGTGCGGCTCGGATGCGAAGTTCATCCGGCCGCGCGACCTCGTCGCCGAGCGGACCGCCGTCGAGCCGACGTCTATCGCGGCGACGCTCACCGTCACCCGTCCAATCCGGGCTCGGGCTCGGCCGGGCCGGGGGCCGGGTCCTCGCCGCCGCCCGCTTCGCCCGGGGGCTCGGCATCCAGGTCGCGGTAGCCCTCGGGCACCTTGAAGAGCGCGTCGTCAAGGGGCCTAACGTCGAGCGACTCGACGATGTTCGTCGTTTTCAGGGGGCTTATCGCCAGCCTCCCGTGGACGACGCTCTTGAGGGCGAAGCCCTTCTGGCGGCGCTTCGCGGCGAGGAGCTCCTTGGAGAACTCGCCCGTTATCTCGAGCAGTGGCGTGAGATCGACGCAGCGCTCGACCTCCTCTGTCACCCACTCCTCGATGCGGATGATCCCGTCCTCCCGGTAGGTGACCTTCGTGCAGGCGCGCTCCAGCAGCTCCACGGTCTCCTTCGAGCGGTCGACCTGCACCCGCACCCGGCGCCTGCCGAGGATGCCGAGAATGCGCGAGCGCTGCGAGCGCGACAGGCGGCGCCGGCGATCGCGAAGCCGGGCCTCGAGGAGCTTCAGGTGTGCGTCCACCGAGCGGCGGAGCCGCTCGAACGAGATGGTGCGGAAGGCCTTCTCCTTCGGGTCGAGCTCGATCATCCTCCGCTCGCCGAGCAGAACGATCGTCACCTTCCCGGAGCCGAGGTTCTCGGTCCTCAGCGCCTCGGGGCGGGCGTGGACGCGCTGGCGGAACTCGACCGTCGTCTCGCGTCCCAGCGGGTCGCGGACGACGCGCTGCGTGACGGCGCTGTAGGTGATCTCGCCGGCACGGGCGGCCGTGCCGCACGGGAGCGCCGTGATGAAAGCTGCCAGGGCCGCGGCGCGACGCAAGTTGCCTCCCTCCCGCGTGGATGGTACGTCAGATGCCGCCCCGCGTCAACAGACGCGGGAGCCAGGACGGGCGGCAGTAGTCTCAGTCGCCCGCGGCCAGGGCGTCCTCTATCGCGACGCGCCCGTCGTAGAGCGCCTTGCCGACGATGGCTCCCCAGGCGCCGGTCCCGGCTAGGGCCCTGATGTCGTCGACGGACCCGACTCCGCCGGAGGCTATCACGTCGAAGGGAGAAGAATCGACCATCTTCTTCATCGCTTCGACGTTCGGGCCCGTCAGCATGCCGTCGCGGGAGATATCGGTGTAGATGACCTCGCCCAGAGGCATCCCCTCGAACGACCTCACGAACTCGACCGCCTCGAGGGACGTGCTCTGGGTCCACCCGCGCGTGGAGACGAGCCCGTCGCGGGCGTCTACGGCGAGGCTCACCAGGCCGGGGAACTCGCACGCGATCTCGCCGAAGGCGTCCATGTCCTCCGCGGCGACGGTGCCGAGTATCGCCCGGGCGGCACCGGACGAGATGAGGCGCGCCACCGCCTCGCGCGCGCGCAGGCCGCCGCCAACCTCCACCTCGCAGCCGAGCTCGGCGATGATGCGCTCGATGGTTTCGATGTTCCGGGGCTCGCCCCGGAAGGCGCCGTCGAGGTCGACGACGTGCACCCGCTTCGCTCCGGCCGACGACCACCGGAGCGCCGCGGCCACGGGGTCATCCGAGTAGACGGTCTCGTCATCGGCCCGGCCCTGGCGGAGCCTCACGGCCCTGCCGCCCTTGATGTCAACGGCGGGAATGACTATCAACGTCCGGCCTCCTCAAGATATACGATGACCAGCTCGCGCAGGTCGGTCACCTCCCGGCCGCTTCCCAGGCGCAGAGCGCCACCCGCCCCCGGCGGGCGCTCGCGCCAGCCGAATATGAAGCTCTCGCCGCGCCGCGCCGCCTCCTCCGCGAAGTGGCGCGTGATCTTCCGGCGGGCCTCGTCGTCGCCGAACCTGTCGCCGAGATACTCCCCGAGCCCCTGCGGCTCTCCGTAGGCCGCCTCGCCCTCCGCCGGCATCCGGCGGACCCGGCCGAGCGCGAAGAGCGCGCCCGGCGAGAGATCCCCCGCCGCGCCGTGCCTGAGAGCCCAGCCGGCCGTGCCCGGGGGCGCCACCCGGAGAGCCGCCGCGCTCGAGGAAAGCTCCGGCGCGCGGACCTCCACCAGCGCCGGCAGCTCTCTCGAGGCCGCGAGGCCCGAGATCCGCACGCCGTCGCCTCGTGCGACGACGTAGGAGTGCGACCTCAGCTCGCTCCAGTCCCACGCCAGCACCCGCGGCAGGCTGCCCGGTCTCAGCTCCCCCGAGGAGATCGACTCGCCCTCGCCGGCGAAGGCCGTCACCTGGGCGTAGGTCCGTCGCATGATCGCCGAGCCGTCGGCAGCCACCTCGGCCACAGAGAAGGTGATAGTCGACGCCACGGGCCTCGGGACGAAGACGCAGGCCGCCAGCGCCAGGAGGACGGACGTGCCGCCGACGGTCGCCAGAACGAATAAGCGCCCACGCCCGCGGCGGAAGGTCAGCCCGATCAGGATTCCCAGAACGACGACGAAGGCGACCGCGGCCGCGCGTATCCGGAGTATCACTTCCGAGAACTCGCCGCGAGGCGGCAGGACGTCGAAGAGCCCGGGCCTGATGCGCGTATCGCCGCCGCGGCGGGCCGCTCCCGCCAGAAGCTCGCGATAGACCTGCGCGCCCACGCCGGCCCATTCAGCCTTGCCGGATCCCCTCACCGAGAATCCGAAGATGACCCCCCGCCCGAGACCCGATCGAACGCGCACGATCGCCGCCTTGCCGTCCCGCCGCAGGACCACGTCCGAGTCGGACCCGCCGTAGATGCGCTTCCAGGACTCCCAGTCGAGGCGCTCGCCGGGCTGGTGCCTCGCGAAGAGGAGTCCCCTCAGGCCATCGAGCGCCTGCCACGAGCTGATGATGAAAGAGCCGCCGCTCCGCACCCAGGTCGCCAGGGCCTCCTTCTGCCGCGAGCTGAGACGCGCCGGGTCCATGTCGTCGATGATCAGCAGGTCGACGCCCGCGTAGTCGACGGCGCTGGGCGGGAGCGCCCCCGAGTGCAGCTCGACCACGCGCGCGGTCAGCCCCCCCGCCATCCTCCCCGAAGGGGCGCGGACGCTCATCTCCTGAAGAAGGTGGTCGGCGGTGAAGACGACCAGGCGCTCAGAGTCCCCCAGTGCCTTGAGGAGGCCCTCGACGGGAGCGCGGAAGATGACGCCGCCCTCGGCCGACGTCACCTCCACCACGGGCGGCTCGCCGGGGCCGCTCAGGCAGGGGCTGAGGAGCACCGGCACCCGCCCCGAGAGCGAGCGCGCCCGGGCCGTCTCGCAGCGTATGCCAGAGCCGCCCGAGGTCACGACGGCCACCGTCGCCTTCACGGGGGGGCCGGAGTTGGTCACGACTATCGACAGGGGGGCCGGCTCGCCCGGCCGGTACCAGCGCCCCAGGACGGGCCTGACGCTGACGCCGATCTTCCCGTCCGAACCCTGGACCTCGTTGACGAGCTCGACGCTCTCTCCGCCCGCCGCCGCCGCGGCCGCCGCGGCCCAGAGAAGCGCTGCAAGTATCGACGCGGCCACTCTCATGGCTTCGGGCCTCCCGCCGGCTCCAGGCGGAGCCGCCTGAGAGCCACCTCCAGCACCGCCACGTCGGCCGGCGTCACCCCCGCGAGCCGCGCCGCGGCCGCCAGAGTCCCGGGACGGAAACGTGCGAGCGCCTCCGCCGCCTCGCGCTTGAGGCCGTCCATGCAGGCGTAGTCGAGCCCGTCCGGCAGCCGCACGCGCTCGTACTCCGACTCGCGCTCGAGGCCCCTCTCCATCCGCTCGACGTAGCCGGCATACTTCGTGTCGATCTCGACGGCCTCGGCGATCACGTCGGGCACCTCGCGCAGGGCCAGCTCCGGCGCAAGCTCAGCCAGGTCGTCGAAGCCGGTCTCCGGGCGCCGGAGGATGACCTCCAAGCTCTTCTCGCCGCGGCGCTTCGAGGCGAGCACGGCCTTAAGCTCATGCACGCGGCGGGCCTTCTCTCGAACCGCGTCGACGCGCCCGCGGTCGACGATGCCGATCTCCTCGGCCTCGCTCAGCAGCCGCCGGTCGGCATTGTCCTGGCGCAGAAGCAGCCGGTACTCGCTCCGCGAGGTGAAGAGGCGGTAGGGCTCGGTGATGTCGTGCGTCACGAGGTCGTCGATCATCACGCCGATGTAGGAGGTCTGGCGACGCGGCTCGTAAACCGTCTCGCCGAGAGCGCGCTTCGCGGCGTTGGCCCCGGCGACCAGCCCCTGGCCGGCGGCCTCCTCGTAGCCGGAGGTGCCGTTGATCTGCCCGGCGCAGTAGAGCCCCCTCACCCGGTGCGTCTCGAGGGTGCGCCTCAGCTGCCGGGGGGGCAGGTAATCGTACTCGATGGCATAGCCGTAGCGGACGATCCGGGCGTGCTCGAGGCCCGGGATCGACTCGACTACGTCGCGCTGGACGTCCTCCGGCAGGCTGGTCGCCAGGCCGTTCGGGTAGACGAGCGGATCGTCACGGCCCTCGGGCTCCAGGAACACCTGGTGCGAGTCCCTGTCGCCGAAGCGCACGACCTTGACCTCGATGGATGGGCAGTAGCGCGGCCCGGTCGCCTCTATCTGGCCGGTGTAGAGCGGGGCGCGGTGCAGGTTCCTGCGGATGATCTCGTGGGTCTCGGGTGTTGTCCGCGTGATGTGGCAGGGAGTCTGCTCGCGCTCCAACGAGGCCGTCGCAAACGAGAACGGCGCCGGCGGCTCGTCGCCCAGCTGGACCTCGCACTTCGACAGGTCTATGGACTCGCGGGCCAGGCGCGGAGGCGTGCCGGTCTTCAGACGCCCCGTCTCAAAGCCGAGGCGGCGGAGCGACTCGGGCAGCCCGAGGCTCGGGGGCTCGCCAATTCGCCCGCCGGGGGTCGTGCGCTCGCCCACGTGCATGAGCCCCCCCATGAAGGTTCCCGTCGTAAGCACGACCGCCGCCGCGTCGATCTCGACGCCCGATGAGAGCTTCACGGCGCGTATCTCGCCCGACGGGGCGACGAGCTCGACCGCCTCGTCCTCGACTATCTCGAGGCCGGCCTGCGCGTCGAGCGCCGCGAGCATGGTCCGCTTGTACGTCTCGCGGTCGGCCTGGGCCCTGGGGGACCAAACGGCCGGGCCCTTGGAACGGTTCAGCATCTTGAACATGATGCCGGCAACGTCGATGGCTCTTGCCATCTCGCCGCCCAGGGCGTCGATCTCGCGAACGAGTATGCCTTTGGCCAAGCCGCCTATGGCGGGGTTGCAGCTCATCTCGCCGACGGTGCCGCGCCCGAGCGTCACGAGCACCGTGGGCAGACCGAGGCGCGACGCGGCCAGCGCCGCCTCGCAGCCGGCGTGCCCGCCGCCGATGACAACGACCCTTGGCTCCGGCATCTCGCCCGCGCCCCTGATCGGCAAAAGCCCCGGAGGTCCTCCCCCCGGGGCCCTTGCCAGCCCGCTCCACTCGCACCAGCACCTCCTAGGAGAAGAAGAGCTTCATCATCTCCAGGAAGTTGTAGTCGACCATCTTCGTCTCGCCGGCGGCGGCCTTGAGGCTGTCGGCGACGACCTCGTTGCCGTGAAGGGCCGCCATCTTGCCGAACTCCCCGGCGAGGACCATCTCTGCCGCCTTGACGCCGTAGCGCGTGCCCAGGATGCGGTCGTAGGCCGTCGGAGCCCCCGCGCGCTGGAGGTGCCCCAGGACCACGGAGCGCGTCTCGAAGCCCGTGCCCTCCTCGATCATCTTGGCGATCGTCTTCGCCACGCCGCCGAGCTTCACGTGGCCGAACTCGTCGATCTCGGCGTCCTTGGTCACGTACTCGCCGGACTTCACCGTCGCCCCCTCGCTCACGGCCACGATGTTGAAGACATCCCCCTGCTCGCGCCTGCGCTTCAGCGACTCGCAGACGGCCCCCATGTCGACGGGCTCCTCGGGCACCATTATGTAGTCGGCGCCCGCGGCCATCCCGGCGTAGGCGGTGATCCAGCCAGCGTGGCGGCCCATGCACTCGACGACGAGACAGCGCCGGTGAGAAAAAGCCGTGGTCTTGAGGTTGTCCATCGCCTCCATGGCCCTGTTGACGGCGGTGTCGAAGCCGAAGGTGTAGTCCGTGCAGGAGAGGTCGTTGTCTATCGTCTTCGGCACGCCGACCACGTTGATCTTGTGATCGTCGTAGAGCCTGGAGGCCACGCCCAGCGTATCGTCGCCGCCGACGGCGACCAGGGCGTCAACCTTGTTCTTCTTGAGCGTGCCGAGGACCTTCGGCACGTCCTCGTCGGCCTTCTTGTACGGATTCGTCCGACTCGAGCCGATGATGGTCCCGCCCTTGTCGACGATCTCGGCGACATCTTTGATCGTGAGCGGCATCGAGTTGTTTTCGAGCAGGCCCCGCCAGCCTTCGAGGAAGCCGAACGTCTCCACCCCCTCCTTCGCGAGACGGAAGACCACCCCCCTTATGACAGCATTCAGGGCCGGGGCGTCGCCGCCACCGGTCAGAATCCCGACCTTCTTCAGCGCCATTCTCGGATCCTCCCAGTCAAAGATGGTATCGCCGCCCGAAGAGGGGCGGTCAGTCCTTTTGCTCCTCCGGAGGAGTCTCCTCCCCCTGCGGTTCACCGTCAACCTCCGACGTCTCCGATGCCGGCGAGCCGTAGATGAGGCCCCCGTCCAGCGAGGGGACATCCGGCTCGGCCTCGGGCTCGGCCTCGGCGACTGGATCGAGGTCGGGCTCCGCCGCGGGCTCGAGCTCCTTCGGCATGCGCTCCTTCTTGGGGCGGAGTATCCTCACCCGCTGTCGCATGAGCGGCTCGCTGTCGAGCGGCAGCACGTCGAGAATGTGCTGCTTGGCGCCCACGGTGATCTCGTCCGCCTTGCCGGGCACGTTCGACTGCTCGTGGACTCCCAGGTTCAGGTTGCAGACGATGGGGTCGCTCCGCCCGCGCTCGGGCACCTTGATGGTGACCGCCGCCTCGCCGACGGCCGGGTCCTTGAGCACCGTACGCTTGAGGCAGTCCTCGAGCGCCGAGACCTCGATGGTCATTTCGCCGAGGGCGCTCGGGAACTGGATGTTCTTCTCCTCCCGTCCGCTGATGACCGGCGAGAGCAGCGCGAGGATATCGATGATGACCAGGAGCAGCGCGAGCGCCGTCATGAGGGCCTTGGCGAGCGTGCTCTGCTGCCACGCCGTGAGCTGATCGGGGATGCCATCGGCGGGCGTGATGTTGCCGAAGGCCAGCCACAACAGCAGAGCCGCCGCCCCGGCTACAAGCAACCAGCCTATCACCGACATCAACCTTCCAGCGCCGCGCATCTTCACCTCCAGCTCAGTCGAGGAACGAGTCCTCAACGAAATGGGTGTCGAGATCCCCGCTGACGAACCTGACGTGCTCAAGGACGTCCCGAAGGAATTCGATATTCGTCGGCACCCCCTCGATGACGAACTCCTCGAGGGCGAGTTTCATCTTCGCTATCGAGTCGTTGCGGTCCTTGCCGTGGACTATCACCTTTGCCAGCATCGAGTCGTATGTCGGCGGGACCGTGTAGCCCGAGTGAACGTGGCTGTCGACGCGCGTGCCGTTGACCGTGGGGGCGAAGAAGGTCGTAATGGTGCCGGGCCGGGGCACGAAGCCGGCCGACGTGTCCTCGCAGTTGATGCGGCATTCGAGTGCGTGTCCCCTGGGGCGGATGTTCTTCTGCCTGAAGGCGAGATCCTCGCCCGAGGCGACGCGGAACTGCTGCTCGATGAGGTCGAGCCCGGTCACCATCTCGGTGACGGGGTGCTCGACCTGGATGCGGGCGTTGGCCTCCATGAAGTAGTAGGTGCGCGGCCCCGCGATGAGGAACTCCACCGTGCCGGCGTTGGTGTACTTGGCCTCGCGCATGAGCTTGACAGCGGCCCTGCCGAGTTCGTAGCGGACCTTCTTGTCGATGCCGGGAGAGGGCGACTCCTCGATTATCTTCTGGTGCCGGCGCTGGACCGTGCAGTCGCGCTCGCCGAGGTGCACCACGTTGCCGTGGTGGTCGGCGAGTATCTGGATCTCGACGTGCCTCGGGTTCTCGACGTACTTCTCCATGTAGAGTGTCGGATCGCCGAAGGCCACCTGGGCCTCGGCCTTCGCCGCGTTGTAGTTGCTGAGCAGGGCCACGTCGTTGCGGGCGACGCGCATGCCGCGCCCGCCCCCGCCCGCGGACGCCTTGAGTATGACGGGGTAGCCGATCCTGTGAGCCACCTCCAGGGCGTGCTCCGAGCTCTCGACCGGCCCGTCGGAGCCCGGAACCGTCGGGATTCCCAGCTTCTTGGCGAGCTCGACCGCCCGGACCTTGTTGCCAAGCAGCTCCATCGACTCGACGGGCGGGCCGATGAAGCTGATCTGGCAGTCGCGGCAGAGGTCCGCGAAGTGGGCGTCCTCGGCCAGGAAGCCGTACCCGGGGTGGATCGCCTCCACATCGTAGACCTCGGCCGCCGCGATGATGGCGTTCTTGTCGAGGTAGCTCTCCGCGCTGGGGGCGGGCCCCACGCAGCAGCTCCAGTCGGCGAGCTTCAGATAGACGGCACCCCGGTCGGCCTCGGAGTGAATGACCACCGTCTCGATGCCGAGCCTCTTGCAGGATCGGATTACGCGGAGCGCTATCTCTCCGCGGTTGGCAATGAGAACTCTCGAGAACATCCTACCGAGGCCCCAGGAAGAGCACTTGCCGAGGGATCTGACCCCGCCCCGGCGCTAGGCCACGACCTCGAAGAGGGGCTGCCCGAATTCCACGGGCTTGCCGTTCTCAGCGAGTACCTTGGCGATAGTCCCCACCACCTCGGCGCGGACCTCGTTCATCACCTTCATAGCCTCGACCACGCAGACGACGGTGTCCTCGTCCACCGGGTCGCCCACCTCCACGAAGTTGGGCTCGTCAGGGCTGGGCGCCCGATAGAACGTGCCGACCATGGGCGACCTGATCACCTCGGTCGCCTCGGCACCGGGCTCGGCCTCCGCCGCCGGCCCTGCCGGAGCGGCGGCAGCCGCGCTCTGGACGGGCTGCGCCACCACCGCCGGCGCGGCCACGTGGACGACCTCTGTGCCGTTGCCGGCCTTCTTGAGCTTGACCTTGAAGCCCTCGGACTCGATCTCGAGCTCGGCCAGGCCGTGTTCGTCCATGAGCCTGATGAGGTCTTCTATGCGGGAGGTGTCCATCAGAGCCGGGTCCTATCCCCTCACAGCCGAGGAAGGTTGCTCAGGACTTCGGCCCCGTCGTCGGTGACGAGCGCCATGTCCTCGATCCTTACGCCGAACTCGCCCGGCAGGTATATGCCAGGCTCCACCGTCACGACCATGCCCGGCTCAAGCCTGCCCCGCCCCCTGGCGCCGACGTACGGCCCCTCGTGAATCTCAAGGCCCACGCCGTGACCCAGGCCATGCCCGAAACGCTTCCCGTAGCCCTGCGACGCAATGAAGGAACGCGCCGCCGCGTCCACATCACGCAGCCTGACTCCGGGCCGGATCGCCTCAATGGCCCTCTTCTGGGCCTCCAGGACGATATCACGGATCTTCGCGAACTTCCGAGGGATTCTACCTATGGGCTTTGTGCGTGTCAAGTCGCAATTGTAGAAACCGGCCCGCGCGCCCCAGTCCACGAGCACTATCGAGCTCGCCCTGAGGCGCTTCCGGCCCGGCTTGGCGTGAGGCTCGGAGGCGTGAGCGTCGAAGGCGACGATCGTCTCGAAGGCAGGCCCCGAGGCGCCCAGCCGCCGGCGCATCTGGTACTCAAGCTCCGCGGCGGCCTCGGATTCGGTCATGCCGGGCCTCAGGCGTCTCCAGACGCTCCTGTAGGCCTTCTGGGCGATGACGAGACAGTTCCTTATGGCGGCGACCTCGGCTGGGGACTTCCGCAAGCGAAGTCTCTCGACGAGACCAGACGAGCGCTTCAGGCGCCTGGCGCCGAGGCCCTGCCTCAGCTGATCCGCCTGGAGAACCGTGAGCCTGCCGGCCGGGAAGCCGACGCGCTTCATGCGGCGGCGCCTTGCCTCGGCGGCGACGGTTCTCATAAGGCCCTTCTTGTGGAGCCTCACCAGGGCGTGCGGGCAGGTGTTCTCGGCCTCCTCGACGTAACGGAAGTCCGTCAGGAGCACCAGGCTCCTGGCGCCCACGAGCAGCACGCTCTCGGAGCCGGAGAAGCCGCTGACGTAGCGGACGTTGGCCTCGGAGGCGAGGATCAGGCCGTCCAGCTTCTCCCGGCGCATGGACTCTCTGAGCGCCTCCAGGCGCCGGGCGAGCTCGTCCGCAGTGATATCAGCCATAGACCGCCCCTCCCGGGGCCGACCACTCCCCGAACGCGTCCCACGGCACGAAGGGCATCTCGAACCTGAAGGGCGCCGGAGCACCCGTCAGGGCCCACATCAGATACCCGAAGACGAAGGCGCTGTAGAAGATCATCAGGATCGTGCCGATGGCCAGGAACGGGCCGAAAGGCAGGTAGTGCTCCCTGGTCCTGATGAGGATGACGATGCCGATGATGGAGCCCACGCAGGCCGCCATGGGCGTCGCCATGACCGCCGGGAACCACCCGAGGAGCCCGCCCACCATGGCCATCAGCTTCACGTCGCCGAAGCCCATGGCCTCCTTCCGGAAGACGATCTTGCCGAAGACCCCCAGCAGCCAGATGTGTCCGCCGCCGAGCAGGATCCCGACAATGGAAGAGACGAGGGCGTTGAGACGCGGCGAGCCGGCGATCATTGCGTATTGGTGCAGCGTCGGGAAGAGCACCGAGAGCACCGGCGCCAGCGCTATCCCCGAGAGCGTCACCTCGTTGGGGATTATGCGGTGTTCGAGATCGACGAAGGTGATCAGCACCAGCGACGCGAAGAGGTAGCACATCACGGCCGTGTGCCCCCAGCCCCACCCGTTGAGGTGCCGGCAGTGATAGACGATCGCGGCGAAGCCCAACGCCGTCAGGATCTCGACGACCTCGTAACGCCACGAAATGGGCTCCTTGCACTTGCGGCAGCGCCCGCGGAGGGCGATGAAGCTCAGAATCGGTATGTTGTCGTACCAGGCGATGTCGGCCTCGCACTTCGGGCAGAAGGAGCGTGCGCGCTTCACGATGGAGATGCCGCGCGGTATGCGCCAAATGCACGCGTTGAGGAAACTGCCGACGATGGCGCCGAAGAGGAAGGAGAAGACTAGCTCGATCGTCCTCACCAGCGGCACCATATCGGGGTGGACGTCGAAGGTCGGCAACTCCCCCTCCGCAGGGCGCTTCGGCGCCGGGCTCTCACTCCATCGGCTTCATGTAGCTGTCGAATGTGCCCGAGAAGAACTTCTCGCACTCCTCCGCGGTACGTGACAGGTGTGACTGCAGGAACTCCCTGTCGCGGCGGATGTTCGTGGCGAGGGCCTCTCCGTCGGCCGAGACCCTCTGGTCGGAGCCGTACATGAGGTAGTCGGCCCCGATGTAGCGGAAGGCCCTGTCGAGGGCCTCCTCACGGTAGAACATGGGCGTGCCAGGGGTGCAGTCGATATACATCTGCATCTCGGGGCGGTCGCCTCCCGAGCGGCTCACCGCGGCCCGCATGCGCCCAGCCGTCGCAAGGCACTCGTCCGTCCAGGGCCACGAGATATGCGCCAGGGCGAACTTCACCTTGGGCGTGTGGAGCAGCGCCTCGAAGAAGCACGGCCGGCAGAAGCGCGACGAGTCCTCGAAAGCCCACAGGATCCCCGAGTGAAAGAGGATGGGGATGCGCAGCTCCTGGACCTTCTCGTAGAGCTTCATGGCGTTGTCATCGTAGGGATACCAGTGGTTGGGTATCATCTTGAGCCCGACGCACCCCGCCTCCTTGGCGTATTCGAGCGCGTCGAGGCAGCCTTCGTGGAAGGGCTCGATCCACGCGAAGGGCAGTATTCTCCCGGGGGCCGCCTTGGAGAACTCGACGACGGTGTCGATCCTCTTCCGCTGTTTCTCGACGTCGACCGGGAAGCCGGCGAAGACGACCGCCCTGTCGAGCCCCGCCTCGTCCATCGCGGCGACGAACTTCTTCGGGTCCTCGCCTCCCATCGAATGAATGTGGACGTCCGTTACCTTCATGTTCCCTCCGCCTTTCGTTCTCGTCGGGCGCCTTTTCCGCCGGCGCCTGCCCGTCCGGGAGCGCCGGGAAGCGACGTCAGTTCTCCTTGAGCCACTTGTCTATCTCCCCGCGCCTCATTGTCTCCGACGGGCCGTAGAGGATGCACCACTTGTCGTTGCCCGACTGGTCCTTCTCCTTCACCAGCTTCATCAGCCATATCTGCCTGTTGGATCTGCTGGCGATGCCCTCGAAGCACTTGTAGTAGACCGTTGCCTTCGTTGCATTTGGCTCCGCGACCTCATTGCCGGCGTCGTCCGTGTAAACCGTCTTCCTCACCTTTCCGCCGGTCATGCTCCTGAACTTGTCACCCCAGCTCTTCAGGGCGAACGAGTCCCTCGGCTCCGAGGCCGAGCCGCACTCCGGAATCGCCCGAGACACGCTACCCGTGCCCAACAGCGAGAAGAACTCCTCCACCTTGGCCGCCGCCGGATCGCTCCCGCCGCAGCCCGCGAGCGTCGCTGCGAACGAGACAAGCGCCAACGCCGCGACCATCCTTGCTTTCATCACCGCTTTGCCTCCTCTCATCAACTCTCTTCCAGAAACTTGAGCGCGTCCCCCCGCTTCATCGTCTTTGACGGAGCGAACAGAATGCACCACTTGTCATTGCCGGCCGCGTCCTTCTCTTTCACGCACTCCATCTTCCAAACGAGCATGTTCGCCCTGGAGACGGCGCCCATGTAGCACTTGAAGTAGACCGTCGCCTGCGTCGCGCTCGACGCCGACACCTCGTTGCCCGCGTCGTCGGTGTAGACGGTCTTCTTCACCTTGCCGCCCATCAGGCCGCTGAACTTGCTCGTCCAGCTCTGGAGGGCGGGGCCGTCCTTCGGTTCCGTGGCCGACCCGCATTCCGGGAAGGCGCCGGAGAATCTCCTCTCTCCGATCATGCCGAAGAACTTCTCCACCTGCTTGCCCGCCGGATCGCTCCCGCCGCAGCCCGCCAGCGTTGCGATGAACGCGACCAGGACGAACGCTAGGACTACTCTCATCTTCATGTCAGCCCCCAATCGTGACCGTTATCCGTTCTCCCGCGCCGCGGATATCTCCGCGGCGATGCTCCCGGCAGCGCCGCCGGGGTCGTCGGCTCCGTAGACCGGCCGCCCGACGACGATGTAATCGGCCCCCGCCGCGACGGCGTCGGCGGGCGTCGCCGATCGCGCGTGGTCGTCGGCGAGCGCGCCTGCGGGACGGACCCCCGGCGTCACGATCAGAAAAATCCTTCCGCAGGCGCGGCGGACCGCGGCCGCCTCGGCGACCGAGCAGACCACGCCGTCCACGCCCGCGTCCCTCGCCAGTTCCGCAAGCCGCGGGACCTGAGCGTCGCGCCCTCCCGGAACGCCGACGTCGGCCAGGTCCCCGTCGGAGAGGGACGTCAGCGCCGTCACCGCGAGCACCTTCGGCGCCTCGCACTTCAGGCGCGTGGCCTCGTCACGCACGGCCTCCGCGCACGCCGTCATCATGCCCGACCCGCTCGATGCGTGTATCGTCAGGAGGCCCACGCCCATCCTGACCGCCTCGCGGCAGTAGTTGGCGGCGGTGTTGGGGATGTCGTGGAACTTGAGGTCGAGGAAGACCTTCAGCCCCAGCCCCTTCACCGCGGCGACGAGTTCCGGGCCGTGGGCGACGAAGGCCGAGTTCAGCTTCAGGTAGCCGGCCGCGCCCGCGACCTGCTTCGCGAGCGCCTCGATCTCTTCGCGCCCCGGCAGATCGGCTGCGACGATCAGGGCCTCCTCCGCAGGGGCAACGGCCTTCTCCTCCGCAGCCCCGCCCCCCCCGCCGGGCCACGTGGCAGGGTCCCGGCTCCAGCGGCCCAGCAGGTCCGTTTCCGCCGCGCCGATCCGTCCGTCGGCCCGGGCCAGCTCGACCACGTCGTCGAAGGTGACGAGCGATGACCAGGGGAACCCCGCCGCCTCGAAACCGTCCCTCGCCGAATCGAACCCGTAGCTGAAGATGGCGAGGACGTGGATTACCTCGGCCCCGGCATCGCGCAGCGCCTCGGCCGCCGAGACGGACGAGCCGCCCGTCGATATCAGGTCCTCGACCAGGAGCACCTTCGCGCCCGGCGCCAGCCGGCCCTCGATCCGGTTCTGCTTGCCGTGTCCCTTCGCCGAACCGCGGACGTAGACCATCGGCAGCGACATCCCGTCCGCGAGAAAGGCCGCGTGAGGAATGCCCGCCGTGGCGGTGCCTGCAATCACCTCGGGTTCGAGCCCAAGTTCCCGGACTCTCGCGGCGAAGGCGTCGCGGATCGCAAGACGCGCGCCGGGGTCGGATATGAGAAGCCTGTTGTCGGTGTATACGGGGCTTCTTATCCCCGAGGCAAAAGTGAAGAAGGGCTCGGATGTGCGGAGCTCAACCGCCCCGGCCGAAAGGAGCAGCTCTGCGATGGCGGCCCTATCCACGGCTTCCCCTCGGGCGTTCGAGTTCCGCAGGATAACCGCGCCGCGAAGGGCAGTCAAGGCCGCCCGCCGCGCAAACCTGCCCTGATGGAGGGAGGGCAGGGAACGCCTCAGGGCTTTCACCCCGGCGCCCCCTGCCCTTTGGGAGGCACTCAAGTTTGCGGGAGGGAACTGTGATTCTCGACCCCCCCCGGGACACCTGAGTCATCGGCAGAGCACGCGCTCGGGGTTGAGCCATTCTTCCCATATTGGGGCCGGAATGGCTGTCTTCTTTATCAGACATTCCTCAATTCCACCAGTCCGTGCTTTTCGAGAAACTTGAAGAGGTCGACGAGATCGTCGCCCCCCGAGCCCGTTTCGAGCCTCGTGAGCCTTATCACCTCGGCGAGCGTTCTCCTGCCGTCCGACCAGAAAACGGCGCTGTTGGCCGTGTCATCCCACCGCGGGCTGGGGCGCCCCTCGCGCTCGGCGGGCGGGATCGAATCGAAGGTGAGAGAGCCGATGAAGCTGCGCACAGGCGTGACCTCCCCGGCGAAGCGCATCTTCTCGCTGGGCTCGGGACGCTTGGCGCCGGGCAGCTTGCCGAAGGCGGCCTTCGCTGCCCTCTCGATGCGCTTCGCCTCGCGCTTCGCAGCCGAACGCAGGTATTTCTTGAGCGAGTTCAGGACCCTGCGCGACCTCTTGCGGTCCGCCTTCTCGACGAGGCTCGCGGTCGTGAAGACCTCGTTCGACCTCCACCATGCGGTGTAGTCGAGCCTCTCCCTCGCGTCGGCGAGGATCTCGGCGGCGGCCGCGGGGTCCTCCTGACTCTCCATGATCTTCGCGATCAGGGCCGTCCCCTGCGAGGCCAGCTCCGCGCATCCGTCCGCCGCCGAGAGCTGCGCCATCCAGAGGGCCTCCTCCAGCCCTGCGTTCGCGATGAAGTACATCCACGTCGCCGACATGACCGTGACCATCGCCAGCACGTGTGGATCGACCTTGTCGATGGTGTCGTTGCAGGTGTGCCAGTAGCGATCGAAAGCGCCCACGTAGAGGCACGGCACGCCGATCGCCGGGTCTGAGTACATCGAGTCGCCGAGTCCGGGACCGCCTCGGGATATCTGGTAGGCGAAGAACTCGTCCTTCTTCGGCAGGTACCCGTCGGCCACGGCCTTCCAGAGGGCGTCCACGAACGCGGCGGAGGAATGGCTCTCCAGGTGTATCGGCAGGACCGAGAGGCAGTCGGGCTGCTTCTCGCCCACGCAGTCGAGGTTGGTGCCGGCGACGGTGCGTTTCATGATCTCCGGGTGGGCCGCGGCGAACCCGAGCAGGCTGTAGCACTCGCTGATGATGACGGCGCGGAGGCCGCGCCTGGGGCGGGGCAGCTCGCCCGCGTCGATCAGCTCCTTCAGCGTGTTCATCGACTCGATCATGCAGGCGACGCCCGAGGCGTTGTCGTTGGCGCCCTGCTCGCAGGCGTGGCCCACGAGCATCACCTCTTCGTCGGTTTCGCCCGGGATGAGCCCCGTGGCCCACGGCACCTCGCCGTCGTAGAGCCTCGACTTCACCTCGGCGTGGACTTTCACCGTTCCCTTCTCGCAGAGCTCCGCCAGCCGCTTCCCCTCGTTCGGCGAGACCCCGAAGCCCCAGATGTGCTTCTCGTCCGCCAGGGCCCCCCAGCCGCCGGCGGCCTCGGGGAAGGCGTTGTTCCAGAAGACGCCGTCCGGCTGGTCTTCGGCTCGCGGCAGCCACATCGAGACCACGCCGACGGCGCCCCGGTCGGTGGCGATCTTCTTGACCGCGGAGGCCCTGACGTCGGCGAGCAGCACCTTGCCCTCGAGATCGACGCCCTCGTAGCTCGACTCCTTGCCGGAGTCCGGCACCCACACCAGCTCGGCCGTCACGCCGCCCTCGGCGGTCGGCGCCGACCACATGACGAGGGCGGTGTTCGTCTCCGGGTACTCGATGATCTTCCGGCCCTCAGATACTCCGGGGGCCTCGACCAGCGAGAGCCGGGCGAACTCGGCGTCCCACGCGAGCGGCATCATCCAGTCGCCCACGAGCGTCTTGCCGTCGGCCGCCACCCCGCCCACCTCGGTCTCGGCGCCGAACGCCTGCATCCTGGCGGCGCAGAGCTTCATCGTCTTCTGGAAGCCGGAGTAGGTGAAGTACCGGTCGGAGAGCCAGACCTCCTCCGTCAGCTTGTAGACTCGGTCCTCCGAGACGCGGCCGTCGACCTTCTTGAGGATATCCTGGAACATTTGCCCCCTCCTCACTGGTGAGAGCCACCGAGGATATCGCCGCGGCGCCGGGCGGTCAAGCCAACCGGCTGGGAATCTCGCCGCCTCACGGACCCATGCGACACCTCCTCTCGCGCGTCGGAGCTCGAACACGCCCATGCCTCCACAAGTAATGAACCGGCGGCCGGCGGGATCGCTCCCGCCGGCCCCGGCCCCGTGCCGGCTTCAGGTCAAGCCCAAAGCACTCTGGGACCGGCACCACAATGCCGGTCGCGCACGGGGTCGCCCCCACGCCGGCCGGCTGCGGCCGCGTCGGCGGTGTTCGCAGATCAGGGCCGCCGGTTAGGAGCTCCCGGCCCTCATCCGCATCCGCCTTCGACCGCCCTTCGGACGCCCGGACTCCGCCAAGGCACGGCGCCTGGCTCGGCCGTTGCGCCCGGTGCTGCTAGCTCATGACCTTCGCCTCCGTCAAGAGAGTGGGGACATGATACTCACGCCACGCTCGCCGAGCGCGCGGTCGCCTGCGCGACGCGTGCCCCGCCGACGGCGCTGCGGCGGTTTTCGTGTCCCCACGGTGTTGGCACAACGCAGCCGAAAAGGGGGACACGTAACGGCGCCACCGGGCGCTGCGGCGTGTCAGGAAAAT